>POVV01000059.1_pt1 | contig 108937 bp, 102 predicted proteins | sample 1560271 | NCBI WGS metagenome assembly POVV01 (sample SAMN08337232, study PRJNA429181) | Bioreactor metagenome, whole genome shotgun sequencing project. | biome: cows' rumen and soil; feature: anaerobic; isolation source: anaerobic chemostat enrichment culture, galacturonate as sole carbon... | reverse complement strand
CTGTTAACCGTGGTGTTGTAGGTTCGAGCCCTACTCAGGGAGTTTAGCTTAGGCTCCATGGTCAAGCGGTTAAGACACCGCCCTTTCACGGCGGTAACAGGGGTTCAAATCCCCTTGGAGTCATATTAATTAAATATTTGGCGACATAGCCAAGTGGTAAGGCACGGGTCTGCAACACCCTCATCACCAGTTCAAATCTGGTTGTCGCCTCTCTTATGAAGCTTCAAATTCAATAATTATGGATTTGAAGCTTTTGTTTTTGTCAGTGTAAAAATAGTGCACATTACAAATAGGAAATTATCCTATGTTTTCATTTTGTTTAACTCTATTATTTCAGAAAGAGCATTAAGAAAAATTTATCTCAAAGGATTTGAAATTGTAATCAAACAAGGAAATGCTTACTCAGTTATGACCACATATGGGGCAATCAATGGAATTTTACTGCAAGAAACTATGATTTAGTTACTGTTATTTTAAGAGGTGAATGAAACTATGATGGTTTTGTAATGACTGATTGGTGGGCTAATATGTATGAAGAAGGTGAAAAGCCTTCTACCAAGAACACAGCAGCTATGGTAAGAGCGCAAAACGATATATTCATGGTGATAGAAAATGCAATGGAAAAGAGTTAGAAGCAGTGTAAGAAGAGGAAAAGAGGGAAGACATAAGTTTTGACATTACTTTGCACAAAGTGGAATGGTAATAGACCACATTTCGATTACATTAATAAAGGAACTTGAACGATTTACATATTAATAGAAAAACTGCCTTATGAAAACATAGGGCAGTTAATCAATTAGCTTCATACTAGATGCAGAATGTGTTGCAATCATATAGGTGTTTTTTCCATTACTTTTTGCCTGATACAATGCGTCATCTGCCAAATTAATTAAATCAATGTAACTTGTTACATTTGAAGTAGCTTTGCAAGAGATACCAATACTTAATGTTATTTTTTTATAACTTGATTTTAGATGTTCAATGTTTGCTTCTGATATGATATGTATTAGCTCTTTGGCAATTGTGACTGCTTCTTGCAGGGTATGCTTCGTATCTACTAATACAAATTCTTCACCGCCGTAACGAGCTATGTAACAGTCATGATTCGATTCAAATTTTTTAAAGATTTCACCAATTGTAACAAGGCAATTATCTCCGCATAAATGACCATAGCAATCATTATAATCTTTAAAATTATCAATATCGATCATCATTAATGTAAGCCGATTAGCAGGTGTTTTATCAAATATACTAATGATATATTGATTAAAGCTTCTTCGATTGTGAAGACTGGTTAATTCATCAGTATTACAGACCATTTCTAGTTTTTGACTAGAGGAAATTTCTTTCATGCGAGAACAATTTATGGTGTAAGAAGTAACGGCACTGATAAAAAAACATGCAAGTATATTGGTTTGGTCAATAAAGAGTACGGTATTTGACTTATGTTGCATAGAATAAAATAAAAATATAGCAATAAAAATCAAATTAAAAATATTTATTTCAATAGTAGGTAATATAAATATCATAGGTAGACAGATTAGAAATACAGGAAACATGACGGAAGCGATATTAAGCTTATTAAAGCAACCAATATAGATTCCAAATGCATAAATTAAAGCAATTACAAAATATAAAAAGTAGTCAGATATAATACACTCAAAATACATGATATGTTTACATAGAATATTGATTACAATAAATATGATAAAATAGAAAAGATATGCACCAAACAGGCCTGCATAATCGTTTGTTAGCTTGCTATACAAGCAAAGGATTCCAAAAATAAAAACAGCAACATTATTTAATGTATTTAAGGAGGACATATTTAGTTGAATAATTTTATCTTTGTTTTCTTTTAAAAAATTTTTGTATGTATTATTATATGCCCATTTTATAAATAAATCTTCTACCTTCATAGGATACCTTTCAACTTAGTTAAATCTTTATATTTTTTTTATAAATAATTTATTTTAATATTACATGATAATGTTATCAATATCAACATTTTTCAACAATAATTTATGCTGCGGATTAAAGGATACGAATTTTTTTATAAAAATAAAAAAATATGTAATAGAAATATATCTATTGCATATAATGAAATAGGGCAATATACTTGACAAAACATAAGTTGAGTTATATAATATATAATGTTCGATATGAATTAAGCAACTATATAAATTCATATTTTAGTATTAACGCGGGGTGGAGCAGTCTGGAAGCTCGTCGGGCTCATAACCCGAAGGTCGTAGGTTCAAATCCTGCCCCCGCAATTGCGAAGCCATCATTCCATATTGGAGAAATAGGAATGATGGTTTTATTTGATTATAAAAAAACAAAAAAGGGGATATTATGGAAAGATGGTTTACCGATAAAGAAAAATATTTAGATCGAATATTTATAATAGGTATACTTCTCTTGCTGATTGGATGGACGGTGATTCAGCCATTAGGTGGGGGACCAGATGAAAAAATGAGATATTCAATTGTCCAGTATATATTTGTACATTTGAAACTTCCTCACGGAGGAGACCCAGAAATACTAGACAGGACTTGGGGATTTTCCTATGCGTTTCAGCCCATATTGCCTTACATATTATCCGCTATCTTTGTAAAAATAGGTTCCTATTTTACAATGAATGGATTTTTATTATTACTATGTGCCAGATTCGTCAATATTATCCTTGGGACGCTTATGGCGTTATATACAAGAAAGCTATCAAAGCTTATATTTAAAGCGGCTCTTTCACAATGGCTATTTACGCTCTTGGTGGTGCTACTACCTATGCAGCTATTTATGCACACGTATGTTAACACAGACTCTATGGCTCTTTTATCTACTGTGTTAATTGTATATTCCTGGATAAAAGGATGTGAAAATAATTGGGATATCAAATCGTGTATTGTCTTGGCAATCGGTATCATTCTTTGTGCGATGTCCTATTATAATGCATATGGGTATATTTTGTGCAGTATGATTTTATTTTTATTTTGTTATGTGCAGCTACAAAAATATAAGATAAAGATCGATTGGGTTTTACTTTTAAAAAAGGGAAGTATCATTTCTATTATTGTATTAATAGGAATTGGATGGTGGTTTATTCGAAGCTATATCATCTATGATGGTGATTTTCTTGGACTTAGAATACGAGATGAATATGCAGAGATTTATGCCATTGATTCTTTAAAACCGTCGATTCATGAAACGTTTTATAATCAAGGATATTCCATTTGGTATATGTTAAGACACTCTAACTTTATTGTATTAACATCAAAAAGCTTTATTGCGATGTTTGGAAATATGGCAGTTGGTGTTTATGATTGGATATACTATGGATACTTGGTTCTAATTGTTATCGGCCTATTGGGTATGTTTATACCACAAAAGAATAGAAGCTATTTGACAAGGTTAAATGACAAGCAAGTGATACTACTACATTTTAACATGTTTTTATGCATGATTATTCCAAATGTGTTGAACATTTGGGCTGCATATTCTTATGATTATCAGCCACAAGGAAGATATAGCCTTCCTATGTTGGTTTCACTTATGTATTTTGTTTCAATAGGAATTCACAAGGTAATCAACCGATTTGTTAAAAAAGAAAAAATAAGACAACCAATTTTATTTGCAATTAGTGCTTGGATTATTTTGGTTTGTGTGGTTTGCTTAAGAATGTTTATTATACCGATGTATTTATAAATGAAGGGTGAATAAAAGATGAAAGAGGATAGAGCGCAACTTAAAGAGTTAATTCAAAATAGTGATAATATTGTGTTTTTTGGTGGCGCGGGCGTATCGACTGAAAGCGGAATTCCTGATTTTCGAAGTGTGGATGGACTTTATAATCAGGAATACGATTATCCACCTGAAACAATATTAAGTCACAGTTTTTTTCAGAGGAAGCCGCAAGAATTTTATCGATTTTATAAAAATAAGATGATATGCCTATCTGCAAAACCAAACAATGCACATAAGGCACTTGCAAGACTTGAACAGTTGGGTAAATTAAAGGCGGTCATTACACAAAATATTGATGGTTTACATCAAATGGCTGGAAGTAAAAATGTGTTAGAATTGCATGGGTCTGTGCATAGGAATTATTGTCAAAGGTGCAAAAAGCTTTATGACGCAGACTTTATTCTTTCTGCTAAAGAGATTCCAACCTGCGAATGCGGTGGAAGAATTAAGCCAGATGTCGTATTATATGAAGAGGGACTTGATCAACATATTATTTCCGAGGCGGTAAGATATATCAACCAAGCACAGGTATTAATCATTGGTGGTACTTCTCTTAATGTTTATCCAGCAGCAGGGCTTATAGACTATTATAAAAAAGATAAGCTGGTGTTGATTAACAAAGACGCAACGCCTATGGATCAACGTGCGAACTTGCTGATTTCGGGGAAAATAGGTGAAGTATTATCAGAGTTTACATGATTTGAAATAATTTATTAGGAGAGAATGGATATGGATGTAAAGCATAACTATGAAGTAGGTGACATTGTTAAATTAAAGAAAAAACATCCCTGCGGAAGCTTTGAGTGGGAAATTTTAAGAGTAGGGGCTGACTTTCGGCTCAAATGTTTAGGATGCTCTCATCAAGTGATGATTGCACGAAAATTAGTCGAAAAGAATACAAAAGAATTGCGTAAAAAAGCTTGATAATATAGACAAGATATGGTATCATAATTATTCGTGATATATTATAAATTTCCTTGTTCCTTACAAGATAAGGGGCCAGAGACCAAAAGGAGGTACTAGAACATGAACAAATATGAATTAGCAATTGTTCTTAATGCAAAAGTTGAGGACGAAGTAAGAGTAGCATCTGTTGAAAAGGTAAAAGAATACATTACACGTTTTGGCGGAACAGTTACTAACGTTGATGAATGGGGTAAGAAAAGATTAGCTTACGAAATTCAGAAAATGAAAGAAGGATTCTTCTACTTCATCCAATTCGAATCTAATTCAGATTGTCCTAACGAAGTTGAAAAAAACGTTCGTATCATGGAATCTGTTATTAGATATTTATGCGTAAGACAGGATGCAAAATAGATAATAATAAATGAATGTAAAGCGTCTGATACTGAAATGTGTGATAGCACATTTGCCAAAACTGCAAGACGCGTGTCGATGGAGGTAAATTATGAATAAAGTAATTTTAATGGGACGTTTGACAAGAGACCCAGAAGTAAGATATTCTCAAGGCGATAACGCTACAGCAGTTGCCAGATATAGTCTAGCAGTTGATCGTAGATTTAAAAGAGACGGTGAACAGAGTGCGGATTTCATTAACTGTGTTGCATTTGGAAAATCAGCAGAGTTTGCTGAAAAATACTTACGTCAGGGTATGAAAATTGCAGTAACAGGACGTATCCAAACAGGAAGCTATACAAATAAAGATGGTCAGAAGGTATATACAACAGATATCGTTGTAGAAGAGCACGAATTTGCAGAGAGCAAAGGTGCTACCAGCGAGGGTGGCTATCAGGCGGCAGCTAAACCATCACCTACATCAGCAATCGGAGATGGTTTTATGAATATACCTGACGGTATTGATGAAGAATTACCATTTAACTAATCGTTGAAATAAATTTCATATAAGGAGGTTTCATTATGGCTTACCAAAAGACTGAAAGACCAGAAGGTCAATTTAAAAGAAGACCTATGCGTAGAAGAAAAAAAGTTTGTGTATTCTGTGGAAAAGATAGTTCAATCGAATACAAAGATGTAAATAAATTAAAAAGATATGTATCTGAAAGAGGTAAAATTCTTCCTAGAAGAATCACAGGAAACTGTGCAAAACATCAGAGAGCTCTTACTGTTGCAATTAAGAGAGCAAGACATATCGCTTTAATGCCTTACACAATGGATTAAACCCAGTATTTACAAGGGTTTGAGAAGTTGGGTGGAGTGATTTGACACAACTTTGACACAAGATTTTAAAAATTTGACCAATGGACTCGAGAGGGTTTGTTGGTCTTTTTTGTGTTTGGGGGAGCAATGAGGGAAATGAGAGTTATTTAAGAAAATTTTTTATTTGACTTAAATTGTTAACTAAAATATAAAACAAGTTTACAATTACACAGATTTTATATAATAAATCCATTTATGCTTTCAAATCGTCTATTGGTGCTTTTTCTATTTAATAATTAAAGAAAATATATATAATAATATTTGGAACTTAAGATAATTAAAGAAAAGAGAGGGAGTATAGAATGAAAAACAAAGGAAAAATATCATTGGTTCTTATAGCATGTATAACAATTACAAGTTATACTAATGTTCATGCTAAAGACATAGAGAGTAATGTGATTATTAATAATAATACCGTTTATCGCGAGGTGGAAAATAAAGAATTATTGAATGATAGGTATCAAGATGATATATCTGTAATAAAGGAAAATGGTTACAGTGAGGCAGATATTCAAGATCTTTCGATGGATACCATTAGTGAAGTAGCAGATGCTTTGGAAGAAGACTCTGATTCTGTGCAAATTTCAACAGGAGTATATACTTTTGACGAATTACAGAATATTGAAGTACTCGCAAATTTATCAGAAGAAGAGTTGGTTAGTCAGTGTGGACTTAGTAAACAAAAAGCAAAAGAAATTAAAAAACAGTTTAAGTCATTTGAAAATATGAGTAATAATCAAATAAAAAAAGAATACAATTTAAATGATGGTGAAGTAGCATTATTAAGAAAAGCTTTAAGAAAACAAAGCAATTATAAACCATATAAAGCTATTAAGGATGATGACAAAGTTACATTATCTTCTACTATTTCGTCATCAAAATTAAGCTTTACTCAAACCGTAGTTAATAATTCAACTTACAAAAATGGTAAGCGTACTAACTCTAACTATAAGGTAACAGAATCCTTTAGTTGGCTTAAGTGTTATTATCCATGGGGATTTACTGATACGATAGGAGTTGCTTGGAGTGGAGGTTATACGTATAGTACTTCATCTAAGAGTATTTCATATTATAATATGAAAGGTGTATTGCCATCATTTACATGGGGAGCGGCTAAGGGAACAAAGAATGCTTCAGCTGATGGTACGGCTTCTAAAGGATGTAAATATAGCTTTAGTCAAGCATATAGTTCTTCGCTTTCAAATATTGCATATGCTAAAAGTGGAAAGATAGTCCTTAATTTAACCCAATCAGGATATACAGGAAAAAAAGCGCAGGTTATATCAAAGTATTGTCATAAGGTGTTAGCACCTGGCTCGGTCAGTGTATCATCATCGCCATCGGTAACAGTAAGTGTAAAGGCTTCATACCAAACGACTGATACAGATGATACAAATAATAGTATTTATTATTAACTATGAAGAAAAAAATTTTAACCATTATATGTTTAGTGAGTATAATGACAGCTTGTTCAAGTAATAACAAAAATGTAAATACTCAATGGTGGATGGAAAATACTCAATTTGGAATTAATATTAATAATGTGTGGAGTCAAACGACTGGTAATCAAGATATTATAGTTGGTATAATTGATAGTGGTGTGGATATTACTAACAAAAATATAAAAGATTCTATTTATATAAATTATAATGAAATAGCAGATAATGAAATTGATGATGATGGTAATGGCTATGTAGATGATATAAATGGATGGAATTTTTATGATAATACTAATGATATATATACTGCGTTTACCTCGGATTATCATGGGACTATGATTGCAGGTATCCTTACAGATAAAGATTATGGGATAGCTCCAAATATAAGATATCTTCCTTTAAAATGTTTTAGAGGGTCGGAAGGAAGCATTGAAGATGTAATTAAAGCCATTGAATATGGATATGACGTGGGGGTTAGATTATTTAATTGTAGTTGGGATACAAATCAGTATAGTGAAGAACTATATGAGGTGATTCAATCATATCAAGATGCCATTTTCGTTTGTTCAGGTGGGAAGAATTATGAAAATTTAGATTTGACACCCGTATATCCAGCATGCTACAATTTATCTAATATAATTTGTGTAGGTGGAATTACAGAGTCTGGGGATATATATGAATTTTCAGGTTATGGTAATGACATTGATATATATGCACCAGGTGCAGATATATATTCTCTTATGCCTGAGAATACTTATAATTATTCGGATGGAACTTCACTTGCGGTAGCAATTGTAACTGGTGCTATAGCTTTAGCTAAGAGTATTGATCCGTTAGTGTCATGTGAGGAAATAAAGGAACGTTTTAGTGAAAGTTATAATGACTTTAATAATTTAAATACATTAGATGTAAACAAACTTTGTTTTGGAAATTAAGGAGAAAATTCAATGGATATAATGATTTTTTTAATAATATTATATATAGTAGCTTATTATTTTGTTGCTAGAGTTAGCGTTTTTGAAAGATATAAGAAGTATCATAGAATTATTATGACATTTTCTTTAGTAGCTGTAATATTTGGTTGTTTGACACCATTTAATTTCATTTATACTTTTTTGTTTGCATATATATTGCTATTGGTTAACTTTATTATAAATAAGTATTTTTTTAGAAATCTAGAGAACAAAAAGATTTAGCTGGTATTATATAATTTACATTTAGAAGATTTGACCAATGGACTCGAGAGGGTTTGTTGGTCTTTTTGATTTTAAGGAGTAGTGAGGGAAATGAGAGTTTTGCAGGAGATTATTTCAATTTTAATATAAAACTTGATAAAATAATATAAACAGAACGGTTTATTTAAAACAGAAATAAAAGTTTAGAGGACATGGGTAAAAATATTCATGTCCTTTTCTATGCAATGAATTGTTAGTGTACTTGCAAAAAGAAGCATATAAGTGAAATTCCTATAAAAGGAGTTGATAAAATATGTTACAAGAAATGCAACAAATAAGTGAAAAAACATATGAGGTATTAAATAATACTTTCTATCAAGGGGAATTACCAAAGGTGATTCTTACCATTCAGTCTTCCCCCAAAACATATGGACACTTTACTGTATCACCAGTATGGAAAGCAGAGGAGGAGCGTTACCATGAAATCAATCTTTCTGCAGAGCATTTAGACAGAGCCTTTGAAAACATAGCGGCAACCATAGCCCATGAGATGTGTCATTTATATGCAAAGATAAAAGGAATAGCTGATACAAGTAAGGATGGGAGATATCATAATAAAAATTTTAGAGACATCGCAGAAAATCATGGGATTCATGTGGAATATGTAAAATACATTGGCTACTCCAAGACAACACCATCGGAACAATTAAAACAGGTAATTGAAGAGTATAGACTTGGAAAGCCAATGGAACTAAATCGGGGTACAGAGGTGAATTATGTTGGTGGCAGTGGAGGGAATGATTCTACAAATGGTTTATCTGGTGGGAACAGAAAGAAAAAGAGTAGTACAAGGAACTGGATGTGTCCAAGTTGTGGAAATAAGTGCCGTACTACCAAGGATATTTCTATCATTTGCGGAGAATGTATGGAAGAGTTTAAAAGATTGGGAGAGTAGGGATAAAGGAAAAAGGATAAAACCAAAAGGATAGAATGATTTGGAATGGGTTTATTTAAGGTTTAAAGGGGGGAAATCAGGGTCAAAATAGTATGGGTTGTAAATGGTTAGGGTAAAGAGGAAAAAAGGAAACCACAAGTTTACCGAACTGAAAATTTGTAGTTTTGAGAAAGAAAAAAGTTAATTAAGATACGGTTAACGTAATTGTTGGACAGCCAAGAGATAGAAGGGAGAAAAGAGGATAGATGGAGGAAGCAAGGAAAAATGAAATGCTTACAAAGTCTTATGTTTTATACACTGAAACAACAAAATAAAAATAAGAATAGGCTTAGGATTTCAAGAAATACAGGAAATAAAAATACCGAGCCTATTTTTACAAAAATAGATACAAGGAAAAAAATAATTAACAGTGTTACAGAGGTAGAAAAAGAATGAAATACAGATAGTAAAACTGGTTGGATATATTTTACAAGCAATAATATGAATATAATATAATTACTCCCCAAATTGAGGAGTAGATTATGGTTTAATAGGGAGGGAAATAGATACTCCTGATATAAAGAGGAATGGTTGAATAACTAATGTTGTGGTTTGAAAGCAGATTGAGTGGGAGAGGAGACATTGCAATAAAAGCAGAATACCATTTTAATTAATATATTCCAAGAAGTAAACAATTGTTGTAAGAAGGATATTGGAGAAGAGTTTATTTGGGTAAATTATGAATTACCTAACTATGCAAAGTATGCAATCAGTATGAAAGAACATAGAACAATATAAATATTGGAGGATAAGAAAATGGATCGAGCAAACTATGAAACTATGAATAAAATAGATAGGATACTTGTTGATATGGAAGGATTATGTGAAATATATCATTAATAATTATAAAGATAATGTATCAGATTTAGATGATAGAATTGCAAATGATATTCGTTTAGAAAAATGGAAAACAGATATAAATGATTAGAGAAAACTTGGTAAGAAACAAAAATATAAATTAGGTAGCTTATATTTGGATGGAGATTATATATTTACAGCTTTTACAAAATTTGATGATGATAATAGAGCATACTTGTATATGAATGATTATGTCAATTTTTTACTTAGCTTTTGGAATGAGATTGATATAATTTATTCTGGGAGATCGGTGGTTATACCATTATTTGGTTCGGGAATAACACGTTTTAAGGAGTATGATACAATAACAGAACAGGAGCTTTTGGAGTTGCTCATATGGTCATTTAAGATTAGCAAGATAAAATTTAAGTATCCTTCAAAAGCTACAATTGTAATGCATAAAAACTTATTTGATAAAATAAATTTCACAAAATTAAAGGAGTGGGAGTAAAAGGATATAAATAAATGAAATGGACTGAAGTATATATGAACATTAAAAAATTTATAAGTAGTATAGGCATAAAATTAATTTATAGTACTAGTGGTGCGATATATGTTGCATCATATATTGCATTTATTTTTTTATATTTGACAATTAAGCATGAATTTGTAAATTCTTTATTCTTAATGGGTGTTGTGCTTGTTTTTTTGATAAGAATAGTTGTTAGAGAACTTATGCTTGAAAGATTGGATTATGTTGAAATTGATGGATATAAATTAAAGAATATGAAAGAAAATGCATTTCAAAGGTCATATCAGTTTTTGGATTTTGTATATATGATGATAATTATATTTTTAATTATCATTTTAGAGAAAAAAAATCAAGTGATTAAAGTATAGCTTTTTTCGGTTAATTCTGTAAATGTTTGTTCTGATGTATATCCTGGTTGTAATTTAAACTTGTCCTTTGCTGAAGAAGCTTTAAGCATTGCAAATTGATAACAATTAGACTTTGTTTTAGCTGTATCATTCCATGTACTTGGGCTATATGCCCATTCACTTTCACCAGCCGGTAGTAATTTTGCTGCAATAACAGTTGTATTACTTGATACAACAATTATTGTTAGCAGTGCCAATAATGATATAATTTTTAGAATTTCTATAATAATGCTTTATCTGGCATACTATTATCTGTAACAAGTATCGATATAAGTAGATGAAAATAACTTGTCTATATATATGATTTGATTTAAAATAAAAATATTAAATAAATAATAAGAGGGAGATTATATGAGAACATGAGCAAAACTCAAATGGATATTGGTCTCATAAGCCTGGTTTGACTGCTGTAACAAATTTAGAGGCTTTAGGCAATAAAATATCTAATCCACAAACATGTAACAGAAATTATGTTGAAGTTTACACAAATAAAAGTGGAACTTATAAAGCGGGAATACATTATTCTTATTCTACATTTTGTGGGTTTTATATGGTAAACTAATAACGTATAAATAAATATATTTAGAAAAGATTTGGTAAAATAATATGAAAAAATATAAAATAATTATATTAATGGGTATTATGTTATTGTCGCTATTAATTGTATCTTGTAAATCAAATAATAAGGAAAATGATACGGCTAATGATAATACATATAAATTAACTAAAAATATGATAAAAAATGATGTTGATGAGTTACTAGGAGAACCCAAAGAGGATATAGGATCAGGACTTTCTGTTTATATTTACAGGATAGATGATGTAACGATATTAACTAGTTATGATTCTGAAGAGCGATTAATAAGTGCAACTTTACAAAAAAATGATGGGACAGAAGAACAATTAATTGAATAGAAATAATGTATATAACTGCTTATGTTGAAGTGTTCTTCTTTTGAATACAAAAATGCTGAATTATTAAGAAATATTTTACAAGAAAAAGATTGATATCGAGTGAAGGGGATTATTGGTTCTTTTCAAATGGGAGTTTTGTAATATATTACAATCTTGATGTTCTACAATTACTTTAAAGAATGTGATTTACTGGACAACACAGAAGAGTCATTATAGTTATCAAAAATCCGGCATGAACAAGTTTTAAAGCAGTTGAAGGGCAACCTACTAATGGAACTTATGTAAAAAAAGAGGATTCGTTATTTTATGGAGAAAGTGTTGGTAAAAAAGTATCAATTTCATTTGGAGTGGGACTTGGAGTAGAGTATGCAAATGTGTCAGCAAGTGTAAGTTTTGATGTTCCATTAGGAAAAACATATAATTCATATTATGGAAAAGCTCTTAAAGCAGATTCATCAGGATATTACATAATAAAAGCTAAAAAATACATAAAACCAACTATCAAGTTCATACAGTATCGTCATAAAAAGAACGGTAAATGGGGTTCCTGGGAAAAACCAAGTGTTTATTCTAAATCATATGAAACAGTTAAATCGTATTCTGCTTTAGTAAAGCAATAAAGAAAGAGAAAAGGTGATTATTTGTTTAGAAATAAAAAAATGGTTATGATATATCTACTATCAATACTAGTCACAGGTGTGATTAGTTCGATAATAGTTTATTCACTTACTTTACAATCAATGCAAATAAAAAAAGGTGATTGGTATGGTACATATCAATTTAATATTCGAGATTTGGATAAAACAGAATATTTGGCAGTAATTCTACCTTCAGCAGGCGATGCAAATGAAGAGGAAGGTGAATTCCAATGGTATAATATTAATAATGAGGTATTAGCCCAAGGTACCTGTAAAATTGATAAAGGAGGTTTTGTTACCTTTGAAGTCGATGGAAATAGCATTGCAACGATATTTGGTGTTGATGAAAAATACTATTTTGTTGATGATTCTATAATACCACAAGAAATAATTAAAATATCTGAAGAACCTATGGTGTCTACACCATAATAACGAAGATAAAGGTAAGACAAAGCTTATCTAGAGGGATTATTCTAGAAATTATTATGGGTAATTGTTTTGTATGTAGGCATACAGAGGAACGAGATTTTAATTCTATCAAAGATATTGATATTGCAGTGAGTTATGGGAAGTTTAAAGAATTGGTTTAAATAAACAATACGGTTTATTTAACAAAAATAAGAGTACAGAGGGCATGGGTAAAACTATCCGTGTCCTTTTTCTAAAGGCTCTATGTTATTTATTGTAGACGAAAGTATTCAGCAATTATCAACTTGTTATTTAGGCGAATTATAGCTCAAGACTGTCACATAACTGCCCTGAGCTATGGTACAACAAAATTAAACTCCGAAGAAAATAATATGTAAAATATTTATGTAGCCGACTTATTTTCAAAATCAAAGTGATAAAACTCAGCACCATGATCAATTCGAAGTGTGCCTTTTGTCAAATAGATAGCCAGAAAACAACAATTTTTATCATTTTCGTTGTTAGCAAAATCGTACCAGTCTTTAAAGGCAATACGTAGTTTGTCCCTTATTTGAGCATTGCTGGGATCTAGCACCCATCCTAAATTTTTCCCTATTCCACTACTAAAAAAATCTTCGAAATTAACTGAAATTGACACTTCAGGGTTAGCACTTATTTGCTTTACCTTATTGGATAGTGCATACGTAACGATGTAAAACACACCATCTTCATAATAGGCATCTACATCACGCACACATGGACGAGGTTTACCATCCTCACTTTGTTCAAGTGAGATTGTAGCAAGAGAAATTACATTGTCCTTATTGTTTCCAAATCTTTCGTTAAGAATCTTCATTCCTTCTTCAAATTTACTCATATATAACCTCCTTATATTTACATTTTTATCCAAAGAGCTGGGCGAACCCCACCTCTATTGTCATTGGTTAACCGATGAATTATATTTGTATTACGTTTTGAAATCCCATTACCTTGTATACCAATGTTGCCGTCACCATGTATATAAACGGCTACACGATTATTCTTTCCTGGTGTACGAAGCCACCACCACCAAGAACAATTTAAAAATGTTGACTTTCGTTTCATATTGTTCTCATCTTTTCTTTGAAACCAATATCTTTGATTCTTACCAGGATAATCTAGCAATCGACTACTATCACCAAAATATTTTCTAACAACATCATCAATGGATAATAAAAATATCTTATCGATAGTATCTTCGCCGCCGTCTGCCTTATACCACAAGTTACTAGGATTGGTGTTTACTGTTTCAACTATTCTTTCTTGGTCATTCTTGCTCAATTGATTGTAAAAGTTCTCATTAAGATATCTCCTCAATTCACAGTCTTTCCAAGTAATGTCTACAGATTTATTGTGATAATCACGTTGCTCGATTATTTCCTCTGCTAATATCAAAGCTTTCTCATCTTTCATATCGAGAACACGCCATGCGTAACCACCAAATTTTAATCCAGCCCCAATCTTCATAAGCTACCCCTCTTTTTATTTAATCGCAACATATATTTTCATGTATTCTTTGTTACCTATTTTAAATGGACTTTCAAAGGCAAAATCGTCATAGGTATATCGGTTGATTGTTACATAATTTAAGCACCCTCCTCTTTCTACCACATGTAAGTACTGTATGTTTACCTCAAATTCATGTTATCACCCCCTTATACTTTATTATATCTCCAATTTTTAGCAAAGCAAGCAATTTTAAGTTGCATTTATTAATGCTTCGCACTTTTATGTTGCGAAAGCATGTAACATAAGTGATGAAACACAGATTTAACCATGTAAAAAATATGAATAAGTTTCTTTTCTAGTACTTCATGCCTATTGTTCTTCCTACAATGTATAATATTAATTGGGCTTCTTCTTCTGGGGATTTCAAGCAATCCGAAAAAATCCACTCTTTAACAAGTCTAACTGTTCCGTGCTGAACAAAGGAAGCAATTGCCTTTTTTTTATCCAAATCAAGGTCTTTGGGTAGATGTTCTATGATCAGCTGATCAAACTGTGGAAGAGAAAGTGCGATTTGTGTTAATAAATCATAGTTGTCTTGCTCTAACACCAGCTTTGCAAATTCAAGATTGTCTTTTATATATTGTAGAACCTGAGTCAAACACTCATCAATGCTCTTGCTTTTTGACATATCATTTAAAATGGTAAATGAAGTATTTTGTATATAAGTCTGAGCGATTTCGTTTAATACATCATATTGACTCCCATAATGATTATAAAAGGTAGTACGATTTATCCTGGCTACTTGACACAATTCGCGTATGGAAATTTTTTTAATGTTGTAAGTTTTTAACATTTCTAATAAAGCCTCATGAATCAAGCGTTTGGTTAACATGACTCTTTGATTGATAATACTTTTTTTATGCATGGCCTATCCTCCAATCAACACTTTTGAAACATCTGTCGGTTGCAAAATCAACATATGTTGATATTATTATAAAGTACAAATGAAAGAAATCAATAGAAGGAGTAATGGATAGTGAAGAAAATAATTATGTTTATTATGTGCATGACAATATTTATGACAGGTTGCAAGGCAAAGGAAGGTGTACGATATAATTCCATACCAAAATCAAATTCTACAAAGCATGCAAAACAAGAAGATGTAATAAATAATAGTAAGTCAAAAAATATTACGACAGCAGTTCAGCAGATTATGATTGGAACAAAGTGTAATACTTATAAAGAGGCATTACAGACATTACAGGATATTAAAGATGCAGGTTATGATGCCATTGAATTAAATGATTTTATGATTCACAAAGCCTCTTTTTTGGTAAAAATGATGACAAAATTCTCAGGGATGCCAATTGGGAACGGTGGCAAACTTGATTGGGCAAAGCTTATAAAGGAAAGTGGTTTAAAGGTTGTAAGTCTGCACAGTGATTTGGCAAGCATTGAGAGAGATTCAGAAGCGATAGCCCAAAAAGCAAAAAGTTTTGGAACAGATATTGTAGTGATTACTGGTATGTACAAATTTGATTATAGTAATCATAAGGATGTTAAGGAACTAGCAAAGCGTCTGAACCAGGCAGGACAGGCTCTTTCAAAGGAAGGAATACGTCTTTTGTATCATAATCATAATTGTGAATTACAAAAGGTTGCCAATGGAAAAACAGCATATGACGTTATCATTGAAGAAACAGATCCTAAATATATCAACTTCGAATTTGATAGTTACTGGATGGCAGATGGTGGTGCAAATGTTTCAGCTCTGATGGAGCGTCTTGGAAATAGAATAAAATTATGGCACATTAATGATCGTGGGTGTAGCAAATCAGGTCCTTATATGACACCAATTTTGAAAGAAAATGCAACGGAATTGGGGTATGGAAATATGGATTTGGATACTCTATCAGCCATAGCTTTAAAAAATGGAGTAGAGTGTGTCATATTGGAGACTCATAGGAATTGGGTGGATAAAGATCCAATTAAAAGTCTTCAGGTTAGTGCAGAGTACATAAAATTGAAGTTTGGAGATAAATAAAGGATATCTAATATACTAACAGAAAAACGAAATTATAAACTCCAAATGTTTCAAAGCTGGTTTAAAATATGTATATGTTGCATGCAGAATAAAATTTTTATTACAACGTAGTCATATTTCACTTGCAAGCACGAAAATGATACGAGTTAAAATGTTTAAACATAATAAGAAAGGGAGAAGATTATGAAATACTTTTGTAATCCAGTAAATATTAATTACCGTTATCAATTTAATGATGATCAAAGAAAGAAGGGGATTGAGGTGGCAAGAGAAGCTGCTGATCCTTCTATGATTCGCTTTAAAGGTAAATATTACATATTTGCATCTATGACATTAGGAGTATGGGTATCGGAGGATTTGGTTTCGTGGATCAATCACAAATTACCAAAAAATCTTCCATTATATGATTATGCACCAGATGTACGTGTAATTGGAGATTATGTTTATTTTTGTGCTTCTAAGCGTGGAGAAATCTGTAATTATTATCGGACCAAAGATATTTTAGAAGGTCCTTATGAAGAGATACTTGGAACATTTGATTTTTGGGATCCCCATTTATTTGCAGATGATGATGGCCGTATATACTTTTATTGGGGATGTTCGAATATTACCCCAATCTGGGGAGTGGAATTAAATAGAGAGACTATGCAGCCAATTGGTGAGAAAATAGAACTTATTTCAGGACATCCATTTTCTATTGGCTACGAAAGAATGGGAGTTGATAACTGCGAATTTCCAAGATCAGAGGAAGAAATAGAAATGTATTACCAACAGTTTCTAAAATCACAAGGCAATACGCAAGAAAATCTACCAGCTGATTTAATTTCTCTTATCAAGGGAATGTTTTCAAGGAAACCATTTATTGAAGGAGCCTGGATGAATAAGTATAAGGGGAAATATTACCTTCAATATGCCTGCCCGGGTACGGAGTATAATTCTTATGGTGATGGAGTTTATATCTCTGATAGTCCACTAGGTCCATTTAAACTGGCAGAAAACAATCCATACTCTTATAAACCAGGGGGATTTGCCCCAGGTGCCGGGCATGGTTCTACGGAGTGGGATTATTATGGGAACCTATGGCATACAGGGACAATTCGAATTAGTGTAAACCATCAATTTGAACGACGCGTAGGTATTTGGCCGGCAGGTTTTGATGAAGATGGCGAATTATTCTGTAATCAAAGATATGGGGACTGGCCACAGAAAGTAGACGAAAGGAAAATGAATCCATGGAATGACCCAACATGGTATCTTTTAAGCTTTGGAAAATCAGCTACAGCCTCTTCTTATGATGTAGGTCATGAACCATCTCTAGCTATTAATGAAGATATTAAGACATGGTGGAGGGCTGATTCTGCTAGTAAAGGAGAATGGATTCAAGTTGATTTAGGTCAAATCTATGATGTGAACGCTGTCCAGATTAATTTTGCTGATGATAAAATTAGTATCCCTACGCCAGGTAAGATTCGTGGAACAACTCAAGCTAGATATATTGAAGAAGCTGATCTTGTTACAAGGTGGATATTAAAGGGCTCTGCAGATGGTAAGAATTATTTTGTGGTAGAAGATAAATCTGAAGTAGATACAGAGTTATCCCATGATTTTATTGTGAGGGAAGAAGGAATACGAGTACGTTATCTGAAGTTAACCGTTATAGAAGTACCTTATGAACAAAAGCCTTGTATATCAGGATTTCGTGTTTTTGGAAAAGGGCATGGGGAAAAACCACACATACCAAAGTTCAAGGCGCTAAGGACGAATGACCTAGATATGCAGGTTGATATAGAGCCAAATGGTGCTACGGGTTATAACATTCTATGGGGACACAGACCAAATAAGTTATATCACAGCTACATGGTATATGGTGAAAGTCAAAGAGTTGGGGCATTGGTAAAAGGAAGGCAGTATTATGTTCGTGTAGATGCATTTAATGAAAATGGAATAACCCAAGGAACAACAGTATTGTTGGAAGAAAAGTAAAACTTAGAAGAATAGAAAGACTGCTATTTCAGATTTGAAGATACGCAGTCTTTTTCTATAATGTTTGTAAAAGAACAACAAAATTATTAACATTTTGTCTATTTTTTAAACCAGCCAATTTTTTCAAGTTGATATAATTAATATTGGAAGGTAATTCTATTAAAATGAAAAAATTGAGTGCAACTTTAGTATAAAAAAGTAAATATGAAAGGAAATACTATGAGAATTATTAAGAAATTTAACACGGAATGGGATTTTTGGAAAGAGGGAGAATCATCAATACAAGTAAATTTGCCACATACATGGAATGCCACTGACGGGCAAGACGGAGGAAATGACTATTTTCGCGGCACATGTATATATAAGAAAAAATTTGTAAAACCAAAGTTTAATGTAGAAGATCAAGTATATTTAGAATTCAATGGAGTAAATTCCAGCGCAGAAATTTTTATGAATGGAGAATTCTGCACACAACATGACGGCGGCTATTCTACATTTCGAGTGAATATTACAGATTACTTAAAGGATGTTAACGAAATAGAAGTCAAAGTAGATAATGCTCCTAATCAGAGAGTATATCCACAACGTGCAGATTTTACTTTCTATGGTGGTATTTACCGAGATGTCAATCTTATTATTGTGTCAAAACAGCATTTTGACTTAGATTATTATGGAGGACTTGGAATAAAAGTTACGCCAGAAATAAAAGAGAATGATGCTTTTGTTTTCGTGGAAGTGTATTTTGTAGGGGATGCAGATAAAGTAAGATTTAGCATTGAGGGGGTAGATACTATTGTATGTGAAGATGACACCATAAGTGCGATTAATCATAATAAGAAAAAAGCATCTATAATCGTTAAGATTCCAAATGTTCATCTTTGGAATGGAAGAATAGATCCCTATCTATATCAGGCAAAAGCAGAGTTGCTAGTAAAAGACACAGTTGTTGATGAGGTTACCACATCTTTCGGCTGCCGTACCTATTCATTTAATCCTGAAAAGGGCTTTTTCTTAAATGGAGAATCTTATCCGCTCCATGGAGTATCCCGCCATCAAGATAGGAAAGGGGTAGGAAATGCTTTAACACACGAAATGCATGAAGAAGATATGGAATTGATTCTCTCCATGGGAGCAAATGCAATCCGCTTAGCACATTATCAACATGATCAGTATTTTTATGATCTTTGTGATAAAAATGGAGTTATCGTTTGGGCAGAGATCCCCTACATTTCCACCCATTTACCAATGGCTAAAGAAAATACAATCTCACAGATGAAAGAACTGATTGCACAAAATTATAATCATCCGTCAATTATCTGTTGGGCGTTGTCAAATGAGATTAGCTTAATGGGGGTAACAGATGACTTATTAGAAAATCATAAAGTTTTAAATGATTTGGTTCATAAAATGGATTCAAGCCGTGTCACTACAATGGCTAATCTATTTATGCTAGAGACAGATAGCCCTCTTTTGGATATTCCTGATATTATGTCTTATAATTTGTATTATGGCTGGTATGTGGGAGAATTGGAGGATAATGATAAGTTCTTTGATGAATTCCATGAAAAATATCCAAATCGTGTCATTGGACTTTCTGAATATGGTGCAGATACTTTTTACAAGCTGCAGTCACCAAATCCACAAAAGGGAGATTATACAGAACAGTATCAGGCATTGTATCATGAACATATGTTAAAAATGTTTTCTACACGTCCTTATTTATGGTCAACTTTTGTATGGAATATGTTTGATTTTGCAGCAGATGGTAGGGAAGAAGCGGGTGACAATGGCGTAAATCATAAGGGACTTGTTACCTTTGACCGTAAGGTGAAAAAAGATGCATATTATATTTATAAAGCATGGTGGAGCAAGGAGCCTTTTGTACATCTATGTGGTAGACGTTACGTTGATAGAACAGAAGAGATTACGGAAATTAAGGTGTATAGTAATCAAACTAAAATCGTACTTTATGTAGATGGCCAGCAAATGGAAGAAAAAGCAGGTTCCCATATATTTACCTTTCAAATCCCTATTCATGGTGAACACCATATTGAGGCGATAAGTGGTGCATATAGAGATGAAATAAGGATTCGTAAAGTGGATAAACCAAATCCAGATTACATATTAAAAGGTTCGGCAATATGTAACTGGTTCGAAGAACCCGGCATGGAAGTTATTCCAGGATATTATTCGATTAAGGATACGATAGGAGATATTAAGAAGTCACCTGCAGGAGCAGCTCTTGTTGAGGCAGTAATGGAGCAGGCATCTGCGGCTATGGGAGATATGGCCAAGGGCGTAGAAATTACAGAAGCAATGCAGCAAATGACGAATCGTTTTACATTAGAAAAGTTATTGAAACAGGGAGGAAACTCTGTAAAGACAGAAATGATAGTGGCTTTGAATCAACAATTGACCAAGATTAAAAAGCCTGAGGAGCTGTTGTAGCTTTGTAGCATTAAATAGAAGCCTTATCTGATAAATTAATTTATTAATCAATAAAAAGTGAGGTGTAATACAATGTATGGAGGGATACATAATGAAAGAAAATATTTTGCTGGAACATAGAAAAAAGGTAAATAAAGTATTACTTATTATTTTATGGATATATTTACTTGTTAATATTGGATACATTGCGGTAAGTGGAAAAATTTTTGTTAAGATTGCAGTTGCACCCTTATTTGTTTTGCTTATTATATCTAGTATTCTACATCTTTTGAAAAAGGGACAGCAGATTATAAGCTACATACTAATTTGCGGTGTTTTAATATTTTTAACGGTTCAAATTATTAATATGCCAGCTGAATCTAGAATTTACATTTGTTTCTTTTATGTTTTGGTTTTACTATTGGCAACCATGTTTTTTGAGCGAAAACTTTTCATTCTATCAAGTATCATAACAGGAATTACCCTCTTAATTTTATTGAAAGTAAATTATGGGTTTTATGAAACTATAATGGTAGCATCTTATTTTACCATAGCCGATATTAGCTTATTTTTTATAACAAAATGGAGTAGTAAGCTGATTTTTGAATCAATGAAAAGCGAAGAACAGACTAAAAATGTATTGTGGCAGTTACAAAGCACCTTAAATCTTATAGAACAAAACACCGCTCAGTTGAATCGAGATATTGAAAAATCTTATGGTAATTTACAATCCGTTGATGATATGAGTAGTGGGATTTTAGTTACAGTTGACGAGGTTGCAAAAGGGAATTTGGATCAGGCAAATAACATTTCATGTATGAATGAAATGATTGCTAAAGCAATGAATCTATTTCATGAAACAAGCCATATAACAAAAGAAATATCAGACATTTCATTGAATACCTTGAAAGTAGTATCCCTAGGTCCAGAAAATATTTCAAAAATGACAGATCAAATGAAGCAGATTAATGTTGCAATTGGAGAATCTTTAACCACTGTTATGGAATTAGAAGCAGACATGAATGAGGTAAATGGATTTTTAGAAGGTATTACCAATATAGCATCCCAAACCAATTTATTAGCTTTAAATGCCTCAATTGAGGCTGCAAGAGCAGGAGAACAAGGGAAAGGTTTTGCTGTAGTTGCAGATGAAGTGAAAATATTGGCAGAGCAAAGTTCAAAAACGGCAAGTTCTATATATGAAATCATCAGAAAAATACAAAAAAAGACCAAAAGTGCATTAATAGAGGTACAAAACGGAGATAGCGCAATTCAGAAAGGAAACTTAATTGTTAAGGAAGTAAGTGAAAGTTTTCAAAATATTCAAGCGTCTTTTCATCAGATTGATCATAAAATAATGGAAGAAATGAAAATGTTTGATACTACTATGGAAATTTTTAAAAACATCAGTGCTGAGTCAGAAAGTATTGCTGCCGTTTCGGAAGAGCATTCTGCATTTAGCGAAGAAATGACAGCAACAATAATGCAGCAGGATGAAAAAATTAAAGAGGTATTTCAATTAATGGAAAGTATTCATCAAGCAAGTAAGGAGTTATCGACAGCTGTTGTAAATAAAAAATAAACATTTTTGCTTATATATAAGAAAGACGGTTAGAAGAGGTGTAACATGAGAGAATTAAGAGAAAATTTTATTACATCACCAGATGTATATAAAGAAGGTGCAGTGGCAGTATTTAGACAAAAATTTAATGTAAAGCCAATAAAAAGTGCATCCATACTAATTACTGCCCTTGGAATGTATGAGGCAGAGTTAAATGGGGAGAAAATTGGAAAACAAATGTATGCTCCAGGCTATACCTATTATCCAAGAAGACTCCTTTATCAGGAACACGATGTTACTTCCATGGTTCAAAGTGAAGAAAATGAATTAAAAGTTTATCTAGGGCAGGGGTGGTATTGTGGAAGATTCTTATGTGAAAATAAAACACAAATATATGGAAAAAAACCAGGAGTATCATGGGTATTAAAGATTACGTGTCAGGATGGAAGCATAGAAGAAATTCATTCAGGTACTAATGTAGAAGAATTGGAATCTCCTTACGAGTACGCTGGAGAATATGATGGAGAAATTTACTTTGCAGGAAAATTTAATAAAGTAAAAGGTTATGCTGTACCATATAAAGAACCCATACCAGAATCATTAGAAAAAACCCTTGTAGAGGTTCAAGTCCACGAAGAAATGCCTGTAAAAGAAGTGAGTAAATTGAATGGAGTAACGATTTTAGATTTTGGACAAAACTTTGCAGGAATTGTTGAAATTGACCCACAATATATAGCAGGGGAAACTCTTACCATTCGCCATGGAGAGATTTTAAATCCAAATGGAAGTCTATACACCAACAATTTAAGAAAAGCAAAGGCTACAATTATATACCATGCAGGAGTAGAAAAGAAAAAATATCGTCCGCGATTTACTTATATGGGATTTCGTTATATGGAGATCAGTGGAGTTGAGTATAAATCAGGCATGATAACAGCCTATGCGGTATACTCACACATGGAGAGAACAGGAAACTTTAATTGTGCCAATAAGCTGGTACAAAAACTTTATGAAAATCAAGTGTGGGGGCAAAAGTCTAATTATGTTGAAGTACCGACTGACTGTCCTCAACGTGATGAGCGTATGGGTTATACAGGAGATGGTCAGGTTTTTGCTCTAACTGGAGCTTATAATTTTAATACGCAAGATTTTTGGAAAAACTTCTTAGTAGATTTACGACTTGGACAGAAAGATAATTCGGAAGGATATGTATGTGCAACGGTACCAGCCACTGGACCAGCAGGAATTGGTTTTATGAGTATGCTTGGATGGGGAAATGCAGTAACGATATTACCAGAAATGCTTTATTGGCAGTATGGTGACGAAGAAACTCTTTTAGGTCAATATAATAGTATGAAACTTTTTGTTGAAGCAGAAATAAGAAAAATGGGTAAAAAAAATCTTTGGATTGGACCATCACTTGGAGATTGGCTTGCGCCAGGTAAAGGAATTGCATGGCAGGCGATGCACAATGGACCTATTTCCAATGCATTCATTGTTCATGATTTGGAAGTGATAACTAAAGTTGCGAAACGTCTGGGCAAACAAGACGATGCGTTAAGATATGAAAATCAGTTAGAAAAAACAAGAAAAGCATATATAAGAAAGTATGTCAGAAAAGATGGACAGGTTGCAAGAGATTATCAATCCGCTTATATTATGGCATTAAAATATGTTATTCCAAAAGGAGAACTAAGAGAAAAGACATTGAAAAAGTATGTGAAGAATGTAAAGAAAAAGGGGATTGAAACTGGTTTTTTTGCAACACAGCATTTTTTATCGTTATTAATAGAAGCAGGAGAATCAAAACTTGCTTATGATATGTTGTTGCAGGAGAACTGTCCGGGATGGATGTATCAGGTTCTTAGAGGAGCCACAACTACTTGGGAGAGATGGGATGCACTAAAGCCAGATGGAACAGTAAATGAAGAGAAAATGCCAGGATCTGGTGAAAATATGGTTTCCTTCAATCATTATGCTTTTGGAAGTGTGGGTGAATTCTACTATCAATATATACTCGGAATCAGGCCGATGTTGCCTGGCTATGAAAAACTTCATTTTGAACCATACACAGATAAGCGCTTAGGTCATGTAAATGGTAGTTATATGTCTTGCAAAGGTGAGATTAAATCAGAATGGTTTTATGAAAAGAATGAACTCTTGATTCGCTTAACAACTCCTGTTGAAGCAGAAATAGTATTGGAGGACGGCAGAAAAGAACAGGTTACACCTGGAACCCATGAATATCAAATTAAGGCGGAAAAAGTACGAAATCAATAACTAAACCAATACCAGGAAATTTTCTGAGTTTCCTGGTATTAAAACTTAGATTTTTAAGTGTAGCCTACGATATTCGCTTGGTGATATCCCTGTACTTTTTTGAAAAGAATCGGAAAAATAACTACGGGAGCTAAAGGAAAGGTCATCACCAATCTCTTGAATGCTTTTATTTGTTGAGCTAAGTAAAAGCTTTGCCTGTCTTATCTTTTCATTTTTAATATACTGATTTATACTCATTCTCATTTCTTGTTTAAACTTACGAGAAAAATAATACTCGGTATAACCCGCACGTTTAGATAGAAACTCAATGGATAATTTATCATTTATGTTTGCACTAATATAGTCACAGCAGCTTTGCACAGTCTTGGAAATTTCGGCATTATCTTTTGTTTGTTGGACTCGCTTTATAAAATCTTCTAGCATGTTACGGCAAAGAATGGTTAATTCAGAAATTGATTTTGCATCTTCACTTTTTTGAGTATAATAATCGCATAGGGTGTAAGAAGTAGAAGGTGACAGACCACCCTCAATTGCAGCTCTTGAGATTAAGGTAAGTAAGACTAGCAAATTATTTTTGGATTTTCTAAGTGAGTCACCAGTATCGAATCTGATACCACTACTAAGGAAGCTTGATTTATCAAGTGCAGCTTTATAATTTGGATTTCCTTCTCGTATCATAGTAAGAAATTCTTGCTCTGCTGCCCAGATTCCGGGATGCTCTTCCGAAACTAGTACATTATCAATGTTAGTAATTTTGTGATCGTGTTGAGAAGGATACTGTAAATCAGTGGAGGCGATTTTTTCTCCTGTAATGCAATAGTGCAGCATAATAGCATATTGAAATATTAAATTGGTTGGTAGAATCGGTATAGAGTCAAGTTGCTTTAATACGGCAAGCCTTGCCGGCACAGAAAAATTTCTCTGATCTAGTTTGTGCTTTAACTGCTGATAGGAATTCCTTCCACAAAAAGCTGGGCCAATGATATGAATTTTAAATAGCTTATTTTCTCTTCGTTCAAACACTGAAATCCATAAAACATTTAGAAAACTTTCTAGAATAAACGGATAATGACCAGTTTGTGCATAGTCTAACAAAGGTTTAGCCTGATTAAAGAGAAAAATACTTTCACTTTCTTTGAGATGATTTGGACAGTTCGTATGTAGTAATTCGAAATCAGAAGAATAACTCCATAAGTAAAGTTTATGGCTACAACTAATTAATTCCTGAAATAAAGATAAGTTTTCCTTTATATTCTCCATATTATACCTCTAACAAATAATCAGATAGAATTTTATAGTCAGATGCATTTGCACAACGAATTGTACCAGTAACCCAGTATTCGGGTTGAATAGAAATTGAGCAAAATACATATTGGCTTAAAGTAGAAGATAAGTTTAGGACATCACCTTCTGTTGTTTCGAAAAAAACATCTTCAGCACATTTTGTAACCTGCAATAAGAAGTTTTTAATATCAATGTCACGTTTTAAATACATAGCAACACCTCCTTTTATAATTATAGCTGAAAAGATAAAAAGAAACATAATAAAATTAGTTATTATATTAGAAAATTAGTTTTACACCAGAAATAAAAGCAAATTATCAAATTAAATAGCTACTTGTCTAATTCGTGCATTGAAAAATAGAAATAAAATCTAAATGAAAGCTATTTATATGAAAATAAAATTTGTGGAGGAAAAGTTTTATGAAAACAGAAAAATTATCAAATCAGGATCGACTTCCGGTTGGAAAATTTTTAGCATGGAAGGCAAGAGATATATCAATTGCTTGTGTAACCGTTATTATGACATATCTAACGATTTTCTGTACTGATGCATTAGGAATGCCAGCTGCATTAGTAGGTACTCTTTTACTGGCAAGCAAAACATGTGACGGTATAACAGATATCTTTGCAGGATTTCTTGTAGATAATACGAATACCAGGTGGGGAAAAGGTCGCCCTTATGAGTGGTGTATTTTAGGAGCATGGGGATGTACTATATTATTATTTTTTTGTCCAGGGAACTGGAGTTTAGTAATAAAGTCAGTATGGGTATTTGTAATGTATACATTAGTATTTTCTATTTTTTCTACCATGCTTGGCGCATCCCAAACACCTTATATGATTAGAGCTTTTAAGAGCAAAGTTGTTATCGGAAAAGTTGCTTCATATGGCGGGATACTGTCTATGATTGGAGCAATTATTATTTCAGTAACATTTCCGATTTTAATGGCTAAACTTGCTGTTTCTACAGCTGGATGGAGAACATTAATTTTGATTTATGGACTTCCTCTTGCAGGATTGGGAATTTTAAGATTTATCTATGTCAAGGAAGATCCATCCATTGATGCTGGAGCAGTGGGCCAGCAAGTTAGCCTAACGCAAATCATTGAGCTATTTAAAAAAAATAAATATGCTTGGGCATATGCAGGGATTATGGGATTTTATCAAATGACAGTGGGGCTAAATGTCACTACCTTTTATTTTAAGTATGTTGTAGGTGATTTGGGATTAATGGGAATTATGGGAATGATGTCTGTAGTTGTTCTACCTGTCATGTTTATTTTTCCTACATTAATGAAAAAATTCAATGTATCTACTCTTATTATTGGTGGGTCTTTTTCTGCAATTATTGGGTATCTGCTTATGTTTTTGGCTAAATCTAATATGCCGATGTTAATAGCTGGAAATGTGTTAATGACCGTGGCCTCCCTTCCAATCGCCTATTTAGGTGCTATTATAATAATGGAACTGGCTACCTATAATGAATCAATAGGCCTTCCGAGAATGGAAGGTTCTACAAATATTTTAAGTAGTTTTTCTAATAAAGTATTTAATGGTGTAGGAGCAGGGATTGTGGGGGTTCTTTTAGGGGCGGCTGGATATAGTAGTAATGCAGGTGCAGTACAACCCGAAGGAGCCTTGCTTATGATTCGTGTTCTATATAGTATAGTACCACTTATTTGTTTTGTACTTATTATTCTATGTGCACTGGTGCTTGGTAAATTAGAAAAGAAAATTCCGCAGTTAGAAAAAGAGCTAGAAGAAAAGAAGGAAGAGTCAAAGTGTTTAAGTGATTGCAGTATGACTGAAATGCTAAGTAATTAAACATTGTGGTTAGAAAGCTAAATAACAAAAATTATGTATGTAAAAAGAAAGGTAATATTATGAAAAAATTTTCAAAAGAATTTATGCTTGGAGCAGCTACAGCGGCACATCAAGTTGAAGGTAACAACATTCACAGTGATTACTGGGTACAAGAACAGATTCCTCATTCCAGCTTTGATGAACCATCTCTTGACGCGGTAGATCATTATAACCGATATGAAGAAGATATCAGACTTTTAGCAGGGGCAGGGTTAAATACATACCGCTTCTCTATTGAATGGGCAAGAATACAGCCAGAGCCAGATGCTTGGGAAAGAGAAGAAGTGGAACATTATCGTAAGGTAATCAGATGCTGCAAAGAAAATGGAGTTACACCAATTGTAACGATGCATCATTTTACATCTCCAAAATGGTTGATAACGCAGGGAGGATGGGAAAACCCAGAAGTCGTTACAAAATTTCAAACATATTGTAAGCGTCTGGTTGAAGAAATTGGGGATGAACTTGAATATGTATGTACCATCAATGAGGCAAATATGAGACTTCAGCTTGCAGCTTTAATTAAAGACATGATGAAGAGAATGATGGGCGGGAATGTAGGAAGCCAGGCCGCACAAAGTGATGTTCAGGTGGGAATTAATATGATGCCAGAGAATATTAAGCTTGGCATGATAGAAGCAGCACAAGCTTTTGGTATAGAAGATCCAACAAAGATTCATACTTTTGTATCCCAGTGCACACCTAAGGGAGATATTCTTGTAATGAGAGCACATGAAGCAGCAAGAGATGCCATGAAGAAAGCTTGCCCTCATCTAAAAATCGGCCTGACTCTCTCCCTTCACGATATGCAACCCTTGGAAGGTGGAGAAGCACATGCAAAAAAAGAATGGGAGGAAGAATTCTTACATTACCTTCCATTTATTAAAGATGATGATTTTCTTGGAGTGCAGTGTTATTCAAGAAAACTATTTGATTCAAATGGCGTAGTACAGCCAGCCGAAAGTGCACCACGCACACAGATGGGATATGAAGACTATCCACTTGGTATTGCCAATGTGGTAAGAAAGGTAGCAGAAGAATTTAAGGGAGCTTTGATTGTAACAGAAAATGGTATTGCTACTGACAATGATGCAAGACGTTGTGAGTTTATTCGAGAAGCCATAGAAGGGATACAAGCATGTATAGATGATGGAATTCCTCTAAAAGGTTATATGTACTGGACATTGCTTGATAACTTTGAATGGCAGAAGGGGTATTCCATGACATTTGGTCTTATTGCAGTGGATCGCACTACGCAGACGAGATATCCAAAGGATAGTTTGCAAGTATTAGGTTCATTTGCTCCAAAATAGAAACTATTTGGACGTATTCTTCTATTAGAAATTAAAGTAAACTTTTATATCACCAGTTAATTGTATTTAAGGCAAACAAAGGCCAACCGTAGGCGGTGTGTATTCACACCATAAGGTTAGCTTTTGGATGCCTTTTGTTAATTGAGTCAATAATAATTTTAATCTAATATTTCAGGATGCTTCCATTGAATTACATTTCTTGCTCCTGCGGATAATGCACCATCTACAGGAATCGCAGCACCGCTGATATAGCGTGCCATGTCAGAAGCTAAAAACAATGCGAGGTAAGCACATTCCTCAGGCTGCCCCATTCGTCCAGTAGGGCAAGCAGAACAAAAAAAGTTCATAGCAGCATCTGGGGCATCGCCAAAAATTGGAGTTACGGTATAGCCCGGACAAATGGCATTTACAGTTATGTTGTAAGGAGCGTATTCCAAAGAAGCAGATTTGGTCATACCGATAACACCAAACTTTGTTGAAGTATATAAACTTTGCCCAGACTGAGGCATAAGCCCTGCTATAGAAGAAACATTAATAATAAATCCACCTTCTGACTTTGATTTTAGGATTGCTTGTGAAGCATATTTCATAGCAGTAAATACACTTTTTAAATTTAGTGACATAATGTTATCATATTCATCCAGACTATATTCATGAAGCGGAGTTCCTCCTAGTCCGATTCCAGCATTATTAACCATTCCATCCAATCGACCATATGTATGAACTGCAAAATCAACAAGCTCCTTTACATTTTCTGCTTTGCTCACATCAGCTTGAAAGAAAACTGCATCACCGCCAGCAGACTTAATCGTATTTACAGTCTCCTCACCTTTTTGGGAGTTGCGGTTAGCACATACTACCTTTATCCCAGCCTTAGCATAACACATAGCAATTGCTTTACCAATTCCACTGCTCGCACCTGTTATGATTGCCACTTTACCTTTCACACTATCAAAATCCATGATTTTTTCCTCCTATATTATGATTTTCTTCTTTACACAAGATAGTTTTATTCTATAGAAATCCATATTCAATTTATATTGTACCTTTGGGAAGGACTAATTCAATTAACCTCAATCACTAAAAATCAAATATAAAAACAAATATATAAATGCATGTTTTTTTCTGTGTGCTAAAATAGCTAAAATATGTTATACTATGGAGAAAGTGCTATGGAAACTAAGAATAAAACAAAGAAAAATATATTTGCAATAGAATTCCCAATTATAGGTGGAGTTTTAATGGCCTATACAGCTACTGTATTTTTTCAAAATGCTCATAATTGGAATGCAAAGTCTATATTTGGATTTTCTGTTGTAATTTTACTTCATATTATAATGTATCTTTCTAGAGAACAAATTTTTAAAAGTAACTTATTCTTATACTTTTTGGTTCAAGGAGTAATTATTTTTACTCTGTCTCTCTTTATCAAAGAGAATTATCAAGCAGCATATCTTGGTCTAATCCCCCTTATATTAGCTCAGAGCATACATCTTTTAAAAGATGGAAAGAAGATATTATATTCGATCTGTTATTACTATACCATTTATATAAGTACCATTTATTTTTATCAAGGTCTTAAAGATTTGTTGTATTCTATTTCATTACTTATACTTATTACTTCAGCAATTTCTAGTTATGGTTACTTTTATACAAGGCAGATAAGAGCTTATGAAAGATCCCAAAGGCTATTGTTTGAACTAGAAGCTACCTACGATAAACTTGAAGAAGTAACAAGAGAAAAGGAAAGACAAAAGCTGGCAAGAGACATACATGATACACTTTCGCAAGGTTTAGCAGGTGTTCTTATGAAGCTTGAGGTATTACAATTAAATATAGAAGAAGAAAATACAGAGAAAAGCAAAGAGATAGCGCAAAATGCAATTAGCCAAGTAAGAGATAATTTAAAGGAAGCAAGAGAACTTATTCGAGATTTGAGGCTACATAATGAAGAGTGGAGGAATCTTGGAAATTTAATTAAAGAAGAAGTTGAACGTTTCAAAGAAGATTCTAATGCGGATGTTTTTATAAACTGGGATGGTAATGTTGAAGTATCCCATATAATTTACAAAAATGTTACTTTTATTGTTCGAGAAATATTAACAAATGTCAAAAAGCATGCAAAAGCATCAAAAGTTATAATAAATATCTCACTAGAATCAGATAAGATAGCCATACGAATTGAAGATAATGGCATAGGGTTTGATTATTTTCATTTTAATCGTTTATATGGACATTATGGAATCATTGGATTAAAAGAAAGGGCAAAAACGATACAGGGAGAGCTATTGATTGATAGCCATAAGAGAAAAGGAACCTGTGTTACCTTGGTTGTACCTGTTCCAAATAGAATCAAAGGAGAGAGCGATGAAGAAAATTAAAGTTTTAATTGTAGATGATCATCCTATTGTAAGAGAGGGGCTTAAGTTAATTCTTAAGACGGAAGACAAGATAGAAATTGCAGATGAAGCAATTAATGGAGAAGAGGCCCTTAATTTAATTAGACATAAGACATATGATTTGATTTTACTAGATATTAGTATGCCCGTTATGGATGGACTGAAATTCTTAAAAGAGAAAAAAAAAATAAATAATACAACAAGTGTTGTTATTCTTACTACCATTGATGACCAAGATGTAATTAGGAGTGCAATGTCGTTTGGAATAAAAGGTTTTTTGCTAAAGGATGCGAAAAGAGAAGAGATGGTTCAGATGGTTTTGCAGGTTTCAAAAGGAGAAATTAGCAAATCTTTGAATATATTACCTGAAGATAATAAGAAAAAAAAGCAAATTGAAGCTATCAAAGATTGGAATTTGACAAAAAAAGAATTAACTGTACTTAAAAAAGTGGTAAAAGGAGCAACAAGTAAAGAAATTGCCATTGACATGGGGATTACGGAAAGAACAGTAAAAGCTCATCTAACGAGTGTCTATCGAAAACTAGAAGTAAATTCAAGAACAGAGGCAGTAACCTTATCTATTATAAGAAAAATCGTAGTCATTTAGATTAAGCTGCTGTTCCCAAAGGTACAATAGATATATGTATGAGTTTATACCTATAATAAAATGAAAAAAGTAATTTACATAGGTTAAAGGAGAAGGGTATGCAATTAGAAAACAAAGTAATGGTTGTAACAGGTGGAGGAAATGGTGTCGGAAGAGAATTGGTTTTGACTTTACTGAACAAGGGAGCTAAAGTAGCAGCAGTTGACTTAAATAAAAATGGACTGGATGAAACATATGCACTCTCAGGTAAAAATAAAAAATTATCGTTACATACTGTAAACATTTCAGAACAGGAAGCTGTTAACAATTTAGTAGAGGAAGTAACTTCCTATCATGGCCAGGTTGATGGAATTATTAACTGTGCAGGAATCATTCAGCCTTTTATTGATGTAGATGAAATCGATATGGATCAAATTAATAAAGTAATGAACGTAAACTTTTTTGGAACACTGTATATGACAAAAGCATTCTTACCAGTTCTAAAGAAAAGGCCAGAGGCCCATATTACCAATGTATCTAGTATGGGAGGTTTTTTCCCTGTTCCAGGACAAAGTATTTATGGGGCTTCAAAGGCAGCTGTGAAGCTAATGACAGAAGCCTTATATGCAGAATTAAATGAAACAAATGTTGGTGTTTCCGTTATAATTCCAGGAGGGATTGCTACCAACATTATGAAAAACTCTGAAATTGGAGGAAAAACAGCAGATATGAATGCCAAAGGGGTAAGTCTTTTATTAACTCCAAATAGAGCAGCTAAACTAATTATCAGCTGTATAGAAAAGAATAAATTCCGTATGTTTATTGGAAAAGATGCAAATTTAATGAATATATTGTATAAGTTTCATCCAAAGCTAGCGATTAAACTAATGAAGAAAATGTTAGAGTTACAATAAAAAAATAGAACAGTTTATAATTAAGAAAAGAGGGTATATAATGAAAAATATATGTGTAATAACAGGTGGCGGAAGTGGTATGGGACTTGCAACTGCCAAAGTAATGGGGCAAGATCATTATATAATTATTTCTGGAAGAACAGTTGAGAAATTAAAAAAAGCAATCGACGAGTTAACAGAATTAGGTATTGATGCAGAGGCATTTGCATGTGATGTGTCGGACAAAAAATCAGTAGAAAAATTAGCAAAACATGCCTCGAAGTTAGGATGTATTAAATCCGTAATTCATGCTGCTGGCATGTCACCCAACATGGCGGATGCTGAAGCAATAATGAAGGTAAATGCACTTGGTACGATTCATGTAAATGATGTATTCTTTCAGTATATGGAAAATGGTTCTTGCTTAATCGATGTGTCATCTATGTCTGGGTATATGATACCAGAAATTATAATGCCAAATAAACATTACAAATTATCTAGAATCAGTCATAGACAGTTTATGAAGAAAATGATGCAACGAGTGAATTTACTACCTAAAAAGCATCGGACAGGTGTTTCATATGGAATCTCCAAAAATTTTGTAATCTGGTATGCAAAGACAGATGCTAAAAAGTTTGCACAAAAGGGAATACGTATTGTTTCAGTTTCGCCGGGATTATTTGAAACTCCAATGGGAGAAATGGAAAAAGAGATAAGCAAGGATTTCATAGAAAAATGCGCAATAAAGCGTTATGGAAAAGTGGAGGAAATTGCGTACTTATTCCGTTATATTGCAGATAAAAAGCTTAGCTACTTGACTGGAGTGGATATCCTCTGTGATGGAGGATGTGTTGCTTCACAGTTATCATAAAGAATAAAAATTTGGCCTTTGAGTTTTAGAATATAAATTGCATTTAATTATGCACAGAGAACTAAATATTGTTAGTAAGCAATGCTGAGTGTATAATAAAATTTATAAATATAAAATAAGGGTGATAAAATGAAATTACTAAATGAAAAAGATAATGAATTAGTAAAAATGGCTCAAGAGGTAATCGTCTTAAATTATGACAGTGAAAATTTTAATCATACGGTTGGAGCAGCGGTGAGAGGTAAAAGCGGTAAAATATATAAAGGTATCAATGTCTATTCCATACATGGTGCTTGTGCAGAGCAGGTTGCGCTTGGTAATGCAATTGCACATGGTGAAAGGGAGTTTGTATCAATTGTAGCAGTTCGTGGCAAAGAAGGGGAAGAAGTAATACCTCCATGCGGAAATTGTCGTCAAATATTAAGTGATTATACACCAAATTGTGAAGTTATCATTTCTACAGGAAATAATACCTTAGGAAAAGTGTTGGCAAAAGAATTGTTGCCGTATGCGTATGAAGTTGAAAGTTAAGACCAATGAAAGAAAGTAAGCTACAAAACAGACGAGTGAATCCAAATAATTCATTTGTCTGTTTTTTGTATAAAGATAACCTACAATAATTTAAAAAAGAAAATAGAATAAAAAACGCTTTAGCTTGTAATAATAATGACAGCTAAAATATTTTACATAAATTCTATATAAGGAGACCAAATATGAAATCAATTAACAATAAGCTAGATAAACTTGCAGGGACAATAAAAGAAAATACAGGTAAAGCTTTGGAATCAGAATGGATGGAAATGGAGGGAAAACTTCAAAGAAAGAAAGGAGAAATTGCTGATACAGCGTTAGAGTTTGGAGAGAATATAAAAGAAAAGGCCTCATCAAAGGTGAATGACATCCTTGATAAAATAGATAAAAAATAAAACAAGAGAAAGGAAAAGACAATGGGAATAATAAGCTGGATTATTATAGGTGGTATAGCAGGATGGCTAGCAAGTATGATTACAGGAAATAACGCAAAAATGGGGGTGGGAAGTAATATACTGGTAGGTATAGTTGGAGGCGTAATAGGTGGGTTTATCATGAATATAATAGGCAGTACAGGAATGACAGGTTTTAATCTGTGGAGTTTAGTGGTATCTTTTATTGGTTCTGTTATATTGCTTTTTATTATAAATGCACTATTTAAAAATAAAGTTTAAATGAAAAAGTTCAATCTCCTTAAATTATTTATCTGAAAAAAAAAGTATGAAAAGAGATTGAACCTTTTTTATTTTTTAGGGTTATTATTATAGAGAAGTAATAAACTTGGTAAAGGTATCCCAATACGTTCTAAATACAATATCCTTCATAAAGAAGAAAACAACAATAACGCACCATGCCCTAACAACCCTTGTCGCATCCTGATATAGGAATTCATCTCTTAAAATTAAATCAAAGAGCTTCTTAAGTCCAATTGTTATAAATATCATAAAAGGTATGACCATAGGCAGGATATAACGTCCCTGAGGCTGATAATCAGTTACGTAGGAGCTGTAGGTACATAAAAAGATAGGGACAATAATACATATAATCATGGAAATGTAAAATGCAAAGGTATCTTTTTTGTTAAAATGAAGTAAGGTTAAAGGTTTTCGTTTTTTTAGCAGTAATCCAATAGAAGCTAATCCTATCAAAATGCCATACCCACGATACATCCATTTGTGAAGTACAATACTCATATTACCAAATTGGCCAATAAAGCTAAGTGAAAGGTCGATAATATAATGTGTTTCTTTTAACATACGAAAAACAGAGAGTCCTGCAATATAGTAAGTTTTTGCTTGGGAAGGCTTAAGGTATTCTGTGGTAGCGTATTTTTCTGCATATTCATTTCGTATACGTAACCCAAGAAAATCGCCATCATAAAGAATATAACTTCGTATAAACCACCAGCCTGTACCAAGAAATACAAGAAAGGAAATAAACAATCCTTTCTTTAGGAGTGAGCTCCACTGTATTACTAATTTATCTGACTTAGAATACGAAATATGATGCACAACAAACACAATGACACTGCATAGGATAAAAGCATAAGCATTATAATAGGACATTGCATTAAAGATAATTCCAATTGCCAGTAAAATGCATGCTTTATGATTCCAATTTGTATCATATCCATATAACCAGGCATAAACAATGATTGCAGATGACATAAGAGCCATGGAATCTGTGTTTACATACACAAACATAAACATATTTTGTGGAAGTAACATTACTAAAAACGTAAAAATCCATTGCCATGAAGAGTCAATAAAAAGCCTTTTTGCGATTTTACGAACAAATACGGCCATCACAATACCACATATGACACTAACAAATCGTGCTGCAATAATATAAAAATAAGCATTGCTTGTAAATAGAGCGGTCAACTTCATTAATACAGCACCAATCATATAAGGAAGGATTGGCTGAAATGCATAAGAAAAGCCCCATGCTTCCATTCTAATTTCCATATCACCGCCATGAGGAAGTTTCCAATGGTTAAAAATATATTGACAGATACTATAACGACCTAGTTCATCGGGTGCATCATCAAATCGAAGCATCAGACACCAGATAAAAAACACACCAAACAAAGCAATATAAAAGAGTAATTCTAAATAAAATGTTTTGTTTAAATTTTTTAATTTTGTAATCAAATTGCTACATCCTTTCGATGATATCCTTTGCTACAATGCATGCTCCTATAAAGTTAAGTGCATTGTAGATGCTACTGTGCAAAATGTTGCACAGGTATTTAGATAATAACATATAAATTTAGAAGAAAGATTAAAGAAAATTTACAAATTTGTTACATTATTTATTTTAGTTATTTATAATTAACAGAAAAATGTAATTTTTTGAAAAAATTAGTCATTATGAATTTTTATTAATAATAAAAAGTGGGTTTTTAAATTTTCTTCCAACTCCCATATATCACTTTACATTGCTAGCATATACTATTATAATACCCTTAGTGCGATTTTTTAGAAATAGGAGGATTTATAATGGTACAATTATACAAAAGTGGTGCATATTTATTAAATGGCACTGAGATTATTGAAGACAATGAGCAAGTAAATGCTGTATTAAGTAGTAAATTAGGTACAGCAGTGCCAACCAAGGAAGAAGCGGCTAAGGGCACAATTGCATATCGTATATTAGAGCAACATAACACATCTGGTAACATGGAAAAGTTAAAACTAAAGTTTGATAAGTTAACATCTCATGATATTACTTTTGTAGGAATTATTCAAACAGCCAGAGCATCAGGGCTTGAGAAATTTCCAGTTCCTTATATTCTTACCAATTGTCATAACAGTTTATGTGCAGTAGGAGGAACTATCAATGAAGATGACCATATGTTTGGATTGACCGCTGCAAAAAAATATGGCGGGGTATATGTTCCGCCTCATCAGGCAGTCATTCATCAATTTGCAAGAGAAATGCTTGCTGGTGGTGGAAAAATGATATTAGGTTCTGATAGTCATACCAGATATGGAGCCCTTGGAACTATGGCAATGGGAGAAGGTGGCCCAGAGCTTGTAAAACAGCTATTATCAAAAACTTACGATATCAACATGCCGAAAGTTGTAGGTGTTTATTTGACTGGAAAGCCTCAAAAGGGTGTTGGCCCACAAGATGTTGCCCTTGCAATTATCGGCGAGGTGTTTGCAAATGGATACGTTAATAATAAAATTATGGAATTCGTAGGCGATGGAATTGCAAACCTAAGTGCTGATTTTAGAATTGGTATTGATGTTATGACAACAGAAACAACCTGTTTATCTTCTATTTGGAAAACAGATGATGAAATAAAAGAATTTTATGAAATTCATGGAAGAAAAGAAGAGTATTGCGAGCTAAATACGGACAAGGTAGCATATTATGATGGCATGATCTATGTTGATTTAAGCAAAGTTAAGCCAATGATTGCAATGCCATTTCACCCAAGTAATACATATACAATTGAAGAGTTGAATGCGAATCTAATGGATATTTTAGCAGATTGTGAAAAGAAAGCAAAAGTAAGTCTTGGTGGTTCTGTTGACTTTACGCTAAGAGATAAAGTACGTAATGGCAAGCTATACGTGGAACAAGGAATTATCGCTGGCTGTGCAGGTGGAGGTTTTGAAAATATCTGTGATGCAGCAGACATTTTAAGAGGTGCAAGTATTGGTGCAGATGAATTTACACTTAGTGTTTATCCAGCCAGCACACCAATTTATATGGAACTTGTGAAAAATGGAAGTATTGCTAAATTAATGGGAGCTGGAGCAGTTGTTAAAACCGCATTTTGTGGACCTTGCTTTGGGGCTGGCGATACACCATCAAACAATGCTTTTAGTATTAGACATTCAACCAGAAATTTCCCTAATCGAGAAGGCTCTAAGCTACAAAGCGGACAAATTGCGTCTGTTGCACTTATGGATGCACGTTCAATTGCAGCAACAGCAGCAAACAAAGGCTATTTAACAGCAGCCACAGATATTGATGTTGATTATACAACTCCTAAATATTTCTTTGATAAGACAATCTATGAGAATCGCGTATTTGATAGTAAGGGAGTAGCTGACCCAAGTGTATCTATTAAATTTGGTCCAAATATTAAAGACTGGCCAGAGATGATAGCACTTACAGATCATATGTTAATGAAAGTAGTTTCAGAAATCCATGATCCAGTAACAACGACAGACGAATTAATTCCTTCAGGAGAGACTTCCTCATATCGTTCCAATCCAATTGGTCTTGCTGAATTTACACTATCCAGAAAAGATCCTGAATATGTTGGAAAGGCAAAAGAGGTGCAAAGAGCAGAAAATGCAAGAAGACAGGGAAAAGCACCTGAAGAAGAATTAAGTGAAATAGCACCTGTATTTGACTTGATTAAGTCACATTTTGAAACAGTAGATTATAAGAATACTGGTATTGGAAGTACTATTTTTGCTGTAAAACCTGGAGATGGTTCTGCACGTGAACAAGCGGCATCCTGCCAAAGAGTACTTGGTGGATGTGCAAATATTGCGAATGAATATGCTACAAAAAGATATCGTTCTAATTTGATTAATTGGGGAATGCTTCCATTTATTATTGCTAATGAAGAATTACCATTTACAAATGGAAACTATATTTTTGTACCAAATGTTAAAAAAGCAATTGAAGACAAAAAAACAGAAATAAAAGCCTTTGTAGTAGGAGATACATTAAAAGAATTTACTCTTAAAATGGGTGAATTAACAGAGGATGAAAGAACAATTATCTTAAAAGGATGTTTAATTAATTACTATAAAGGATAAATGTAATTAACAAAATGCAGATTAAAGAAGAGAAACAAGTACTAGCTATCCGGATAAACTCATCTTTCAATCTGCATTTTTTATAATATAATGTATAAAAGACTCCCTTTAAATAATCAGAAAATTATATAGAATATAATAAAAAAACAAAATAGTATAGATAAATAGAACAATAAATAATTAACAATATTATACAGAGCAAAATATATTGACAAATGTTTTTGACTGTGTTAAGATAAATACAACAAAAGATAAAGCACTCAGATAATACTAATAATTAGGTGAAAGATAATTAAAAGTATTAAAAGAAAGAGGTTGATACCGTTGGAAATGTTAGTTGATTTATCGGTTCAATATGAGTGGCAGGACTAATAATAATCTGTGTAGTTAATATAGAATATCCGGCTGAAAATAATAACAAATCGGAGCGAATTCCGGAAATATTTACTCGTGATAATAGTCCTCATATTGAAGGAAGCCACAAAAAGGTCTGATAGTTTTATAGAATGTGTAAAGAAACAGGCTATAAAAGTGTTAGTAGTAAATAGACTGATAGAAAATATTTATATAATATTAATTGAAAGTGTATTTACAAATACATTGCGAATAATGGATATATTATTCAAAATATTGGATCAGCAACTGTTAACAATGAATAGAATTGGGAATATTTGCATAGTATAACTAATTATACACAGATGTAAAATCACAATTTTTGCCTCCGATTAAAAAGGATTTGAAAACAATTAAATACGAAAAAACATGAAAAGAGAGTTTATGTGATATACATAGATTCTCTTTTTCGTTGAAACGCATAAAGTTTAATTTTTTGTTGTGACATACTTCGTACTTTAGATGTATAATTTAGCTTTTTTTTGACAAGATAATACCCATATGATACACTTAATACTAGTGGGTTAAGAGACAAAAAATGCATTGTGGTGGCAATGACAGAGGTGAATGAGCAATGGACAAGTATGAATACAGAATAAAGGCAGATCAGATTAAAAAGCTTGTAAATGAAGGAGATTATATATCTGCTATGAAGCTTGCTGATACAATAGACTGGAGAAGAGTTAAAAACGTTTCTATGCTATGCACGGTAAGTGATATCTATGAAAAAAATGCGAAGTATGAAGAGAGCCATGAATTATTATTGATGGCTTATGATCGTTCGCCAATTGGCAGGATGATGGTATATAAATTAGCTGAACTTGCAATTAAAATGGAAGATTACGAAGAAGCCATTGATTATTATAGAGAATTTGTACATTTATCACCTGGAGATATAGCAGCAGATATACTAAAATATAAAATTTATAAAGCCAAAGGTGCTAGTCCAGAAGAGTTAATCCCTATCATGGAAGCGTTCAAAGAAAAAGAATATCATGAGGAGTGGGCATATGAACTGGCTCATCTGTATCATGAAGCTGGAATGGGTTCAAAATGTGTAGAAGAATGCGATGAAATCATTTTATGGTTTAGTGAAGGAAAATTTGTCGAAAAGGCTATGGAGCTAAAGATGCTTTATCGACCTTTGACACCTGAACAACAAGAAAAATATGATCATCGGTTTGATATAAAAGAAGAGGTAACCTCCTATTATGACGAGGAGGACGAAGAATCAATGGAAGTACAAGATATGATTGATTCTTCAAAAATTCAGGTTATTACAGAAGATATGTTCTCTGATGAAGTAGATCCCAATGATATTACAATTAAGCCAGTTAATTTAGGTAAATACGATACCATTAATTTGCAGGCAGAACTTGCAAAAAGCATGGAACAGATTATGAGTGCTACCGAAAAAGAAGCGGTAGACTCCACTATGGAAAATATTAGAAAACTAGTGGAAGATAGTCAGATTCTTGATATTAATTTTGATGAAGAACTTGAAAAAAACGAAATTTTTCAAGAAAATTTGCAGGTAGAAATACCTGTTGCAGTGAATGAGAATGAAGAAAAAAAGTCATCTTTTGATAAAGTACTAGCAGAAGAAAGAGATGGACAAATCAGTTTATATATGCCGGAAGCGAATATATTAGAAAAACAAATCACAGGGCAAATTAAGATTGAAGATGTATTAAAAGAATGGGATAGAATGAAATCGGCGGCTGAACTTGCTATCAAAGAGGCAGAGCTAAAACGACTTAATGAAGCAAAAAGTAAAGCGCTTCAAAAGGCTGAAAATATCATGTCAAAGTTATCTCTTATTATTTCAGAAGAAGAGATGAAGGCAAATGGACAAGAAATTGCTGCCGCAATTGAAGCTAGCTTTTTGGAAGAAGATGAAGCTTTAGCACAAGTAGCAGCTTCCCTTGAAAAGGGGAGAGAAAGTGATCTTAGCTTAAAGGAATTGCAAGAAGAAGAGATTCGCTATCATACGGATATGATTGATATTTCAAAAGAGCTAGAAGCGCTAGAAGATTTAAATTCTGAAGAAGAGTTACCTCTTGAAGCAGATGTCAAAGAAGCAGAAATTAAAGAAGTAAAAGAATTAGATGAAGCTACTCCTGATAACATAACCGAAGATAGTAACATAAGCTTAGAAGACACAAAAGAGAATACAAAAGAAGAGCAACCAGAAGCTGTAATAGAAGAGGAAGCAGATGATACCTCCAATCTATCTGCAAATATTGAAGCTATTCTTGCAGATGAACTTGACACGACCTCGAATGAATATCAAGAAGAAGAGAAAAAGCAAGTAATTGCTGAAAGTAGCGGATTAACAAAGGAACAAAAGGAAGCATTTGCAGCATTTTTATCTGTTCGAGGTGTAGAGAAGTCTTTAAATGCTATTTTTGATTCAATAAATGAATCAAGTAGTGCAGGAATTCCTTTTGATGTTGGTTATATTGCGGTACTTGGCAATGAAAAAACGGGAAAAACAACACTTGCCATGGAAATTGCAAAAGAAATCCAAATAGCACAACATAAAAAAAGTGCTAAAGTTGCAAAAATATCTGCAAATACCCTAAATATAAAGGACATTAAACAGCTGACGAATAAGATGGAAGGCGGAGTCTTGATTATTGAAAAGGCTGGAAACCTGACGGAAAAAACAATTAAAGGTATGATGAGTGCAATTCGAGAGGCAAATGAAGAAATACTGCTAATCTTAGAAGATACCAAATCGGGTATTAAGGCACTTTTGAGCAAAGATACAGACTTTGCAAATCGAGTTACCAATCAAGTTGAATTACCAGAATACAACAATGACGAATTAGTCGAGTTTGGAAAAGATTATGCCAAAACATTAATGTATACCATTGATGATATGGCTATCTTAGCGTTGTATACTTGTCTTGGCAACATTCAAAAGGATGAGGAAGCGTTAACGATAGATCAAGTAAAGGAGATTGTTGACAAAGCGATTGTACAGTCAAATAAAAAGAAGCTTAAAAAGCTTAAAGACATCATTATGAAAAGAAGATATGATGAAGAAAAACGAGTTATTTTATTGGAAGAAGATTTTGAAAATATAATGTAAAGTAAAAGCTATTGTCTTTGAAGAGGCAATAGCTTTTTTTAAACGTTACAAAAAAATATTGAAGTTAGAAGATACTAAAAATACATAAAAACAACCAAATATATTGAGTTTATATCTTGATTTATATACTAAAAATAAAAACTATAGATATAGGAGTGTAAATATTGTATAATATAGACGAGAAATTATAGATTATAATAGAAACAATGCATAGTTGGAATGAATCGGTGTGAGGGAATATATGAAAAGCAAAAATTTATTATCTAACAAAACCATGGTGTGGGTTTTGGTCATTTTTTTGATGATTATTATCGTGTTAACAGGAACCAGTATTGTCTATTTAAAAAATTCCCTTAATGTAAAACAATACGATACGGTTGAATACAAACCTTACAATAAACATTATGCATTTATAGTTGATGATAAGACAGATACGTTCTGGGATGCTGTGTATAAAAGTGCGAAAGCAGAGGGTGAGAAATATAATATTTTTTTGGAGCAATCAGGAAAGAATCTTGCAGTTAATTATACGAAAGCCCAATTATTAGAGATTGCAATTCAATCTAAAGTTGATGGAGTCATTATTGAGGGCGATGACAGTAAGTCATTGTCGGATTTGATTAATACCGCTGTCCAAAAACAAATTCCCGTAATCACAATCTTATCGGATTGCACCACCAGTGAGAGACAAAGCTTTGTTGGGGTCAATAGCTATAATATGGGACAGGTATATGGGGAGCAGGTACTAAAAATAGCAAAAGAAAAAGAGATGGATATTTTAGTACTTATGAATTCAAATACCAATAATACGATACATAATATAATCTATGCTGGAATTCGTGATACTTTAATGAAAGATAGTACGAAAGAAGATCAATATCATTTAACGGCACTGGCAATAAACAACAAAAGTACCTTTGGAACAGAAGAAACAGTCAGAGATATCTTTATGAATGAAAATTCTATTCCTGATATTATGATTTGTTTGGATGAGGTAAGTACAACAAGTGCTTATCAAGCAGCAGTTGATTATAACAAGGTTGGAGAGGTAGATATTATTGGCTGCTATACATCCGATACTATTTTAACTGCAATCGACAGAGAAGTGATTAACTCAACCATATCAATTGATTACAACGAGCTTGGAAAATATTGTATCGATACTTTAAATGAATATAATAATACAGGGCATGTCAGTGAATATGTGTCGGCAAACATTAATCTTATTACCAGTGAGAATGTTGGGGAGTATCTAATTTATGATGAGGAAACAACCAAATAAGAAAATAGATATTAGATTTTCCATACAAACCAAATTGATTGCAGTATTTTTGTTTACGTCCTGTATTTTGCTTGCAGTAAACATGATAATGAATCAAAACATGAATAAAATGATTTCAGAAATAGATAAGGTCTATATTAGTAATGTAAATTTAAATGAACTACAATCTGTGTTAAAACAGGTGCAAGAATCCATGAGTGAGTATTTGAATACAAAAAGCTCAGATGCTATGGAATCATACTATAAAAATGAAGATAAATACATACGTTTAATTGGTGGACTCAATGAGCAAATAGTAAACGATGATAGTAAAATTATTGAGAAAAATATTAAGAATATGTCACTTAATTATCTTGAGGTTACAGATAAAACAATTGAGTATAAAAGAGGAAGAAATGTAGAAAAGTATAGAGTATCCTATGAGCAGGCAGCTATTATCTATGACTATATTAATACATATATCTATAGTCTTAACAACGAACAATTTAAAGAAAATACAAAAAATTATCAATTGTTGCTATCCTCTCTTAAATATTCGGAAGTCATAAATACTGGAATTTTAATCGTAATCGCCATTGCAAATATTATTTTAATTTTACTATTTACCAGAGAAATGATAAACCCAATTATTAAGTTGGCAGAAGCAGCAGATCAGGTTGCAAAGGGACAATTTGATATTGAATTAGTAAAAGTGGAATCAAAAGATGAAATTGGAGTTGTAACCAAAGCATTTAATCAAATGGTATTAAGCATTCAAGTTTATATCGAGCAAATAAAAAAGAATATAGAGCTGCAAAGCTCTATGAAAGAAAAAGCATTGATTATGGAAAATCATCTAAAGGATGCAAGACTTCGCTATCTGCAAGCGCAAATTAATCCGCATTTTTTATTCAATACGTTAAATGCAGGTGCACAACTTGCGATGCTTGAGGGAGCAGATCGAACCTATTTATACATTCAACACATGGCTGAATTTTTTCGTTATAACGTGCAAAATAATAAAGAATGTGTGACCTTAAGAGAAGAAATAGAATTAGTTGATAGCTATATATACATATTAAATGTAAGGTTTTCAGGAGAAATTAAATTTGTAAAAAAGATAGATGAAACCTATTTGGATTTAAAGATTCCGAGTATGATTCTACAGCCCATTATTGAAAATAGCATTAATTATGGTATTCGAAATATTGAATGGGAGGGTGTTATTGAGTTATTGGTATTTCGAGAAGATAATCACGTATGTATTAGTATAAGAGATAACGGGATAGGTATGAGTAAAGAACTTATTGAAAAAATAATGAATCATAGGCTAAAGGACAAAGACATTTCAAAGGATTCAAATGGTGTTGGACTGGATAACGTAATAAATCGACTTCGTTTGTTTTTTTCTTGTCAAGATGTAATAGAGATAACGAGTGTTGGAAAAGACATGGGTACCGAAGTTGCTATTTATGTTCCGATAGAGGGGGAAAAATCAAATGTACAAAATTATGTTAGCAGATGATGAAGGAATTGTAATTGATGCTTTGAAATTTATTATTGAGAAGAACTTTGAAGGTAAATGTATTGTCGAGTTTGCGAAAACTGGAAGAAATGTAATTGAGTTATCGGAGACTTTTTTGCCTGACATTGCTTTTATAGATATTCAAATGCCTGGTATTAACGGTATTGATGCAATGAAAGAGATTCGTAAGAACAATTCTTCTATTATTTTTATTGTAATTAGTGCTTATGATAAATTTGATTATGCGAAAGAATCTATCAATCTTGGGGTTATGGAATATATTAATAAGCCTATTATGCAGGATAAAATCGTTACTATTTTAAAGCATGCTATGGAGATTGTTGATAAAGAAAGAAATCGACGAAGAAATGATTTGTTGATTAGAGAAAAGCTAGAAAATGTAGTTCCAGTCATTGAAAGTGGATTTATTTATTCAATCCTATTTCAAGAGCATTTTGAAGAGGACATTGAGAATTATAAACAATTGTTAGGGGTTTTAGTGGATTATGGTTATATGATTTCCTTTGTCTGTGGAGAAAACCAAGAAAATAATCGAATGACCAATGCAATTGGAAGCGGAATTCGAATACAATCAAGTTACCGAGATATTAGAGAGTATATAAAAGAATTTTTTCCTGGTATCATTGGTCCTGTTATGGCAAATAAAATTGCTGTTTTGATGCCTTGTAATGAAAAAAATATGGATTATGAGGTAAGGATAGAACTAATTGAGAGAGCACGGCAATTGTCTAGAAAGCTTAAAAACAGGCTTGATTTACAGTTTCGAATTGGTATAGGTAAAGTTAGAAATATCAATGAGGCCTCAAAATCATATAGTGAGGCATTAAATGCATTGATTAGTACTACGGGAAGGGTTGCGCATGTGGAGGATTTACCAATTGGATGTGGATATGAAAAGGATTATCCAGTTGAATTAGAACAAAGGCTCTTTGAAGCGGTAACCCGTGGAGATATTACAAATTGTAATGAAGCAGCCAACCAGTTTTTTGAGTGGATGGTAGAACAATATGGCGAATTTGAAGATGATATCAAGTTAAAATCGTTGGAATTTGTATTACGAGCAGAGCAAATAGCCTATGAAAGTGGGGGTATGATATACGAATTCAGATCAAGAAGCGATTATCTTTCGGTATTGTATCAAATGAAGGAAAAAGAGGATTTTCGTGGCTGGTTTATGGAAAAAATCTTTGCAGCTTGCAGGAATGTGAAAGTAAAAAAAGAAGAATCCTCAAGTAGCGTAATTGATAAAGCAAAAGAATACATAGAAAAGTATTATCATAAAGACATATCCTTAGACGAAGTATCAAAAGAAGTAAATATCAGTCCCTATTATTTTAGTAAATTATTCAAAGAAGAAACGGGAGAAAATTTTATAGAATATCTAACAAACATAAGATTAAAATGTGCAAAAGAGCTCTTGCAGAATACAGACATGAGTATGAAGGAAATATGCGGTAAAATCGGATATTTAGACCCTAATTATTTTAGCAGGATATTTAAAAAAAATATCGGAATTTCACCAACTGAATACAAGGAGGGGAAGGGGCTAAAAGTATGAAAAAGGCTGTGGCTTACGTCGCATTTGTATGTGTGATTCTAATGCTTTCGGGATGTAGTAAAAATGCAAATATACAAAGTTATAATGTAAAGGATGATAAAATAGAAATTGGTATGTGCTTTGATTCCTTTGTAATAGAAAGATGGCAGCGAGATCGAGATGTATTTGTAACAACGGCAAAAGAATTAGGAGCAGAAGTAAATGTTCAAAATGCAAATGGAAGCCTTGAAACGCAGGTTTCTCAAATAAAATATTTTATTGACAAACAAGTGGATGTAATTGTTATTATTGCAATTGATTCAAAAGAAATAACGGATGTTGTAAAGGAAGCAAAAAAGGCGGGTATTAAAGTAGTTGCCTATGACAGATTAATATCAGAAGCAAATGTTGATCTTTATATATCGTTTGATAATGAAAAAGTAGGCGAGCTTATGGCAGAGGCACTCGTTAGTAAACTTGATAAAAACAAGGAGATTTTAATGCTTTGTGGTCCTACGACGGATACGAATGTTGCTTTTGTTGAAAAAGGCTTTTATAAAGTAATGGATAACAGGGGAATCAAAGTTGCCAATATTATGAACGCCGATGGTTGGAAGGCGGAGCTTGCATATTCTTATTTAAGTGACAACTATCAGATTGCAGTTAAGATAGGAGGCATCATGTGCGGAAATGATAGTTTGGCAGGTCAGGCTGTTAGGTATCTTTCAGAAAGAAGGCTTGCTGGAACTGTTCCAGTGGTGGGGCAGGACGCAGATTTGGATGCTTGTCAAAGAATTGTAGAAGGAGTTCAGCTTATGACGGTATATAAACCAGTTGAAAACTTGGCTAAGGCCACTGCAAAATATGCAGTGATGCTTGCAAAGGGAGAAGAAATAGAAGTAACGGACACCATTCATGATAACAAATATGAGGTTTCTTATATTAAATTAGAACCAATTGCAGTAACAGCGAAAAATATGGACGAAGTAATCATTGATTCGGGCTTTCATCTAAGAGAAGATGTTTACTTAAATGTCCCAGAAGAATAAGAAAATCAGGAGTAATTTAAGATGGAATAGCACAAATTAAAAATGTGCTATTCCTTTTTTTAATTTGGCTTTCATTTTGTTATGTCCAGATAAAAATATATAGAAGGTGACAAATAAGTGCTAGAGGGAAAATGGTATAGTTTAAGTGTAGCAAATAACATAACTGGAATGAAGGGTATTCCAAGTTAAAAACAATTATTTATTACAGGGAGGTTTACGCTATATGAAAAAAAGATTACTCAGCTTAATGCTTGCGAGCGCCATGACAACATTGATGCTCGCTGGATGTGGAAGTGGAACAACTCAGACATCTTCTACAGAGGAAAAAGCCACTACCGAAACCACAGATACAACGAAGGATGAAGCACAAACCACAGATACAGCAAAAGACACTTCATCAGAAGGGGGATTAGTAGGAGTAGCCATGCCTACGAAAGATTTACAAAGATGGAATCAAGATGGCGAAAACATGAAAAAGCTATTGGAAGATGCAGGATATCAGGTTGATTTACAATATGCAAGTAATGATGTTGCAACACAGGTATCTCAGATTGAAAATATGATTTCAAATGGCTGTGATTTATTAGTTGTTGCAAGTATTGATGGAAATTCACTTGGCACACCACTTCAGGCAGCTAAGGATGCAGGAATTAAAGTCATTGCATATGATCGTTTGATTATGAACTCAGATGCAGTAAGCTATTATGCAACCTTTGATAATTATATGGTTGGAACGAAACAAGGTGAATACATAGTAGGGGCACTTAATCTTGAAACAGCAGAAGGACCTTTTAATCTAGAAATATTTACAGGTGATCCAGGAGATAACAATGCAAACTTTTTCTATGGCGGCGCAATGGATGTTTTAAATCCTTATATTGAGTCAGGTAAGTTAGTTGTAAAATCTGGTTCAAAAGACTTTGCAGACGTAGCTACTGCAAACTGGTCAACCGAAACTGCACAATCAAGAATGGAAGCAATTCTTAGTTCTTATTACGCAGACGGAACTGATTTGGATGTCGTTCTTTGCTCCAATGACTCTACTGCACTTGGTGTTGAAAATGCATTAGAAGCTAACTACACAGGTAAATGGCCTGTTATCACTGGTCAAGATTGTGATATCGCCAATATAAAGAATATGAAAGCAGGAAAACAATCAATGTCAATCTTTAAAGATACGCGTGATTTGGCAGCACAGGTAGTTAAAATGGTTGATGCAATCATGAAGGGTGGAGAAGCTCCAGTTAACGATACAAAATCTTATGATAATGGTACAGGAATCATTCCAAGTTATCTTTGCGAACCTGTTTTTGCTTTTATTGATAATTATAAAGAATTGTTGATTGACTCTGGTTACTACAAAGAGTCTGACCTAGAGTAAGGCTAAACATATATGGGTTGCTATTGAGGTAGCAACCCTTAAGAAGTATTGGAGGGATCTATTTTGGCTAAGATATTGTTGGAAATGAAGAATATAACCAAGACTTTCCCAGGTGTAAAAGCACTTGACAATGTAAATCTTAAGGTTGAAGAAGGAGAAATACACGCTTTAGTGGGCGAAAACGGTGCTGGAAAATCTACTTTGATGAACGTCTTAAGCGGTATCTATCCATTTGGCTCTTATGAGGGTGATATTACTTATAATGGCGAAATTTGTAAATTTACAAAGATTAAAGATAGTGAAGAAAAAGGAATTGTTATCATTCATCAGGAGCTTGCATTGGTTCCTCATATGACAATTGGTGAAAATATTTTTTTAGGAAATGAGAGAGGGAAAAAAACCTCCATTGACTGGAACGAAACATATGGTAAATCAGATGAACTGTTAAGACAGGTAGGGCTGTCAGAGTCCTCTAGAACACTTATAAAAGATATTGGTGTTGGAAAACAGCAGCTAGTAGAAATTGCAAAAGCACTTGCTAAAAATGCAAAATTATTAATATTGGATGAGCCAACCGCGTCTCTAAATGAGACCGATTCAAAAGCACTGTTAGATTTGTTATTGGAATTTAAGAAAAATGGAATGACATCCATTATTATTTCTCATAAATTAAATGAAATCTCATACGTGGCAGATAAAATTACAATCATTCGAGATGGTTCTACTATAGAAACTTTAGACAAAGCAAAAGATAACATTACAGAGGATAGAATCATCAAAGGTATGGTAGGAAGAGATTTAACAGATCGTTTCCCAAAGCGTCAGGAACACAAGATTGGGTCAGTTAACATGGAGGTAACTGACTGGACAGTATATCATCCGCAATATACAGAAAGAAAAGTGGTTGATAAGGTATCCTTTCATGTTAAAAAAGGTGAAGTGGTTGGTATATCAGGGCTTATGGGAGCTGGAAGAACTGAACTTGCAATGAGTATTTTTGGAAAAAGCTATGGTACAAATATTTCTGGAACCTTAAAAATAAATGGGGAATTGGTTACATTACATAGTGTAAAAGACGCCATAGATAAAAAATTAGCTTATGTAACAGAAGATAGAAAAGGAAATGGGCTTATACTTTCAAACCCAATAAAAATCAATACGACACTTGCAAACCTAAAGGAAGTTAGTAATCACACAATTATTGATACAGATAAAGAATATAATGTAGCAGTAGAATATAAAGAAAAATTAAATACAAAATGCCCAACGGTAGAGCAAAATGTGGGAAACTTAAGTGGTGGGAATCAGCAAAAGGTATTGTTGGCAAAATGGATGTTTGCTGACCCAGACATTTTAATTCTTGATGAACCCACAAGAGGAATTGATGTTGGTGCGAAATATGAGATTTATTGTATCATTAACAACCTTGTTGCAGCAGGAAAATCAGTTATCATGATATCTTCAGAGCTTCCAGAGGTTCTTGGAATGTGTGACAGAATATATGTTATGAATGAAGGTAGAATTGTAGGTGAATTGGATGCAGCGGAGGCTAGCCAGGAACGAATTATGGCACGAATTGTGAAATCAAGTAAGGGAGAGTAAGACGATGGATAAAATAAAAGGAATATTAAAAAAATATACCATGGTTTTGGTATTAATCTTAGTATTTATCTTATTTTCAATAGGAACAGGAGGAAAAATGCTCCTTCCAGCAAATGTGAACAACCTAATAGCACAGAATGCTTATGTGTTTGTATTGGCTACAGGTATGCTTCTTTGTATTTTAACAGGTGGTAATATTGATCTTTCGGTTGGGTCAGTGGTTTGCTTTGTTGGTGCCATTGGTGGAACATTAATGGTAAATCAAAAAGTTCCAGTGTTACTTGCAATTGTGGTTATGCTTGTAGTAGGTCTTGTTATTGGGGCGTGGCAAGGATATTGGATTGCATTCAAACGAATTCCCCCATTTATTGTAACACTTGCAGGTATGTTTGTGTTTCGAGGATTGTCCAATGTCATACTAAACGGTCTGACGATAGCACCTATGCCAAATTCTTATTTAAATCTATTTAATACATATGTCCCAGATATCTTTGGTGGAAATGGATTTAACATTACCTGTATGCTGGTTGGTATCTTAACTTGTATCATTTATGCTGTGTTGCAAATTAAAAGTAGAAATGATAGAGCCAAAAAAGGATATCAAATGGAACCAGTTGGTAATATGATAGGAAAAACAGTTGTTATATGTATTGCAATTCTTGCTTTTAGCTTTAAGCTATCCCAGCACAAAGGAATTCCTACGGTTCTAATTTGGGTAGTGGTTACGATTTTGATTTATTCTTATATTACTTCAAAAACAACAACAGGAAGATACTTTTATGCAGTTGGTGGAAATGAAAAAGCTACTAAGCTATCAGGTATCAATACAAACATGGTGTATTTTAAAGCGTATTTGAACATGGCATTTTTAGCTTCTGTTGCAGGAATGATTACCATTGCTCGATTAAATTCTGCAAACCCAACAGCGGGAACAAACTATGAAATGGATGCGATTGGTTCTTGTTTTATTGGCGGTGCATCTGCATACGGAGGAATCGGAACAGTACCAGGTGTTATCATTGGTGCAACTTTAATGGGTGTTATTAACCTTGGAATGAACATCATGGGAGTTGATGCCAACTATCAAAAAGTGGTAAAAGGACTTGTGTTACTTGCAGCGGTTATCTTTGATGTGTCTACTAAGAAAAAAGAAGCATAAAAGTGTTGTTTTTATGGTAAAAATAAATGGAATATAGCTTTTATTTAGTCCGTATCATTTGAAATAAGATGATACGGACTTTTTGTAAAATCATAGAATTCAATACAATTAATTATGTACATACATTGACATCTTTTATAGCGATTGGTACAATCAAGACAATACAAATGAAATAAAAAAGAAAGTGCTAAAGTATAAAACATTTAAATAAGATTCTAGAGGGTAATTCATAAGTTTTAGTATCAATAAAATAGCCAAAAAGGGGCGATACAGTATGATAATAGACGAATTAGGGAATCAAATACAGCTTGGCGAGCTAGATCAGTATTATTTTGGCGAGGGTACACACTATGAGATATATAAAAAGCTTGGTGCGCACGTAGCTACATTAGATGATAAAAAGGGAGTATATTTTGCTGTATGGGCGCCTCATGCCAAAGAAGTCAGTGTGGTAGGAGAGTTTAATAACTGGAACGCAAGAATACATCAAATGAACCGCTTGGAACCGCTTGGATTCTATGAAGCTTTTGTTGAAGGTGCGTGCGAAGGACAGATGTATAAATTCCTTATCACAACAAAAGAAGATGAGTTGTTATATAAGGCGGATCCCTTTGCAAATTACGCGCAGCTTCGTCCAAGTAATGCATCTGTGATTACAAGTCTGAATCATTTTACTTGGGGAGATAAAGAATGGCTTAAAAAGAGAGAAACAAAGGACATGAAAAAAGAAGCATTGTCTATATATGAAGTGCACTTAGGTTCTTTTAAAAGGCATGAATATAATGAAGACGATGAAGATGGATTTTATAATTACAAAGAAATGGCCCATGAACTGGCAGATTACGTAAAAGAAATGGGTTATACTCATGTTGAACTAATGGGAATTGCAGAGCATCCTTTTGATGGTTCATGGGGATATCAAGTTACGGGGTATTATGCACCTACTGCAAGGTATGGAACGCCAGCGGATTTTATGTATATGATTAATTATCTTCATAAGAATAAGATTGGGGTAATTCTTGATTGGGTACCAGCTCATTTTCCAAAGGATGAGCATGGACTTGCTAATTTTGACGGAGAACCCCTTTATGAATATGCCGACCCTAAAAAGGGAGAACATCCTGACTGGGGTACGAAGGTATTTGATTATGGTAAAAATGAAGTTAGAAATTTTTTGATTGCAAATGCTTTGTATTGGATTGAGCAGTTTCATATTGATGGGTTGCGAGTAGATGCAGTGGCGTCTATGCTTTATCTTGACTATGGGAAAAAGGATGGAGAATGGATTGCGAACCAATATGGCGGTAACAAGAATTTGGAGGCAATCGAGTTTTTTAAACATCTCAATTCAGTGGTGCTTGGTAGAAATCATGGAACGATGATGATTGCAGAAGAATCAACTGCTTGGCCAAAGGTAACAGGAAAGATACAAGAGGATGGATTAGGGTTTACCTTTAAGTGGAATATGGGGTGGATGAATGACTTTTTGGAATACATCAAACTAGACCCATTATTTAAAAAAGGTGCACACCATTTGATGACATTTGCCATGACCTATGCATACAGTGAAAATTATATACTTGTGTTGTCACACGATGAGGTCGTTCACTTAAAACGCTCTGTATTAAGCAAGATGCCAGGCGATTACCATGAAAAATTTGCAAATGTTAGAACTGCTTACACATTTATGATGGGACATCCAGGTAAAAAACTTTTGTTTATGGGACAGGAATTTGGTCAAATTAGTGAGTGGAGCGAAAAAAAAGCTTTGGATTGGCATTTGCTAAAAGAAGATTCGCATTTTCAACTGCAACTGTATTGCAAGGAACTCCAAAAGCTATATAAAAAATACCCTGCCATGTATGAAAGAGATTGTGAAGCGGGAGGCTTTGAATGGATAAATGCCAATGACTGCGACCGAAGTATATTTAGTTTCATTCGTTGGTCGAATACGGGCAAAAATAATCTTTTGTTCGTGTGCAATTTTACACCTGTGGAGTGGAAAGACTACAGAGTTGGGATTCCTTTTAAAAAGAATTTGAGGTTAATTCTTAACAGCAATGAAGTACAGTTTGGTGGTACGCAAGAAAAAGTAACAAAAAGCTTTAAAGCAGAGAATATTTCATGTGATGGAAGAGAGTATTCGGTGGGATTTGCGATGAAACCGTATAGTGCTTTTGTGTTTTTGTTTTAAACGTTTAAAATAAATTAATTAATAAGGAGACTTTATGAAGTACTTAAAGAGAACAGCATTAAAAGAGATTAGCAGCAATTATGATTTTATTGTAGGATGGGGAACTGGCACACTATTAAAACGAAATTATAATCAAAATTATTTTTCGATGGATTTTATTGTGGATGGAAGAGGAGATAATTTAAATACGAAATACGAAGGGATAGAAATTTGTAAACCAGAACGACTCAAGGAACTAAAAGGAAGAATTCTAATTGTAATTTATACTATTTACGAAAAAGAGATAAAAGAAACAATAAAAGAATTAAATGTAAATGCAGATACAATTATTTATAATCTGTTAGAAATAGAAGTTGTCAATCGATTACTACCTATATGGAATGGAAAGAATGCGGATGATATTATACTTCTTGAATTAATAACGAGACTAGGACTTGATAAGGTAAATTACTTAGATATTGGGGTTTGCCATCCAATTATGCGTAATAATACGTTTCTTTTTTATGAATTGGGGTATAAAGGAGTATTAGTAGAACCAAACCCAGAGTTTCATTCATTAATTGAGAAGTACAGAAGTAAGGATACTTTGTTAAAGATTGGGGTTTCAAGCGAAAAAGGTGAGTTATATTATTATAACTTTTCAAAAGTGCCTGGACTTAATACATTTGTTGAAGAAGTTGCAGAGCACAGAAGAAAACTTGGATTTGAATATACCAAAGAAAGAGTTGCACTAGAGAGTATCAATACAGTGATAGAAGAAAACTTTGATACCTATCCGCAAATAATTGATATCGATGTAGAAGGACTAGATTATCAAATTCTTTCTACCTTTGATGCGACAAAATACCCAGTTGATATAATAATGTGCGAATGTACAAATCAGGATGAAGCGTTAATTGAGCTAATGCTTCAAAAAGGGTATAAAGTATATGCTCATACAATAGAAAACTATATTTTTGTGAGAATAAACAGTTTGTGATAGTATGCAAACTTTAACATATTAGTAGTATGATAAAGGGGTTGTCATTTTGATGTGACAATCTTTTTTTATGGATGAAACTTCCTTCTTTTTGCATAAAAATTTTGTCGTAATTTCTAAGATTTTTTTGTATCATGCCGAAATATATAAATAATATATAATATTATGTAGATTTGTAGTATAATTAAACCAAAGTTTTAAGTTTTATAATAGATTAGATTGTGAAATGAGGGTAATTATGTGTAAGGTACTAGCTATTATTCCTGCCAGAAGTGGTTCGAAAAGTGTGAAAGATAAAAACATTCGAATGATGAATAAAAAACCTATGCTGGCTTATTCCATTGAACATGCAAAAGCTTCAAGATATATTAATAGAGTTATTGTTAGTACCGATAGCGAAAAATACGCAGAAATCGCAAGGACTTATGGTGCCGAAACACCTTTCATAAGACCAGCCGAAATATCGATGGATCATTCACTTGACCTAGAAGTATTCCAGCATGCCCTTTTGTACCTGGAAGAAAAAGAAGGATATGTGCCTGATTTAGTAGTTCAATTAAGACCGACTTATCCGATTCGTAACGTAGAAGACATTGATAATATAATTGAGCAAATGCTTGCAGATGAGTCAATTGATTCCATTCGTTGCATTGCAAAGGCAAAAGAAGTTGCATATAAGATGTGGCATAAGGACTTGGATGGAAGATTAGTTCCCATTATGAAAGAGATAAAGGAATGTTATAATATGCCGCGTCAACAATTACCAGTTGTGTACTATCAAAATGCGTGCATTGATGTGATTCGAACATCAGTAATAACGAAAAAGAACTCTATGTCTGGTGATTATATAGTCGGGTATGAGATGGATCACAATTTTGACATTGATACCGAAGAAGAGTTCCAAAAAGCTGAAGAATATTTAAAGATGATAGAGGGGAACAAAACTTTTGTGTTTGATATTGATGGAGTAATTGCGAAATTACAGCCAGACTTAGACTATGCTCTTTCTGAGCCAAACGACCAAATGATTCGTATCATTAATAAATTATATGAATATGGGAATACAATTGTTCTTTTTACGGCGAGAGGCTATGTAACAGGAAAAGATTGGGAAGAAGTAACCAAGGCGCAAATGAAAAGCTGGGGAGTCAAATATCATGAGCTAAAGTTTGGAAAGCCTAATGCGGATTATTATATTGATGATAAAATGCTTAGTTTACAACATTTATATGACTTATTTGAATAGATAAATAGCAGGTTTTAGAACCTGTCTACATACATGGAGGTAGTTATGAGTATTTTTGAAGACTTATTTATTTTTGAGATGGCAAATAGTCATCAAGGCAGTGTAGAACACGGCATTGATATCATTAAGAACATGGGGAAAATAGCAAGAAAAAATAATATAAGAGCTGCTGTTAAGCTTCAATATAGAAATTTAGAGACATTTGTTCATCCAGATTACAAGGAGCGAACAGATGTCAACCATATTCCAAGATTTATGAGTACCAGGTTAGACTATGAACAATTTACCCAACTTGTTGAAGCGGTAAGAGATGAAGGCATGGTTACCATGAGTACTCCTTTTGACGAAGATGGTGTTGATTGGTGTATGGATCAAGGAATTGATATCATCAAGATTGCAAGCTGTAGTGCGCTTGATTGGCCTCTATTAGAAAAGGTAGCAACAACAGGTAAGCCATTGATCATTTCTACGGGTGGTAAGTCCTTGTCTGATATCGACAAAATATATAATTATTTCACACACAGAAGATGCGAATTTGCATTTTTGCATTGTGTAGCTGAATATCCGGCACCGTTGGAACATTTACAACTGGATTTCATTGACCGAATGAATAAGAGATACCGTGACGTTACAATTGGATATTCCGGTCATGAAGATCCAGATGATAATACTGTAACAATGCTTGCAATAGCAAAAGGTGCAAAAATATTAGAACGTCATGTTGGTCTCCCAACAGAAACAATAAAATTAAATGCTTATTCCATGAATCCAGCACAGGCGGAAAAATGGGTGGAAGCGGCATTAAAAGCGAAACTTATTTGTACTACGAAAAAGCAGAATGATAAATATATCAGTCAGGAAGAATTAGATTCTCTTAACTCTTTAATGCGTGGAGTGTATTGTAAGCGTGACATTAAGGCTGGGGAAACTATTACAAGAGATGATGTCTTTTTTGCTATGCCATGTCACGATAAGCAGATGAATAGTGGAGAGTTCTATGAAGGAGTTATCGCTAGCAAAGATTATGATAAAAACTCACAGCTTCTTGAAACAAGAAAAATAACCCCTACTAAACTGGCAAGAAGTGTTGTACACGATGCAAAAGGTATGCTTTATGAAGCGGGAATCGCTCTAGGAAATGATTTTGAAGTAGAATTATCACACCACTATGGAATGCAGCATTTTAGGCAAACGGGTGCGATCATTATTAGTATTATTAATCGTGAATATTGCAAAAAGCTATTAATTGTTCTTCCAGGTCAAAAGCACCCAACTCATGCACATAAAGTGAAAGAAGAAACCTTCCAGTTATTATATGGGGACTTGCATGTAGTCATTGAAGGAAAAGAAATAGACATGAAACCAGGTGATATACAGACGGTACTAAGAGGGGAAAGACACTCCTTTACCTCTACAACGGGGGCTATATTTGAAGAGGTATCAACGACTCATGTGAAAAGTGATTCTTATTATGAAGATAGTAAAATTAGCTTGTTAGACCCTATGGAGAGAAAAACCATATTAAAAAAATGGTAAGCAAAAGAATAGGATTTAAATTACATGAGAAAAAAATTGATTGATGGGATAAAGTATTGGGGACAGGTTTTGTTACTACCGATTTACTGGATATCCTTTCTTACTCCAAGAGATAAGAATATATGGTTGTTTGGGAGTACATTCGGCAACCGTTTCGCGGATAATCCGAAGTACCTTTATTTGTATGCAAATCAAAACCAAAAGAATGAAATAAGGCCAATCTGGATTACGCATAACAAAGATGTGGTACAGTTTTTAAATGGTAAGAATTACGAAGTCTATTATTATCGTTCGCTAAAAGGGATTTATTATTGTCTAAGAGGTAAAGTTTATATTTTTGATAATTATTCCAAAGACATCTCTTTTTGGCTATCAGGTGGTGCGACGAAAGTAAATCTTTGGCACGGAGTTGGAAACAAGAAAATTAACTATGATAACAAATTTGACAAGGTAAGACATCCCAAAAATAATTGGGATAAATTTAAAACGTTTCTTCGAAGAATGTCGGATGAAAAGCCAAATCATTATGTTTTGGCGACATCACCAGTCAAAACAAAAATATTTATGTCCGCATTTCGGGTGGCGCAGTCACATATCATAGAGGCGGGTTTGCCAAGAAACGATGCGCTGTTGGACCCGGAATTTCAGAATTTATATAATGAAAAGGAAAAGGAGCTAATAACTTCTATAACAAGCTGGAGAAAGAAGAACTTACAGGTCAATTGTTATATGCCTACTTTCCGCAATTCAGAAACTAAGCTCTTTTCGGTTATGAATTTTGATAAATTTAATCACTTTTTAGTTCAAAATAATATGATTTTTTTAGTAAAACTTCATCCAAAATCAATTATTGCAAATAAATTCAAAGAATTTAATTATTCAAATATCAAATATGTGGATGCAAATATTGATCCGTATACTTTTTTACAATTAGTGGATATTTTAACGACAGATTATTCATCAATCTACACCGATTTTATGTTGCTTAATCGACCTGTTGTGGGTTTTTACTATGACTACGATTCCTACTCACAAGATACGAGAGAGTGTTATTTTGATTTTGATGAATACATGCCAGAATTAAAAGCATATAACATGGATGAGCTTATAGAAGTAATTAAAAGGGTTATGCTTGAGGATATATGCCTTAAGAATCGCATTAAGTCAAGAGATAGGATGTTTGCGACACCGAATGAATTAGCATGCGAAAAGGTTTATAACAAGATTTATAGGATAATAGGATAACTACGACAGATAATGAAAGCAGTACTTACTTCAATAATTTGTACACATAGATACTGCTTTAATGGAGGTAAAATATGAAACTAGCAATTAATTTACAAAAATATGATGTAGTTAGTCTAGATATATTTGATACATTATGGTTAAGAACTGTTGCAAAACCAATTGATATATTTGAATATGTATGGAAGAAAGCTGTTAGTGATGGAATAACTAATATTGATATAACTCCATATGAATTTTTGAAGCTTCGGGTAGAAATGGAAAGACGAGCTAGAAGTCGGTATGCACATAGAGAAGTAGTACTAGAAGATATATATAATGAAATGCCTACCTATATTGTTAAAAGCAAAGAAATGTTGATGCAGGCGGAGATTGAAACAGAAATGCGTTTAGGATACCTAAATCCTGATATTCATGAGTTAATAAAAGAAGCTAGCAGACAAAAGAAAAAAATAGTACTGCTTTCAGATATGTATCTTAATAAAATGCAAATCATTCAATTGCTGGAGTCTGCTCGATTTGATATAAAACTTGTTGATGAAATTATTGTTTCTTGTGAAAAGAGGAGTAGTAAGCAAGAAGGAGTACTTTACGAAGAGTTATTTAGGTTATTCCCAGAAGTTCAAAAAAGTAGAATTTTACATATAGGGGATAACAAATATAGTGATTATGAACAAGCACTTAACTATGGTCTACATGCTTTTCACTATGATGTGATTCCGACAAAAATGAATAGCGTATATGACTATGAAAAGATACGACACAATATACCACAGCCAGAAATATTATCTTTGAGAAAAATTGCTACACAGCAAGTGGATTTTGTAGATGATAAGGAAAAAACTGCATTTGAAATAGGGGCGAGTATTGTTGGCCCCTTTCTGACTTTATTTGTATCTCATGTGGTAAAAAGAATGCAAAAGCTAAATATAAATAATATATACCCACTGATGCGAGAAGGATTTCTATTATCAGAATTACTGAAGAGAGAAATTGAAGACCAACAATTATCGATTAATGTAAAGGCAATTTATACATCTAGAAAAGTGTCTTATATTGGTGCAATAGAAAAAATTGACAGAGAAGAAATAGAGAATATTATTGGGGTACGTAATCTTACGATAAGAGAGCTGATAACAATATTTGGACTAGATGAGCATGGTTTTAAAGAAGCTAAATATTATTTTGATACGAAGCTAAAGGTATCTCATTCCATACCGTTTGATAATTATGCATCACTAAAGGAATATATGATCGAACGATTGCTTGACGAAGAAAACAAAAACAAGATTGAAGATTATGTGAAACAAGAACGTAGGTTATACATTGAGTATTTAGAACAAGAAATTAACAATTTAATGGATGCGGCAACCATTGATATTGGTTGTGTGGGAAGGATTCAGGAATGGACAGAAAGAGCATTACGATTAGAGCAAAGAGAGTTTCATTTAAAACATTTTCTAGGAATGGGAGTAACAGAGGATCGTGTTTACAACGGGATAAATATTGAAGGATACACAGGAACATTTGCTGAACATATTAATATGATGACAACAATTCATCGAACTCCTGATGTGTTAGAAAAATTAATAAGTGTTTGTGAGGGAAGCACAATCGGATATCAGCGAGTAGGAAACAAAATTGTTCCGCTACAAGATGAGTCTATAAAAAATGAAAGGCTTACTAATATTGTTTTTGAAGGGATTCTCAATTTTCAGCAATATTGGTTTTATTTTAGAAAGCAAAAGCCAGAGATTGCTGATAAAGTTATAGACAATAAAAAAGGGTGCTTAGAGATATTACATCGCATGATTGACATACCTACATTAAAAGAAGTAGAACTTATAATGAGTTTTGAAGCAGATACTAACTTTGGAACCAATCATAAACAACCAATTATAACAAAAGAAAATTTGGATTTATTAGAAAACAAAGGTATTGAATTTATAGACAAATGTAATGTTAGCTATTCCTACCAAAATAGTAATATTGTTTGGCCGAAAGGCCTTATCACTTTAAAGGATGAATTTTATTATTTGAGAAAAGCTTTGAAAAATTCTGCGGGGAATGAAATAATAAAAAACATGCAAGAAGTAGTAGAAAATGTGTATAACCTAGGAATTGAAGAGGTTGCTTTGTACGGGGCGGGAGAAAATGGAAGGCAGTTTTACTTTATATGTAAATTATATAATATAAAAGTAAGTTGTTTTATTGATCGAAAGGAATCCTTGTGGGGAAGGATGAAAGAAGGAGTAACCATTTGTGGATTAGAAGAGGCAATAGGTAATGGAAATAGGAACTTTATTATAACATCATTATTTTCAATAAGTGAAATTAAAGATTATATAGAAAAGAGTTTCAAGGAATTTGTTACTGAGCCAAAGATTTTTTATGTATAGGAGGAGAGTATTATGCAAGAAAATGCTTTGGTATCGGTGGTAATACCAACGTATAATAGAGCTGGGTCGATAATAAAGGCGGTTGAAAGTGTATTAAATCAGACTTATCAAAATATTGAGATTATTGTTGTTGATGATAATTCAAGTGATAATACAGCAAAATTAATTGGGCTTTTGGGCAATGATAAAATTAGGTATATTAAAAATGAAATGAATCTAGGTCCTTCTGGAGCAAGAAACAAAGGGATTCAGCATGCAAAAGGAGAGTATATTGCTTTTCAAGATAGTGATGATGAATGGTTACCCAGTAAACTAGAACACCAGTTACAATTATTTCAACAAGAAGACTATGGGCTAGTATATTGTGCATATCGCTATCTGAAAGGAAGTTTGAACTATAAGTATCCTTCTGAAAAATATAGTTTAGAGGAATTAGAAGGAAATATTTTTGAATCAATGTTTGAAATGAATAAGATTAGTACCCAAACAATGATTATCAAAAAAGAAGTATTAGAACAAGTTGGGGGATTTGAGGAAACTCTTAGATGCCTTGAAGATTGGGAACTAGCATTGAGGATATGTTATAAGTACAAAATAGGTTTTGTAAATGAAATGTTAGTAAATGTTAATTACTCTAAAAACAGTGTTAACTATAATTATAGAAATGCACTGGATGCATATATTTACATGGTGAAAAAAAACAAGGATTTAGTCCGTGATAAAACGAAATTGTGTGAAATGATATCGGCAATTATGAGACATATGTTAGGAGAGTTGACACAGGAAGAGTTCTTGATTTATAAAGAGAGAGTTGTACCTGAGGTTATGGATGAAACTATGTTTCATGTGCTACTGCATGAAACAAAACGTAGTGTAAAATACAAAAGCAATTATGAAATGGCTATGAGAATGAGTGAAATTCATAATCTTTCAGAAAAATTAGCAGTTTATTTAAAAACTTCAAAGATTAATTCGGTTGCTATATATGGAGTAGGTAGAGTAGGCATTCAGCTTATTAACGTTCTAAAAGAAACTGATGTTAAGATTTCATTTGCGATTGATGAAAATAAAAGTATTGTTGAAGGAATAAAGACTGTATCAATGAAGGAAATAGAAGAGAAAGTAGATGCTGTTATTGTAACCACTTCATATGATTTTAATCAGATATCAAAAGAGCTTAAATTATATGTAAATAGTCAAATAATAAATTTGGAATCAATGCTAGTAAGTGAGCTTTTATAAGATTAATGGAGAGAATGATGAAGATATTGACATTTTATTTGCCCCAGTTTCATGAAATACCTGAAAATAATGAGTGGTGGGGAGAAAATTTTACGGAGTGGACAAATGTTAAAAAAGCAAAAAGCTATTTTAAAGGGCATTATCAACCACGAGAACCGTATCAGGATAATTATTATAACCTTCTTAATATAGAAACAATGGAAAATCAAGTTGAAATGGCAAAAAAATACGGCATATATGGATTTTGCTTCTATCACTATTGGTTTGAAGGTGGAAAAAAAGTATTAGAAAAACCTACAGAATTATTATTAGAACATAAAAATATAAAGTTTCCGTTTTGCTTTGCTTGGGCAAATGAATCATGGACAAGGACCTGGCATGGCGCAAAAGGAGAAAAAGAGGTATTAATTCAGCAAAAATATGGAAAAGAATCCGAATGGAAACAACACTTTGACTATCTATTAGATTTCTTTAAAGATGAAAGATATATTAAAATTGACAATAAACCAGTATTTTTGATTTATCGTATTAATACTATTTTATGTTTTGATAGAATGCTAGATTACTGGAATAAGCTAGCTAAAGAGAATGGATTTGATGGAATTTATTTGGTAGGCATGATTACTGGCAATGGAAAGATAATAAAAAACAAAAGAATTAGTGCTACCGTTGATTTTGAACCTGGACAAAGCAGAAAAAATCTTGGTATGAAAAATAAAGCATTATTTGAGTGGAAGGAGGAAATGAGAAAAAAATATGGAAAATATAAAATACTTAATTCGTTCCTTTGTAATACATTAAGCTATAAAGAGTTGAATGAAACAATGATTAATAAACCCCATGCAAAAAACGAATTTAGGGGAGCCTTTGTTAACTATGATGATACACCTAGAAGAGGGATTGATGGAATAGTCTGTAAAGGATCAACACCACAAAGGTTTAAACAATATCTAAAAAAACAGATTCAACTTTCTAAAAAGGAAGGAAATGAGTTTTTGTTTCTTAATGCTTGGAATGAGTGGGGAGAGGGAAATTATTTAGAACCTGATAAAAAATACAAGTTTATGTATTTACAGGCTGTTAAGGAAGCATTGGAGGAAGAATAGTGAATACATTTATAATTTTTATGTTTTGCATTATATCAGGAGGATTGGGATTTTTTTTATCCAATCAGTTGAAGGATAAGATTATTGTAAGTACAGAAAAACAAATAGATAAATTTAGATTATATTATGAAGTATTAAATAAATGGTTAAAGGTAGAATTTGACCATTACAACATTGAGGACTATTTTGTAGAAAGAGGATATAAAACTATAGCCATCTATGGAATGGGCGAACTGGGAAACCGATTATATGAAAGATTAGACAATAGTTCCATTGTAGTTAGTTATGGAATTGATAGAGATCCTACACTTGCATTCGCTGATTTAGATATATTAGCGTTTGATGAAGAGGAACGTTTTGAAGGAGTGGATTGTATTGTGGTAAGCAGCGTCAATGCTTATGATAGTATAAAAAAAGAATTAAGAAATAAATGTGATTGTGATATAATTTCATTGGAAGATGTTGTGTATGGGATGTAGTTAGAAGAATAAAAATAAAGGAAGGTAATACAATTATGAAGAAGGTAATATCTACTTTTTTAACATTAATAGCAGGTGCGGGAGTAGGCGCAGCAATTGTAAAATATTTCAATACTAAAAACAAGAAATATGATAAGGCATTTAAATTTAGAGCATATTATGAGCTGTTAAATCATTGGTTAAGTTTACGCAATAAAGGACTTTCTGTGGAAAAATATTTTGTTCATAATGGTTATCAAAACATAGCTATCTATGGAATGGGAGAACTAGGCACTAGACTTTACGAGGAACTTAAAGAAGGAAAAGTTTGTATAAAATACGGAATTGACCAAAATGGTGGAATACCAAATTCTGATTTGGATATTTATAATATGAATGAAGAGTTAGAGGAAGTTGACTTAATAGTTGTTTCGGCAATATTTGATTATAACACAATTGAAGCAGAGCTAAAGAAGAAAGGGAACTTTAATATCGTATCATTGGAAAGCGTAATATTCTCATTAGATTAATTACTTTATTACTAGGATTCTATTTACTATAAGTAAAGAAATAAAGAGGTAATGATGAAAAATAAAAGGGAAAAATATGTTAGAGAATTAAATAAAATTAAATTTGTAGGTATACCAATAGAAAAGGTTGGTTCTACGCTGGTAGCGTTTTTGACACTTAACAAATCAATATCTTTTCAGGACGTGAAGGAAAAATATTATAGCTATAAATGTCTACAAGGTTATGATGTTAATTGTAAAGGAAAGTCTAGTTTGCTCTTTTTATGTTCAAACTCATATTCAAATCGAAAGGACTATGTTAAGTGGTTTAAGCAAAATGTTACACTTTGTGAACACCGGATTGAAGTTATTGCGGGTAAATCCAATTTAAAGATAAAAAGATCTTATTTTTATACGGTTCTATGGTTTCTTCAAATGCTGAAAATAGATATGCCATTTTGGTTAAAAATTGCATGTTGCCTAGAACTTAATTTTGGAGTAAACAATTTTTATTCAATTAAAGATATTATAGATAAAGAAAGAAATAGCTTGAATTTGGTTGTTGTTTTAAGTGATTTACATATGATCGATAGTATGACGGTTCAATATTGTAACAGTATTGGAATAAAAACGGCAACATTACAACATGGATTTTTTCATCAAGCTTGGCATTTTAAGTATTCATACAGTGATTATTTTCTATCACACGGTGAATATACTAATGTAATAGCTAAACATTTTGGTACAGATCCCAATAAACTCATAACAACAGGCATGCCTATGAGTTATGAAATTGAGAAAGTGGATAATATAGTAATAAACTCAACGAAGCAATTTTTAATAGTGTTAGAAAATGGGGACAATACAGTAATTGAAAAAAACAAAAGATTAATTTTAATTGCCAATGCAATAGCTAATAAATATAATTTAAACTATGTTGTACGAATGCATCCAGCAGATAATGAAGGGCGTTATATCAGTGTGATTGATAGAAAATTTTTTAGAAAATATTTAGTTGGTAATTTGAATAAAAAAGACATAATTAAGAGCGTTGATTTTGTTCTTTTAGGCAACACATCTATGTTTGAAGAATTTATTTATGCCTTATTACCTTGCTTTAGATTTGTAGAAGATAGTGACATGTATTGTGCAATAAAATGGTGTAGGTTTAGTAATAGTAAAGAATTATTAAAAATTTATGAAAGATATTTTAATAATATTAATCTATTTGAGGAAAGGTTGATGTCAACAAGAGAATTTTTATGCGGAGTTGGAGATTTTAGTACAAATTATTTTGAATTCTATAAGAAGTTTATTAATAGTTAGTGCAAAGAAATTTTAGTTTTGGGATTCTATTGGGGAAATTAGGTATACCATTGTTAAATGCGTAATCAGAGTAGAAAAAAGAAGTATATTTATTATTAAAAAATATTTTACATACAATTTTCTGATGTTAAGTGTTAAGTCATTATGAAACAATGTATGGGTTACTAACCATAGATTTTGGAAAATTTGACGTGTGAAGCTATTGTTATCTATGACACAATTGACCATGAGCTAATATTATTTGTGTTTAAAGAAGAATAACCTAATGGCGTATTCTTAGATGATGATTTCAAAGAGAAGCATATATATTGATAATTCATTTTTTAATAATTCTTAAACAATTTTTCTTAGAAAAGAAAGGAATATGAAAATGATGCGTATATTAGTTACAGGAGCAGCAGGTTTTATTGGTTCAGCATTAGCTAGAAGATTAATAGAAGAAAAATATGAGGTTGTAACAGTTGATAATTTATCAACAGGTAAAATGCAAAACATTCCAAAAGATTGTAAATCTTATATTGGAAATGTATTTGATTCAAGTATTATAGGAGAATTAAAAAACTATAATTTCGAAGCTATTTTTCATATAGCAGGGCAAAGTTCAGGTGAAATTAGTTTTGACGAGCCTGTTTATGATTTGCAAACAAACGCACAGTCAACACTTATGCTACTTAATTTAGCAAAAGAAACTGGTTGTAAGAAATTTATTTATACTAGTTCAATGTCTGTATATGGTGACCATAAAGAAGAGTTTGTTAATGAGGAGTCATATACAAGCCCAAAGTCTTTTTATGCCGTGGGAAAATTGGCAAGTGAAAATTATATGAAAATTTATAGTACTTTTGATATTAAATGTACTGTTCTAAGATTGTTTAATGTATATGGAATTGGTCAGAATATGGAAAATTTAAAACAAGGTATGTTAAGCATATATCTTGCACAAGCTATAAAAAATAAACACATTGTGGTAAAAGGTTCAAAAGATAGGTTTAGGGACTTTGTAAATGTAAACGATGTTGTTGAAGCAATGGTTCTTGCCCTGAACAGTGAAAAAACTAATAGTAATTTTGAGATTTATAATGTTTCGAATAGTAAAAAGTATACAGTTGAAGAATTAGTATATAAGATTAAAAATAACTTACCATATAATGTAACAGTAGAGTATATAAAAGGAACTCCTGGAGATCAACATGGAATATATGGAGATAATACAAAAATAAAAAATGAGTTAAACTGGCAGTCTCAAACTAACTTTGATGAAGGTATAGCTGAAATGGTTAAATGGGCTATACAAAGAGAGGAGAAATAAATTATGGAAATATACTCATTGCTGACCGGAAGAGGTAAAAACACATTAAGAGATAAAAATATTTTGGATATATTAGGTAAACCTGTTTTGTATTATCCAGCAACAGCGGTAGCAAATTCAAAGTATGTTAAAAAAAATTATTGTAGTAGTGATGATTCAAATATTCTAAAAGAGGCAAAAAAGATAGGCTACATACCAATTGTTAGACCTCATGAACTAGCATTACCAACAGCGCAACACATAGATAGTATTTACCATGCTTTAGATATAATGAAAAGTCAAGGGGAAATTCCAGACATTTTAATTACTGTATTAGCAAACAATGTAACTATAAAAACCGAATGGGTTGATGAGTGTATTGAAATTATGCTGGATGATATGAGTGTTAGTGCAGTTGTACCAATATATCAAGATAATGATCATCATCCGGTAAGAGCAAAGAAAATAGGTAGTGATGGAAATTTAGTAATGTACGACTCTGGTCAAATAGAAGGTGAGATATCTACAAATAGGCAAGATTTACCTGAATGTTTTTTTCTGGCACATAATTTTTGGGTTTTAAATGTTAAGACACTATTGAGAAAAGAAAAAGGGGAACCACCATGGGATTTTATGGGGAAAAATGTTAAGCCCTACAGAATAGATGAATCTATTGATATTCATGATTTGACTGATTTAGAATTAGCAAGGGTATGGGTTTCCAAAAATAGGAAAGATGTGTTAGTAAAATGAAAAAAGTAATTATATTTGGAACAGGATCAACAGGATTAAAATCGTATAATCAAAATAAAGAAAAATTTAATATTATATATTTTGTAGATAATGATAGGAGAAAGTGGGGTAGCGTTATTATTGATGGAATACAATGTATTCCACCTTCTAACTTAATAGCTACAGAATTTGATTATATTTTAATTGGTAGTGTGTCTGTCTCAGAAATTAAAACTCAATTATTAAAAATGGGAATTTCAAACAGTATGTTATTAGATGAAGGAAGAACTAATTCCGAAGAGGCTAGAATAAGCTGGCTTAAAAGGTATTCAGAATTAGTGATGAAAAACGAAATTAAAGGATGCGTTGCTGAAGCAGGTGTGTATCGCGGAGAGTTTGCAAAGTGGATAAACTACTATTTTTATGATCGTAAATGTTATTTATTTGATACATTTGAAGGGTTTGATAATCAAGATATAAAATTTGAAGAAGGAGCAGCTAAAGTCGCAAAGGCAGAACACTTAAAGGATACATCAGTTGAGTTAGTTTTAGGTAAGATGAGGTTTAAGGAGCAATGTATTGTAAAAAAGGGTTATTTTCCGGAATCAGCATTAGAGGTGAATGAAATGTTTACTTTCGTTAATTTAGATTTGGATTTATACAAACCAACTTTAGAAGGACTCCGATTTTTTTATCCTAAATTAGTAGACAATGGAATTATTGTAATACATGATTATTTTAATCCAGAATGGCCAAATGTAAAGAAAGCAGTTGAATATTATGAAAAAGAAATAGGTCAGTCACTAAAGCTATTTCCTATCGGTGATGATATAAGTATAGGAGTAATAAAATAGGAGTATAGGAACTTTAAAACTAAGGACAAGACTATTTTGCAGAGTCTTGTCCTTAGTTTTAAAAGCGAAGAGACCGATATATTTATAATATATAATGAAGAATAAATTCAAAGCAAAAGGATAAGTATTATGAGCAAATCAAAATCAACTGGTTATAAACAATCAAAATATAAGCTTTTAATTGCCCAGATTAAAAGTATCATAGACCCCACCCTCCCCTTAGTAACCAACTTAAGCAATGCCACTGCACTTCTAAATGAAGTACTAGAAGACATTAACTGGGTAGGTTTTTATTTACTGAAAGAAGAAATCTTACTACTTGGCCCGTTTCAGGGAAAAGTAGCTTGTACAAAAATAGCATTGGGAAAAGGAGTATGTGGTACAGCAGCAAAAGAAGCCAGGACTCAAATGGTTGAGGATGTACATCAGTTTCCAGGGCACATTGCTTGCGATAGTGCATCGAATTCTGAAATTGTAGTACCTATTATAATAGACAACAAAGTGGTTGGTGTACTAGACATAGACAGCCCTAATTTTTCGAGGTTTGATGAACAAGACAAAGAGGGATTAGAAACGATAATTGAGGTAGTAGAAAAACAGTGTGATTGGAGCGTTCGCATTGTTTAGTGATATCTGTTTGGAGAGGAGCTTGGTTTGAATAAAAAAATAATTCTTTTATTGCTGTTTGTTACGATATTTACTGGCTGTGGAAAACAATTGTTAACACAAAAAGAAAGTAACGAGACAAAAGAAATCACTTCCCCAATCCTAGATTTGATAGAAGAGACAAAGAGCTTAGAGAAAGCCAATGTACCAGCTTTAAACCAGCAAGTAGTTGCAATCGAAGAAGAGGTAGAAGAGCAGGTTATAAAAATAGAGAAAAAGTATAATCTACCAGAGGGTTTCGTGTATGTGGACGATGTAATACCAACTGCCGAGCTAGATATTCGGTATGTGACGGATTATAATTTTGTTGGAGAGAAGATTGATGGTTATCATGCACCATTTGCAATCTTAACCACAAGCGCAGCGAAAGCGCTAAAAAAAGCTTCCGATCGCTTACAACAGGATGGCTATCATATAAAAATATATGATGCGTATCGACCTCAAAAGGCGGTCAACCATTTTCTAAGATGGGAGAGCAGCAAGGACGATAGTATGAAAGAGGTATTTTACCCTTCTATGGAAAAAGAAGTTTTATTTCAAAATGGATACATATCAAAAAAATCCAGACATTCCAGAGGAAGTACAGTTGATCTTACCATTGTAGATGAAAACGGTTCAGAAATTGATATGGGAAGCCCTTTTGATATGCTTGATACCATATCTAATTATGATACCGATAAAATCACAAAAAGTCAGCATGAAAATCGTGAGTATTTAAGAACGATTATGGAGGAAGCAGGTTTTGATTCCATTCGTACAGAGTGGTGGCACTTTCAACTGAAAGATGAGCCGTACAAGGATACTTATTTTGATTTTGATGTAGAATAGACATTTTGGTTAATTGGAGGTTTTAAGTGAAGAAAATATACAATCAAAATAAAGAGTTAATTACTAAAATAAAACACGTGATTTATGAATTAAGAAGACAAAACCATAGTAGGGGTATGCAGTTGTTACGCTTTATGCACGTAATTATGACTGAGTTTCTTACACAGGTCTTAGAACACAAAGATTATTTTAACGAAGAATATGTAACGCTAGATGAGATTTATATCATGGAACTACTAGAATCCATTACGAAATCGCAAAAGCAAAACGATTATCATTTGCTAGCTGACCTTTTAGAGCTTCAGTTACTTCCATTCCTAATTAGTCTACAAACGGTAATACAATCAAAAGAAGATGTCCTAATGCTTTCCAATCATTATGAGCAAAATCTTCTTTTGTTAGAACAATATGATAACAAGCTCTATCAATTAATAAAAGATGACACAAGCATAAGCAAAAGGTACCTTCCTGAGCCTACAACAAATGGAAGTGTAACAATTAAGGTAGTAAACGAAGCGGACTCCTTTTATTTAACAAGCAATAATGATCCACAAGATACAGCAAGATTATTTGCAGATGCATATTATACACCAAGGGCGTCTCAATATATTTTATATGGAATTGAGTTATTAAATCATGCAAATGCCTTTATCGAACAGAAAGACGTTTTTTGTGTCGAGGTGTATGAATCGGATTTGGATATGATTAAGTTAGCTGTTATGTATGGAAGCTTACATCATTTATCAACAAACAGAATAAAAATTATTTATGATCCAGATTTAACAAAGCTAGCAAGTAGGACACAAATACCAGATTCTGATAGAGTATTAGCAATACATCAGCCCTCAATTCGAACGGTTAAAAAAAAGGAAATAAGAGAAAAGTTTGAGAATCTCTTTATTGTGGATAGCTCCATTCGCAATCAAAATGATTGGATGATATCAAACTTTTTTAGTAATATAAAGAATTGCGATCATTATGTTGATGAGCTATTTGACCAGTTTTGTGATAAAGATGTCTACTTAATTGCTGCAGGGCCTTCTCTTGATAAAAACATTGAATTATTAAGAGAAAAGCCTCAAAATAGTATTATTTTTGCGGTAGGAACGGTACATAAGAAACTTGAAAATATGGGAATTAAAGCAGATTACACTATCATTACAGATGCTAAAAAAACCTTGATTGGACAAATTCGTGGCGTAAAAAAGGAAGACTTTTCCTTAATTTTATTATCAACTGCCTGCAAAGAACTGGCAATGGTTCACAAAGGAGCAAAGTATTTGGTATGCCAGTCGGGTTTTCCAGAAGCAGAAAAATATGCAAAGGAACATAATTATAACCTGTATGGTACAGGGGGATCGGTTACGACAACGGCACTTGACATATGTCTGCGTCTAAAAGCCAAGCGAGTTATATTGCTAGGAGCAGATATGGCTCATACCGATAGCCAAACACATGCAACAGGCACGTTAGGTCGAAGAAATGCAGATATGGAAGGGTTGATTCCCATTCAATCCGTTGATGGTGGAATCGTTTATACGACACGAGTACTAAATATGTATAAAGAATGGATTGAAAAGCGTATTGCAAAAGAGGCTGATGCCAAGGTTATTGATGCAACCGAAGGCGGAGCGTTTATTAAAGGGACAAGGATATGTACCCTAAAAGAAATAATTGAGTTAAGTTCTGTTAAGGATTTAAATTAATATGCCGAAATATACCGCATAGAGTAGGAATATGAAGTATGTGGTTCTATGCAGGAGGCGGTTATGAACGTAAATAATAAAGTAGATTTAAATAGTATTCATAATAAATTAGAGTTTAGTGAAAAGCAAAAAAATATAGATAGTGTGACACAAAAATTATTTAGCCAAGATGCTTTTAAAGTAGAGTCCTCTGACAGCAAAAATCAGCTATTTAAAATGGGTGAGAATGCTCAGGAAGATATCATGCAAGCAGCACAAACCCAGCCTTCAGAGTTCGTAAAAAGTACATTAGCTGCACTTGGTAAGACGGTGACTTCTAATGACTTATCAGAGCTTGATAAAGAAGGTTTTGATGTTACGGAAGATGAGGTTAAAACCATTGTTACGGTAACAGATAAAATACAAATTTATCTTGCAACTCATTGTGAAGATTATCAGATAACAGGGGATATCAGCAAGGAAGCAATCGAAAAGGTTGCAGGTAGTTCACAGCTTGCAATGGAGATTTCTAAGAAACTTATGGAAAGTAATCTCCCAATTACGAAAGATAATATAGAAGATATCGAAGAAGCCTTGGAAATAGCAAATCAATTACAGCCTATATCCGACGGTGCGCTCAAATATTTGATTCATAATAAACTAGCTCCTAGCATTGAAAATATTTATAAAGCTGAATTTAGCGGATTAAACAGTGCAGGTGGAACCTACGCAGCAGGCTTTTTTAGTGAAGGAACAGGTTATGTTGGAAAAATTTCAGACGATTTTAACTGGGATAGTCTAAAAGAGTCCATGAGCAAAGTAATTGAAAGTGCGAACCTTAAAGTAGATAATGAGACTTTGTCTGATGCGAAATGGCTGATGGAGAATCATATTCCACTTACAAAGGATACATTATCACAGTACGAATCATTAAAAGATGTTACACTTCCTCTATCACAAGAAGATGTCTTAAACCAGATTATGCAGGCAATACAAGAAGGAAAAAAACCAGTACAAGCGCTTGTAACAAACGAACCTTCCTTCGTAGAGCGAGCTCAAGAGGCATATCAGGTAATTCAAGAGACCACTGCACAAGATATTAAAGAAGTGATAGCAAATGAGCTTCCAGTTACCATCTCTAATCTAAAGGATGTTCAGGCAAAACAGACAGAGGATACGAGTGAAAAAGCGAATTCTAAAGCACTAGAGGTAATTGAAAATAACATAACTTATATTACGGCAAGAAGACAGCTAGAAGAAATTCGACTACAGATGAGCGTGGAAGCTAATTATAGACTTTTAAAGCAGGGAATATCCATAGAGACAAGCAGTTTACAAGCCTTGATTACAGAGCTTAAGAATGCAGAGAATCTTTATTACAAGCAACTTTTGGATAGTAGCGATATAGAGGCAAGTACACAAAATATTAGTACACTAAAAGATATTACAACAAAACTTTCTGAAATTCGATATGTACCAAGTGACGTGATTGGAAAGGTAGTATCAGGGGAAACGCCAAACTCCATTCAAGGAATTCATAAAACAGGAAGTGAATTAAAAAGTAAATATGATGCTGCAAATCAAAGCTACGAAGCGTTGATGACCAAACCAAGAAGTGATATGGGTGATCATATCGCAAAAGCCTTTCAAAATGTAGATGACATTTTAACAGACTTAGGTCTTGAGATAACCAACTCCAATCAGCGTGCGGTTCGAATTCTAGGTTACAACAACATGGAGATTAATCTTGAGAATATTAATGCAGTAAAGGTAGCAGACGCGGCAGTAAACCAGACGATTTCAAGTTTAACGCCGAAGGTGGTATTAAATATGATACGTGAAGGTATCAATCCTTTGGACACGGATGTGAATGAGTTAAATAACCAGATTAAAGATATGAATCATCTTCTAGGAGATGATAATTCACAAGAAAAGTATAGTGAGTTTTTATGGAGACTTGAAAAAAATAGTGAAATTTCATCAAAAGAAAGAGATGCATTTGTTGGAATGTATCGTTTGCTTCATAATGTGGAAAAGACAGATGGACAAGTGATTGGAGCATTGGTAAACCAAAATGCAGAGATTACATTAAATAATCTTTTGACTGGAGTGCGAACGATAAAAAATAAAGGTTTGGACGTGAAAGTGGATGATAACTTTGGTGGATTGGAATCCCTTCATTTTACGACAACCTCTATTAGTGAACAGTTAAGTTCTGCTTTTCCTAGCCAAACCAATATGGGACAAGAGCAGGCCAATAATCAATCAGGAGAAACACAATACTATAATAATCTTTTAGATAAAGCATTAAGAGAGATAACACCAGATAAATTAGAGCAAGTGTTTGAAGATGGCGAGATAAAAGATATGTCCTTGGAAAAGTTCGTAGATGAACTATCAAATGCCAAAGAAAATAAACTGATATCGGAAGAATATTACAAAGAACAACAAGAGGTAATCCAAAAGGCTTCACAGGTTGAAAAAAATGTTATTACGATGCTTTCCGACTTTAGACAGCCAATTACCATTCATAATATCTTGGCAGCGGATGCGTTAATGAATAAAAGAGGAAGTATGTTCCAGAAATTGACCGAGCAAAGTAAAGAAAACGACAAACTCTCTGATGCTTTCACACAGATTACAGACGCACTTGAATCCAAAGAAGAGATGCAACAAGCCTATGAGAATCTAGAGAAGGTTGCAATGTCTTCATTGGATGAAAAAGTAAAAGAACAAGATGTTACGTCCCTTGATTTAAAAGAGCTTAAACTTTTAAGAAATGAAATTAAGTTGACTACTCATTTAAGCAAGGAAGAAAAGTATGAAATACCAATACAAATTGGAGAAGAAATTACATCCATCAATTTGACTGTAATTCGTGGAACGCAGTCTGGTAAAGTTTCCATAACCATGGAAAATGAGACGGTAGGTAAAGCAGTAGCAGAATTTGTGCTAAAAGACAAAGAAGCTTATGGATACATAGCATCGGATAATCAAAGTGGTTTAAATATACTAAAAAGTAATGGAAATGTATTGAAAAACCAGCTTGAAGCGAGTGGTATTTCGCTTGGTAAGCTTGACTTTATAGCAAGTAAAAATCTTGATATGAATCAAATAAAGCACGATATAGAACCAAGTGAAATAGAAAACCAAGCAAATACGAAAGACCTTTATCGTCTAGCCAAAGCGTTTGTTATTTCCATACAAAACCAGCAAACCAAGACCAATTAAATTACAAACTAAAGTTTTTAATTATTCCAGTCGATAAATAAAACAGATGGAAAACAAGTACAAAAAAGTACAGATGGAGGTAAAATGAAGCTTACATATAATATACAGGCAGTTATTGCGAACAATCATTTGAAAAGTACAGAAAACAGCTTGGTAAAATCAACAGAACGATTGTCTTCTGGTTATAAGATTAATAATGCATCTGATGACCCAGCAGGCCTTGCTATTTCACAAAAATTAAGAGATCAAATTAGAGGACTCGACAATGCATCACAAAACTCATTAGATGGTATTTCAGTTTTGCAAACGGCGGAAGGTGCTTTGGTTGAGATTAACTCCATGCTCCAAAGAGTTCGAGAATTAACACTACAAGCTATGAATGAAACGTATGGAGAGGATGATAAACAAAGTATTCAATCGGAAGTAGATGAATTAGTAAAAGAGATAGACCGATTGACTAGAGATACAGAATTTAATGGGCAAGCACTTATTAATGGCAATCTATCTTATCGCGCTTATTCCGATTCCTCTTCTGTTACAGTTAATGCATATTCAAAAGATGTTTTAACTGCGGATTATAGCTTAACTGTTACCACTGCACCTAAAAAAGCAGTTGTAATGAATACTACGCCTGGAACAAGTGTTACCAATATACCAGATCCTATCACTGCGGCTGAGGCAGGTACAATCACAATTAATGGAGTAGTGATAAAGATTGAAGAAGGTGACACTGCTGATGAGGTTTACGAAAAGCTTAGAGATGGGGCTAAAAATGCAGATGTCAATCTATATTCAGTAGCAGACCCAACAGCGTTGCCTCTTAATACATTTACTGAGGCTACAGTAGGCTCAGCTGGATATAATACGACCTCCTTTGTAAACGGAACAACCAGCTTTTTATTCGTAGCCGAGGAATATGGTTCAGCGGCCCATGTAAATATTTCCTGTGAAAACACAGCGTTATTAGACGCATTAGGCTTAGGTGATATTGCCACAGCAGGAGTGATTACTTCTGTCGGAGTAGATGCGCAGATTACATTAAATACTGCTTCTGGTTTTTCAGATACTGCAATTTATAAAGCAGATGGTGATCAGGTGACAATAACCGATCGAAATGGTTTTGAAATGAATCTAACGGTTGCAGGAGATACGCTAACAAGAATCGTGGATGATCCGACACGTTCAGCTAATATTAAAATCGAAGCAACTGGAATTGGATCTATGATTCTTCAAATAGGAGCCAATGAAGGACAGACACTAGATATTGTATTGCCAGATGTATCCGTAAAGGCACTAGGCATTGATAACTTAAATATGATTGGACCAGAAGGGTTAGTTCGTTCCTTGGATGCGATTGATAAAGCGTTAGATAAGGTACAAAGAGCAAGAAGTACAATTGGTACCTATGAAAATAGATTGGAATCTGCATCGGCTAGTATTGATACAAACTCTCTGAATCTAGAAGAAGCATTTTCCAGAATTATGGATACCGATATGGCTGAGGAGATGACCAATTATACAAAAGAGAATGTATTAGCTCAAGCAGGAACTGCTATTCTTGCACAAGCAAATGATAGACCACAGCAAGTGTTACAATTATTATCTTAAGAGGTAATTCATGAAAAAAGAAAAGATATCTGATTATACACTTCGAATTACGCAAAGCAATCGAAGCCAATTGGTAGTAGTGATTTTTGATATGACAATGGAATATCTAGAGGAAGCAATCGCATACTATGATAAAGAAGATTTGGAAGGCTTTGTTTTGACAACCAAAAAAGCAAGAGCTTGCATCTATGAGTTGATGACATCATTAGATACAAGACATAAAATTGCGGTGGAATTGATGCAGATTTATATTTATATCAATAAACTACTAATACAATCTGTTATAAAGAAAGAGCCTCAAGATTTTCCGGCCATTAAGCGTATGATTCGCACTCTGACAGAAGCTTTTGAAGAGATTGCAAAACAAGATTCTTCTGCACCTTTGATGGGAAATACCCAACAAGTATATGCGGGACTGACCTATGGAAAAGGTACATTGTCAGAAAGTTATTCAACTCAAGACTTAAATAGAGGTTTTTGTGTATAAATGAAAAGAGGATATGTAGGGTTCGTCTACATATCCTCTTTTATCTACTTTTATAATAAGTTCTCTAATTCATGCTGCTTCACACGCTCATAAAGAAATTTGTATTTTTTTTGGACCGCATTTAATTCATAGATGCAACTATCAATTAAATCAGGATCAATAACATTTTCGAAATTAGAATAGGCAATGTCTAAATCATTTTTTGTTTTAGCTAAGTCGGATAATAGATTGCTATGTTCTTGGTTATGATATATTTGCAGTGAAACAGCTTCGTTTTTTGTCGGTGGTAGTATTTTGATTGTACTCAAAAATTCTTTTATCAATATATCCCTGCTTTCTCAACGTACTATAGTGCTAATCAAGAGCAAATCCTCTTAATTCAACGTTAATAAATTTACCTGTTTTTACTAGTATAGTGCAAATTTAATGAATATATACATTTTTGTAATAATTTGAACAAACTATCATATAAATAGTTATATATTACATGTCGAAAGGGATTTAAAATGAAATTAGAACAGGCTATTATCTTTATGTTGGTAGTTTGCGCAATTGTTCTTATTATTGTGTTCGCCAAAAACAAAACAGAGGTTTTTGTAAATGTAATACTTAGGATGGTGTTTGGAGCAGTTAGTCTACATTTATTAAATACAATCTTTCTATCACAAGAGATTGATGTTTTAGTAGGAGTAAATCTTGGTACGATTGGAACAATTGGTGCTTTGGGGATACCAGGGTTTGTTTTACTTTACGCAATTGCTTTTTTTAATTTATTTTAAAATAAAACTAGACAAATGAGAAAAGTTGTTATATAATGGTTTTACTTTAGGACAAGTCTTAATATTCTTTATGCAATCTGCATAATACTTTTCCAATATGTATTTTAATTGAACAGAGGTGATGGTATGTCAAATTTTTTATTGTAATACTTTTAGTATTAATTGCAGTGATACTCGATTTTACGACAGGAAAGGTTAGTAATAAGTTAATTTTAATCGGATTATTATTAAGTTTTGTTTTTACCGTTGTAGTTAATAAACATAGTATCATTTATTATTTTCTTGGAGTCTTTTTGCCAATCGTTTTATTACTAATTATATTCGTAATCGGTGGAATTGGTGCAGGAGATGTAAAGTTATTTGCGGTGATTGGTGGTTTCATAGGTTATCAAGGGGTTTTCCAATGTATCATAGTATCCTTTATATTTGGAGCAATCATAGCAATATTCAAACTATTGTTAGAAAGAAATCTAATAAAAATACTTCGTAACATAAGTCTGTATCTATTCGGGATATTTCAATCCAAACAAATCCAAACACTTGAAAGAGAAAAAAGCAATACAATTCATTTTACACTTCCCATTTTATTTAGTGTATTGTGCTACATAGGAGGAATTTTATGAAAAATAGAATGATAGCAATATGCGATAAAGAAGCAGCATATGCCTACAATCTAGTTGATTACTTTAATAATAAAAATAATATATTTTTTTCTGAAGCCTTTACGAATGAAGAGAGTATACATGAATATGCAAAAGAGCGATTTATTCATATATTATTGGTAAGTGATAAGATGAATATTGAGTTAATTAATAAAAAAAATATTGGTCTTACCATTCTTTTATCTGAACAAGAAGCAGTCTTAGCAGGCAAGACCTATAAAGCGATATATAAATATCAATCAGCAGGTAATATTTTAAAAAGCATTATGAATTATTATGCGGAAAGAGAAGATGAACCATTATCCCTTCTTAATAAAAAGTGCCAAATCATTGGAGTGTATTCACCGATTAAAAGAAGCTTAAAATCCTCCTTTTGTTTAGCACTTGGTCAAATATTGGCAAAGGAAAAAGCAGTCTTGTATCTTAATATGGAGGAGTATTCTGGATTTTCAACTCTTTTTCAAAAGGAGTATAAAGCTGATTTATCAGATGTAATTTATTATCTTAGACAAGACAAGGCTAACTTGTTAGTTAAGCTAGAAGGAATTGTTGATTCCATTAATAATCTAGATTATATTCCTCCAGTTTCATCACCGATGGACATTCGAGAAGTCAAGAAAGAAGAATGGCTGAAACTTTTTCGTGAAGTAAGTGCAAATAGTAAGTATGAGACAGTAATTGTTGATTTTGGAGATGGAGCAGAGGGGTTGTTAGAGCTTTTAAGCGAATGTAATCAAATATATGTGCCGATTCGAGAAGATTATTTATCCAATGCTAAAATCGAACAATTTGAATCCCTTTTGGACAAAGCAGGTTATGAAGTGCTTAAATCAAATATGAAAAAGATTAAGCTACCCTATCATAATAGCTTTGGAAGCAGAGAATGTTATGCGGAACAGCTTGTTTGGAGTGAACTAGGAGATTATGTTAGAAGCGTAGTCAGATAGGAGTTGTATGGAAGGCCAGGTAATAAAATATTTAAAAATGATACGTGAGCACGTAATTAACGAACTTGATATTTCAAGAGAGATGAAAGATGAAGAAATCTATGAAATGATTGATCAATACATCATAGAATTATCAAAAGAAGTATACATAGGCCTAGAAATCAAGAATACGCTTCGTACGGAAGTGTTCAATTCTCTAAGAAAGCTTGATATTCTACAAGAGCTGGTGGATGATAATACAGTGACAGAGATTATGGTTAATGGAACGGATAATATTTTTGTTGAAAGAGCGGGACATTTATACAAATGGGAAAAGAGTTTCGAAAGCAAAGAAAAGCTTTCAGATGTAATTCAACAAATTGTAGCACGTACCAATCGAGTGGTCAATGAATCAACTCCGATTGTGGATTCAAGATTAGAAAATGGAGCCAGAGTAAATGTAGTATTACCTCCAGTCGCATTGAATGGACCAATTGTAACAATACGACGATTTCCCGATAAGCCCATTGGTATGAGAGAGCTTCTGAAATGGAATTCAATCAGCCAAGAAGCAGCAGATTTTTTAGAAAAGCTTGTAGTAGCAGGCTATAACATCTTTATAAGTGGAGGAACTGGATCAGGTAAAACCACTTTTCTAAATGCATTATCAAATTTTATTCCCAAAGACGAAAGAATTATTACAATTGAAGATTCAGCAGAATTACAGATTAATGGAATTGAGAATCTTGTAAAACTGGAAACAAGAAATGCGAATGTAGAAGGCATGGTTGCAATTACGATTCGTGACTTAATTAAGTCAGCTCTTCGTATGAGACCCAATCGGATTATTGTTGGAGAAGTAAGAGGAACTGAAGCAATTGATATGATACAGTGCTTAAATACTGGTCATGACGGCTCCCTTTCTACAGGACATGCTAATAGTTCAAAAGATATGTTAAGCAGGCTTGAAACGATGATTTTAATGGGGATGGATATTCCAATCAATGCGGTGAGAAGACAGCTAGAAGCTGGAATTGATATTATTGTGCATCTTGGAAGACTTAGAGACAAGAGTAGGAAGGTATTAGAAATTGTAGAGATTACAGGATATGAAAATGGAGAAATACAAACGACACCACTCTATCAATTCATTGAAGAAACAAACAGCAAGAAAGACTGTGTGATAGGAAGCTTGCAAAAGATTACAGATTTAAAATATACAGACAAATTAAAGGCTGCTGGTATCTCTTTATAAAAAGGGGGAGGAAAATGATTCATTACGATGAATATAAGTTTACCAAAATAGAAGCAATTTTATATGGAGGAGAGTGGTTAGGACTAAGTATCTTAATCGGATGGTTGTTTTATCACTCTATATTTGCCATCATAATTTTATTTGCATGTATTAAATTCTTCTATGATGACAAAAAGAAAATATTAAACGATAAGCGAAGAAAAGAATTAAATTTTCAATTTAAGGATGCAATAAGTAGCTTATCTAACGCATTGGCAGCAGGCTATTCAGTAGAAAATGCTATTGCTGAAAGTTATGATGAATTGGCTTTGGTTTATTCCAAAGATGCATTAATTATGAGAGAACTCTACCACATCATGCGAAAGCTTGAAATGAATGAGACAATAGAAAGTTTATTGGCAGATTTGGCAAAAAGAAGTAAAGATGAGGATATCAAAAGTTTTACAGAAGTATTCTCCATTGCAAAACGATCTGGCGGTGACTTTTTAGCCATTATTGATATGACTGTAAATAGTATAACAGGAAAAATAGAAGTAAAAAGAGAGATTAATGTTTTGCTTGCAAATAAAAGATTAGAACAAAAAATAATGAATCTAATACCGATGTTTATTATCTTATATATCAGAATCACTTCAAAAGAGTATTTTAATATTTTATATCATAACATTTTTGGAATCATTGTGATGACAATATGTCTTTCAATCTATCTTTTGGCATATTGGTTAGGCAGAAATATAGTGGATGTGGAGGTATAGTATGTTTGTTTCCATAGGAATGATAATAGGAATTATGACAGCTATGATAGCTTTCAGAAAAATAGAGTTTGAACCATACAAACCTACTTCAAAACTTTACATACCGTTTTATAGATTAAGCATTCCGATTGTAGAGGTTTTATTAAAACAAAAAAAGGGACTGATTCAAAATGTGTTTTTAAAACCTGTGGTTATCGAGCGTTTAAAACAAATAAATCCAACTGATCGAACAACCTTTCATATAAAAAAGTTTTATGTGGAAAAAATTGCATTATCCATTTTACTGATATTTGCAGGAAGTATTCTTACACTATTGGCATCCTTTGGACAAAAAAAAGAAAGTGCAATTATAGAAGACAAATATGTGGAGCGTGGCAGTTACCAAGAAGGAGAAAAGTCAAAAGAATTCATTATAAGCATTCAAGACGAATTAAAGGAGCAAGACATTAAAGTCACCATAAGCGGGCAGCTTTTAACAGAGAACGAAGTAAAGACAATGTTTGCAGAAGCAAAAAGCCAAATTGAAAGTCTTGTAAAGGGAAGTAATCCTTCTTTGATGGAGGTTAGATCAAAACTAGTACTTCCTACTAGAATAGAGGGATTACCACTAACAATAAGCTGGGAAACGAGTAATTTTGAAGTAGTAGGAACAAATGGTGAAATCAATAATCAAGATATTGAGGAAAAAGGAACTTTGGTTAATCTCATTGCCACGCTTCATTGTCAAGAATACGAAGATAAGATACAGCTTCCTCTTAAAATCTTGCCACCACTTTTAACGGACGAAGAGAGGGTAAGATTAAACCTATCCAAGCAATTAAAGCAGGCGGATGAAAGGGATCAAACGAGTAAATACATAGAGCTTCCTCTAAGTATAAACGGAAAAACAATCGTATGGAGTGAACCAAAAGACAACACGGCTCATTTGATTTGGATACTAGGGATTTTTTCTTCGATTCTTATTTATATTGGTAAGGATAAAGATTTAGAAAAAAAGATAAAAAAAAGAAGTCAACAGCTATTAACGGATTACCCAGACATTGTAAGTAAATTAACATTGCTATTAGGCGCAGGTATGACGGTAAAAGGCGCATGGCAAAAAATAGCACTTGATTACCGTGAGAAAAAGCAGATAGATAAAAAATACTTTCGTTATGCGTATGAAGAAATGCTAATTAGTTATTATGAAATTACAAGTGGCGTATCAGAAGCGTATGCATACGAGGAGTTTGGAAAAAGAATGAAAAACCAAAGATATATGAAGATGATCTCGTTAATTACCCAGAATTTAAAAAAGGGTTCCAAAGGCTTATCCAAGATTCTGGAAAACGAAAGTTTGGATGCCTTTGAAGATAGAAAAGCCTATGCAAAAGTAGCGGGTGAAGAAGCAAGTACAAAGCTTATGTTACCTATGTTTTTAAATTTAGTTGTCGTACTTATCATTATTATGATACCAGCATGTATGTCCTTTCAAATGTAATATAGATAAAAAATAAGACAAGAAAAAGGAGGATTCATATGAATATAATACAAAGATTCATTCAAGAGGAAGACGGAGTAGGGGTAGTAGAGATTATTCTTATTCTGGTTGTTTTGATTGCGCTAGTTGCTGTCTTTAAAAATGAGCTGACAGGCTTAGTGGATAATATCTTCAAAAAAATAAAATCCGGAGCAGAAGGTATTTACAACTAAACTATTTGGGATTTAAAACGTATCAGTTTTCCTGGATAAATACTGAAAGTAATACTATTTGTAATATTGTAATGATTAAAGTAAAGAGGGGAAGGAAAGATAAGATGAGTAAAACAAAATATTATAGCAAAGGACATATTACTGTATTCTTAAGTCTGATACTTACCCTCATACTTTCAGTGGTTTGCACTACGATAGAAAGTGCAAGGTTGCAAGGTGTTCGTATGCAGATACAAAACATAACCGACATGGGAATATATTCTGCATTTGCTGAATATAACAGAGACTTATTAGATCGATACGACTTATTTTTTATTGATATGGGATATCAAACAGAAGATGGAACAATAGAACGAGTGAATGCTCGAATAAAATCCTTTGTAGAATACAATACCCATACTACAAAAGGGCTAGAAGCAATGGAATTATTTCGTTATTCTGAGCTTTGGCGAACAAAAGTAACAAATGTAATGACCGATCAACATGTTCTGGCTACTGATCGCAACGCAAAGGCTTATTATAGTCAAGCAATTGCTTACATGGAAAATAAACTGGGCTTATCAATTGTTCAAGATCTCTTAGGACAATATAATGAGGAAATTAAACAAAATCAAGAAAGCTTTGAAACATATAAAGAGGAGGAAAGTAGTCTGCAAGGTGAAATTGATGGTGCAAAAGAGTCTTATCAGGCTGAGTATGATGCAGCACTTGAAGCGGCAGAGGAGGGAGAAGATGAAGTAGAGATACCTCCCAAACCACCAGAAGTATACAATCCAGCAGATACCATCAAAGGATTACAAGCTTCCCCAATTCTAGAACTTGTTCTAGAGGATTCGTCTACCTTATCCAATAAAAAAATAAGAAACTTAAATCATGTTTCATCAAAAAGAGAATTAAAAACTGGAAATGGAACGTTTGAAGGGAAAGGTAATGGAGCAATCAACAAAGCTATATTTAATGAATATCTTTTTGAAAAATTCCCCAACTATCTAACACAAGACTATGATAATGATGATGTTCTTTTGTATCAAGCAGAATATATTCTAGGAGGAAAAGAAAGTGACAAAGCAAACTTAGAAGCCGTTGTAAATAAATTATTGTTAATGCGAGAAGGGATTAATTTTACTTACTTATTAACAGATTCTGTTAAACGAGAGGCAGCCACTGCCTTGGCAACTACAATTGTCGGGTACTTGGGACCACTTGCTATTGCGGCTCTTCAAATGATTCTGTTACTATCTTGGGCATTTGCAGAAAGCGTACTTGAAGTTCGTATGCTTCTTTCGGGAAAGAAGGTAGCACTTATTAAAAATAGCACAAATTGGAATCTGTCTCTTGAGAATCTAGGCAATCTATCAGAAGTTCTAGATAGCGGGGAGGAAGATGAAGGAGGAATTGATTATGAAGGGTATTTGAAATTACTTTTGTACTTTTCAAATCACAATAAAAAGATAAAACGCAGTCTTGATTTAATTGAATTAAATATTCAAATGATAAATGAAAAATTTAGAATTGATAATTGTACTCAAAGCTTCAAAACAAACATTCAATATGAAACAAAAGGGTTATTTTTAAGATTACCGTTTCGAACCTTAGAAAGAGGTAGCGATACATATTCTTATAGCGTAACAAAGGATTTTTCCTATTATTGACAAAGGAGGTGAATGAAGATGCCCTTTCAGAATCACAAAAATACAAATTACAATCAAACTTACAACTCTCTCCACACACTTCACATACTATCATCCCCAAATGATAAGAAGAGTACAAAGACTGAAAGGGTGTCTTCATTCATCTCACAAAAAGCAAGTCTTACGGTAGAAGCAGCTATGGTGCTCCCGATTTTTATCTTTGCTATTTGCTTTATGATGTACTTTACTGAGATTGTAAAGATACAGGCGGAAGTTGGAAACGAGCTATACAAACAAAGTAAGGACTTAGCATTATATGCTTATGTCTATGAACGTGCCCAAAGTAATGATATCATCGCATCTGGACAAGTAGAAAACTTGGTATCTGGAATGTTAAGCAGCCTGTATGTAAAAAGTAAGATAACAAATGAACTAGGTGAGAATTACTTTGAAATCAACCATGTTGAAGGTGGAATTAGCCTTCTTTTATCTTCTTACATGCAAGAGGAGGATATGATTGACGTTGTAGGTATATATAGCATAAAAATACCCTTCCAGTTCTTTCAAATAGATAAGGTACGAGTCATTCAAAGAGCAAGAATAAGAGCTTGGACTGGATATGATGCATCGAATGGCTCTGATACAGAAGAGGAAATGGTTTACATAACGCAGTATGGAAGTGTTTATCACGTTGATATTTCCTGTACCCATATAAACCTATCTGTATCTCAAATAAGAGAAACACAGGTTAGCAATCTTAGAAATGACAGTGGTGGAAAATATTATGAATGTGAGCTTTGCGGCGATGAGCAAGGAGATGGAAGCTTATTTATTACAAACACAGGAGATCGTTATCATAAACGAAGAGATTGTAGTGGAATTCGAAGAGGAATCATTGCAATACCAATCTCTCAAATAGAAGGCAGACAACGATGCCAAAGATGTGGCAACTAGAGTATGGAGGGAATATGGTCGTAATTAAAATTTTGGTGCTTACAATGCTTAGCATAATGAGTATTATGGACTTAAAGTCAAAAAGAATTAATCTATATTTTTTAATTCCTTTTTTAGTAAGTGGTGTCATATGTAATCTCTCTTATCAATTAGTACCACTTACTTCCTTAATAGGAGGAGTGGGGATTGGAATTGTATTACTAATGATAAGCTTTGTGACAAAAGGAAAAATAGGGAGTGGGGATGGAATTATATTAATGGTAACGGGCTTATTTTTAGGCTTTTATGATAACTTATTATTGTTGTTGTCAGCTACCTTTCTTTCTGCTATTGTTGGTGCTTTTATTTTACTCAAAAAAGGTATGAATAAAAATTATGAAATTCCATTTATACCATTTTTGTTACTATCATTTGCTGGAGGTCTAATAATATGGAGGTAAAAGGTAGCTATACATTAGAAGCATCCTTGCTTATGCCGTTAATTATTGGAACAATTGTTATACTTTTGTTTATAAGCTTTTATTTGCATGACAATGCAGTCATAAAAGAAGGAGCCATTATACTTGCCAACAAGTATACAAACGAGAAGAATTTATCCAATTCAGAAATTAAACAAAAGCTAGAACAAGATTGTGAGCAAGTAATATTAAATAAAGTACTTGTAACAAGAAGCATAACAACAAACATTAAAGTGGAAAAGAAAAAGATTACAGTATCTTGTAGCGGAGTATTTTATTTTCCTAGTATTTTTATTTCACAGACGATTTTTAATAGTAACAGTTTGAATATCGCTACAACAAAATCAATGAATCGCGTAAATCCTGTAACCTTTATCAGGTACTGTAAGATAGTAGAAGGTTTTATAAACTAATCAATAAGGAGGACGATATGCAGCTAGAGTTTAAACGAGACTTAAACAATAATTATATGATTCTAAGTGATGATTCGCTTTCTAATAGTGATGATTATCGTGTAAGAATGCTTATCTCAAATAAGATTCCATTTATATTGAAATGTAATGTTAGAAAATTTGATCAAGCAACAAAATATTATTATGAGATTACATCAAAGCATCCAATTAGTCGCATTTTTGAAAAAAAGAAAATAAAAAAAGAAGAGTTAAACATTTTGGTTACAAGCTTTTTAAAGGTATTAGAAAGTAGCTTTGAATATCTTTTAAATCCGAATGACTTTATTTTAGAGCCGGAATACATATATATGAACATAGAAACGAATCAGATTTATTTTTGCTATATGCCTGGTTTTGAAAAGGATATCAGTCAAAGCTTTCATACATTAACCGCTTACATCTTGGAACGAATCGACCATGAAGATAAGTATACCGTAGCAACTGCTTATGAGCTATATCGTCAGACTATGAATGATAATTATTCGTTAAGAAACATCTTAAGTTCCATTACAATAGAGGAAAATAAAGTGGAGTATAGTAAGTCAAAAGAGGTTGAACAAGAAATTCCAACAGTAAGCCAAGCTAGCGAGGAGGTAGAAAAAAGTACAGAAAAAATAAAAAGTAAAAAACCACTTTTTTTATTTGGAGGTCTCGTTATTATAAGTGCCTTAGCGTTGCTGCTTTACTTTTTATATCAAAACCTTGCAGTTATCAAATCCATTGAAATAAATAACGATATATTACTAAAAGTTGGAGGCGTTCTACTGATAGTGATTGTAATAGTAATCTATAGTTTCTATAAAAAGGCACAGTCAAAACAAGAAGAGGAGTCCGATAGTTTAATTATTGTGGAAGATGATGAATCAATTCAGACAAAATTAGAAAAAGACAAAGAGGAGAGTGTTGAACCTGTTACATTAATTCATAAAGAAGAAGTACATAATGAGAGTATAAAAGAGGATTTGGAATCTTCATATTATGGAAATACCGTATTATTAAATTATCGTGTACCAAATAAAAGGCTGATTTCTACAATGGACATATATCAAAACTTTGACTTAAAAGAAAAGACCTTTTTAATTGGGAAAATGCAAGAACATGTAGACGGAGTGGTTTTAGACGAAAGAATAAGCAGAATTCATGCTGAAATAAAAAAAGTAGACTCCAAATATTTTCTTACTGATTTGAACTCTACAAATGGAACGTTTCACAATGGCAGAAGGCTAGAGGCCAATGAAACCGTGGAAATACATCCAGAAGATAGGATACAATTTGCTACCGTTGAATATGTGTTTCGTTAACTATATTTCGACTATAATCGCTAATATACGATACGCTAAGGAAAAAAGCCGAATTAATAGAAATGATTTATAATGAATATATGATGAACGTGTCGATAATTAATTGCGATAAGGGAGGCAAATATGAAAAAAAATTCATCCCATCGTGAGCATTTTAAGTGATAAGCTACGCCCCATATTGTTGACATCCATTTCAGAAAGTGTTAATGTCTCTTTATTAAGAAATGAAAAGAGGCTTACTATGTTTCGAGAAGCTTATTATAGAGTAATGAAAAATGCAATATGTACCAACTGTTTTGTTTTGGCAAATATTATTGTATTCATCGTATTAGAGTTGAAGGGTTCTACGCTTGATTCTAAATTTATGTTAGAGAGTGGAGCCGCTCTTGCACCATTAATCATTGACTACGGACAATATTATCGTTTATTAACCTCAATGTTCTTGCATTTTGGAATCGAGCATCTGTTTAATAATATGCTGGTTTTGTTTTTTTTAGGTGATAATTTAGAACGTGCTGTTGGAAAAGTTAGATTTGTCATGATCTACTTATTAAGTGGACTTGGTGCAAGTGTTCTTTCTTGTGTTTATAATTATAGCAAAGGAGAAGTTGTGGTATCTGCAGGTGCATCAGGAGCCGTATTTGGAGTGATTGGAGCGTTGCTTTATGTGGTAATTGTAAATAAAGGACGTCTAGAGGAGATGACTTCAACTCGACTTGGTTTATTAGCTTTATTTAGTCTTTATCATGGATATAGCGAATCTGGGATTGATAATTTAGCTCATATTGGGGGATTTTTAAGTGGCATTATAATTGCTCTTTTGCTGTATCGAAGAAAAAAACCTTCTTGCCGTTTTGACAGTGATATTATACAATAAAGAATAAGGTTTAACCAAATCATTTCTTACTGTTGAGGAATACTAGGAGGTATACATGAGAATAAATATATATTATGGGGGAAGAGGGCTTATTGATGACCCTACTTTATATGTCATAAATAAAATGCAGCAGGTATTTGACGAACTAAGAGTAGAAACAGTAAAATATAATCTTTTTGAACAAAAAAATTCGATTATGACATTACCACAAACCCTTAAAGCAGCAGATGGTATCATCCTTGCCACCACTGTAGAATGGCTTGGAATTGGTGGATATATGCAAATGTTTCTTGACGCTTGTTGGCTGTATGCGGATAAAGAAAAATTAAGCAGTGTTTATATGCAGCCAGTAGTGATGTCAACTACCTATGGCGAAAGAGAAGCAAGTCTTACATTATCCAATGCATGGACCTTACTTGGAGGCTTGGAATGCAATGGAATTTGTGGATATGTGGATGATTTAGCAAGTTTTGAAGTGAATGAGGATTACTCCGTTTTGATTGAAAAGGCATCTGAGAATTTATATCGAGCGATATCTCAAAAATTAAAGAACATGCCTACCAGTAACATGGCTGTAAAGCAAAATGTATTAAGAACAAAAGGTATTGAACTTACGCCACAAGAAACAGAACAATTATCAAAATTTGCCTCTGATGATCGATATGTTAAAAAGCAAAAGGCAGACATTGAAGAGCTTGCCAGTCTTTTTAAGGCCAAATTAGATTTAAGTGATAATACAGCAGGAATGGAATATATCAATGATTTTAAAAGTCATTTTGAATCAAAAAATGAAGCTATCTCAAGCTATGCTTTTACCATATCTGATAAACAAAAAAAACTAATTTTGGAACTTAATAAAAGTGAAATAAATTGTTATTATGGTAATAAAGAGAATGTAGATGTGGAAATTAAACTGACAAGCCAAGTGATGGATAGTATCATACATGGTAAGATGACATTTCAAAGAGCATTTATGTCTGGAGAGATGACGGCAAAGGGTGATTTTAAAATTCTTCGGTTATTAGATGATGTATTCACTTTTTAGAAATTATAATAGGGAAGTTCAAAGAACTTTCCTATTATATAAAAAACCCACGAAAATCGTGGGCGTGGTCAAACATTAGAAGAGATTGGGAGTGTTATATAAAAGGAGGTTCCTATATTGATTTGTGATTCAAATCGTATAGAACCACCATGGGCCTCAATGATATTTTTGCATATAGAAAGGCCAAGTCCTGACCCATTTGTTTTATGGGTCACAAACGGTTCAAACACGGTATCCTGATATTCAGGGTGGATACCACAGCCATTATCTGAAATGATAATTTGAATATGGGAGTTATTCAAATTTTGTATGCGTACTTGAATGGAACCGTTTTCAGGGTTAACAGCGTCTTTTGCATTTTTAAGTAAGTTCGTAATTACTTGTCGCATCTTTACCATATCTCCAGTCATAATCGGCAGAGAATTATCGTAAGTGCAGGTAAGTGTGCAATAGTCACAAGTATCATTACGAATAGAAGAACAAACAGAATCCATAAGCTCACTGATACTATAACTAGACATGTGCAAAGTTTCACTTTGATTATAAGTGGATAATTCGTCTAATAAGGATCGAACATATTGAATATCAGCCATTGTTTCATTCCAAAACTTAAAGTTTTTTACTTCAGGGTGCTGAGATTCAATCAATTGCAAAGAGCTATTGATTAATGTGATAGGATTTCTTAGTTCATGTGAAAATTTACAAATATTAAATTTGTAAGTTTCCATAACATTGGTTATAAGACGATTAAGTTCAGGATCTGTTTCCATTAATTTCTCTAGTTGTTGCCTGTCATTGTTATTTAACATTCATTTATCACCCCAACTCAGTCTAGCACTAAATTGTAAATATTACAAATAGATTAATGTAACAAAATGTGACACACAAAGTAAGGAGACTGTAAAATGAAAAATAACGATTGTATTTTCTGTAAAATTACAAATGGAGAGATTCCATCTGTTACCATCTATGAAGATGAATTATTTCAAGTAATCTTAGACAGAGGTCCTGCATCAAAAGGACATGCATTGATTCTTCCAAAGCAGCATTATGAAGATATTTATGAATTAAGTGAGGAGATGACTGCGAAAGCCTTTGTTTTGGCGAAGAAGCTGGCTGAGAAAATGACAAAGGCACTTTCTTGTGATGGATTCAATATTGTACAAAACAATAAGGAAGCATCAGGACAAACTGTGTTTCACTTCCATATCCATTTGATTCCAAGATTTATAAATGATGATGCAAAAGTTGGCTGGACGGTTCATGATATTACAGAGGAAGAAATGCAAAGCATAGCAAAACAGTTGAATTTTTAGACGAACGTACTTAGGTAAAGTAGTGGTAAATAGAGATACCATGTCTTGATTTAATCAATGCGGATTGAAAGAAATTTCAATCCGCATTGATTAGACAAGAGCATAATTGTATTATGAGAGAGATTGTATTAATTTCACAATTACATCAATGGAATCTGCCTGCTTACTTTTAGACATAGCCTCTACGTATTTTGATTTGTTTTGATATAACTCATCAATAGAGCGAATCAAAAGTTCATCCGTTACGGACTCTTCCTGTATCACCAAACTAAATCCTTGTTTTTCAAAAGACTTCGCATTAAGTATCTGATCGCCTCTACTTGCAGCGGCAGAAAGTGGAATTAATATATTTGGCTTTTTCAAAGCAAGCAGTTCACAAATAGCATTTGCACCTGCTCTAGATATCACTACATCTGTCATAGCAAATAAATCTTTTAATTCTTCTTTGACATATTCAAACTGAACATATCCCTTTTTATTTGCTAAGGACGCATCAAGCTTTCCTTTACCGCATAAATGTACTATTTGATAATTCTCCAATAGTTTTGGAAGTGCACTGCGAACCGCTTGATTTACTGCAACAGCGCCCATACTTCCGCCAATCACCATAATAATAGGTTTGTTTACAGTAAAATCGCAAAGCTTAATACCAGCTAATTTGTTTCCTGATAACAACTCTTGGCGAATGGGTGATCCAGTTAGTACAGCTTTTCCTTCTGGCAAATATTGTACAGTCTCTGGAAAATTGCAGCATACTTTACTAGTAAAAGGAAGCGAAAGCTTATTTGCAAGCCCTGGTGTCATGTCTGATTCATGTATGATAACAGGAATGTTAAGACGTTTGGCGGCATAAACAACGGGTACGGTTACAAATCCACCTTTAGAAAAGACAATATCTGGCTTTAACTGTTTCATTAATTTTGATGCCTCACCTAGTCCCTTTAATACTTTAAAGGGATCTGTAAAGTTCTTTACATCAAAATATCGCCTTAGTTTTCCAGAGGAGATACCGTAATATGGTATATTAAAATCGTTAATTAGTTTTTTTTCAATTCCGTCATAGGAACCAATGTAATTTATATCATATCCTGCCTCCTTAAGCTTTGGGAGCAAAGCTATATTAGGAGTTACATGTCCGGCGGTTCCGCCACCGGTAAGTATGATTCGTTTCATGAAAAAGGTGCCTCCAATTTATTTTAAAGCCTGTCGAAGTGCCAATGCTAGCTGGTCAGGACATGAAGTAGAACGGGAACCGCATTTGATACCCTCTAAACGCTTGATTGCCTCATTCACGTTCATTCCTTCTACTAACCTTGCAACACCTTGTGTATTTCCAGCACATCCACCGACAAACTCAACTGATTTTATAACAGAGTCTTCAATTTCCAAGTTGATTTCACGTGTGCAGACTCCTGATGTCTTATATAACATTTCAAATCCTCCTATTTATACTTTCTTAAAGTATAGCAAAATTTATTTAATTATACTAGGTCAATAAAAAAAAATCTGATATAATGGTAACAGTCTAGGCATGCGCAGTAAACATAAAACTATGAAAGCTTGCTTGCAAAAGGTGGCATGGCTGACTATAACAATAATAATATGAAAAAATTGCTTACTCGTTACTATTTCTATCTTAATATAGTAATCATGTATGTTGAAAAATGAAGGAGATTATTATGGGAGTAACAGGTATCATCGGTGCGATGGAAGAAGAAGTGAATATCTTAAAAAGTAAGATGCAGGTAGATGCGATAATAAAGAAAGCATCTATGGAATTTTACAAAGGTATTCTAAATGGAAAAGAAGTTGTGATTGTTAGAAGTGGAATAAGTAAAGTAAATGCTGCAGTGTGTACACAGATATTAGTTGATGATTTTAAAATCTGTCGTGTCATCAATACAGGAATTGCAGGTTCTTTACAAAATAAAATTGATATCGGAGATATTGTAATATCAAGTGATGCGATTCAGCATGATGTAGATGCCACGGGATTTGGTTATGAACTTGGTGTGATACCTAGAATGGAGACATCTACATTTATAGCAGATGAAGGTCTTGTGTCATTGGCAAAAAAAGTTTGTGAAAGAGAAATTCCAGACATAAAAGCTCATATTGGAAGAGTGGTGACAGGCGACCAATTCATTTCAGATAAGAGTGTAAAGGAGCGAATTGAAAGCAACTTTCACGGTTATTGTACAGAGATGGAAGGTGCTTCAATTGCGCAGGTAGCATATTTGAATCAGTTACCTTTTGTGATTTTAAGAGCCATTTCTGATAAGGCAGATGATAGTGCATTTGTAGATTACCCAACTTTTGAAAAAAAGGCGATTGAACATTCCGTCATATTAGTAGAGAATATGCTTAAAGAACTATAAAAATGTCAAAATCCCTTATAAACACTAGGTTTTTGTAAAACGATTTTTCCTTCCCCTCTCTTTTTTTTCTATGCCTGATAAGCTATAATTTTGTATAAACCAATATGGTTGATACATATATATTTGAGGCAGCCAGATTGAAAGAAAGGGGAATATTTATTTTGGAAGAAATATTAAAAGGGGATTTTATCAAATATGGTATTATTATTGCCACTGTATTTGCTGTTGTAATCAAAGTAATACAAACATTTTTTTATGTTAAGTTAATGGAGGAATCGGAAAATATTCCAGCTTCTAAAAACAAGTTGATAAAGCAGATGAAGTTAAAATTTGAAAACTGTTATAAATTAAATCTTGGTGTTAATAATGTCAATATATTTGTAGATAAATATATGTACAAGCACAGAGTAGGTGGTATTAGCATGTACCAATTGCATCGCATACCTATTGTGCTTGGTTGGCTATGTGGAACGTTTGGTATTGTAAGCGGACTCATTTGCTATGTAGAAGGATATAGTGTAAAAATAGGATCCTCGTATGAGATATATGGAATTGGAGCAATTTTAACATTAAAGCTAGCAGAAGTGATCTTAGATACAGGGCATAAAAAAAATATAGTATATACAAATTTAATTGATTTTTTTGAAAATTCGTTGCAAAATCATCTCACCCATGACACAGTAAAAACAGGTGCAGTCACAGAAGAAGAAAGAGAAATAATAGAAGACATTCCAGTAATACGAGAAAACAAAAAGGAAGACAATGAAATTCTTTTGCGTTATCAGAAAAAAGAAAAAAATAAAAAGACAGAGTCTGTGGAAGAATCTCAAAGTAACGCAGAAGCAATCATAGAGGATGTAATAAGTCAATTTTTATCTTGATTTCATGGAACTACTTTGCTACAATAAAGATTGACAAATTTATCACAACTATTTTTATTGTATTAGAGTAGTTGTAAGAGTGCGGATAAGATTCAACTGAAAGATATAAAGGAGTGTGTACAAATGGAAAACAAAGTTACGTTTGATTATTCAAAGGCTTTATCATTTATGAATGAAGCAGAAGTTAGTATGATGAGTGGTTTAGCCGAAGCGGCAAAGGAGCAATTGTTATCGAGAAAAGGAGCAGGAAATGACTTTCTTGGGTGGATTGACCTTCCAGTTGATTATGATAAAGAAGAGTTTGCAAATATTCAAAAAGCAGCAAAGAAAATACAAGAAGACTCCGATGTTTTATTAGTAATTGGTATTGGTGGATCTTACCTTGGAGCAAGAGCAGCCATTGAGTTTTTAAGACATAATTTCTATAATTCTGTTTCAAAGGAAATCAGAAAAACTCCTGAAATTTATTATGTTGGAAATAATATCAGTAGCACCTATATCAAACATTTAATGGATGTATTAGACGGAAAAGATTTCTCCGTTAATATAATTTCTAAATCTGGTACCACAACAGAGCCAGCGATTGCATTTCGTGTATTCAAAAAGCTATTGGAAGAAAAGTATGGAAAAGAAGAAGCTTCAAAGAGAATCTATGCAACGACAGATAAGGCAAAAGGAGCATTAAAAAAACTAGCAACAGAAGAAGGCTATGAAACCTTTGTAGTTCCAGATGATGTTGGAGGAAGATTCTCAGTTTTAACAGCAGTAGGTCTACTTCCAATCGCAGTGAGTGGAGCAGACATTAATAAATTAATGGAAGGTGCTGCTAGCGGAAGAAAAAAAGCATTAGAAAATAAGTTTGAAGAAAACGATTCTTTACAATACGCTGCGGTAAGAAATATCTTATTAAGAAAAGGAAAGCAGGTAGAGTTCGTTGCAAACTATGAACCTAGCTTACATTATATATCTGAATGGTGGAAACAATTATATGGAGAAAGTGAAGGAAAAGACCAAAAAGGTATCCTTCCAGCGGCTGTAGATTTGACCACGGACTTACATTCTATGGGACAATTCATTCAAGACGGAGCAAGAATAATGTTCGAAACTGTATTGAATGTAGAAAAATCTCAGTGTGAAATCTTACTAGAAGAAGAGCCAGTGGATTTAGATGGATTAAATTACTTGGCAGGAAAGAGCGTTGACTTTGTAAACAAAAGTGCTATGAATGGAACCATTTTAGCACATACAGATGGTGATGTACCAAATCTGTTAGTTCACATTCCAGAGCAAAATGAATTTTATTTAGGTGAATTATTCTATTTCTTTGAATTTGCTTGCGGTGTGAGTGGATATTTATTAGGAGTAAATCCATTTGACCAACCAGGTGTAGAAAGCTACAAAAAGAATATGTTTGCCCTACTTGGTAAGCCTGGATTTGAAAAAGAAAGAGAAGAGCTTTTAAAAAGATTATAGATTAAAATAAAAACACAGGGTATCGTATTTGATACTCTGTGTTTTTAAGTAAATAATATGGCATTTACCATAGAGCTTATCAAAGCAAGTAGCTGCCTTGTATCATTTGACCATGAATAATGGACACTGGAATGTTCATAACTAATAATTCCATTTATTTGATGATTGCTTGGTTCTATCATCAAACATTGAAAGTAAGACGTTGAGGAAAGATTAGAAAAATAATGATATATTTTGCTGTAAGTAAATTCAATGTTCTTAATATTTGTAACGCAATAGGTACTTGTTTCAATAAATTGTGACAAATAGTCTTCGTAAAACATCATGGGCATATAAACCAAAGTATTGCTGTTGAGGGAATCAACATCAGCATACGATAAATTAGGGATATATATTACGATGTTATGTAATTTATAGAATTCCTTTATCACCTGAAATATCTCTGGTATGACAGGCTTACCCTTTGTATATAACAAAAATATTTTCTTTTGCACATCCAAAAGAGTTACGGTTGTTTGAAATGGAATGTTTTGAGTCAAAATGGAGTTATCATTCCCATTACAGTTTACCAACCCATGTAGTTTTGAATCATAGATAATGTAGCGACTCTTTCCCTTGTTTTTAGCAAGGTATAAGGAATAATCCGCCAATTTAAAAAGTGTATCATAGTCGGAAGCGTCTTTTGGATAGCACGCAACGCCCATAGAACAGCCAAGCTGAAAGGCAGCCAACTTTTCTTTATATAACCATTGTATGTTTGCACGGATGGAACGAAGCATATTTCGAAGAAGCTTTTCGGAATCGACATCTTCCAAAATAACAAGAAATTCATCTCCTCCAATGCGACCAGCCACACCATGCTGTTGTATCGTATTTTTCAAAATGGTTGATACCGCCTTTAAGATCTCATCTCCAAACATATGCCCAAACATGTCGTTGCATTGTTTAAAGTTGTCCAAATCCATAATGAAAAGATATATATTGTGATCAGGTTGTTGTCTTAATAGGTTCTGTGCATAACTTTTAATTTCGCGTTTATTTAAAAGTCCAGTCAACTCATCTTTATACAAATTATCAATAAAATGATTTTCCTTGGTATTATGTATGGTATTAAAAGGAAGACAGACCCCAATTACAATTTTTTTATCATTATGGTCTTTTAGTGTAATTCCTTTTAGTTTCGTTGTTTCAAAAATCTCACCATTGGAAAGTATACTACAAGATATCTGGTATTCAAAGTTTTTCATAGATTCTACTAAGGACTGGCAAAATTCTAAAAAAACAGAAAGGTCTTCCCTTGCAATCCGCTCCTGTTTCATCATGTCATCCTTCCAGATAGTTAAATCCCCATTAAATAGCAATATATTTTGTTTTTCGTTTATCCAGTAAAATTTAAAATGATTGGTTTCGGGCTGGTACTCAAATATTTTATCACCAACCAAAGTAAATAAAGTACGATATTTTATCAAATCAAATTCAAGCTTGGAATGTTCATTGATGATGTCGGATAGATATTGAAACTCTATTTTAATTAATTTATTATTCTTAATATAAGTAAAATTAAGTAGCATGTGATGATATTCATTATCACTGTATAAAATAGAAAAAATATCAGTAACAGACTTGGTGATAGAGATATTATGAATGCATTCAGATAACCGCGTGCGGTCTGAAGGAAGCACAACTTTATAAATGGAATAAAATAAATCATTCCCAATTAAGGTATACAAAGATTTATTTCCATACTGAAGAGTAAGATTTAGGTCGGTAATGGCGATAGGAATCCTTGATTCTGAAATTGAATGAAAAGAAATATTCTGCATTAATACACACCCCTGTAATATGAAACAACTGCTTAATAGTAGATTTCATTATAACCACTCGCACCAAGTAAAAGATATGGTAACGATCGAGATAATAAATGATTTAAATATAATACATTAAATTTCTTAAATGGATAATGCCTTGCACTCACAAATGGAATTAATCCTCTTCAATCACTTGGATTTCAAGAAAATCAAAATCAATTTCATCAACGAAAGAATCTTTTGAAAAGCGCACTTTGCTATGGCGTTTGAATTCATTGATGTTTGATTCCAACCAAATTGGTTTACTAAGGTCAAAGTCATAACAAATTTGTTCCAACCCGTGAAAGATTTTGTGGGTACGAGTATCGTTTGAATCATTTTCTATAGTAATGTCTTTTATAAGACGGTTATTAGAATATATTTTAGCCCATAATCGAAACATAAACAAAGGGTCCTTTCGCATATTAAATAAAGTATCCAAAATATTTTATCTTAATATAAATTATTTGAACTTGCATCATTAATTATAACATTTCATGTAAGGTTTCTCAAACGGTTTATGAGTTATTTTAATTATTTTTATAGGAGCATTCGTAGTACCTATAACCTATATTAATAATTAAAAGGGTAAATGCTTTGCACCTACCCCATATATACCTATATATCACTTAACCTACGAACGAATAAAGTTTTTTCTATAATGCAATGGTGACATTCCATAATATTTCTTAAATAGCTTACTAAAATGATATACATCCTCATAGCCTACCAAAGTAGCAATTTCTTTTACACTGTCTGATTTTAAGGAAACAAGCATTTCTTTTGCTTTTTCAAGCCTTATTTTAATCAAATAATTAATGGGTGATTCTCCAGTTTCATCCTTAAAAATCTTTGATATGTACACAGAGCTTAAATACATATTTTGAGCAATCGCATCCAAAGAGATTTTCTCATTGTAATGTGTATCCAAATAGGAAATGATTTGATTTACCACATCATTCTTATGATGACTATCAAAATGATACCCTGCTTGAGGTGGGCAAGGCTCTATGTTTTGGCGTATGATATGCAACAGAAATTGGATTAAATTCGCTTTTATCATAAAGTACTTTCCAGCTTGATTAGTTTCATTTTCTGCAAGCATAGCATAACAATATTTGGTAAGTTCTTGGCGAAGCTTATTATTCGTATGCATAATGTAATCTCCATTCTTTAATGAAATTACATTACTTGGCATATTCTTAAAGTGAAAATTGGTAAAACCTACGAAAAACTCAGTAGTAGGTTCTTTTTCATTTATTACAATGTTATTATGATTCACGCCCGAATTACAGATTAATAAATCGCCCGCTGAAACATCATAAGTATTACCTTCTACAAAGTACTGTCCTTTTCCGGATAAAATAAAGGTAATTTCTGTAAAGTCGTGGTTGTGATAACGAGAGTTCTTTGTCATTTTCCCCTTGCTAACAAACAGTATTGTGGGATTGAGGTCATTGTAAGTAATGTCGAATCTGCAGTCGCACATAATTTCCTCCGTTTGTGTGAATGAAAACATTTGATACATAAAATGTATATCAATTTCTACTAGCTTCTTTATAATAATATACATCATGTGTGTCGAAAAGTACATTTTATTTTGTTATAAATTTCGATATACTCCAATGGCAATGAAAGATGATAGAAAAGTAAATTTATTTATTTTATTAAGAAGGGGATAAGGTTATGACACCATATAAGTGGTTTTACTCACATTTAAGAAAACACGCCAGATACATTATCATTGGACTAACAATTATACCAATTGCCTCGGCACTGGCAGTGATTAATCCAAAGGTATCAGGTTCAATTGTTGATTTGGTAATGAAGCAAGGAAATGTTTCACTGTTACCAAAACTTATTTTGCTACTAGTAGCTACTACCTTGCTACGAAGTGGAATTCGATTCGTTATGATTATGAGTATGGAAAAGGCATCACAGGGTACGCTTTATAGCTTAAGAGATTCGGTATATAAGCGTTTACTGTTACAAGATTTTAATTTTTATAATAAGAATCGGACGGGAGATTTAATGTCAAGACAAACAGGAGATATGGATGCAATCAGACATTTTATTGCCCATGTAATCTATGCGACAGTAGAATCCATATTTGTATTTTGTTTTGCTCTTATTATGATGTTTACCGTTAATATTAAAATGGCATTTATGATGATTTTAGTTTTGCCGTTTACTGCCCTTACTACATATTTTCAGGTAAAAAATATTAAACCTGCATTTATTAAAAGCAGGCTAATGTTTTCAAGGCTAAATTCCTTTGCACAAGAAAACATCAGTGGTAACCGAGTTGTAAAAGCATTTGCCAAAGAAGATTACGAAATAGAAAAGTTTGATAAAGAAAATGATAGCTTTAAAGAGGTACAATTAGAAGGTGCTGTGATTTGGGCGAAATACATCCCTGTTTTTGAATTTTTATCAAATGTCTTAACTTTTCTTTTGATGCTTCCTGGAGCAATTATGGTAATCAATGAACAAATGACATTAGGAAATATGGTAACCATGAGTGGGTATCTTTGGATGCTTACGACACCACTTCGCACTGCTGGGTGGCTTATTAATGATATACAACGATTTATGACTTCACTAGAGAAAATATTTTCAACCATCAGCCACGAACCTGATATTAAAAAGCCAAGTAATGCAATCGTAAAGAAGCATTTAAAGGGCAGCGTACGTTTTGAGCATGTGACCTACAACGCAGATGATGAAGATATATTAAATGATGTAAGCTTTGAAATTAAGCCTGGGCAGACCGTTGGAATTATTGGAGCAACAGGAGCAGGTAAATCTACGCTTATGAACTTATTATGTCGTTTTTACGATGCAAGTGAAGGCAATGTTTATGTTGATGATATTAATGTAAAGGAAATGGACTTATATTCACTTCGTCAAAACATTGGAATGGCTATGCAAGATGTCTTCTTATTTTCCGATACGATTGAAGGAAACATTGCATATGGAAGGCCTGATTGTTCCTTCGAAGAAGTGGAATGGGCAGCAAAGGTAGCCAACGCAGATAGCTTTATTAAGGCTATGCCAGAGGGATATGATACCATTGTAGGAGAAAGAGGAATGGGACTTTCTGGAGGACAAAAGCAAAGAATTTCTCTTGCGCGAGCACTACTAACAGATCCTGCCATAATTATACTAGATGATACAACTTCAGCTGTTGATATGGAGACAGAGACTAGAATTCAAGAAGAACTAACTAGACTACAGGATAAAAAGACAGTATTTATCATTGCTCATAGAATTTCCTCCATAAAGGATGCAGACGTTATCTTAGTGCTTGATAATGGAAGAATTGTAGAAAAAGGAACACATGAAGAATTAATCCAAAAAAGAGGCTATTATGATACCGTATTTCGTCATCAATACGGCGAGTTTGATCGATTAAAAAATAGCAGTGAGTTTAGAGAATATATCAAAGAACAGCAAAAGGAGGCACTTAATTATGGCTAGAAATAAATATGATATTGATGAAACCTTAGAAGCTGGATTTGATTTTGGCCAGCTAAAAAGACTTGCCAAATATGTAGGACCATATAAAAAAGACATGATAAAAGCAATTGTTATTATGTTGGTATCAAGTGCTCTTTCTATGTTAACTCCAAGATTTTTTATGACAATTATGGATGATTATATTCCTAATAAAAATATAACGGGAATTGTTTTCCTAAGTCTTTTGACTATGGTAATTGCCATATTTATTTGCGTGAGTCTTAAAGTAAAGATTATTTTAACAAACCGTGTGGGTCAAAATGTAATTCATGCGTTAAGAAGAGATTTGTTTGTTCATCTTCAAGAGCTTCCATTTTCTTATTATGATGATAGACCTCATGGAAAGATACAAGTACGTGTAGTAAATTATGTAAACAACCTAAGTGATTTGCTGTCAAATGGAATTGTAAACACGATTACTGATTTATGTAGCTTGTTGTTTATCATAGTGTTTATGCTAACCATAAATGTAAAGCTTGCGCTAGTATGTATGTGCGGAATTCCAATCCTAGCAGTTCTTATCTGGACTGTGAAGAAAAAGCAAAGAAGGGCTTGGCAGATTGAAAGCAATAAGCAATCAAATCTAAACGCTTATATTGCAGAAAGTTTAAATGGAATTCGTGTTACACAGTCTTTTGTAAGAGAAGAGACGAATCAAAATATTTTCAATCAATTAAGCAGTGATTACAAAAGTGCCTGGATGAACGCAGTGCGTTATAATATGATGCTTTCACCAATTGTGGATACCATATCGGTATTAACCACTTCTATGATATATGTACTTGGTATTAACTGGATGTTAGGAGGAGAAGGCAATATAACAGCAGGTGTCTTAATTGCTTTTACAGGATATATTAGTCGCTTTTGGAATCCTATTACAACACTTGCCAGTTTTTACAATTCACTACTGACCTCTATTTCGTATTTAGAGAGAATTTTTGAAACGATTGATGAACCAGTAACAGTAAAAGATAGAGAAGATGCTGTTGATATGCCTCCGATTCAAGGTGAAGTGGAATTTAAGGAAGTTGATTTTGCCTATGATGATGGAATAAAGCGTTTGGATAAAGTAAGCTTTAAAGTGAAAAAGGGAGAATCCTATGCCATTGTAGGACCAACAGGGGCAGGAAAGACAACCATTATCAATTTGTTAAGCCGTTTCTACAACATTTCCTCAGGAGAAATAACCATAGATGGTATTGATATCAATGGTGTTACCATTCGTTCCTTGCGAAAGCAGATGGGTGTTATGTTGCAGGATAGTTTTATCTTTTCAGGAAGTATTATGGATAACATTCGATATGGAAATCGAGAAGCAAGTGATGAAGAAGTAATCGTGGCGGCAAAAACAGTGTGTGCTCATGATTTTATTATGGAGATGGAACAAGGCTATGATACACAGGTAAATGAAAGAGGAAGCAGGTTATCACAAGGACAAAGGCAGTTGATTTCCTTTGCAAGAGCCTTGTTAGCAAACCCAAAGATATTAATACTTGATGAAGCCACTTCTAGTATTGATACGGAGACTGAAATGATGCTACAGGAAGGTCTTTTAAAACTTCTAAAGGGTAGAACTTCCTTTATCATTGCACATCGATTATCAACCATTAAAAATGCAGATTGTATTCTCTATATTGATCAAGGACAGATAAAAGAAATGGGGAACCATGATGAGTTAATGGAAAAAAAGGGAGAATATTACAACCTTTACCTGTCCCAGTATAGCTTTTTAGCTTCCTAAAGATGTGATGATTCATGAAGTGGGAGACAAAGTGTGATCATACATCCTCCCTCCAATTGATTTTGAAATCTTGTATAACCTTTATGTGCTTTTATTATTTGTCTAACTAAAGTTAATCCGAGTCCGTGTGTATTTAGTTCTACAGAGGCTTTTTCGTGATTTAGAGTGTGAAGCATTTCCTTTGTAAAACCAATTCCGTTATCTGCAACCTCGATACTACAATTAAAGGAATCACACTTTAAGGAAAGACGAATATGGCATCCATCTTTGTTGTGACGAACACTATTTGTAATTAAATTAGAAACAGCTCTAGAAAGCAATACTCGGTCAGCATTTGCAGAGATGTTTTGAGCTGTTTCATCAATACATACATCAAGGCTGTGTAGGTCACTTGATTTGCTGTTTAAAAAGTCTACGGCAATGTTTCGCAAGAAAGGTGCAAGTAAAATCACTTCAAAGTGAAAAGGCTGCATGTCATATTCTAGCTTTGAAGCAAGGTTTAAATCATTTACAAGTGTTTTGATTAGTTCACATTGCTTTCGAATGGTTTCTGCCTGTTCTCTTTTTGCTAAGGTTAACTCTAAGTCATTTTCTAACTGGCTTGAATAGCCCATTGCTATGGAAAGTGGAGTACGAATATCATGAGAAATACCAGCAATCCAAGTAGTTCTTGCACTGTCTCTTTTACTTAGAGCTTCTTCTTGGTTGATTAGCTTTTCTGAGGTCTGGTTAATGACTTTGGCCACATCTCCAAGCAAACCTTGAGTCGAAAGAGTGACGGGTTGTTTTTGTGTTAATTGATAAATTCCTTTCGTAAGTAGCTTTAACGAACGAAATAAGCGAAGTCCAAGCAGCAAAGCAAGTACAAGGGCAGCTATAACATTTGCTACAAAAAGCGATATAGTATAAAAAGGAGAACGATTCATAAATTGTTGAGGTATGCTGACACTATACTTCCAAACACTATGTCTTGGATGCCCCCATACAAAAAGTCCATCTGAATGCTGCCATACATAAACGGGATAATCATTTAAATACCAACGAGAAAACCCAGCCACTTGAGAAAGTGAGTATTGTAACGAAATATCAGAGGGCAGATTTAAGCTCCAAACAACACTGCCCTCCTCATTAAGAAGCATTGCCCATTGGTCATTTTGTATGAGAGTTGTTGTAAAATCATCTGGCAATCTATATTCATCATCTACTTTTATCAAGTTTTTTGTGAGCTCTTGAACACTTTCTTTTTTCAAAGTGGTACTTCCTGATTTAACGGTAATTGCTACCAATAAAATAAAATTAATGACAAGCAAAAAGATTGCTACTGCGGTAGCTGAAATCACATAACGACTTAGTATTTTAATTAGACCTTTCAAGTGTTTCTCCTCCCGTTAGTTTATAACCAATTCCACGAATGGTAAGTAAAAAGCGGGGATTGGAGGGTTCTGGTTCAATTTTTTCACGTAATCTTCTAATATGTACCATAAGTGTATTCTCATATCCATAAAGCGTATCTCCCCAGGCTGCTTGACACAAGCTATCGCCTGATACAATTTTCTCTTTATTCTCATATAATTTCCAAAGAAGTGCAAATTCCTTTGCGGTAAGGGTATCGCATCCTTTTTCGGAAGTAATCGTTGCATTATTAAAGTCAATGGTTAAGGCCCCTAGTGTAAAGACTGGTTTCTCCTCTTGATTTAAAATAAGAGGAAAATAGGTGCGATTTAATACGGCGTGAATTCTTAATATCAATTCGCGTGGTAAAAATGGTTTTGTAATATAATCATCTGCCCCAAGGCCAAGACCGAGTAAACGATCTTCATCTTCATCTCTGGCAGAAAGAAAGAGGACTGGAACAATTGAGTGCGAACGAAATTCACGCATCAAAGAAAAGCCATCTCCGTCAGGAAGAGAAACGTCTAATAAAATGGCATCTGGCTTTGTGGCATAAAATTGTGTTCGAGCCTCCTTGCAATTAGAAGCAGAAAAGATTTTATAAAAACCGTTTTGCTTTAATAAATCGATGACCATTTTTAAAAGAGTTGGTTCATCATCTATGATTAGGAGTTTGCAATCATGAATGGTATTCATGGCGTATCCTTCCTTTCTTTTACTATTGTTTTTTTATCTATATTTTACCCTATTATATCCTAAAAAATAAAAAAATGATATTTAAGTTCTATGTTTTAAGGTAAATGTAAGGTTGCATACAGGTAGGTGTAAGGAGGCGCTGTTAAGATAAAGATAGCTTATTAGAAAGGAGCAACACTATGAATATTATAACAACCAATTCCCTTTGCAAACAGTATGGGACTGCTTTGCGAGTAAAGGATTTAGATCTTCGTATTCCAAAACAAGTAGTATATGGTTTTCTTGGCCCAAATGGTGCTGGAAAGTCCACAACTATGAAAATGATACTTGGACTTGCTAAGCCAACCAAAGGTAGCATTCAAGTATTTGGCAAGGAGGTAAATGCAAAAAATCGAATACCAATATTAAAACATGTTGGCGCTTTGATTGAGTCACCAAGCTATTATGGGCATTTAAGTGGAGCTGAAAATTTAAAGATTATTAGCATGTTAAAAGGGTTACCAGATAAAGAGATAGACAGGGTATTAAAAATTGTTCGTTTGGAAAATCAAAAAAATAAAAAAGTATCTCAGTATTCTCTCGGTATGAAACAAAGGCTAGGACTTGCAGGTGCTTTACTTGGTAATCCCAAACTCTTAGTCTTAGATGAACCTACAAATGGACTCGATCCAGCAGGTATTCAGGAAATAAGAGAATTAATACGCTCTTTGCCAGAAGAATATGGAATGACTGTTATGGTTTCAAGCCACTTATTAAGTGAGATTGACCAAATGGCAGACCACATTGGTATTATTAGCAAAGGAGAGCTTGTTTTCCAAGATAGCCTATCTGTGCTTCATAAACAAAGCACCCAAAAAATTGCTATACGTACATTAAACAACCAAATGGTTGCCAAAATGCTACAAGAACAAGGAGTATCCTTTCAAGTACAAGAAGACTATCTTCTTCTTCCTAAGATAGCAGACCAAGCACTGTTTGAGCAGATTAAAACATTGCTTGAAAAAGGTGCCAAAATCATACGAATTGAAGAAAGAAGCAAGAATCTAGAGGATATTTTCTTAGAGATTACAGGAACGGCGGTGAGTTTATAATGAGAGCTCTTAGAATAGAATTTCTAAAAATTCGTTATAAGAAAATATGGCTTATCGTATTCTCCATCATTATCGTACAGGGCTTATGGCAACTATGGGCTGTTAGAAAAATGGATGCAAATGATTTGGTGCAAGGCTGGATGTTTTGTCTTTATCAGTTTCCTGTCCTTAATACAATCATGATGCCAATCACAGCGGCTGTGGTAGCGTCTAGACTTTGCGATGTTGAGCATAAAGGAGAAATGTTAAAACTTTTATATACAGTAATACCAGAGCAAAAATTATTTTTTACGAAGTTTTTATGTGGAGCCCTTTTTATGACCTTGGCAACTATTTTGCAGGTTTTTATCATTGTAACCATAGGTTCTATAAAAGGGTTTGTGGGAAGTATCCCAATGGATAAGATGTTGTATTATTTTGTCTTTACAGTTTTAATCAATGTAACGATTTTGCTGATACAACAACTGCTTTCCCTACATTTTAAGAATCAAATGATACCAATTACAATTGGCTTATTAGGTTCTTTTATGGGACTATTTTCTTTGTTTTTTCCAGAAGGAATCAAACGATTTTTGATATGGAGTTATTATGGAGTACTTTTACTTGTAGGAATGGATTGGAATGAGAAAACCCGTGTTACCAATTATTATTATACTTCTCCAGACTGGATTGGCTTTTTCGTGGTTATTTTTGTATTTGTCGCAGTCTATGCATTAAGCCTGGTCTTAATAAAAAGGAGGGAAATATAAATGTTATTCATAAAGACAATTAAAGCAGAAAAAATAAAATTGAGACATAGCTTGGTATGGATTGCGTTTATTTTGCTTCCAATTATTCCAGCTATTATGGGAACCTTTAACTATTTGCAAAACAAAGATATTTTGACAGACGGATGGTATAGTCTTTGGACACAGCACACATTATTTAGTTGTTATTTCTTTTTGCCTGTTACCGTCGGAGTTTATTGTTCTTATTTGTATCGCTTAGAGCATGTAAACCATAACTGGTATCGTGTTATGACGCTACCAGTTCCCCCAATATACAGTTATCTATCGAAGTTAATCATTGTTTCCTCAATGGTAGTGTTGACGCAGATATGGATTGGTATATTGTTTATTTTGTCTGGAAAGCTTTGCGGTCTAACAGAATCCATTCCAAAAGAGCTAATTGAATGGTTACTGTATGGAGTCCTTGGCGGAACCGTCATATGTGCAATACAACTTTGTATTTCTTTGGTCATTCGAAGCTTTGCACTCCCTGTTGGAATTGCTTTGATTGGGGGAATAGGAAGCATACCCGCGTTTTCAGCAGGTTATGGAGTTATGTATCCATATGCTCTTCTTGGACTAGGTATGAGAGCAAATGCTCCAGGAGGGCCAATCCAGTGTAGTATACCAATGTACTTTCAAAATAGTATGATTTATGTAGGAATATGTGTTGTATTTGCCTATGTTTGGATGAAAAGAAAAGATGTGTTTGCTGGGTAGGTAAAAAGCTCATCTTGATGCTAGTGTAAAGTTTTTGTAGGAAAATGAAATAGATATAAAAAGAAAGCACGATTCTGTGTTAGGATTTAAGTGACCAAACAAAAATCTAATTCAGAAAGAGGTGCTTTCTATGATTAAAAGTAT
>POVV01000058.1_pt1 | contig 109133 bp, 100 predicted proteins | sample 1560271 | NCBI WGS metagenome assembly POVV01 (sample SAMN08337232, study PRJNA429181) | Bioreactor metagenome, whole genome shotgun sequencing project. | biome: cows' rumen and soil; feature: anaerobic; isolation source: anaerobic chemostat enrichment culture, galacturonate as sole carbon... | reverse complement strand
AATATTGGCATTTGAACTGCCTGACTCCCAGCTGGCCGCTCACTAACGGGGATCGCTGTGATTATCAATAAACTGCTGTAACTCATGACGAACCATTTGTTCTGACGATGTATCAGCCAGCCACAGTTCTACCTGATTATTCTGATGACGAACTTCAATATCAATATGAAGTGTGGCCATATAATCGACAAAAGCCTGAGCCATTCGGGGATTAGAAAAAGCAATTAATCGAAGCATCAGAACTCACTTAAGCTTTAACGAAATGATTTATATCAAAAAGTGATTAATCACGAATGTATCACCTCATCAGTGATTCAACAATCTGATAATCTTTCTCAATAATAGCGCGCATGAAACGAACATAATTTACCACAATGGGTGTGGTTTCTGGAGATGTTGTTCAACCGAATCAGATTTATAGACAAGGAGAGAATAAAAACTGGCGAGATGAGTAAACGATTGGGCCACCTGAGATGGCTAGCTAAACAGACAACCCAACGTTATTTAAGCTTTAGCAACATGCTGAGGATAGTGGCGTAACCAAGATTCATAGCCACCTTCAATACTATAAACCTGTTCAAATCCCTGATGGACTAAATATTGTGCGGCTCCACGACTGCTAATACCGTGATAACACATCACAAAGATAGGGTGATCTAATTCTGTTTGCTGCATAAACCCGTTCAGATTGGCATCTGTCAGGTGAATTGCCTCAGGCACGTGGCCCGACTGAAAACTGGCCATATCGCGAATATCAACCAAAGTAGCATCGCCCTGCTGCAGCCGGACGTAAGCCTCACTAACGCTAATTGTTTCAAACTGCTCCATAACAACCCTATACCCTATTAAAACACTCAACTATTATAATCATAATTTCTTTTTCATACATCTAATTAATGCGATCACAAATGTGGTTGTTATCACATCTCAATCCCCAAAAAACGCTCACGCTAATATTCACATTGAGATGTGAAATTATGATAAATACTGTTATCTATATTATTCAACAAGATAACTAATTTAACTCACGACTATTTATCTTCCAATATGTGAACTATGTCCTGTGAATGTGAAGCAAAAAGACACAAACTTTCACACAATCTCTCATCAACGAAATTGAAGATGAATCATGACAATAAAACTGGGTGTAATTGCAGACGACTTTACCGGATCAACCGATATCGGTTGTTTTCTCTCTTCTGACGGGTGGCAAGTTATCCAATTTGTTGGAACCCCTGAAGCGCCGCTCACTGAATGCCATGCTGATGCCTTGATCATTTCGTTAAAGAGTCGCTCCTGCCCGGTACAACAGGCTATTGAGGAATCACTTCTGGCCTGCCGCTGGCTAAAAGCGGCCGGATGTCAGCAAATCTACTTTAAATATTGCTCAACCTTTGACTCAACCTCAGAAGGCAACATTGGCCCGGTGACGGATGCGCTATTAAATGAGTTAGGTAGTGACTTCACCCTAATTTGCCCTGCTCTGCCGGTGAACGGCCGTACGGTTGTGCATGGACACCTATTTGTTAATGGCCGCTTGCTGAATGAGTCAGGCATGCAAAATCATCCGATTACCCCAATGAAAGACGCTAACCTCATGCGGCTGATGGACTCTCAGGCCAACGGTAAAACCGGATTAATTGATTTAGAAATACTGCATCAGGGCCCTCAGGCGATAGAACAAAAAATCAGCGATTTGCGTCAGCAGGGTTACCGATATGCCGTCACGGATGCTTTAACTTTTGATGACTTACGCTGCCTGAAACCGGTTATCTCCAAATTTCCATTGTTAACCGGGGGATCAGGTTTGGCGAAGGTGATGGCCGAATATGCTGATACCAGCGATGCCCGAGCGCATACCCCGGCTTACCCGAATAGAAATGCGCCGGCGGTGGTGTTATCAGGGAGCTGCTCAGTGATGACTAATCAACAGGTTGCCCGCTATCAACAAATTGCACCCTCGTATGCGCTGGATGCAGAGCGCTGCTTAAACGATAAAAACTACCATCTCTTGTTGGCCGACTGGGTTTTACAGCAATCATCAGAATGGGCCCCTTTGGTTTATGCCACTCAGGAACCTGAAAAAGTCAGAGAAATTCAGCAGACATATGGCGTTCAACAAATCGGCCTCGCTATAGAGCGGACCTTTGCCGGTTTGGCAAAGCATTTAGCTGAGAACGGTTTTAACCGATTCATTATTGCCGGTGGTGAAACATCCAGTCTGATAGTACAGGAGCTGGGTATCAACAAACTGGAAATCGGCGGACTCATTGCCCCCGGTGTTCCCTGGGTCAGAGATGGCGATCGTCCCGAACGCTGGCTGGCATTAAAGTCAGGTAATTTTGGCCATATAGATTTTTTCCAATATGCACAGGAGCTTTGTCATGACTGAGTCCGAATTACGCCAACAACTTGTTGCACTAGCCCATTCGCTGTTTATGCGCGGATATAGCAGCGGTGGCGCTGGCAATATCAGTCTGATGCTGCCTGACGGAGCGCTATTGATTACGCCAACCAATTCCAGCTTTGGCGATCTCAATCCTGAAAGTCTGAGCAAGATAACGCTGAAGGGAGAACGACTGTCCGGCGATCGGCCATCCAAAGAATATCCGATGCACATTGCGCTCTATCAGCAACGGCCACAAACCGGTGCAGTGGTGCATCTGCATTCACCTTATCTTACCGCGCTCTCCTGCCTGGCTGATTTAAATCCGGAAAATTGTTTACCACCAATAACCCCCTACTACGTTATGCGCGTGGGCAAACTGCCTCTTATTCCCTACTTCCGGCCCGGCGATCCAAAACTGGCCTTGGCAGTAGGAGAATTGGCGGTTAACCACAATGCCATGCTGTTGGCTAACCACGGCCCGGTTATTAGCGGAAAAAACATCAGAGAAGCGGTGTTTAATGCAGAAGAGTTGGAAGATACGGCCCGATTATATCTCCAGCTAAAACCGTTTAATTACGTCACATTAAGTCAACAACACGTGGATGAACTTAATTGCGTGTTTAAAGCCAGCTAGTAACAAGGTGTCAGGAGATCTCAATGTTGCCAGATGAACGCCATAACTTCATTTATAACCACCTTCATCAGCATCAAACTGCCACAATTAACCAATTGGCAAAGTTGATGGAAGTCTCCCATATGACGATACGTCGGGATATTCAATCAATGGTTGATGAGGGGAAGGTGATTGCCATCAGCGGTGGAGTAAAGCTACATGACGCGCTTAAGCAAGAGCTTCCTTATGTTGAGAAAGCCATGCTGCATCACCAGCATAAGCAAAAAATTGGCGAACTGGCAGCTCAACTAATTGAGGCTGGCCAAGTGATTTACTTAGATGCGGGAACCACCAGTTTTGAAGTTGCACGTCACATTGCCAAAAAGCTGAATAAAGTGACGGTGATTACCAATGACTTCACTATCTGTAACTTCCTGATGAATATGTCTCATATCAATTTGTTCCACACCGGCGGGCAGGTTGACTTACGTAATCGCTCCTGTGTCGGGAGCAGTGCCGCAAACTTTCTACTTACGCTCAATATTGATGTTGCCTTTATCAGCACCAGTTCATGGGATTTAACTCACGGGCTATCAACCCCGGAAGAAGGCAAAGCGCTGGTTAAAAAAGCGATCATCAGCGCCTCTCGCCGAAAGATTTTAATTTCAGACAGTAGTAAATACGGAAAATACGGCATGTTCCATATCAGTCATCTTAATGAACTGACTGACATTATTTGTGATAACCAATTAGATGCCGAAACTCAGCAAAATCTGAGAGCGTTAGGGATTAATCTACATCTGACCCACAGCAGGCCGGGTTCCGGAGGTCATCATGCTTAAGTTCGCGGCTAATCTGACGATGATGTTTAATGAAGTCCCCTTTATTGAGCGCTTCAGTGCCGCGGCAGAAGCGGGTTTTCAAGGGGTTGAATTCCTGTTTCCTTACCAGTATGACGCCGATGAATTGCAATCGATTATCAGCCGGCAAGGTTTAACTACCGTGCTATTTAATGCGCCGCCGGGCCAGTGGCAGCAAGGTGAACGTGGCCTCGCATCATTGCCGGACAGGGAGCACGATTTCCGTGACAGCATCGAACAGGTGATTTATTACGCCAATATATTAGATTGTCGTCAGGTTCATATTATGGCCGGAAATATCCAGCCGGAGTTAGCGCCACGGGAACAGCAAGCTCAGTTTATTAAACGACTTAGCTATGCCGCTGACCGGTTATTACCACAGGGTATCCGTATTCTCATTGAGCCGATAAATCCTGTTGATATGCCCGACTATTTTTTAAAAACGCTGGATCAAGCCCAACAAATTATTCATCTGGTGAATAAACCAAATATCGCGATCCAGTTTGATATTTATCACTGCCAGAGAACTCAAGGAAATATTTTAAATTCATTAGAAAAACACATCAATAACATTGGACATATTCAAATAGCTTCAGCACCGGATAGGCACGAACCGGATAACGGCGAAATTAATTACCCATGGCTATTAGAAAAATTAGAACGAATAAATTATCACGACTGGATTGGCTGTGAATATTATCCAGCCGGAAATACAGCTGAAGGATTAAGCTGGCTTCATAAGATAAATCATAATTTATCGAAAAAATATTAAAAACACATTAATACCAAGAAATATTAAAAATGGCGTTACGGTTGGGTATTAATCAACCTTAAACCCTCGGTTAATTCTTTTATTCAGGAGTCAATTATGTCTGACAAAGTCATCATATCTGTTGCGCCCGTTTCTGCCAGTTCCACCCGGGTTGAGCCAGAGGAAGTTGCTCGAGAAGCAATAAAATCGGCTCAATACGGTGCATCGATTGTCCATCTACACGTGAGAGAAACCGACGGTAGATTGACGCCGGATGTTACTGCTTTTCAAAAAACCATCGACCTCATCAATGAGCAAAGTGAGCTGATTATTCAAGCCTCTACCGGCGGTGTTTCTTCAATGAATATAGAGCAGCGTTGTGCACCATTAGAGTGCCCTAATGTCGAAATGGCATCGCTAAATGTTGGCTCCGTTAACCTGGGACCTTATGTCTATTTAAACCCTGCCGACGATGTCCTTTATTGTTCAAAGAAAATCGTAGAGAAGCGCATTATTCCTGAGTTTGAAGTGTTTGAGCTGGGAATGGTAAATAACATCAAAATGTTAATGGATGAAGTCCAATTTACTCAGCCGATGCTTTACAACATCGTTCTGGGCCATAAAGGATCTACCCCTGCGACTGTCGATGCATTAATTGCTATGCGTCAATTTATTCCTGCCGGAGCGCTATGGGGAATTACTCATTTTGATCGACGTGACTATTCTCTGATGGCGGCAGCAATAGGCTTAGGCGCTTGTGAAGTCAGAATAGGATTTGAAGACAGCTATTACATCAATCCGACTGAACAAGTCACTGAAAATTATTTATTAGTCAAAAAGTTGGCTGACCTGATTAAAGCTATGGATAAAAAGGTCGCTACTCCCGATGAAGCAAGACAGATGTTAAGTATTAAAAAAAGGTAAATGCAACGCATTTATATAAGCATTATTTACCATGAAATAAGAACCATAAAGTGAGGGTAATATGCATTTTAAGTCCATGATATATAATTTCGGGCTGGCCATGTCGGCGCTGGGATTAATATTAACGTTGATAGGTTTAGTTGGCGATATTCCCCCATTATGGAATCCGGGAATGGTCATGTTTACCGTCGGGCTAGCGATGGGAATTGGGCGTTGGGAAAACTTACGTTCTTTTAGCTTTACCGTGTGGATTATTGCCGGGTTCGTTGCTGCAATGATTTATTCAACCGAACTGATCGTTTGGGGCGGTTTTAATATTACGCATAAATGGATCGTGTTCTTAGTGATTCAGGCAACGATGTTCAGTATGGGAACCAAGATCACTTTGCGGGACTTTATTGACGTGATGAAAATGCCGTGGGGAGTCTTTGTTGGTACCTTCTGTCACTTTCTAATCATGCCGTTATTAGGGTTCAGCTTAACAAAGATTTTCTCATTTCCGCCGGAAGTTGCCGTTGGCATAATTCTGATTGGCTCCTGTTCAAGTGGCTTATCATCAACCGTGATGATCTATATATCGAAAGCCAATCTGGCACTGGGTATTTCCGTAACGGCAGTATCGACGCTGGTTGCAACGTTAATGACGCCTCTGTGGGTTAAAGTGCTGGCTGGTTCATTAATTGAGATCCAGCTACTGTCGATGATAATGGACGTGATCAAGATCGTGCTAATCCCTATCGGCGCAGCCATGCTCCACGATTATCTGAAAACCTATGCATCTGCTACTGGCAAACGCGTGGTTCATATACTGATGTATATCAGCATTGCGTGGCTAATATTTATCAGCACAGGCGGATGGGGTTCTCTGATTGAACCTATGAGCGCAGAAAATCAGATGATGATGATCGTCGTGAACTTTGTTGCCGGCGGTATTATCTGGAGCGTGTTCTATAACTGGCTGCTGAGGAAAAAACCCGGCATCGAGAAAATTATGCCAACCATATCCATGCTGGGCATTATCTTCTTTACCACCACAGCCGCAGCTGCAGGCCGTGACAACCTGATGCAGGTTGGCCTCGCATTATGTCTGGCTGCATTCCTGCACAATATTGGCGGATACGGTATCGGTTATTCTATGAGCCGCTGGGTATTCCGCTTAGATGAGGAATCATCACGAACCATTGCCTTTGAAGTCGGCCTACAAAATGGCGGTATGGCCTCCGGTTTAGCTGCAGCTATGGGGAAATTAGCAACGGTCGGTCTGGCCTCTGCCATTATGACCCCGCTAGGTAATATTACCGGTTCACTACTGGCTAACTACTGGCGGCGCAAAGAGATTAAACCGAAACCATCAACCCCAGTAACCACTGCATCATCATCGGCTATTCAGGAGCAATAATATGACAACTAAAATAACATTATCATTAGCTCAGCAAGCGACGGCTCTCGCCCTATCCCTTGCCTCCAGCGAATACAATAATCGAGCGCTTAGCGTTGCCGTTTGTGACTGTAATGGCTCGTTACTGGCCTTTAACCGCATGGACAATGCCAAGCTATTAACCATTGAGCTAACCCAGCGAAAAGCCTATACCGCAGCCCGGCTATCGACTAAAACGCTGGCATTTCTCCAACGGCTACAGAAAGAAAATCTGGATATTCAATACTTCGGAGATAGTTTGTTGACCGCGTTGCCCGGAGGGATACCGGTATTCTCACCCTCAGGTGCACTGGCCGGTTCCGTCGCCATTGGCGGACTATCCGCCGATGAAGATCATCAGGTGGCCGAAAAAATCGCCCAGTTTTTAACCGACATCTTATAAGTTCAGACTAACTAAAGGATATAATAATGAAGAAAGTCGCTCTGTTCCACACCAGCTCAGCCACCTTGGCTATGATGCAAGACCTCACTGCCAAATTTATTCCCGGTGTTGAAATCATGCATATTATTGAAGATTCAATGATCAAACAGGTTATGAGAGAAGGCGGACCAACCCCGGATATTAATGCCCGCATTGCCGCCTATGTTCAAAATGCTGAAAAAGCAGGCTGCGATATTTTTATGACCGCCTGTTCATCTATCGGTCATAGCGTTGAGCAATGCCAGTTTATGGTCAATATTCCGGTCACCCGAATTGATGAGGCCATGGCCAATGAAGCCATTAATATGGGGCCTAAAGTTACGGTTCTGGCTACGGTTGAAACTACGCTAAAACCTACGCTGGCCTTTATCAGCCAGAAGGCTAAAAGTGCAAATAAACAGATTGAACTGAAATCTATATTAATGTCAGAAGCCTTTGTTGCCCTACTGGACGGTGACAATCAAACACACGATAAGATTGTCAGCGACGGACTGAAGCAGGCGATTGCAGGCAGTGATGTGGTCGTTCTGGCGCAGGCCTCCATGGCCAGAGTACTTGCCGGTATGGATACCCCAGCGGTACCGGTACTGACTTCGCCAGAATCAGGCATTAAATGGCTTAAAGCACAGTTAGATAAAAGCTGATAAGCGATAAACTGGCATAAAAAAAGGTGGCTGTAATAGCCACCTTTTTCATTAATTAAACAATTCAGCGTAAAAGCAAATTAAGCTTCAATCGCTACCCGCAGTTTTTTCATCGCGTTCTTTTCAAGCTGACGAACCCGCTCAGCAGAAACCCCGTAGTTATCGGCCAGTTCCTGAAGCGTTGCCTTAGACTCATCATCACTTAACCAACGGGCGCGAATTATATGTTGGCTACGCTCATCTAACTCGCTTAACGCGTTAGTCAGCTTATCTGCGGCATCGTTGTCCCAGTTTTCTTCTTCAATGCTTTCAGCAAAGTCAGAGGACTTATCTTCAAGGAACATTGCCGGAGCCACAACGCTGCTCTCGCTGTCATCATCAGCGCTGATATCAAAAGCCATATCCTGAGCCGCCATGCGGGACTCCATTTCAAGTACATCTTTACTTGAAACCCCCAGCTCTTTGGCAACTAATTCAACTTCATCTTGATTAAACCAGCCTAAACGCTGTTTAGATTTACGCAGGTTAAAGAATAACTTGCGCTGAGCTTTAGTGGTCGCGACTTTAACGATACGCCAGTTACGCAGCACATACTCGTGAATTTCAGCCTTAATCCAGTGAACGGCAAAAGAGACCAGACGCACACCCACTTCCGGATTAAAACGGCGAACGGCTTTCATCAGACCGATATTACCTTCCTGAATTAAATCAGCCTGCGGTAAACCATAGCCAGAATAGTTACGAGCAACGTGAATAACAAAACGCAAATGGGACAGGATCAACTTCTTCGCTGCCGCCAAATCGCCGTTATAATGCAGCCGTTCAGCCAGGTCTTTCTCTTCATCCGCCGTTAACATTGGATAGGTATTGGCAGCCCTGATATAGGCCTCCAAGCTACCTTGGGGAACCAGAGCTAAAGTTTGCATTTCTGTAGTCATTCAAACCCTCTCATTTAGAAACAGATGAAATCGTGTATTTTAGAACCGTTTGGCCAGCGATCTTCTTCGACCAAAAATATAGGGTTATCGCTATTGATTATTCGTGGTTTAGACCCTAAATCTAGATACAAGTTCGAATCTGAATCAAATTTTCACATCATTATCGTGGATGTTGCACCGGTTTCCCCTATCGGGAAACTGGCCAATATTTTAACGCACAAATTCGTTTATTCAAGCCTATGAGTATATCAAAAATTAAACTACCTTGGTGTAAATTGACGTAAATGTCTGACCGTTGCTAACCAAGCAGCAATCCAGCCAATCATGGCTGAAACCACCAGCACTAACAGGCTCTCATCCCAGCTCAGACCGGTGACCGAGAACAGGGTACCGAACACTTTAGCCGTTTCAGCCACGCTAGAATCCAGTTTCCACACTAAAGCCTGAGACATAATCAACGAGAATAGTGCACCAAATAACCCAAGCAGCATGCCGCCATTCAAGAAAGGCCGTAAAATAAAACCGTCGGTGGCACCAATCAGCTTCATGATGCTGATGGTTTCCCGGCGACTGAAAATATTCAGCCTGACGCTGTTACCAATCACTAAGAAGACCGCGATAATCATCAATACAGCAATAGTACCGGAAATATTACCCACGAGTTTGGTTAACGCCGAAAGCCGTGAAAACCAACTATCATCAGTTTTCACATCGCTAACACCCTGAAGATTGCGAATGCCTTCGCGCAAAGTAACCCGTTTGTCAGAATCCAGAAAATCAGTTTTAGGTGTCACAATTGCCAGTGCCGGTAACGGATTATCACTTAGCATATCCAGCGCTGAACCAAATCCTGACCATTCGCGGAATTCACTTAATGCGTTATCCCGAGAAATATAATTTACATTTTCAACGCCGTCTAAGGCCTGAAGCTGACTCACTAATCCGGTTGCCGCCTCATCACTGACTTTTTTATCCAGATAAACGGTAATTTGTGGAGTCGGATACCATTGATTCGCAGCGTGATTAACGTTTTTCCAGACTAAATAACACAGGCTGGGTAATGTAATAGAGATGGCAATCACCATCACGGTCAGAAAAGTAGCCAATGGCTGGCGCATCATATCAAGAAAGGTGTTATTCCAGGCATAACGCCACTGCTCACGCCATCCGCCGGTATTTCGGGTCGTTTTTTGCGCCTTAGGTTTGGCTTTAGGTTGATTAGCCCGCATAGCTATCACCTCCGCTCAGGCGGCCCTGAGATAGGGTCAGTACCCGATAGGAACGGCTGGCGATCAACCCGGTATCATGGGTTGCCATTAGCACTGTCACTCCCGCCCGATTAAACTCTTCAAACAGCCGTAGAATACCGGCAGACAGCTCATTATCTAAATTACCGGTAGGCTCATCGGCTAGCAACACCGCGGGTTTGTTAACCACCGCACGGGCTATTCCGACTCGCTGTTGTTCCCCGCCGGAAAGCTGAATAGGTAGGCATTTAGCCTTATCCAACAGGCCTACTTTATCGAGTGCCGCTGAAGCCCGACGGCGAATCTCTTCCGGGCTGGCTCCGCTAATAATTAGCGGTAATGACACATTGTCATAGGCCGTACGGTCGGGAAGTAAATTATGGTCCTGAAAAATCATGCCTATCTGGCGACGCAGAAAAGGAACTTCTGCATGTTTCAAACGGCTTACATCATGGCCGGAAAACCAAATATGACCGGCGCTCGGTCGCTCAATGCCACAAATCAGCTTGAGCAGAGTACTTTTCCCTGCTCCGGAATGGCCGGTCAAAAATGCCATTTCAGCCTGCTGCAGGTGAAAATTCACGCCCTGCAGCGCTTGCTGTCCACCTAAATAAGCTTTGCTGACCTGTTCAAAACGAATCATCGTTTTAATCCTCTCGGGCAAAAAGTGCCTCAATAAAATCATTAGCTTTGAAAGGACGTAAATCCTCAATACCTTCGCCTACCCCGATATAACGGATAGGAATACCAAACTGATCGGCAACGGAGAAGATAACTCCGCCTTTTGCCGTGCCATCGAGTTTGGTTAACGTGATGCCGGTTAATCCGATAGCTTCAGTAAACAGTTTAGTCTGGCTGATGGCATTTTGGCCGGTACTGGCATCGATAGTCAGCATCACTTCATGGGGCGCATTCTCATCCAGTTTTTTCATTACCCGAACAATTTTCTTCAGCTCTTCCATCAGGTGAGACTTATTCTGTAACCGGCCAGCGGTATCAGCAATAAGTACATCAACGCCTCGAGACTGGGCGGCCTGAATGGCATCAAAAATAACCGAGGCGGAGTCTGCCCCGGTATGCTGAGCGATAACCGGAATCTTATTGCGTTGCCCCCAAACCTGTAGCTGCTCAACGGCTGCAGCACGGAAGGTATCACCTGCGGCTAACATGACCGACTTACCTTCTGCCTGAAACTGGCGCGCCATCTTACCGATAGTTGTGGTCTTACCCACTCCGTTTACACCTACCATTAAAATGACAAAAGGTTTATGTCCGGTTACATCAAGAGGAATATCGACCTTATCTAAGATCTCACTCATCTCTTCTTTCAGCTTTCCATACAACGCTTCTGCGTCTTTTAAATCTTTGCGAGTTGCATGCTGGGTCAGGGAAGTAATGATTTTACTGGTGGTGCTGACACCAACATCGGCAATCAAGAGCTGCTCTTCCAGCTCTTCGAACAACTCATCGTCAATACGTTTACCACGGAACAGGCCAATAAAACCGGAGCCCAAATTCTCTTTAGTTCTTAGCAGGCTGCGCTTTAAACGGGCAAAGAAACCCTCTTTGGTTGGCCGATCTTGCTCTTGTTGCTCATCTGAGTCAGGCGAATTTAGCGCTTCTTCTGGCTCATCGAATTCTGATTCCAGAGCATCTTCTATCTCAGAGCCCAGATCCGGCTCATCAGCAATATCGATATCGTCGTATTCCGCTTTCGCGTTCTCAGCCAGCGCCGTTTCAACTTCATCATCAGAGGCCGTTATTGAGCCGGTATCTGAGGTCTCTGACCGTGACTCGATAATCTGAAAAGTTTCGGTCTGAGGTTCTACCAACGGGGTTAAAGGCTGGTCGTAAACTTCAACGGGAGAATTAGCCTCGGCCGTTTGTTCCAGATTTAATTCCGGGGTGATGTCTGTAATTGGCTCAACTTCATCTTCAACTTCATCTTCATCTTCATCTTCAGCCGGAGCCGCCTGAATATCAACCACGTCTGTTTCTAATGGCACAGCGACCGAGTGAGGTGAGATTTCATCAGATTTCGGTTGTTCAGCCTCGACCTGCTCAGCAGAAATAACCTGCTGCTCATCAGCTTGAGACAATACTTGTGCTGCCTCGTCATTGAGTTGCTCTGCATCTTGTTGTAATTCTTCGTTTTGCTTAAGCTCATCATCCTGACGATTAAGGCCTAACCAGGAAAAAAAACCGCGTTTTTTATCTTTTGCCATGTTGTAAAAACAACCTCCACCCTAGTGTTACGCACGCTGTAGCTGAATTAAGTCTAACACTCATCAAGGAAAGATAGATATGGAAGACCTACAATTCGCCCGATGAGCGAATATCAATCACGAATATCTGCTTATGCCGCTATTTTAACATCCGTCAGATTAAAATCATTCAATCCATGCGCATTCAATGAGATAAACTTTAAATTCGCATGAAACGGCCATTAGTAGTCCAAAATGTGTGCATCAATTCAAGTCTGAATGCGATACTCAATAAAGCGCATTCTCAAATATTCAGCCTCTGTCTATAATGGCAGTTATATTTAACAGGCCGTCGGTGCATAACACAGCGTATGAGCAAGAAACCACAACAGCAAAAAACCGGCCAGATACGAATTATCGGTGGTCTATGGCGGGGACGAAAACTTCCTGTACCGGATAGTCCCGGATTACGTCCAACTACCGATCGGGTACGAGAAACTTTATTTAACTGGATAGCACCGGTGCTACACGATGCCCGGTGTCTTGATTGCTTCGCGGGTAGCGGAGCCTTAGGTTTTGAAGCCCTTTCCCGTTATGCGGGCAAAGCAGTGTTATTGGAATCAGAAAGAAATATCGCTCAACAGCTTCAAAAAAATCTGGCGCTGTTAAACTCAGATAAAGGACAGATCGTCAATGCTAATGCCTTGAACTGGTTGGCTCAACCCGGAACGCCCTTTGATGTTGTATTTCTCGACCCGCCGTTTCGCTGCGGTTTATTAGCCGAAACCTTCCGGTTACTTGAACAGCAGGGCTGGCTGGCAGATGAAGCATGGATTTATGTCGAAGCAGAAATAGAGCATTCTGCCGTTGATGTACCGGCAAGTTGGCAGCTTCATCGAGAAAAAACGGCCGGTCAGGTTGCGTACCGGCTTTATCATCGTCAGTTAAACAAGCAGGAGCAGGGAAATGATTAAAACACTATTTATTAATCTGGGTCGCCTGTTAATGCTTGGGGTTTGGGGAATACTATTGCTTAATCTCTTTCAGCCATTTCCCAGCCCGCTAAAATATTTTATGCATGTGGCGATGGCATTTATGTTCTTTATGCATGGACTACAGTTGATCATGCTAAAAACCACCTTGCCTAAGGACGGCGAAAAAATAAGCGGATGGCAAGAGTTCCGCATCTTTGTGTTTGGCGTCTTTGAACTATTGGCCTGGCAGCGAAAGCAGAAACAATAACATCTCACCGCTTCTCGACTAACGTTGCCATTAACAATGCCAATTAAGGATATATTTATGAGTTGGCCTTTTTTAGCAGTGATTTTCTCTGGCTGGATATATGTTGATGCCGCTTATCGCGGACCTAAGTGGCAAGGCTGGATTTTTAAGCCTATCACTATGCTACTGCTTTTGCTCTGGGCATGGCAGGGACCGGAGATGACCACCTTCAGCTACCTGATCTTATTTGGCCTATTAGCCAGTCTGGTTGCTGACATTATTCAGATGCTCCCGACTGAACGCATGCTGTATACCATCGGTGCCCTATTTATTTCTCACCTGTTATATACCCTGTATTTTGCTAATCCGCTTAAATTAAGCTTTTACTGGCCGTTGATTCTCGTTCTGTTTGCCGTGGGGGTTGCCATTGTTTTATTGCTATGGAATCAGCTAGAAGACATGCGCTGGCCGGTTGCAACATATATTGCAGTCACGTTATTAATGGTATGGGTTGCCGCTGAAAGCTACCTTACTCAGCCGGGCGATATGAGCTTTAGCCAGTTGGCAGGGAGTATACTCTTACTGATAGCTAATATTATCTGGCTGACTAACAGATACCGGATTTCATTTAAAGCCGCCAACGGAATAATTGCGGTTTGTTACTTCCTTGGCCACTTTATGATCGTGCGGTCGTTGCATATCTAAGCGATAACACAATATGATTTATCCCGCGCTGTCACCGGGTAGGTGCGGGATGCGTTATTCAGGACCTTTACGAATAAGGTAACGATAGGGCAGCTGTTCGGTTTCTGATGTTAGCAGTTCATGGTCCATAAAACGGCAGAATCCCGGAATATCACGCGTGGTTGCCGGATCGTCAGCCACAATTAATAGCGTTTGGCCGGCATCCATATGGCGCACTGTTTTACGGACCATCATCACGGGCTCAGGGCAGCGTAACCCTAAGGCATCCAGAGTCTTATCCGGGTTAGAAAATAAATCAGTCATTGGGTTCTCAGGTCGATCTGGCAATTAACCGCAATAGTTTAATACGATAGACCATCAGTGGCAAACATCACTCTTGCCACACAGCGCTCAGCAGAAGGTATGCTGGATATTATTAGAGGAAAACGTTCTTAAAGGTATTTTCCCAATCGCCTCAAAGATCTAATCCTTATCAAGGGCTAATCAGCCCAGAAACTCTGCAATATCACATTGCAATCACACCACAACTGAGTATGATCCCCTTCTCGCGCAATAATGCGCCCATGGCAAAGGTTGGGTTCCCTCACCCCAACAGAGTGTTAATACTCATTAAAAAGGTTAATGACATGTTTGAGTTCTCTTCTCAACAGCGTTTAAAGGCGCTGTTATGGTTAGCATTTTTTCACATACTGATTATTGCTTCCAGCAACTATCTGGTCCAGTTACCTATTAGTATTTTTGGCTTCCATACCACTTGGGGCGCATTTACCTTTCCGTTTATCTTCCTGACAACCGATCTTACGGTCCGGGTTTTCGGTGCGCCTCTGGCCCGCAGAATCATTCTTGTCGTGATGATCCCGGCGTTAGCTATTTCATATCTGCTTTCAACCCTCTTCTATGACGGTTCATGGCAAGGCTACCAGTCTATCTATAGCTTTAATCTGGTCGTGGCCCGCATCGCTGTTGCCAGCTTTATGGCCTATGTACTGGGTCAAATTCTGGATATCTACGTTTTCAACCGATTCCGGCAGATGAAAACCTGGTGGATTGCCCCCAGCATATCTGCAGTATTTGGCAACCTCAGTGATACGATAGCCTTCTTCTCGATTGCATTTTATCGCAGTACCAATACATTTATGGCCGAGAACTGGGTTGAAATTGCGCTGGTAGATTACGTATTTAAACTGATTATTTGCGCCCTGTTCTTCCTGCCTATGTACGGAATATTGCTGAATGTGTTGTTGAAGCGACTGGTCCAGATTAATGTTTCGCAGCAGCCTCAAACAGGTTCCGACACGGATAAAAAAGCGGTAGCCCAACTATAGGCTTCGCGAAAAACAGATTTGGCGAAAAACCGGCAACAGTGATATTTTTAAGCCTGTGACGCACAGCCGTTAAGATATTTACGCATAAACTTAAGGAAGTACCATGCAGAAGTTAGTGAAAATTGTAGGTCTCTGTTTATTTGCCGTTAGCCTTGCCGCTTGTGATGGCAGCAAAGATCAGCCGGCACCTACGGGAAGTAATACATCTGCTACACAATCTGGTGAGCAAACCACGGTGCTGGGTGGAAAAGTCAGCTTTACCATTCCTGAGGGCCTGCAAGATCAGAGCGGTAGCAATACCTCGCAAACCAGCAATATGGCAGTCTATGCGGATAACTCAGCCCAAAAGATGCTGATTGTTATCAGCAGTTCAATGCCGGGAGATTCACTGGAGAACCTGATTAGTCGTATGGAATCTCAGCAAAAAATGCGTGATACCGAAATGACCGTATTGACTAAGAAAGGCGTTTCAGCCGGAAACCAAACCTTACAGCGCCTTGATACGCTTATCCGCATCGACGGTAAAAGAAACTACTCATCAACGCTGCTAACTCAAATTGACCAACAGTTACTGACTATGCAGATTACCTTCCCGGCCGATCGGCAGGCTGAAGGCGAGAAAGCGGTTCAAACCTTTATCGACTCAATTAAGATTAATCCTTAATTTTGAACATTGCTGTTCGGGCTGATGTCAAAGGGCTACTTAATCAGTAGCCCTTTTGTTTGATCTTAATTCGTGCTTTTAGAATCTATGCCAACGCCTTAGCCAGTAAACTAATCGGATGTTCACAACGCTTGGTGGTCGACATCTCAATTTGCCATTTACAGGTTTCGCAGTCAGTGACTACAAAATCAACGCCGCTCTCTTCTATTTGGCGAAATAGTGAAGCGCCAATACCTTGAGAGGTTTCATAGTTCTCTTTCTTAAAGCCGTAAGTTCCTGCAATACCACAGCACTGCGACTCCAGCACCACTAACTCAACGCCCGGAATACGTTCCAGCAGCGCAAGGGTATAGGCAGTCCAACCCATTTTTTCCATATGGCAAGGCGTATGGTAAGCAATACGCATTGGCGTATTTTTCAGCTTAAGCTCCCGGCCTTCAGACAGTAAACGGTATAAATAGCGAGTTGCCAGCTCAACCTGCTCGCGTACCGGAGTGGTATCAATGCCCAGCAGATGAGGATACTCATCTCTCAGGGTAAAGGTACAGGTTGAAGAGGTGGCTACAACCGGAATTCCCTTACCAATAACCGCATCGACCAATGAGTCCGCATTGACCCGAGCCTGCTTCTTAGCCTGATCGATAAAGCCGTTAGCAATCAGCGGAACGCCACAGCATTTCTCTTTTTTCAATAGCTGAACGCCAATACCCATGGCGTTAAATACGCTGACCAGATCTTTACCTAATTGCGGATCGTTATAGTTAACGAAACATCCGTGGAAGAAGGCGATCTGCTCGTCAAATTTTTTCTGCTCTTCTGCCTGCTTACGGTACCAGCCACGGAAAGTCCCGTGAGAATATTTTGGTAACTGGCGACGATGATCAATCTTTAATGCACTATCGAGTAAACGTTTAACGGGCTTCAGCCCAACGGTCGCATTAACAATGGGTGCAAACGGGGTAGAAAGCGTTCCCATCAGGTCGGTATTACTAAGAATGGCATCGCGCAGTTTGAACTTTGGCTTGCTATAAGTAATTCTGGCACGTTGGATAATATCGCCAATCTTCACATCAGAAGGGCAAGCAACTTCACAGCGTTTACAGTTAGTACAATATTTTAGGGCATCATCAAACAGAGCCGGATCTTTTAAACGCAGGCGTTCTCCATCCGGGCCTGCTTGTTTTGGCCCCGGGTAGTTCGGATTCACCTTAGCTACCGGGCAATAAGTAGTACACACCGTACATTTAATGCAGCTTTCAAAGCTATTGTCAGTCATCAGGCTCATGCTGTTACCTCCGACATTGCCAGAATTTGTTCGGCTACGTACTGAGCACTAACCAGTGAAACACCGGCCCCACAGCCTTGCTGTAGCGGGTCATAACCCCCTAATACCGCGCCGATAGCAAAAAGATTTGAGATAGATTTACCGTCAATCATAGCGCGCAGTTGGTTATCTGTTTTTACACCAAAGCGTAAATAAGGCTGAGAAGCAAACATACTCTCTTTAGTCCAGTCAGCACGCTGAGATTCCGTCATCATGTCTAAACCAAATATTGGCTCATAGGTACGATCGAAATCAGCCACCAGTCCGTTACTAAAGAAGCTACCGCTGGCTAATACCACCTGCTCGGCAGTGACCGGAATATCTGTGTGATTACGGGTATAAATCTTTTTCACTTTATCCCCGTCAAGATCGGCACGTAATACGGCATCGCCCGGCATAAACTGCCCGCCAAGCTGGCGAAAACGGCTGCGTAAAGCCTGATGCATACGAATACCTAATAAAGACGGCGGTAATGTAGGGACCAGCATAACTGGCTTACCAACCCGGCGACATAGCAGTGAAACCGCATCCGGATTATCTAGACCGATACAGGCCGGTAAAATTACCGCGTCAACATCCTGAGCTAAACGGACAAGCTCGTCGGCTAATAGCTCTGTATTTTCAGCTAAGTCCAGTACCCGAGAGATATTGGTCGCCCGAAATTCACTGGGGTTATTTCTTAAGCGGTCCAGCGCAGGAACGTGCAGATAGTCAGTGATCGCCTCAATGCCTTTGCCTTCTAAAGAACCGGCGGCCAACTGAGGCTGGAAATCAAGAAACCCTTCAATTCCGATAATAGCAATGCGTTTCCATGGTAGCGCTTCACCGATGGCCGAAGTAGGGACTTCGGTAGGACTTAACCACGTCGCGCGCTGGGTTCCCAGAGGTGTCATACGCATATGATTCTGTGCAACGTTACCGGTGAAGCTTAGCCCGCAGTTAATCAGTAGTCGTTCAGCCTGCTGCGCCATTTGACTGACGCAATCAGCACCCAGCCGGGAATATGGATGTTCCGGCGACTGCTTAGCTAGATCCTCCAGTGCATCCAGCGGATTTTTCACTACGGAGCCATCAGGCATGTAGCTTAAGAAATCCAGCGACCCTGAAGAGAAATGGAGAGCACTCTGCCCGGCACTGATAATAGCGCAACGCTTGCCCTGCTCAGCCAAACGAATACCGCAGGTTAGCCCGGCCAAACCACCACCAATAATCGCGATATCAAATTTCATCATTTTTCTCCTCTCCGGAGGACGCCTCTAAGCCACAAAGCCCCAGATAAACCCAACTGGTAAATTCACTTTCTCTCAGTGCATCGCCCCAGGCGATAGGTCTGACACCTTTCCACCGTTCATTCAGGAAAGTAGAAAGCTGAACCAGAGATTGTTGAGGGGTTGAAATTTTAAAACGGTTTAGCAAACCGGCGGCACGACAGGCACAAAGTTCACCCTGACAGGTCCCCATGCCAACGCGAGTACGGCGGCGAAGATCGATAAGATTATTAACCGTTAATGATTCAACGGCATAACGCACTTCTCCGGCAGTCACGGCTTCACATTCGCACACTAAGCTATTATCTAACCGGCCATTATCGACCATCTGAGTCGCTCGGTCACCGTGACGATAAACGGCAGAGCCTCGAATCGTTGACGGTAACGACACCACTTTGCGTAGCGTCTCTTCGGCGGAATGTCGGGAACCCGGTAAGGCTTCCTCTGCCGTAGTACATTTTGCGCTGTGGCCTAACTTCTCACAGACCTTATCTGTCGCCCATTCAGCCATCAGTCGATAAGTCATTAACTTACCGCCAGTAATAGTAACAAAACCTTCAAGGCCATCACGCACCGCATGGTCCAGCAGAACAATACCACGGCTTACGTTACGACCTGACGGATCATCATCGCTGGCAACCAATGGGCGAACACCTGCGTAAGCGCGCAAAATACGCGTTTTAGCTAATCGCGGAGAGAGTTTTGCACCTTCACGAATTAAAACGTCCACCTCTTCCGGCGTGACTATCATGTTGTCGATCTGATCGTATGGAATTCGGGTTGAAGTAGTACCAATTAAAGAAATAGTATCGCCGGGGACCAGAATATCCGCATCCGCTGGCTTACGGCAGCGGTTAATAACCATATTATTAATGCGATGCCCCATAATCAGCAGCGCACCTTTAGCCGGGAACATGCGTACGCGCAGATCGGCATACTCGGCAATATTCTGCCCCCAGATTCCCCCGGCATTCACCACCAAAGAAGCGTAAATCTCACGGGTTTCTTTCTTATAATGGTCATAGACTTTTACGCCGGTAACGCGGTCGTTCTGACGCAATAGACCGATTACTTCATGGTAAGTCAGTACCTGAGCGCCATGTTCTCTGGCATCCAGCATATTTGCAGCCGTTAAACGGAAAGGGTCAACGGTGCCGTCGGGTACTCTGACAGCCCCCAACATCGCCGGGTTGGCTGAAGGTTCAAGGCGCAGAGCTTCTCTTGGATCTAATGCCTGAGCATCAATACCCGCCTCTTGGCAGGCTTGAATAAACTTAGCCTGAAAGGAGATATCATCTTCAGGTAAGGTCAGGAACAGCCCGTCGGTGGGTTCAACACAGTGGCGGGCAATTCGTTTTAGAATTTTATTTTCTTCAATACATTCGCGGGCCGATTCCGCATCGGTCACGGCGTATCGTGCACCGCTGTGGAGTAAACCGTGGTTACGGCCGGTCGCACCGGTAGCTATATCAAAACGCTCGAGCAGAACGGTGCGTAATCCTCGACGAGCACAGTCCCGTGCCACTCCGGCACCGGTAGCTCCGCCACCAATAATGATGACATCCGTTTCAGTTGAGGGAAGAGTGTTCATCATAAATGGTTCCCACCTTTATCTGTCAAATTTATAACCTGATTTATGACCCTATTAAGGCATATTTTCAAGTTGATTTGTTTGATAATGAGCAAGTTCGAGCAAATATAAACATCAAACGCTCACAAAAGAACATTTATGTGATGTTAGTCACACACGTAATGTAAATTAACACCCATTAAAGTTAAAATAATGCTACATTCCGCGCCGTATATAGTATCAGGATCCTATAATCAGCGTCAGGTCACATATCATCCGCACATAATAAGATAATATAGTGAGCGATAAAGAAAATAATATGAGCACCCGCAAGGTAACTCACCCGTAATACTATACTTATACGAAAATTTCGAGATGAATCATAGCCAGTGGAGGCACCATGATAAGTATGTTTAAACCCGCGCCACATACCGCGCGGCTCCCAAAGGATAAGATCGATCCCACCTATCGTAAGCTCAGGTGGCAAATCTTCATGGGTATCTTCTTCGGTTACGCAGCTTATTATTTAGTGCGTAAAAACTTTGCTTTGGCGATGCCATATTTAGTTGAGCAAGGTTTTTCCCGAGGTGACTTAGGCTTTGCGCTATCAGGTATTTCTATCGCCTATGGCTTTTCAAAGTTCATTATGGGTTCGGTCTCTGACCGCTCAAATCCTAGAGTATTCTTGCCTGCCGGCTTGATACTCGCAGCGCTGGTTATGTTATTTATGGGCTTCGTTCCATGGGCAACATCCAGCATCGCAATCATGTTCGTATTGCTATTCGTTTGTGGTTGGTTCCAAGGTATGGGCTGGCCTCCGTGCGGACGGACTATGGTTCACTGGTGGTCGCAAAAAGAACGTGGCGGTATCGTTTCAATCTGGAACTGTGCTCATAACGTCGGCGGTGGTCTTCCTCCGTTACTGTTCCTGCTGGGTATGGCATGGTTCAACGACTGGAAAGCAGCGTTCTATATGCCAGCACTGGCAGCGATCGTCATCGCCCTTATCGCTTTTGCTCTGATGCGCGATACACCACAATCATGTGGTCTGCCGTCTATCGAAGAGTATAAAGATGACTATCCACCGGATTACACCGAAGAAGCTGAAGAAGAACTGACTGCAAAACAAATCTTTATGCAGTACGTTTTACCTAACAAATTACTTTGGTACATCGCCATTGCTAACGTATTCGTATATTTACTGCGTTACGGCATTCTGGACTGGTCACCGACTTACCTGAAAGAAGTCAAACACTTCTCTTTGGATAAATCGTCTTACGCTTACTTCCTGTATGAATATGCGGGTATCCCGGGTACCTTACTTTGCGGCTGGATGTCCGATAAAGTATTTAAAGGCAACCGTGGTGCAACCGGCGTGTTCTTCATGGTACTGGTCACTATCGCAACCGTTGTTTACTGGCTGAACCCGGTTGGTAACCCTGGCATCGATATGGCTTGTATGATCATTATCGGCTTCCTGATCTATGGTCCGGTTATGCTGATTGGTCTGCACGCACTGGAACTGGCTCCTAAGAAAGCAGCAGGTACAGCCGCAGGCTTTACCGGTCTGTTCGGTTACTTAGGTGGTTCCGTTGCGGCGAGTGCTATCGTAGGTTATACCGTTGACTATTTCGGTTGGGATGGTGGCTTTATGGTAATGATCGGCGGTAGCTGCTTAGCCGTAGTTCTGCTTATCATGACCATGCTTAGCGAAAATAAACATAAAGCTGAACTCCTTGCAGCTCAGAATAAAGGCCTTTAATAGCATCCTAGCTAATAAAGACTAAGAAGAAGTCGTTCGAAAAAATACTCATGGAAGTCACAGAAATGTCATCTTCCATGAGTATTATCACCCGCAGTTATTCAACTGATACTAATAAAAAAATCATATAAAAAATTCTCAAACCTTGCACGTATAGCAGAGTCACCGAGAGTACATACCATCGTAAATAGACCCTTACCTACATAACAATATATGGAGAATGAAGCTTATGAGAATAGGCCTTAAGACCTTACTAACAGGAATCGTCCTGAGTATGTCAATCGTTTCAGCTGCTGAAGCGAATACCAAGACCGATAAGACGGACAAAATTGTTATTGCCCACCGCGGTGCCAGCGGCTATCTACCGGAACATACCTTACCTTCCAAAGCGATGGCCTATCAGCAAGGCGCTGACTATCTTGAGCAAGATCTGGTTATGACCAAAGACGATAAGATTATCGTGCTACATGACCACTATTTGGATCGAATTACCGACGTTGCAGAGCGCTTCCCGGACCGTGCCCGCAAAGACGGCCGTTATTACGCTATTGATTTCACCCTACCTGAAATCAAGTCATTACAGTTTACTGAAGGCTTTGATATTAAAGACGGCAAGAAGGTTCAGTCCTATCCGGGCCGATTCCCGATGGGTAAATCTGACTTCCGTATCCATACTTTTGAAGAAGAGATCGAGTTCGTTCAGGGGCTGAACCACTCCACCGGTAAAAATATTGGTATCTATCCTGAAATCAAAGCGCCATGGTTCCATCGCAGTGAAGGCAAAGACATTTCCGTTAAGGTTATTGATATCCTGAAGCAATACGGTTACACCAACAAAGATGACAACGTCTATCTTCAATGTTTTGATTTCAATGAACTAAAACGTATTAAAACAGAGCTGATGCCTAAAGCTGGCGTCGATCTGAAGTTAGTACAGTTAATTGCCCGCACCGACTGGGAAGAGACCTTTGAACCCAATGCCGAAGGCAAACTGGTTAACTACAGCTACGACTGGATGTTCGAACCCGGAGCTATGGTTGAAATTGCTAAGTATGCCGACGGTATTGGCCCTCAATACCCGATGCTGATTGATGTAAATGCCTCTAAACCAGGCAGCGTTAAACTGACATCAATGACCAAAGATGCGCATGACAGCGGTATGGTTGTCCATCCTTATACCTTACGGGCTGACTTATTGCCTAAATATGCGACCAGCATGGACCAACTGCATGAAATTATGTTCAAGCAGGCAAGGGTTGATGGCATTTTCACTGACTTCCCGGATTTAACCGTGACGTTTTTAGAAAAGCAGGGTATGCATAAATAATAATAATTTCTGATATACAGAAATAACGGAGCGTAACGTCGGCGGTTGTTATGCTCCGGATAATCATCAAGCTATCTTATTTAAACCATTATATTTAAAGGCAATATCTATTGTTGTATCAGGCAGTATTTGTTGCTGTATAGATAAGGACGGAAACCAGTATATGAAAACTAAACCACTCAGACTTATTATTGCGCTCGCTTTCTGTTCGTTCTCTGCTGTTGCTTCGGCTACTCAATGTGACTCTCCTTATAACCAGACTGCCCCTAAATATAGCTACCAGCTCAAGAAGACATTTGAAGTCGACGGGCGCCAAGGGATTACCACTGACGGCAATTTTTATTATGTCTCCGGCAGTGCAACACTTTCAAAATATGATCTACAGGGTAATTTGCTGGTGAGCAATAAAACCCCGTTTGAAGGCTATAAGATTCCGGCCAATCACATCGGTGATATCGACGTTTATAATAATGAAATTTACGTTTCTTCTGAATGGTTTATGGACGGCGTAGGTAAAGATATTCAAATTGCCGTACATGATGCGGATACTTTAAAGCTTAAGCGTACCTTCCCGTTTAATCCAGACTCCGGCCAGCAAGAAGTCTCTGCGATTACCGTCGATAAAGTCAATAACAGTATCTGGATGGCATCATGGGTCGGGGAAGAAAGCGGCCGTTATCTGTATGAGTACGACTTAGAGACCGGTAAATATAAGAGAAAGGTTCACCTGCAGCCCGTTCCACAATGGATTCAGGGAATCGTCGCCTATCAGGGTGATATTTATCTCACTGCCGATGATGGTACGGCTGATGATAAAGAAGCCGATAATCTTTATCGGGTAAAAATTGATAACAACAAAACGAATGCTCCGGTAGTACTGGAAAGATCCTTTGATGACTTTAAAGACTACGGTGAAATTGAAGGCGTAGCCGTTAATCCAAAAACTCATGAGCTGTTGGTTCATTCTAACCGTGGTAAACAAATTGTCTTAGGCATGCCTAAGGGCTTCTACCCGGGCTATGACCGTGAAATCAGTGAAGTCTATGTTTACGGCATGGAACCGGTGTGTAAAAAGAAATAGGCAGTGATAATTAAGGCTGCCTAACGGCATAATGCCCGTCATTTGAGCATTCCTACATCATATAAACTTACGATCTCGCTATCCCGGCGAAAGCCGGGATAGCGAGGGGGATACTTTAATTTAGTTCGGACAGCTTAATCTTCACTATCTACATCAAAATAGACTCTGGTCATCAAAGCACCCTGAGAACCAAACTCTTCAAGCACGCCCCCTAAATCAACCCAGAGTCTCTGAGACCTTAACCGATCGTTATTCAGGTTAACGCCGGCTAAAGTAAATACCCCCTGTAACTCATGGAGCTGACCATCAGGCGAACCAATCTTTATGGCGCACTCAAAAGCTACCGCAGCCCGAACTAACACCATTTTATCTGGGTTATCAGCCTCAGGCAGGCCGCCGGTCAGCCAATCCGGCTCAGAAGTCACCACAAACTCAACAATCTTAGAACCGCTAACCTGCTGGCTAAAAACATTCTCGGCCATAGTTACAATCGTGGAATAAGGATCGTCATTCAGCCATTCAAGCATATGTTTTGTTTGTTCAAGCCGGCTAAAATTATGCATATCATCAATACTCGCCGTGAGTTAAAGGTACATCTTACGTAAATAGTGCATTACCGCATCATCAACATTGGTACCAATCACTTCTAGGTTAGGCAGTCGATCTTTAAGGCGCTGATGGGCATTTTGCATAATGCAGCCCTTGCCAGACATCTCCAGCATTTCAACGTCGTTCATGCCGTCGCCAAAGGTAATGCAGTCTTTCAATCCGTAGCCCAAGATACCGGCAACGTCTTCTAATGCATGTCCTTTAGATACTCCGCCGCCCATCACTTCAAGACAGTAAGAGAGTGAGAAACTCACATTGACCCTATCGCCCCAACGGGCATTAATCACTTCTTCGAGCGCGACTAATTCGTCGTGGTCGCGACAGGTAAAGAAGACTTTGCAAATTCCATCGGTCGCCAGCGTATCCGGATTAAAGACCTGATAGCTAAAGTCAGACTCTTGATGGAAATTCTTTAAATCTTCACTTTCGCGATTAGTGAACCACTCATCATTACGATAAACATGGGTTTCAATTTTCGGATTTTTATCCACAATATGATAAAGATCATAAGCAATATCCGGGGCCAGATTATGGCTAAATATCAGCTCGCCCTTGGCATTGTGTACTCGAGCACCATTCGAAGTAATCATAAAGGTGTCAATGCCCAGACCATCACGGATCTGTCCAACATCAACATGATGACGGCCAGTAGCAAAAATAAAGTTAATGCCACTTTTAGATATCAGCTTTAACGTGTCTTTAGCAAACGGGGAAAGGGTATGATCTGCCTGCAACAGAGTGCCATCCAAATCGGATGCAACGATATGATACATATAAAAATTACCAACCTTTATCTAAACGTGAACAAAAAATACTAACGCACTGAAACAGTGATTAATAGCGGGCAAAAAAACCTAATATCTCTATCAATGCTTCAGTGCGCATTTCATCTTTTTCAAACAGAATTTCATGACGGGCACCGTTAATCACCTTCGGCCCGCCGCCCTCACAGGGATGACCAGCATCAGTCAAAGCCTGACAAAATGCCAGATGAGAATTATTATCTACTAAACGCTCCTGGCTTGCCTGCAATAAAAGCAATGGAGTGGTAATCTGAGGCGCGAGTGCTATTGCCTTTTCACCGGCCATCATCGATTCTCTTACCCAATGGTAAGTCGGGCCACCGAGCCTGAGTTCGGGGCGGTCGGCATAATGTCGTGAAAATAAGCGGTAGCGAGCTTTACTGTGAGTCAGAACATTAACGGCATAAGGTAAGGGAATCCAGCGCCCGGTGCCTACAGCATAATACTCACGCACCCCCTGCCATTTTTCCGTAATATCAGTAATTCTTTTAGCTAACCAAACGGGCATAGGTAAAGCAATACCCAGCATTGGTGAGCAGAGCACCGCAGCTCGCACGGCATTCGGGTGCCTGGCTAAAAATAGTGTCGCAATCGCACCGCCCATAGAGTGGGCCAGCATAAAGGATTGCTGATACTCTTCAGCCATAAAAATATTGAGCCAAAAGATTTCAAAATCATCAACGTAGTCGTCAAAATTCTCAACGTGCCCGCGATGACTGTCCTCCAGTAAACGACCAGAAAATCCCTGACCACGATGGTCAAGGATCCAGACATCATAGCCACAGCGAAAAAGATCGTAGGCCAACTCCTGATACTTTAGGTAGCCTTCCGTTCTCCCGGTTACAACAACAATCGCCCGATGATGATCGTCTGAAGTGAAACGCACATATTCAATAGGCACACCGTCGACGCCTTCAAAACTTAATTCCTGACGCTGTTGCCAGAAGTCCAATAAAGGCCCAGACGTGAACGCCGCGAAGTGTTTTTCACGGTTTAACCAGTCTTTTTTAAACGATAAAAAGTCTACTGTCATGGTTTCACATATCTTAAATTGATAAATGTTTATGACCTATACTGCCAAATTTATCAATAGTATATTGTGCCATATATTGTTGGTTAGCTGCGGGTTTGGCTAAATTATAGCTGCACATAAATCTATTTGAACCAATGATTACAGACTTTTTTGTATGCGATTAATCCAACATAAAAAGCATACGCAGAGTAAAGATAGGCTACGCATCAAATTCGGTGTACATTTTATTGTAACGATGACGGTGCCTGAATAGGTGCCCCGTCGCTTTTATTTTGAGACCGAATCAATAGAAGGAATCACCGTGACGCTTGAATGGTGGCTGACCTACTTAGTTACAACAATTATCCTTAGCCTTTCTCCCGGCTCCGGCGCAATAAATACCATGAGTACCGGTATTAGCTATGGTTTTCGAGGAGCACTGCCTTCTATTGCTGGCCTGCAGGTCGGACTATCAGTACATATCGTTTTAGTCGGTATCGGATTGGGAACGTTATTAACGCAATCTGTCATAGCCTTTGATATTTTAAAATGGCTGGGTGCGGCCTATTTAATCTGGTTGGGCATTCAGCAATGGCGTACCGCTGGTGCCTTAGATCTGAATGCGGTATCAAAAGCGTTACCTGGCAGCGGGTTGTTTAAACGTGCAATATTAGTCAATCTGACTAACCCTAAAAGCATCGTTTTTTTAGCTGCTCTGTTTCCTCAGTTTATTATTCCGAATCAACCTCAGGGAGCCCAGTATCTTATACTGGGCATGACCAGCGTAGTCGTTGATATTATTGTTATGATTGGCTACGCAACTCTGGCAACCCACGTTGCCAAATGGATCAAAGAACCCCATCAAATGCGACTGCTTAACCGCATCTTCGGTTCATTATTTATTATGGTGGGTACGTTGCTGTTTTTTGCCCGTAAAACCAATGGGTAAGATGGACGGATATTGGGCGATTATAAGTTTTACTGCTTAATATTTTTTGTATATCGAATAAATTCACTTGCACCCTTTTCCACATTTTGTAATGTGGAGGGAGTCGAGCTCATAATTAGCTACGTTCAGCAAAAGCAAGACAGCGAATACACTCACATTTATTACCTCCAAGGTTAGGATTGTTGAATATGAAAAACGTCGGTTTTATTGGCTGGCGCGGTATGGTCGGTTCCGTTCTGATGCAACGAATGATCGAAGAACGCGATTTTGACGCCATACGCCCGGTTTTCTTCTCTACCTCACAGACAGGTCAAGCAGCCCCTTCATTTGCAGGCCAAAGCGGCACGCTACAAGATGCCAATGATATCGAAGCCCTACGCGCGCTGGATATCATCGTTACCTGCCAGGGTGGCGACTACACCAGCGAAGTGTATCCAAAGCTACGCGCTAGCGGATGGAACGGCTACTGGATTGATGCAGCCTCAACCCTGCGCATGAAAGACGATGCCATTATCATTCTTGATCCGGTTAACCATGATGTTATCCATCAGGGCCTGAACCAGGGCATTAAAACCTTTGTTGGCGGCAACTGTACCGTTAGCTTAATGCTGATGTCCCTTGGCGGCCTGTTTGCGAATAATCTGATTGAATGGGCTTCGGTTGCCACTTACCAGGCCGCCTCCGGTGGCGGTGCCCGTCATATGCGTGAACTCCTGACCCAAATGGGCATGTTGCACGCTAACGTAGCTAAAGAGCTTCAGGACCCGGCATCAGCCATTCTGGATATCGAACGTAAAGTTACAGAACAGATGCGTAGCGGAACCTTACCCGTTGATAATTTTGGTGTGCCATTAGCCGGTAGCCTGATCCCATGGATCGATAAACAACTGGAAAATGGCCAAAGCCGCGAAGAGTGGAAAGGTCAGGCAGAGACCAATAAAATACTTAACACCGCCAGCCCAATTCCGGTCGATGGTCTCTGTGTCCGTATTGGTGCACTTCGCTGCCACAGTCAGGCATTCACACTGAAACTCAAAAAAGATATCCCGCTGGCTGACATTCACAGCATGCTGGCTGAAAATAATGAGTGGGTGAAAGTCGTACCGAACGATCGTGAAATTTCAATGCGTGAGTTAACCCCTGCCGCGGTTACCGGTACCTTATCGACGCCGGTCGGTCGCTTACGTAGCTCAATATGGGACCAGAATACCTATCAGCATTCACCGTAGGTGACCAGCTACTCTGGGGAGCAGCAGAACCACTGCGCCGTATGCTGCGGATTCTACTACAAGCTTAATCTTTAGATGATTGTATAGTTACAAAAATGGCCCCGTTCGGGCCATTTTTAATGGTTAAAAAAACAATCAGCGCTACTTCGCCATCATCTCTTCTTTGGTGCTCTTGAGGAATTTATATTCCTTCCCGTCATACACCCACTTAGCCGTAGATGATTCAGCCGCAGTGGCATTGGTAGTATCAAGGTCGGATAATCCGTTATGCTTCTCAGCCAGAACATTAACCAAATAACCAGAATCAAATAATACCGTACTGGCAGTTTCGCCCTTTTGCACCACAACCCAGAACGGCCCCTGAGATGCTCCCCATCCGCAGGCACTCTTGGTGGTTACAAAGTAGCCTTGTACATCCGCGCCGAGGTCGATAGATTTGCTTTGGAGCCCACATTCTGAGTAATCATTCCTGTAGGTTTTGCTATTTTTTACAGCACCATCAATTAGTGCAGGAAGCTCAACAAAGCCTTCATCTTCAATAGTGACTGCTGCTGTTTCTTGGGCAAACGCCGTTGAACACAATAGCGGAGCGGCTAACACCAAAAACGCTAATCCTTTAACGACCTTATTCATCAATAATCCTTATCATTGTTTAATGTGTTGTATCTGATTAATTCATCAGGATTCTAAATACTTATTCTGAATCTGAGTACGTTTTTCTGCCGTTAACCCAAACTCCTGCTCAAGCCAATTATTGGTGTTACCATAGCGTTTATCAATGGCTTTCAAGGCAGTACCGATAAACACTTCCTTCGCTGACATAACATAATTCAAACTATCAATGCCATGCTGCTCATTTAACTGCCTAGCCAAATGGGACATCATTTCGTTGCGAAAAGGCGCTAACGTCGTTTCCGTCAGCATATAGTCTTCAATAACGGTATCGCGATTGGCTCCCAGCGTTAACAATACAATTGCAGAACCAATTCCTGTTCTGTCTTTACCTACCGCACAGTGCTGAACCAGCGCACCGGATTCCGGCTGCATCATAACCGTTGTCAGATGGCGATATGCTCGATTATCAAAGGGAAGCTTATGGTATAAGCGAGACATAAAGTCAACCGCATCAAACTTTGCTAGCATTTCATCGTTTAACTTAGCAAAGTTAGCATTAACATCATCAGTTAACGGATTGGCGGGTACGTTATCGTACTGAACGCCCTGCCAGATAACATCCGGTTTCAGCTTTACCTCATCAATATCACGATAATCAATAATATGGGTTAACGGCATTTGGCTCAAATATTGGCAATCATCCGCAGTCAGGCGGTCGAGAGAACCCGCTCTTAGCAATAAGCCGGATTTAACTTTACGCCCGTCAGCCCCGGAGTGCCCCCCCTGATCGCGGAAGTTAATTCCCCCTTGAAGGGGTAACAGAGAAGAGTGTAATAAGTGATTAGTAGCCATAAGTCCCTCTTATATTTAGCTATTATAAAATGGTATTTGCCTATAGGCGCTAAGCAGTAGCAAATGGATAGTATCGGATATGATAAACGGCAACAGTTTTCTGTTGCCGTAAAAGCGGAGGATCAGATAAACGAAAATGCATCGCCAAACATTCTGGATTCATCGGCATTACGCTCACCGCAGAATCGCTCTCTGGCAATTTTGACCATTTCAAAACGCCCGGCAATATAGATATCGTATTCAGCCAATGAACCGAAATCAGACAGAACCGCCGTCAGAACGGTACCCGTTCTGCCACGCCATTCACTTTCTGGCTGCTCAACCACCGAGACTACATTCAGGTTCGGATACTGTACGGATAACGACTCCAGACGCGTTAAATCATAAAGATGATTCTCTTCACGTCCTCCCCAGTATAAGAAAATCGGCCGGTTAGGTTGCTTATCCAATACGGTCATCAGAATAGAATTGACATAAGAGAAGCCGGTACCGCCTGCAATTAACAGAATCGGCCGCTCAGAGTCCTGCCGTAACCATGCATCCCCATGAGGAATATCAATGGCAATAGACTCTTCTTTTAACAGGCGATCCATTACCGCCATAGCGTACAAGTTAAGCTCAGAAGCACCGATATGTAATTCGATAGAACCGGTGTCCTCTGGCGTGGAAGCCATTGAAAATGGACGCTTATCACGCTCATCCATAACAACCATCAGATACTGACCGGCCTGAAACGAGAATGGCATATCCGGCGTTAAACGCACACGGAATACCGTATCAGTGATCGACTCCACTGACGTTACCTTACAATTCAATATTGCCATGTACTCCCTCTGCCGGGTCATCAAATAAAAAACAAGAACACATTAATGTAACCATTAGCGCGGTTTTTCTCCATGGCTAAAAATTGCCAATTCGTCCCAAATAGCATCAATACGTGAACTAACCTGCGGGTCCATCTTTATCGGACGCCCCCACTCACGCTGGGTTTCTCCCGGCCATTTATTCGTCGCATCCATACCCATTTTTGATCCCAGTCCTGAAACCGGCGATGCAAAATCCAAATAATCAATCGGGGTGTTTTCCATCAGAATAGTGTCTCTCGCAGGATCCATTCTGGTCGTAATTGCCCATATCACATCATTCCAATCACGGGCGTTAATGTCATCATCACAGACGATAACAAACTTTGTATACATAAACTGCCGCAGGAAAGACCAAACCCCCATCATGACGCGTTTAGCATGACCCGCATATTGTTTTTTCATCGTCACAACGGCCATCCGATAAGAACATCCTTCGGGTGGCAAATAGAAATCGACAATCTCAGGGAACTGCTTTTGCAAAATAGGGACAAACACCTCATTTAGCGCAACACCCATCACCGCGGGCTCATCAGGCGGACGACCCGTATAAGTGGAATGATAAATTGCATCAGACCTGCGGGTAATGTGCGTTACGGTAAACACCGGGAAATTGTCTATTTCGTTATAGTAACCGGTATGATCGCCATAAGGTCCTTCCGGCGCCATTTCACCCTGTTCAATATAACCCTCAAGCACAATCTCAGCGCTGGCCGGCACCTCTAAGTCATTAGAGATACACTTAACCACTTCGGTTTTATGACCGCGTAGCAATCCGGCAAAAGCGTATTCAGATAGCGTATCCGGCACCGGAGTAACCGCAGCCAGTATCATCGCCGGATCGGCTCCCAAAGCTACAGCGACGGGAAAACGTTGCCCGGGATGTTCCTGACACCACTCCTGAAAATCTAACGCCCCGCCCCGGTGGGACAACCAGCGCATAATAACTTTATTCTTACCTAATACCTGTTGGCGATAAATACCCAAATTTTGACGTTCTTTATGAGGGCCTTTGGTGATCGTCAGCCCCCATGATATCAACGGGGCCGCATCTTCCGGCCAACAGTGCATGATAGGAAGTTTACCGAGGTCAACGTCGTCACCCTGCCAAATTTGCTCCTGACAAGGTGCTGAAGATAGGCGTTTAGTCGGCATATTCAGTACCTGCTTAAACTGCGGTAGCTTGTCGACTAAATCACGGAATCCTTTCGGTGGATCGGGCTCTTTTAAGAAGGCAAGTAACTTACCTACATCCCGTAACGCACTAACATCTTCTTGACCCATTCCTAAAGCAACCCGTTTCGGTGTACCAAATAAGTTACACAACACCGGCATTTGGTAGCCTTTAGGGTTTTCGAATAACAATGCCGGACCACCTGCCCGCAGCGTGCGGTCAGAGATCTCTGTCATCTCTAGATAAGGATCAATCGGTTGGCTAATGCGCTTTAATTCACCCTGTTCTTCAAGCAGGGTGAGGAAGTCACGCAGATCTCGGTATTTCATAGCGTCTGTTTATGGCCGGTTAAAATGTCATTATAGGGATATTACCCCAATCAAGCTGCTGTCACTGACGCTGATATCAGCAACAGGTAAAGGGTACCAAAGCACTCAGCGCAGAGGTATCAGTATGTTCAGTGGTTTCCTGACCATGGCGGAAAATCTTGAAGCCCTGATCTTTAGCACTGAAATAACGCAGCTTAGTACCTGAAATCTGTAACAAGCTCGCTTCACGCAATGCGACAACAGATTCTGTCGGATTCACTGCACAGAACTCTGCCAGACGTTCATCACGGGTTTCGCCCATATGTCCGCTGAGGTGAGCATCAATATAATGTGGGTTAATCTGTATCGGGAAGAGTCCCAGAGAAGGCAGTACTACGCTACTACGAACGGGCATATCGTTAGTGGTACGGATTGACGGGCAGGCCACGTTACATCCGGCACTCCAGCCGATATAAGGAACTTCTCGTTCACGCACGGCACGTTGAATCGGAACAATCAGACATTTTTCATGCAGCATTTGATTCAGCATCCAGGTGTTACCACCGCTGATGATAATGCACTCTGCCTGATCGATAGCCTCAGCTTGATTATCAAAATGATGAATGCTGGTCACTTGGATACCTAAGGTTTTTTCTAAGTCACGGGCCCGATCGTCATAATTGCTACGAATAAGAGCATAGGGTATTAATATGGCTTTCGTTGCTTTACGGCGTTCTAACACGGTCAAAATCTGCTTTTTAGCGTAACCTAGCAATTCTGCGTCACCAGATGCCTTGCCGTTACTCAACAATATCAGTTCCATATAAATCACCTCTATTTAGTTATTAACACACTATTTATACATGAAAATGTAAGTATTAACTGTGATCGTTTCCAGTTTCGACCAAAACAATAAGTTAGCATAGCCCTAATATTCAGATTAATCGACGAACCTTTTTTGTCTATTTACCAATGCTTTTGCTATCCTAGCAAGGTTTTTTAACTGGGCGTAATTATAGCTAATGGAATCATGGTATCTACTTTACTGTAAACGCGGGCAGTTAACGCGCGCGCAGGAACATTTACACCGTCAGGAAGTCCCCTGTTTTAGTCCAATGTACCAAATGGAAAAAATCATTCGGGGGAAAAAAGTACTGATAGATGAGCCTTTGTTTCCAAATTATCTCTTTATTGAATTGGATCCGGAAAGAGTTCATACCACCACGATTAGCGCAACCCGCGGCGTCAGCCACTTTATCCGCTTTGGTAAACTTCCGGTGCAAATTCCGTTTAGCCTAATCAAAAGTCTGATGCTACAACCAAAGCCCTTGCTGACGGACCCAACGTTACCAAAGTGTGGCGATAAGGTCATCATTACGGAAGGTATTTTCGAAGGACTTGAGGCTATTTATGCTGAACCTGACGGAGAAACCCGCTCAATACTATTATTGAGCCTGATTAATCAGAAAGTCGAACACCGAATTGATAATAATCAGTTTGAGAAACGCCCGGTTCAGGATTAGCTAACGGGCGTTAGATATACGCTGTCATGTTGAATATAAACGATTAGTTATGGTTAAAACGGCCACTAATGAGGGCCGCTTTAACCAAGAACGACGTTCTTCACTTAGCGGCGCATTGCATCTTCATGCAGCCATTGAGCGACTCGCTTGGCAAAATAGGTCAGAACACCATCAGCCCCCGCACGTTTAAAACAAAGCAGCGATTCCATTACCGCAGGCTGTTCCTGTAGCCAGCCATTCTGGAATGCGGCCATATGCATCGCATACTCACCGGAGACCTGATAAGCAAAGGTCGGTACTCCAAAGGTATCTTTTACCCGACGAACCACGTCTAAATAAGGCATGCCCGGCTTCACCATCACCATATCTGCGCCTTCCTGCAGATCCTGAGCGACTTCCTGAAGCGCTTCGTTGCTATTAGCCGGATCCATCTGATAATTTTTTTTGTTTCCGCCTTTCAGGTTACCGCTGGAACCGACTGCATCACGGAAAGGGCCGTAATAACAAGAAGCATACTTAGCGGAGTAAGCCATAATCTGCGTATTGACCAAATTTTCGATTTCAAGCTGCTGGCGAATAGCACCAATACGGCCATCCATCATATCGCTTGGTGCAACAATATCGGCACCGGCTTCGGCATGACACATAGCCTGTCGAACTAAAATCTCTTTAGTCACATCGTTAATAACATAGCCATCTGCATCAATAATGCCATCCTGACCGTGTACGGTATAAGGATCTAACGCAACGTCGGTTAATACACCGATTTCAGGTACGGCGGCCTTCAGCGCACGGATAGCACGCGGAACCAATCCTTCAGCATTATAAGACTCTTCAGCATGTAACGTTTTCAGATTTGATTCAATAACCGGGAAAAGAGAGATAACCGGAACACCGAGTTTCGCAAGCTGCTCCGCTTCTTTAACCAGTAAATCAACGCTCATCCGTGTCACACCGGGCATTGAAGCCACTTCCTGACGCTGGTTAGTCCCTTCCAGAATGAATACCGGATAAATCAGATCGTTTACCGTTAGCTGATTTTCAGAGACTAAACGACGGCTAAAGTCGTGGGCACGAACGCGACGCAGGCGACGCTCAGGAAATGCACTCGGAATAATATAGCTCACTAAAACTCTCCTTAAATATTCATTTGCTACTCAGATCGGACCCATATTTTGATGGCCAAAATTTAAACTACCGTCAAATCGCCTCTACCATTAACCGATATAATACGCTGCAATAACCCCGACTTAAACCAGTCCAAGTAACTGATAAGCATTCTGTTGGGTTCTTTCCCCAAGCCACACCGGGTCTTCATGTCTTAATTTAGCCACCTGCTCAAGGATATGGGCCAAATGGGCTGGTTCATTACGCCTTGATGAAGGTTTCGGCTTTAGGTCACGCGGCAATAAATAAGGCGCATCAGTTTCTAACAGAAGTTTATCCGCCGGAATTAACGATACCAACTCCCGAAGTTCTAATCCTCGACGCTCATCGCATACCCAGCCGGTAATACCAATATAAAGACCAAGCTCCAGATATGCCTCTAACGCCTGTCGATTATCAGTAAAGCAGTGAACAACCGCAGCCGGAACTTTAGATAACCAAGGTTGGAGCAATTCAATAAAGCGCGGAAAGGCATCCCGGCAGTGAAGAAACAGCGGCATATCCAATTCAGCAGCCATGGCTAGTTGTGCATTAAACGCCTTTTCTTGCTCTTCCGGCGTCGAAAAGTTACGGTTAAAATCTAATCCGCACTCACCAATAGCAACCACTTCAGGCAGCTTCGCCAGTTGATAGATTTGTTGTTCACAATCGGCAGACCACCCTGATGCATCATGAGGATGGACCCCCGCAGTACTCCAACAATAGTCAGGGTATTCACTAGACAACTGACTCGCCGCAATGCTCTCTTTTAAACTGGTACCGGTCACTAACATGCCGTTAATACCCGCCAGTCTGGCTCGACTTACTACGTCGTGCTTATCCTGAGCAAACTGACGATTAGTCAGATTTACGCCAATATCAAACATGCCTATATACTCCGAGAATAAATAACCGGCGGCTAAAATACACAAGCCGCCCGAAGGCGGCTTGAAAGATCATGATATAAACCCCGGACTACACCGTTGGTTTTTCTTGCTCTTGCTCATCACTCTCTTCTTCATCTTCACCACTTTCTGCTCTGGCTTTTCGACCTTTACCTTCATAAAAACGGGCAAAGAATAGGCCAATTTCAAACAGAATACACATTGGAATAGCGAGTAGCGTTTGAGAGAAAACGTCCGGAGGTGTGAGTAACATCCCGACAACGAAAGCACCCACGACGATATATGGACGCTTCTTTTTCAATTCTGCGGTGGTTGTTACCCCACTCCAGCATAACAAGATAATCGCTACCGGCACCTCAAAGGAGACCCCAAAAGCAAAGAACAACGCCATGACGAAGTTAAGGTAATTATTAATATCAGTCGATATCAATATCCCTTCCGGCGCAGTCTTAACAAAAAAACCAAAGGCTAATGGGAATACCACAAAGTAAGCAAATGCCATACCAAGGTAAAACAAAAACGTACTGGAAAACAGTAACGGAATCATTAACCGACGTTCATGTTTATACAGTGCCGGCGCAATAAAAGACCACACTTGATAAAGAATAAACGGCGCAGAAATAAATACCGAAACAATCAACGTTAATTTAATCGGCGTCAGAAAGGGTGATGCAACATCGGTTGCAATCATACTTGCCCCTTTCGGCAACTGACTGATTAACGGTGAGGACACCATGTGATAAATGTCATTTGAAAAATAGACCAGGGCCAAAAAAACTACGACGATGCAAGTCAGCGATCGTAGTAAACGGGACCGTAATTCAATCAAATGGCTGATAAGCGGTTGGGTATCTTCTACGGCCATGGATTAATTTTCGCTGTCAGTTTTATGAATAGACACCGGAGTCGGCTTAGCTATCACGTCATCGGTTACAGTTTCAGCGGCTGGCTCAACAGATGCAATTTTCGCTTCTGCTTGGCTGACAACTGGCTTAGTCGCAACTTCACTGACCGGGGGCGTTGAATCAGTTGGCGCTACTGGTGGCTGCACGGCTTCAGTCACTTTATTCAGATCGCTCTGAATTGAGGTTTTCATACCGGTCGCCATCTCTTTCAGCTCATCCATCGACGCCTTCAACTCAGGAGATAAATTCTGCAAGCCTGCGCTCTCAGCCTTTTTCAGGCTTTCTTTCAGCTCTTGCAGTTTTAACTCTTGAGTGAGCTCATTCTGGACTGAAGAAGCCAAAGATCTCATCGCCCGGATCCAGCCTGTGACTGTTTTTACAGCCACAGGTAACCGCTCAGGACCAAGTACGATCAGACCGATAACCAGTACAACAACTATTTCACCAAATCCTATATCGAACACGGCTTACACCTGCTCTTTGTTCTGGCTCTTTTGCTCTTCGGTTTTCACCGCAGGTTGTTGCTGCTCTTGAATTGACTTCACTTCAAAATCAGCGTCTTGGTCTTTTTGAGCTTCTTCTTTAGCTGCTGGTGTTGCAGCTTCGTCATCACCCATCGCTTTTTTAAAGCCTTTTACAGATGCACCCAGATCGGAACCTAGCGTACGCAATTTTTTAGTTCCAAACAGTAATACGACAATCGCGACAATTATCAGTAACTGCCAAATGCTAATTCCACCCATGAGATATGCCTCTATAAATGCATGTAAATTCAATTGTTGCCATAGTATACGGCAGTTTCATTAAGCTGTAGTAAATTTCTTTACGCCGCTTTTATCCAACCAATCAACCAGACAACAACGCCCGCGCCCGCCAGATATACTGGCCAAACCGGTATATGATTTGAAAACAAAATTGTAGCACTAACTAATAGTGTAGCACCTACCCCAAAAAGGTAACGCGACTGGTTCTGCCTCCCATTTCTGGCATAAAGCCGGACACTGAGTTTATCAATACTATTTTGCAATTCTTTGTGCTGCCGCAAACTGTCGTAAAACAGTTCAGGTAATTCAGGTAATTTTTCTACCCAGAATGGTGCCTTTTCTTTCAACGTGCGAAGCAGTGCAGGAATACCGACCTGATCTCGCATCCATGATTCAAGGAAAGGTTTTGCCGTTGTCCATAAATCCAGCTGTGGGTAGAGCTGACGACCCAGCCCTTCAATATACAACAGTGTTTTTTGTAACAGGACAAGCTGTGGCTGAACTTCCATATTAAAACGGCGCGCCGTATTAAACAGGTTCAGCAACACGTGGCCAAAAGAGATTTCAGACAGTGGTTTTTCAAAAATAGGCTCACACACGGTTCGGATAGCAAACTCAAATTCTTCCACATTGGTATCCGGCGGAACCCAACCAGAATCAACATGTAACTCAGCGACTTTACGGTAGTCCCGGTTAAAGAATGCGATAAAGTTTTCAGCCAGATAACGCTTATCATCTTTACTCAACGACCCCACTATTCCACAGTCAATACCGATAAATTGTGGATTATCAGGCGTTGCGTAGCTGACAAAGATATTGCCCGGGTGCATGTCTGCATGGAAAAAGCTGTCGCGAAAAACTTGGGTAAAGAACACCTGAACGCCGCGCTCAGCCAGCAGCTTCATATTGGTGCCGTTGGCTTCTAATGCGGCAATATCCGAAACAGGAATACCGTAAATACGCTCCATAACCAGAACGTTTTCATGGCAGTAATCAGAATAAATTTCAGGAATATAGAGCATCGGGCTGCCGTCAAAATTACGGCGAAGCTGGATAGTATTTGCTGCCTCACGCCGCAAATTTAGCTCATCTAACAGTGTTTTTTCATACTCACGCACCACTTCGCGCGGCTTTAAGCGGCGGCCATCAGGCAGAAGTTTAGGAAGCCATCCTGCCAGACGATACATCAGACGAATATCAGCTTTTATAATCGGTTTGATATCCGGTCGAATAACTTTTATCACCACTTCTTTGCCGTTACTTTTTAAAACGGCAGTATGGACTTGAGCAATGGAAGCCGACGCTAATGCATTAATATCGAAATCATCAAACCACTGCTCGATACTTCCACCCATCGAGGATTCTATTTGTTGACGGGCAAGCACGCCGTCAAACGGTGCTACCTGATCTTGCAATAACGCGAGTTGATCGGCAATCACTGGCGGGAACAGATCCCGGCGGGTGGACATCATTTGCCCAAACTTAATCCATACCGGGCCTAAGGTTTGTAGCGCCAGACGCAGACGTTCCCCCAGCTCTTTCTCAGGATACTGGTTTCTCATCCAAAACAATAAACGACAACCAAATCTTAATGGCCAGGTTAAGCGCATTTTAGGAATCAGTTCATCTAAGCCATGGGTGAGAAAAACGCGAATAATCACATAGAATCGGAAAAATTCAGACGGGGTCATAGGGATTTCTCCAGCTTTTCTATTCTTTCTATTAGGGAATCAACCTGTTGAGAAAGCACTTCGGTTTCATCACTAAAATGAAGAACTTCTAGTCTGCCGGGAGCTAAACGCCACTCTTCCGTTACAGCCTGAGCCAGATAGGCCTGTTTTTGCTCTACCCAATGTTTAGCCTTGCGGCTACCGGACTGAACGCCCTGACTGATAGTTTCAGCAGCAACGTCGCCGATATAAGGAGATAACCATTCGGCCGGATCCCATTCTGCGAGATCAATCAACGTCACAAATTGCTGTATAACCTGTATATCACCTTCAACCACGACTTCGCCTTCACGAAGTAAGGCTGAGAGGCGCTGGCGATCGCGTAAGGAAAAAAGAACGGGTAATTGTGTTATCAGTGTGCAATCCGCCGGTTGTTCCCACTGGCTCACAACATCGATATGGTTCACGCTAAATACCAGCGTCAGCGATGTTGATAATTCTTGCAAACTTAGCTTGAGAGTCTTACCTGACAGCCGATGGCTGGCAGACTGCATACTGCGATCGCGAAAGAGTAAATTATTCAGAGAGGTTTCTATCACTCCGGCAATCAAGGGAACAAACAGCATAGTGATCCTTCGCTAAAACTTGAAACCGCGGTGAAGTGCAACAATGCCCCCGGTTAAATTGAAGTAGTTAACATTATCAAATCCTGACTCTTCCATCATCCCTTTCAAGGTTTCCTGATCGGGGTGCATACGAATAGACTCAGCTAAATAACGGTAGCTATCAGCATCTTTGGTAATCATTTCACCAATTTTAGGCAAAATGTGGAATGAATAGGCATCATAAGCACTGTTCAATACTTTGATCACTGGCTTAGAAAACTCTAACACCAATAAACGACCGCCCGGTTTTAATACACGGAACATCGATCTTAAGGCTTTATCTTTATCGGTCACGTTACGCAAACCAAAAGAGATAGTAATGCAGTCAAAATAATTATCAGGGAACGGTAATGCTTCTGCATTAGCCTGAACATAGTTTACGTTACCGACAATGCCCATATCACGTAACTTAGAACGCCCCATTTTTAGCATAGAGTCGTTGATATCGGCTAAAACGACTTCACCTTTTTCACCCACTAAGCGTGAAAACTTGGCCGTTAAATCGCCAGTACCACCGGCTAAATCAAGAACCTTCTGCCCTTCGCGAACAGCGCTACAGTCGATAGTAAAACGTTTCCAAACTCTATGGATACCAAACGACATTAAGTCGTTCATCAAATCGTATTTTGATGCCACAGAATGGAATACATCGGCAACCATAGCCACTTTTTCATCTTTATCTACAGTGCGGAAACCAAAATGCGTCGTTTCCTGCGAGTCCTTCATCATTTTTTTGCCTGATTTATTACAATATGAATTGGTTTATTCTATCAGAAAGCAGCGATAACCGGCTCACTGATCTAACTCTTTTTTACTATTATCCTTTAATATCAGAGTAATCCTCTAACCCTGTCGGTTTTTCCGCCAGTTCTGACGAGGATTCGGCTAGTGCCTGCTCAGATATTATCGGATTAATGGGTCTTTTGACCTCAACCCCCAAAGAACGGAAACCTTCAACCTGACCGATTAGGTTACCACGACCTTGGGATAATTTATTCATTGCCTGACGATAGTTATCCTGAGCCCTGTCGAGACTTTGCCCTAAAGCGGACATATCATCAACAAACAGGCGTAATTTGTCATAAAGCTTAGCCGCCCGATCGGCAATCTGCTGGGCATTCTGGCTCTGATGTTCATAACGCCATAAATTACTGATAGTACGCAGAGCCACTAGCAGCGTTGTCGGACTGACCAGCATAATATTATTCTGCAGTGCTTCGCTGATCAATTCGGGCTGTCGATCAATGGCCAGCAGAAACGCGGGTTCGACAGGAATAAACATCAGCACATAATCTAAAGATCGTAATCCGGGCAACTGCTGATAGTCTTTTCGACCCAGCAGCCGAATATGCGATCGTACAGAGCCAATATGTTCACTGATGGCCTGATTGCGCTCCTGCTCATCGTCGCTATTAAAGTAGCGTTCGTAGCTGACCAGTGACATTTTAGCATCAATAACGACATCTTTCCCCTGCGGGAGGTGAACAATAACATCGGGTTGCTGGCGATTGCCTTCTTCCCCACGAATATTCACCTGAGTCTGATACTCATAGCCCTCTCGCAATCCGGAAGCTTCCAGTACCCGACTCAGCACCACCTCCCCCCAGTTACCCTGAGTTTTATTATCCCCTTTCAGGGCTTTAGTCAGGTTGATAGCCTCACGGGCCATCTGGGCATTCAACTGCTGGAGATTACGGATCTCATGAGCCAGCGTGTGGCGTTCTTTCGCTTCCTGCCCATAGCTGTCCTGAACCTGACGCCGAAATCCATCTAATTGCTCACACAATGGAACTAACAGGCGATCTAAACTCTGCCTATTCTGCTCATCAACCTTACGGCCGCTTTGCTCAAAAATCCGGTTAGCTAAGTTTTCAAACTGAACCGTCAGGCGCTGTTCACTGTTAATTAATAATCGCTGCTTTTCATCGGAGGCAAAACGCGTTTCTTCAAGGCGGGTCGTCATTTCACGCAGTTCAGCCTCTAGGGCACTATTAATGCTTTGGAGGTTTCTCAGTTCCTGATTCAGGCGTTCACATTCTTCATACCAAAGCAGCTGTTGCTGGGATTTTTCCTGCAAAGCAGCCAGTCGGGCATGTAAATCTCTAAGTTCAAGCTGCCCCTGTCGTAGCTCCTGAGCCTGCAACTGTTCTTCGGAGAGTAAGTGCTGATTGTCAGCTCGCACTTGCTCAAGCTGAGAAGAAAGTAATGCAATATGATTTTCCTGCTGCAGGCTATGGCGCTGATTGTAGATAGCCAATGCCAACGCCCCTATCAATAAGCCGATCGCTGCAGCAGCAATAATAATTATCAGGCTGGTATCCACCGCGCCTCCGAGCATGAGTGCTTAATAACTGCTAAAAGTAAGAGAATACTGTATAAATGTCCAGACCGTTTTATTTCACTTTGCACAACATCCCGCAAAATCACGATGTCAGAAACTGAAATATCGCTCTATCCAGTGCAAACCAAAGGCACCGGGAGCCAGTATTAAGAATGCCCACAGCATGGCTGAAGTCAGATTAACGATCTGAAACGATTTTATATTCATACCACAAATGCCAGCGACCAACGGCACTGTAGCCCGTAGAGGACCGAAAAAACGGCCAATAAATACGCCAGGGGTTCCCCAACGTTCAAAGAAATGTTGGCCACGAACCAGCGTTTGAGGATTGCGCGACAGCGGCCACATATGAGCCACTTTATCTTTATAACGCCAGCCAATCCAATAGGATATCCAGTCACCGAAGAAAGCGCCTGCTGCTGCCGCAAGCCAGAGAGGCCAGAAGGCAATGCCGCTTTCACCAATAATGGCACCAAGGCCCAGCAAAATAACGGTAGCCGGAATTAACAGCGACAAAAAGGCAATCGACTCGCCAAAAGCCAGAAAAAAGACGATTGGGGGCCCCCACACCTGATGGTCTCGTACAAAATTCATCATCAAATGGACAACGTTATCGAGCGTCACACCACTACTCCCAGTTAAGTAAACGCCACATTTAGCAAGATAATCTCGGCTAAAATCAACATTCTTTTATTTTCTATTGGTTGGCTATTTTTGTTTTCAATGAGCCAGCCCGTCCTCAAGACTATTACCGGCTATCGGAACGCGAATAATAATCCGGGTAAATTGCTCGGTTTCACTTTCAACGGTAATACCATACTCATAGCCATAGCGAGTTTTTATTCTACGATCGACCAGATTCATACCCAGTCCGTCGCCGTTTGGCCTTGGTTGATATAGGCCGGCGTTGTCTTCGACAATAAGCACCAGAACCTGTCGACCAAGATCGGCCACATCATGATAGCCTTTAATGGTGATCCGCCCTTCCGTCAGCATTTGTGAAGTACCATGCTTAATGGCATTTTCAACAATAGGCTGAAGGGAGAATGCCGGTAATGATAAGGAAAGCAGGGCTTCGGAAATATCAATATCTACCGTCAAACGGTCGGAAAAGCGCGCCTTTTCAATCTCTAGATAAGCATTAATATGTTCAAGCTCATCACTAAGGCTAACTTCATCATTACTGCGTTTTAGATTTTTACGAAAGAAGGTAGACAGCGACAAAACCAGACGTCTTGCATGCCCGGGGTCTTTTCGAATCACTGCCGATAAAGTATTCAGCGCATTAAACAGAAAGTGGGGATTCACCTGAGCGTGCAATAACTTAATTTCCGACTGGGAGAGTAGCTGCTTTTGCTGATCCAGCGTACCGGTTAATATTTGAGCGGAAAGAAGATGAGCAATACCTTCTCCCAGCGTTCTATTTATTGAGGAAAATAATCGGCTCTTAGGCTCATACAGTTTGATAGTACCAATGACCATCTGTTCTTCACCGCGCAGCGGAATAACCAGTGTTGAGCCTAATTTACAGTTAGGTGTAAGAGAGCAGGCGTAATCAACCTCGTTACCATCGGCATACACCACCCGATTATTCTCAATCGCATTGTGGGTGTGATGGGAAGTGATAGCGGCCCCCACCAAATGGTGATCGTCACCAATACCAATAAATGCCAGTAGCTTTTCCCGATCGGTAATAGCCACTGCGCCAACCCCGAGCTCCTCATACAGGATTTTGGCAATTCTCATACTATTTTTCTGATTAAATCCCTGCCGCAGAACCCCTTCAGATCGGGCTGCTATTTGTAAGGCTTTAGCTGAGAAAGCGGTAGTATATTTTTCAAATATCGCCCGCCGGTCCAGCAGAATCCGCATAAACATAGCGGCCCCGATGGTATTGGCGATCATCATCGGCAAGGCAATATCATTGACCAAATGCAGCGCCTGTGAAAAAGGTCGAGCCACGATCAGGATAATCAACATCTGCAAGACTTCGGCTAACAGCGTGATTGCCGCAACCATCAGCGGTTGAAACAGCAAGTCCATACGGTTACGGCGAACTAAATAACTATGCAAGAATCCGCCGATTAGACCTTCAGCAATGGTCGACAACATGCAGGCCGTTGCGGTCATACCGCCCATAGAGTAACGATGTAATCCCCCCGTCAGGCCAACAAAGAAGCCCACCGAAGGCCCGCCAAGAACCCCACCTAATACCGCCCCCATCGCCCGCGTATTGGCAATAGAGTCATCAATTTGCAAACCAAAGTAGGTGCCCATAATGCAGAACATTGAGAAGGTGAAATAACACAATAGCTTGTGGGGAAGTCGAATCGTGACCTGCATCAGCGGAATAAACAGAGGCGTTTTACTTAACAGGTAGGCAATGACCAGATAGACACACATTTGTTGTAATAGTGAAAAAATGAGGTCAATCTGTTTGATATCCATAATGCTTATTTCTCGGGCGATGGCTTAAATTCGCCGCTATTTTAACACTAACTGGCGACTGAACAGCACCCTAAAATCAGGATAAAAAAAAGCCAGCTCAAGGCTGGCTAAAATAAACACTGGAAGCAATGTGAGCAATGTCGTGCTTTCCTGAGGTGAGCATGAATGACCGCCCCTTGAAAACATGTAAATAATAATCATTATCAATAGGGCCTGTAAAGCTCTTTTTGAACAAAAAATGAATAAAAAAATAAAAATTATATAACTTGTTATATTTCATTGCGTTAAATGGCTGGGTTGAGTAATTATTAACCATGTATATTGTAAGTTAATAGATTAACACCATAGTAAATAGATAAGCCTTACACTATTTACCGATCCAATCGCTAAGGAGCACGCTTATGGCCAGTGGCTGGGCATCCGATGGTGCCGTGCAGGATCAAATCGACAGCACTATCTCTGATGCAGTCGAAAAAGCCAGATCTCAACTCAGTACGGGAGAAGGCACCATACATTGCCAGGAGTGCGGAGAAATAATCCCGGAAGCCAGAAGAAAAGCGTTACAGGGCATTCGATATTGTTTAGCCTGCCAGACTGAACTGGATAAGAAAAATATTCAGCAATCCGGCTATAACCGCAGAGGCAGTAAAGACAGTCAGTTACGTTAACTCGCCCGAAAGGATAAAAAATATCAATATGACTCAGAAACCCTCACCTCAAAAAATCATTATAGATACCGACCCGGGCGTCGATGACGTCATTGCCCTATTAATCGCCATGGCAGATAAGGAGCTGTTAGATATCCTTGGTATCACGACGGTGGCAGGCAACGTAACCGTAGATAAAACCTCTCGTAATGCCCGCCTGGCCAGAGATTGGGCCGACAGGCCTGATATTCCTGTTTATGCAGGAGCCTCTGAGCCTGTTATGCGGGAGCCTATTTATGCGGCAGATATCCATGGTAATGAAGGTCTTAGCGGAATTAAGATCGACACGCCTAAATATCCTCTGGCCGAAGGGCATGCGGTCAACTTTATTATCGACACGTTATTAAAAGCCGAGCCTAACAGCGTTAGTATCGCCATGTTGGGTCCTCAGACCAATATGGCACTGGCCTTAAAGCTGGCTCCGGAAATCAAACTGGGAATCAAAGAAATCGTTCTGATGGGAGGATCCCATTTCAGCAGCGGTAATATGAGCCCGGTGGCAGAATTTAATATTTTTGCCGATCCGGATGCGGCTAAAATTGTTATCCAAAGCGGTGTTCCCATCACCTATATTCCATTAGATGTCACAGGAAAAGTGCTGACCAGCGATAGCCGTATTAAAGCGATTACCGACCTCAAGAATAAAGCCGGTCAGATTGTTGTCGATATTCTTAAACAGTACATCACCCATGATATGAAAGCCTATCATCTCAGTGGTGGTCCTATTCATGATGCCAACGTTATTGCTTACCTGCTCCGCCCTGACTTATACACCGGCAAGAAAGTTTATGTTGATGTTGACCATCGACCAGGTATATCTCAGGGCCAGACGCTGGTTGACTGGCGTAATAAGCTTAAACAAGCGGCTAATGTTAATTGGGTTTACGATGCCAAAGACCAAGAGATTTTTGATTTATTTAACAGGCAACTGGGGTTGTTGAAATAGATAACGCTGATGCGATGGCCGGAATATGGCCATCGCAATAATAGTCCGATGCTTTACAACGCAGGAACTAGTTCCCATGTGCCATAAGGATTGCTAAACAACGATTCCTCACCATAATCCACCCCCTGATATTCTCTTAAACGATAAATATCAGATTCGGCATCGACAGAAAATGTCTGTCCGGCTCTCAATTCAGGCGATTCAGTAAACTGATACCACGTAAATACCCTTAGTAGCTCAACGGCTTGCTGCTTATCATCAATGGTTGTAATAGCATCCCACAGACCTAAATTGTGCATTCCACATGAATAAACCTCATCTTGCCCGGTGATATAAACAACTAAGGCCCGATGAGCAGAAAATTGGGCGAGGTTCTGACACATTTTAATCCATGCATCAGGGCTATGAGCCAGGCCAGCACTTTCGACCTTTACGCCAAGTCCGCCAGCTTTTAGTAACGCTTTAGCCGCCAGCATCGTCGCCTCGGCATCTTCACGTGAACCACCGTCGCTAATAAGATAGACCACTGACTGATGAGTGGCGATGGCCGCCATCTCAGCCGTATCAGACCAATGCCCGCCTGCGGCCTGAAATGCACCAATCATTTGAGGATCCCGATCGCAATAATCGAGCTCACAAGAGTATTCCGATGTGAGGTTCATCAAAATACGACCGGCAAAAATATAGCCTGAATCGCAGTTCACGATACTCGTTATCAGTTCACTGCGATCTTTCCACGGTCCGGGGATACACAATATCATTTCCGGATTCTCATTCATTTCCATATCCTTATGTTTTAGAAAGTTACATTATTTCGACTTACCAATCACCGCCTGAGCACAGGCCCAGGCAGAACTCCATGCCCATTGGAAATTATACCCGCCCAGCCAGCCGGTCACATCCATGACCTCGCCAATAAAATAAAGCCCCGGTACCTGTGAAGACTCCATGGTCTTAGAGGACAGCGCCTTGGTATCAACACCACCCAGCGTCACTTCTGCTGTACGATAGCCTTCAGTTCCATTGGGCTGAATCTGCCACTGCTGTAGAGTATCTATCAACTGTTGCTGCTGAGTCGCTGAAAGCTGTTTTAGCGTTAGCTCCGGGACTTTTCCCAGCGTCTGTAAACACTCAACTAAACGTTTAGGAAGATGCTTAGCCAGGGTGTTCTTCAAACTCTGATTAGGATGAGATTCCCGCTCGGCATTTAAAAAATCATCAATATTCAGTTCGGGAAACAGATTAATAGACACTGATTCGCCCGGCTGCCAGTAACTTGAAAGCTGTAGCACCGCAGGCCCCGACAGCCCTCGATGAGTAAACAGAAGGCTCTCTTTAAAGCTCATGCCCCCCTCTGTTGCAATGGTTACCGGAGCAGCAATGCCCGATAAAGTCTGTAATACTTCAAGCAGCGGTTTATGCAGCGTAAAAGGTACCAGGCCGGCACGCGTCGGTAAAACGGGCAGGCCAAACTGTTCGGCAATTTTATAACCAAAGGGCGTAGCCCCCAGCCCCGGCATAGACAAGCCACCGCTAGCAACCACTAAAGATTTAGCCTGAATCTCAGCACCGGCAAGTTTAATCAAAAAGCCTTCGTCATTGCCTTCAACCGCAAGAATTTCGCTGCGCATACGCAAACGAACATTACCGTCATCGCACTCCTTGAGCAGCAAATCGACAATGTCTTCCGCTGAGTTATCGCAGAATAATTGCCCAAGCGCTTTCTCGTGATAAGGAATACCGTGACGGTTAACCAACTCGATAAAATCCCATTGGGTATAACGGGCAAGCGCTGATTTACAGAAATGAGGGTTATTAGAAAGGTAAGCCGCTGGCTCAGCGTACATATTAGTAAAATTACAACGGCCGCCACCGGACATCAATATTTTGCGCCCCGGTTTTTTGCCGTTATCAAGAACTACAACGCTGCAACCCGCCTGCCCTGCTTGAGCAGCACAAAATAACCCTGCGGCACCTGCGCCAATAATGACCACATCGACTTGTTCTGACACAAAAACCTCTTATTGCACTGAGCGGCTAAATCATGAGTCGTTCTATTTCTGAGGCGGATTGTATTCGGCATCGCTTTTTATCGCCAGTACAACGATATTTATTATCATATTTAAATAGGCCAAAACATTAGACTTATCATATAGAAAACATAAATTTACGAATCTTTAAGATTGCAGAGAACACCGCAAAATCAAAAAAAAGGTTAATTTTTCCTTTTCGGATGAGCTAATTGTGCTGATAATGCGCCGGTCACCTCCATTACTGACAGTAAGGTTTATGCTTAATATATTTGCTGGACTAGAAATTCATACTGCCCTAATGCTGGGTCTCGCGTTATTGTTCGTTCTATTCTACGAGGCCATAAATGGCTTCCATGATACGGCTAACGCTGTCGCCACGGTTATTTACACCCGCGCTATGCGCGAACAGCTGGCCGTTGTTATGGCTGGTGTGTTCAACTTCCTTGGAGTTTTGCTTGGTGGACTAAGTGTGGCTTATGCCATTGTGCACTTATTACCTACCGATTTATTGCTCAATATCAGTTCTACTCATGGCCTCGCCATGATGTTCTCTATTTTACTCGCTGCCATTATCTGGAACTTAGGTACATGGTATTTCGGTATTCCTGCATCTAGCTCACATACGTTGATCGGTGCGATTATCGGCGTTGGTTTAACCAATGCTCTAGTCACTGATTCATCTGTGGTTGATGCATTAAATGTCCCAAAAATGATTCAAATTTTCCTGTCTCTGATCCTATCGCCACTAGTGGGATTAATCATTGCAGGTATTTTAATCTTTATACTACGTCGTTGCTGGAGCGGTAATAAAAAGCGTCAACGTATCCATCTAACGCCTGCAGAACGTGAAAAGAAAGACGGTAAGCGTAAGCCACCATTCTGGACCCGTATCATGCTGATCATTTCGGCCATTGGTGTGAGCTTTTCTCACGGTGCTAATGACGGGCAGAAAGGCATTGGTCTGTTAATGCTGGTATTGATTGGTGTTGCTCCGGCCGGCTTTGTGGTTGATATGAGTGCCAGCGGTTATGACATATCCCGTACCCGGGATGCGTTAGGCCATCTTGAGCAATATTATGAAACCCACCGCGATGCGATTCCTCACATCGTAGGTCAAAGTAATACCGATACTCTTCCGGCCATGCAGAGCGAAACTGAATATCACTGTGATAACTCAAGAGCGATGGTTGCCATCGGCCACTCTCAGCAGTTACTTCACGGCGTGGAGAGCTTCCAACAGTTAGCGCCTGAACAACGCAGTCAACTTCGTCGTTTACTGCTGTGCGTTGCTGATACGGCGGCTAAAGTGGCTAAACTGCCAGAAACCACGCCTGAAGATAGACGTTACATCAAAAACCTACGTGAAGATCTGTTAATCACCGTTGAGTATGCTCCAATCTGGATCATCATTGCGGTTGCAACAGCTCTGGCATTGGGAACAATGGTTGGCTGGAGACGTGTTGCTGTCACTATCGGTGAGAAGATAGGTAAGAAAGGCATGACTTATGCGCAGGGAGTTTCTGCTCAGGTCACCGCCGCGGTATCTATCGGCGTTGCCAGCTACACCGGTATGCCCGTATCTACGACACAGGTCCTGTCCTCCGCCGTTGCCGGTACCATGCTGGTTGATGGCGGTGGCGTACAGAGCAAAACCATTAAGAATATTTTACTGGCTTGGGTATTCACCTTACCGGTCGCTATTTGCTTATCTGGTGGTCTGTACTGGATTGCTTTAAAGCTGATTTAATCTTTATTAGTTAGCTGAAAAAACCGCCGAGCTTACGCAAGGCGGTTTTTTTATGGCCAATAAAATACCCCAACCTCAGGCGGTCACTATCTCTAAATCTAACAACAACGGTGGATAATAAAGAGTAAAGAGGTAATATTGCACACCAATATATTTCGAATGTTGAAGTAGTACATTGAAATACTGCACTCAGAAACTTAAGGATTAAGATAATGAAAACAGTAGGATATAAGATTGTTGCCACCTGTTTAACGCTGAGTTTTTTGGCATCATTTAGTGTCAATGCGTCAGTCACCGAGCAGCAGATTCAACAGGACTGTAAAAAAACTGCCCGCTATTCAGCAGACGGCAATAAAGCATATAAGAATAAAGATTATGATAAAGCCAGGGAGCACTTTACCACTCAGGCAGCCTGGAGTGAGTTTTGCCAAGAAACAGATGATAAAACCTCAACCGCTTACAACAACGTAGCCCTGACTTATATCCACCAAAATTCACCTCTAAAAGCCAAGGCTTGGCTGAACCTTAGTCCTAAAAGTCAAAAATCACAGTACAACTTAGCGCTAATTAAAGAGCCATTAGCCACATTACCGGCCCCGACTGACTTCAGTGGGGAATATTGGCAATATGCCGGATTCGGCCAGTGGAATACCTTTACCGTTACCCCTAAAGGGCCGAAATATCAGATTGAATTTAACGGCCTGTATATGCCTAATATGGCACTATATTACGGGCCCAACATCGGTGAACTATCAGGACTCATCACCGTCCACGACAATAAAGCAATTTATAAGGGTTCAGAACAATCAGACGACCCACAAAGCACCTGTCAGATTTCGATAGACTTCAGCGAGAATAAGAATAAAGTCTCCCTCATGACTGACGGCGAGTGCGGATTCGGTTTTAACGTTGTTGCATATGGTGACTTTGAGCGCGTAACATCACAATAATCAGCACCAATCTGACTTTGTGCTACAAAAGTGAAGATCTATAGACTATCGTTATTTTGGTATACTTAAGATATTCATTCTTCTTAAGAATCAAAATTAAGACTATTCACCAAGAAAAGCTCACACCATGTGATCGATATACCACTTTGATAACACTCATTGGTGCTATTATTTAACTTAAGTTATTGGATATTACGGAAGGAGTTTTCTTATGGCATATAAACACATTCTGATAGCAGTTGACCTATCTCCGGAAAGCAGCGTACTGGTAGAAAAAGCTGTTTCTATGGCTAAACCATATAATGCGAAGGTTTCTCTGATTCACGTAGATGTCAATTACTCCGACCTGTATACCGGCCTGATCGACGTCAATATGGGCGATATGCAAAAACGCATCTCTGAAGAGACCCATCATGCATTAACTGAACTGGCGCAGAACGCAGGTTACCCAATCAGTGAAACCCTGAGCGGTAGCGGCGATCTTGGTCAAGTACTGGTTGATGCAATTAAGAAATACGATATGGACTTAGTCCTTTGCGGACACCATCAAGATTTCTGGAGCAAGCTGATGTCTTCAGCGCGTCAGCTAATTAATACGGTTCACATTGATATGCTGATTGTTCCATTACGTGACGAAGAATAATTGCTTCCGTCATGTAAAACGCCCGCTTCTGCGGGCGTTTTTATACTACGTCCCATGGCTCCGATCGCCGTTATAACTACGATATTCGCCCCAATTCGTTAATTAAAATTAATATCTATTCCTTCACACAACGCTAGTCATAAATACTAGCTGTGTGGTTATCCATAGCAACAAATAACCAGACAAGCGCCAATAGCCGTCGCTATAAAATCAATATGGCTATATTAATCAGATGATTAAATTATCAAGCATCAATTCAAATTAGACTTATTAATTATAATTTCCAGATAATTATGCATTCTAATATTTAATTACCCATCAGAGTAATTATTAAATTTGTTTGAAAAAACGGCTTGCATTATGCCTATATTCTAATGTTATAGTCAGGAAGCACATACATCACACATCATGAATCCCGCTTATATTCGCCTCATTGAATAGCGTTATTTCGTGGATAAAATAAAAAGATTGTAAGGACAGACATGAATCATTATGCAACCGTAGATGATTTTCTACTCATGCTCCAAAAACGTGACGGCCAACAACCTGAATTTTTGCAGGCGGTCCGCGAAGTATTCACCTCTCTATGGCCGTTTTTAAAAGATAATCCCCGTTATACCGAACAGTGCCTTCTTGAGCGTCTGGTCGAGCCTGAACGCGCTATTCAGTTTCGCGTTTGCTGGATGAACGACAAAGGAGAAGCACAGATTAACCGCGCCTGGCGGGTTCAGTTCAACTCAGCTATCGGCCCGTTTAAAGGCGGGATGCGTTTTCACCCGTCGGTTAATTTATCGATCCTTAAATTCTTAGGTTTTGAACAAACGCTGAAAAATGCCCTGACCACGCTACCTATGGGCGGAGGTAAGGGGGGATCTGACTTCGATCCTAAAGGCAAAAGTAATGCAGAAATTATGCGTTTCTGTCAGGCGTTAATGACTGAATTGTATCGCCACCTTGGCCCGGATACTGACGTACCCGCCGGAGATATCGGCGTTGGCGGCCGTGAAGTGGGCTACATGGCGGGTATGATGAAGAAGCTATCAAATAACAATGCCTGCGTATTCACCGGCAAAGGCATCTCATTTGGCGGAAGCCTGATCAGACCTGAAGCCACAGGCTATGGCTTGGTTTACTTCACCGAAGCGATGCTGAAGCGCCATGGTTCTGGCTTCGCAGGAATGCGGGTTGCAGTATCTGGTTCAGGCAATGTCGCGCAATACACCATCGAAAAAGCAATGGAGCTGGGCGCGAAAGTCGTGACGGCCTCTGATTCCGGCGGTACGGTGGTTGATGAATCCGGTTTCACCACCGACAAACTTGCCCACCTGATCGATATTAAGAATAGCCAATACGGCAGAATTAAAGATTATGCCGCTGAGCACGGGTTAACCTATCTGGAAGGCAAACGCCCTTGGGGAGTGCCCGTTGATATAGCTCTGCCTTGCGCCACCCAAAACGAACTGGAGCTGGCCGATGCTGAAGTTCTGATCCGCAACGGCGTTAAGGCCGTGGCAGAAGGCGCTAATATGCCAACCACCATTGAGGCGACTAAGGCATTAATGTCTGCCGGCGTCCTTTTTGCACCCGGAAAAGCCGCCAACGCCGGTGGCGTAGCAACCTCCGGTTTGGAAATGGCTCAGAATGCGGGCAGAGTTAGCTGGAGAGCAGAAAAAGTTGATTTACGCTTACAGCACATCATGCATGACATTCATCAAGCCTGCGTAAACTACGGCGGTGAAGCGAAGCAGACGGATTATGTCAGCGGCGCCAATATCGCTGGCTTCGTTAAAGTCGCCGATGCCATGATCGGTCAGGGCGTACTCTAAAATAGAAAACAGGTAGCGCAATGCGCTACCTGTTTAAATTTAAATCATAAGACCTATCTTCACGACTTAACCCGTACATCTCTCAAATTGTTATGTACAAATCAAACCGATGGCTTTTGGTCGTTATCGAGGCCTGAGGCTTACGCTCAGCTAAATAAGGCGCATAGTCAGGGCGTTTTACCACCACCCGCTTCTTAGCCAAACCACAGGCTGGCATTAATAAACCATCAGCATCTAAATCTTCACCAACCAAAGACTGAAACACCCGCATCTCTTTCTTCACCAGCGCACTTTTTTGTCGATGAGGAAACATAGGGTCCAGATAAACCACATCCGGCGCCGGCTGAACCGATGACAATGCGGTCAAGCTTGATGCGTGTAATAATGTCAGACGTTCTCTCAGCCAACCGCCGATCTCTGCATCATCATATCCCCGACGCAGACCATCATCCAACAGTGCGGCAACCACCGGATTACGCTCCAACATTCTGACCTTACATCCTACGGCTGCCAAAACAAAGGCATCTCGCCCTAAACCGGCAGTCGCATCTACCACATCCGGCAAATAACCACTTTTGATACCTACCGCTTTGGCAACGGCCTCTCCCCGTCCGCCACCAAATTTACGCCGGTGGGCCATGGCACCGGAGGCAAAATCAACATAAATAGCCCCCAGTTTAGGTTCATCAAGTTTACGCAGTTCAAGACGTTCCGGCGTCAGCACTAGCGCGATAAGAGCTTGTTCATCGGAGACCAGCCCCCAGCGCTCAGCCAGAATAGATAAGGCGCCGGAATCGGCGCCTGTTTCACATATCAAACGAATCGACACGGTGCGAATTACCCTTTAATGCCGTAATGACGCAACATCGCATCTAGCTGAGGTGCACGGCCACGGAAGTTCTTAAACAGGGTCATTGGTTCATCAGAGCCACCTTGAGATAAGATGCAGTCAAGGAATGAGCGCCCGGTGACCGGATTAAAGATTCCCTCTTCTTCAAAGCGGGAGAACGCATCAGCCGACAAAACTTCCGCCCACAAGTAGCTGTAATAACCGGCTGCATAGCCGCCGGCAAAAATATGGCTAAAGGCATGCGGGAAACGTCCCCAGCTAGGTGAAGGCATAACCGCAACTAATTTTTTAACCTCAAGCAGCGTTTGCAAGATCTTCGCGCCCTGAGCCGGGTCATATTCGTAATGTAAACGGAAATCAAACAGGCCAAATTCCAGCTGGCGCAGAATAAACAGCGCTGCCTGATAATTTTTAGCCGCCAGCAATTTGTCTAACATTTCCTGAGGCAGAGGTTCTCCGGTTTGATAATGGCCGGAAATAAATGACAGCGCCTCAGGCTGCCAACACCAGTTCTCCATAAACTGGCTTGGTAACTCAACCGCATCCCAAGGCACACCGTTAATGCCTGATACACCGGCAGCATCAATCTTGGTCAGCATATGATGAATGCCATGGCCAAACTCATGGAACAACGTGGTCACTTCATCATGAGTAAATAGCGCAGGTTTATCACCAATCGGGCGGTTAAAGTTACAGGTCAGGTAAGCCACAGGCTTTTGCAAATGGCCATCGGCATAGCGCAGGCTGGCAACACAGTCATCCATCCACGCACCACCGCGTTTGTTCTCACGGGCGTACAGATCCAGATAGAAACTACCGCGTAATTCACCGCTGGCATCAAACAAATCAAAGAAACGCACTTCAGGATGCCAGGTATCAACGCCAGAGCGTTCCTTCGCGGTAATCCCAAATACCCGCTTAACCACTTCAAACAGACCTTCAACAACCCGTTGTTCTGGGAAGTAAGGGCGAAGCTGTTCGTCGCTAATGGAATAAAGATGCTGTTTCTGCTTCTCGCTGTAATAAGTGACATCCCAGGCATCGAGCTCTTTAACACCATAATGTTTCTCAGCAAAAGCGCGCAATTCAGCCAGCTCAGCCTCACCTTGGCCACGCGCCCTTTTGGCTAAATCATTTAGAAAATCGAGTACCTGCTGCGGGCTCTCAGCCATTTTGGTTGCCAGAGATTTATCCGCATAGCTATCAAAGCCCAGCAAACGAGCCAGCTCATAACGCAGAGCCAGCATTTCAGCCATAATATCGCTATTGTCCCACTTACCGGCATTTGGCCCTTGATCCGAAGCGCGGGTAACAAACGCCTGATACATCTCATGGCGAAGCTCACGGTTATCGGCATAGGTCATCACCGGCAAATAACTTGGCATATCCAGCGTTAGTAGCCAGCCTTGCTGTTCTTTTGCCTGAGCCATTTCCTGAGCAGCCGCCAAGGCACTCTCGGGTAATCCGGCTAACTCGTTGACGTCGGTAATCAGCTTGCTCCAGCCCATAGTGGCATCGAGCACATTATTGCTGTAAGTGGAGCCTAATTCGGATAAACGCGCAACAATTTCGCCGTAGCGCTTTTGCTTTTCCGCATCCAGGCCAATACCCGATAGCTCAAAATCGCGCAGGGAATTATCAACCGCCTTCTGCTGAGCTTTCGTCAGTTGATTGAAAGCATCGCCCTGCTTTAAATTACGGTAGGCATTATACAGCCCGGCGTGTTGGCCTACCCAAGTTCCAAACTCAGATAACAGCGGCAGCGATTGCTCATAGGCTTCACGCAGTTCAGGGCTGTTTTTAACCGAATTCAGATGGCTAACCGGAGACCATATCCGAGACAAACGGTCGTCGACTTCAGCCAACGGCTGGCACAGATTATCCCATGTAAACGGTCCCGGCTGAGCCACAACTTTTTCAACGACAGCGCGGCAGTCATCCAGCGCAGCGCTAACGGCAGGCACAATATCTTCAGGACGAATAGCAGAAAATGGTGGTAAACCTTGGAAAGTTAACAGTGGGTTAGTCATAGAGTCGATCCTTAAATTTGGCAATAGAACTAACATGAGGGCGATAACAGCAAAAATCAATGCTCGGCAGTACCAATCCTTCTAATAGATAATACCGATATATAAAAAATGTCCTTATTCCACGGGGCATCGGCCTCTTTGAGGTAAAATGCCAAAGAGAAGGATTTTCACTTTTTATTCAGCAGACAGTTTATACTGATTGTCACTATGTGCTTACCCCTCTTTTGGGGAAAACCTGAGCTAACTGATTACTTCAGATGATAATCAATGAGATCGGGTCATATATACCGCACAACTTAATTAATAACAGACTGATTCCTTCGATCGTCTGAATAACAACGGAAAGCATAAACACGCCATGTTAAGTTATCGCCATAGTTTTCACGCGGGTAACCACGCCGACGTAGTAAAACACACCGTACAGAGCTTGATTATTGAATCACTTAAAGAAAAGGAAAAACCTTTTCTTTATCTTGATACCCATGCCGGAGCCGGTCGTTATTTCTTAGGCAGTGAGCATTCTGAGAAAACCGGCGAATATCTTGAAGGTATTGCCCGTATCTGGCAGCGTGACGATATTCCCGCCGAGTTGGAAGCTTACATGCAGGTGATCAACTATTTTAATCGCAATGAGAACCTAAAGTACTATCCCGGCTCACCGCTGATCGCCCGCCAATTGCTAAGAGATTACGATCAAATTCACCTGACCGAGTTGCATTCTAGCGACTATCCACTGCTGCGCAGCGAATTTCAGAAAGACGATCGAGCCAAAGTATTAAAAGCTGACGGCTATCAGCAGCTAAAATCTCAGTTGCCACCAATGAGCCGCCGCGGTTTTATTCTGATGGATCCACCCTATGAAATGAAAACTGACTATCAGGCAGTGGTTGAGGGCATTAAAGAAGGTTACAAACGTTTTGCTACCGGGACTTACGCGCTGTGGTATCCGGTAGTTATGCGTCAACAAATTAAACGACTTGTCCGCGAACTTGAAGAAACCGGTATTCGTCGAATTTTACAAATTGAGCTTGCCGTTCAACCAGATAGCGATCGCCGTGGAATGACCGCTTCCGGCATGATTGTGATTAATCCACCGTGGAAGCTAGAACAGCAGATGACTAATGTACTGCCATGGTTGCACAAAGTGCTGGTGCCAAGCGGGCATGGCCACACTAAAGTCAGTTGGATTACGCCTGAGTAAAATGCTCAGGTAAAGCAGACTGTGAGTTGAGAGTTTTTATGAAAAAGAACATGGTTATTGGCGTAAGCCTTTCTGCCGTAGCGGTCGTGATTTTCGGTGGCTGGTTAATCTGGCAGTACCTATTTCCGACGCCTATTGCCCAATGGGTGTTTTACGGTGAAAAACCATCTGAAGTTCGTGGATACTCTTATCCTCCGGCAAAGGACAGTGCGACAGGCCGCGTTGAAAATAGGCCTGAAACGCCTGAGGGCGACGGCGCACTGTTAACCCAATGGGTCGATGCTAAGCAGTGTTCACTGACCGTTAAATCCGGCAAAGAAAAAATCATCATAACCCGCTTCAATGAAAGTAATCAGCCAAGCGTTCAGGTTCGCTATGTGGATGCCCATAATTCAGCCAGTGAACTTAACGTACAGATTAATCAGGGCGTGAGTTTTTGGACTTATCCCGATGAAAAAAATCCGGCCGAATATATCGGTTGGAAGTTTGATAATCTTTCAGGAAAACCCATTCCGATTCGCTATCGTGGTAAAGAGTTATTGGAAGGTACCACCTATAAGCGTTTAGCCAATGGCAAGTGGTCCTATAAAAAATTCCATCACGGTGAATTGGTTGAGACTAAAGAGTTGGAACAGCTACCGGTGATCTCTTCAGAACACCAAGAGCATGAACAGGATCTGACCCGTAAAGCTAATCAGTGGCTCAGCCATAAGTTACAAAGGCTATCGGAGAGCTTATCCGTTCCCATTCCCGATCAATGGCTGAGCATCGACAGCGATCCTTGCCAGTCGGTGAATGCTGAAATATAAGGCTAGAATTGATATCTATGCCTGTAATACTTCAAAGTAATAAACAGTACGATAACCGGTTCTTTCATTCTGCAGCGCGTTATGAGAACCTTTTATTATCCCCTCTTAGCTATAGAGAGAAGTAGAAAACACCATGACTAGACATTATGACTATCTTGCTATCGGCGGCGGCAGTGGCGGTATTGCCTCTATAAATCGCGCTGCATCTTACGGAAAAAAATGCGCCATTATCGAGGCTAAATACCTCGGCGGAACTTGCGTAAACGTAGGTTGTGTCCCTAAAAAAATCATGTGGCATGCGGCACAAATAGCCGAGGCGATCCATCTTTATGGCCCGGATTACGGTTTCGATACTACCGTCAATAGCTTTGACTGGAAGAAACTCATTGCCAGCCGTAGCGCTTATATCGATCGAATTCATCAGTCTTACGATCGCGTATTGGGCAATAACAAAGTCGACGTTATCACGGGTTTTGCCCGTTTTGTTGATGCCCATACGGTTGAAGTTAACGGCGAAAAAATTACCGCTGACCATATTCTGATTGCCACCGGTGGTCGCCCAGCAATCCCATCAATTCCGGGTGCAGAACACGGCATTAATTCCGATGGTTTCTTTGAACTAGATGCCATGCCTAAGCGCGTTGCTGTTGTCGGTGCGGGCTATATTGCAGTAGAGATCGCTGGCGTATTAAACGGACTGGGTGCAGAAACTCACCTGTTTGTGCGTAAACATGCTCCGTTACGTACTTTTGATCCAATGATTGTTGAAGCATTGGTTGAAGTAATGGCGGCTGAAGGCCCGATGCTACATACCGATTCTATACCTAAATCGATTACTAAAAATGCAGACGGCAGCCTGACGCTGGCTCTGGAAAACGGCACCGAGCAGGTAGTTGATTGTCTGATCTGGGCTATTGGTCGTGAACCGGCTACTGACAACATCAATCTGGAAGCGGCGGGAATTAAAACCAACGAACGTGGCTATATCCCGGTTGATAAGTTCCAGAATACTAACGTTGCCGGCGTATATGCCGTTGGCGATAATACGGGTGCAGTAGAGCTGACGCCGGTTGCGGTTGCAGCAGGCCGTCGTTTATCTGAGCGCCTGTTTAACAACAAGCCTGACGAACATCTGGACTTCACCAATATTCCGACCGTAGTCTTCAGTCACCCGCCTATCGGCACCATCGGTTTAACCGAGACTCAGGCCCGTGAACAATATGGTGACGATCAGGTTAAAGTCTATAAATCATCATTTACGGCAATGTATACCGCTGTAACCTCCCATCGCCAGCCGTGCCGAATGAAACTGGTTTGCGCAGGTAAAGAGGAGAAGATCGTTGGTATCCACGGCATCGGCTTTGGTATGGATGAAATTCTGCAAGGTTTTGCCGTTGCCGTTAAAATGGGTGCGACCAAGAAAGACTTTGATAACACCGTTGCCATTCACCCGACGGCGGCAGAAGAGTTTGTTACTATGCGTTAAATCTACGCGCTAAACCTGTGCAATAAAATGTGCAGCATGAGTCACCGAAGGTCGGAAACAAAAAATTCCCGGCCTTTTTCTTTTTAAGCGTTTACCCTGTTGTACACCGCCGCCCTCACGTTTGGTGATAAGGCGGCAACTCTGCTAATATAAATAGGATAACTATTGGTTATTCCTAGTATTTTTATTCAATCAATTATCGGCTGAAATGTATGCCGGAATCAGGCAGAAAGAATTTTTCGATGAAAAGTGTCATTGCTACCACCGCCAGAATCATAGATAGAATTAAGGCCTACCCAAGCGTTGCTCACCTAATTCGGGCGACGGAACGCTTTAACGATCGCATGGGCAGCCAGTTTGGTGCGGCCATTACCTATTTTTCATTTCTGTCACTGATTCCAATTTTGATGGTGTCATTTGCCGCCGCCGGTTTTGTGCTGGCTTCAAATCCCGAGCTATTAGCCGAGCTGATTAATAAAATTGTCACCAGCGTATCCGATCCAAGCCTGGCCAATACGCTGGAGAATACGGTTAATACTGCGATAAGACAGCGTACTACGGTCGGAATCAGTGGATTACTGGTAGCACTCTATTCTGGTATTAGCTGGATGGGGAACCTGCGTGAAGCCGTCAGGGCACAAACAAGAGACGTCTGGGAACGTAATCCCGAAGATAAAGAAAAGGTCTACTTCCGCTATACCAAGGACTTTATCTCCCTTACCGGATTAGTCACCGCCCTGATACTGACCATAACCCTCACCTCGATTGCCGGCTCAGCCCAACAAAGCATCGTTAATATACTCGGTTTGGGTGATATCACCTGGTTACGACCGGCGTTAACAATCATCGCTATGAGTATTTCCATTGCAGCAAATTACCTGATGTTTTTATGGATTTTCTGGATGTTACCCAAACAGCGGCCAAATACCCAAGCGTTGCTCAAAGGTACTCTGCTAGCCGCCATCGGCTTTGAGGTGATTAAATTTATTATGACCATCACCCTTCCTCAGTTAGCCAGATCGCCATCAGGAGCAGCCTTCGGTTCAATTATTGGCCTGTTGGCATTTTTCTACTTTTTCGCCCGCCTGACGCTATTCTGCGCAGCATGGATTGCCACGGCTAAAGAGAATAAGTAGCGCTCTCTGGTGCTGACGTCTGGTGGCATAAATTAAAACTGAAACATTGTTTTATTTACCTTGACTATCAATCCCGAAGTTATAAAACTAACGCCAGCCAATTCATAAAATCAAGACTGGGATGCCTCAATGACGACCAAGAAAATTGCCATCATCGGCGAATGTATGATTGAACTCTCTGAAAAGGGAAGTGACTTAAACCGCGGGTTTGGCGGTGATACGCTAAATACCTCCGTTTATATTGCCCGTCAGGTACCGGCTGATGCGTTAGCCGTCCATTATGTCACTGCATTAGGAACCGACAGCTTTAGCCACGAAATGCTGGCAACCTGGCAAAAAGAGCATGTAAAAACCGATCTGGTTCAGCAAATGGACGATAAGTTACCCGGTCTTTATTACATTGAAACAGATGATACCGGCGAGCGTAAATTCTACTACTGGCGTAATGATGCCGCAGCCCGTTACTGGTTATCCAGTGATAAATCAGAGGCTATCTGCCAGCAGCTTGCCCACTTTGATTTTATCTATTTGAGCGGGATCAGCATCGCTATTCTGAATGCCGATAGCCGCAACAAGCTGGTCGCTCTGCTAAAAGAGTGTCGCAGCAACGGCGGCAAGGTTATTTTCGATAATAACTACCGCCCGCGCCTATGGCAGAACCGCGAAGAAAGCCAGCAGGCTTACCATGATATTTTATCCTGTACCGATATCGCATTCCTGACGTTAGACGATGAAGACCTGTTATGGGGCGTAGAGCCTCCTGAAAGCGTAATTACCCGGACTCAGGCTTTAGGCGTATCAGAAATTATTATTAAACGCGGCGCTGATTCGTGTATTGTCGCGACGCATAGCAGCGTGGATGACGTTCCGGCGCTCAAATTGCCGAAAGAAAAAGTGATTGATACTACCGCCGCCGGAGATTCATTCAGTGCAGGCTACCTGTCTGTTCGCCTTCTGGGTGGCAGCGTAACTGATGCTGCTAAGCGCGGGCACCTGACCGCCAGCACGGTAATCCAATACCGCGGGGCTATCATTCCTCGGGAAGCAATGCCTAAGGTATAAGCTTGCGAGTAGCATTGCAGTAAGCCAATAAATAGATAAAAAAATCCCCCGCCGCGATGATGCGCCCGGGGGATTTTTTATCGATAGTCGATATATGGCACCCGTTGGTGATTAATGCGTTTTTACGCTCTCTTCTGCTTTAGGTGTCATAATAGCGTCAAACAGTTCCGATAATGCCGTCACGTTCTCCTCAGGCTCGCCAGCGGGCTGAGTCAGTACTAACGTCGGTTTAATCGTGAGCAACTGATGAATTTTAGTGTTCACGATGGTCAAATCTAAATTATCTAAAAATTTCTGCCGTATTTGCTGATATTGCTCTGGATCTACGGTCACCGAACCGGCTTTTTGGGCTAATAGATACTTAGCCATAATCTCAGTAGTATCGGTTTTCGCATAGGTTGAAATGGACTGGGCTAGCTCATCTTTATTAGCGCTAACTAATGCCGCCAGCTCTTCACTGGTAACGCCATCAGCATTTAGCTTAACCAGCTCAGTGGCAATGAATTTCAAACTTGGCTTAAGCGCCGGCAGAGGCGCATCAAGCGTCATATGGCATTCATTTCGCTGAAACTGCATCTGGCAGGTCAAATCTAAAATAGTCCCTTTTAGAACGCTACGGCTTAGCTTTTGGCTAAGGCGATTTTTAATCAGTTGATTGGCAATATTGCCAACCCACTGCCGCTCTAACGAGGCTGAATTAATAACCGGGTGCCATGGATCATCCCAAATTAACGTCAGACGATCTTTTGATACTACCGGCGACAAGAAATTAACCGGTTTAGCCGGTAATGCGGTCAATACGGCGATAGTTGCAGGACTGGTACGCTTACCGGTCATTCCACCAAAGGCTTTATTAATCTGATCGGCTAATGCCCTGCGGTCTACGTTACCGACAACGTATAGCGTCATAGCATCCGGCGTATACCATTTCTGATAAAAGGCCTTTAGCTGTTCGACATCTGCATCAGCAGCAATTGGCTGGCCGGGCTCATGGCCCATCAGCGGAGAATTTTTAATACGATAGCGCCACCATGCGTCATTAATCCCAGCGGGAAGCGTCACCAACGGTGAAGCGGGCGTATTACGGCTGGCTTCAATGCGTTGTTCATCCAGTTGCGGATTAGCAACTGCATCCGATAGCCAGCTAAAAGCTTCTTTTAATAGCTCGGGTTTATTATTCGGCAGGCTAAGATTGTAGCGAGTGTAATCGTAAGAGACTTCAACCAACGATTTAGGATCGGTATCCGGTGTAATTTGCGCAAGCAGTGCCTGCACTTGCTCTGGTGCGAAGTTAACAGTCTGTACAACTGCTGACTGAGGGAGCAAATAAGAGAAACCAACCTGAGGAATACTTTCTTGCAGAGACCCGGCATTAATATCTAAGCGGATTTCTATTTTATCACTGGGGCGATGTGGTGTAGTAAGGACTTGCCATTTAAAACCATTCTCCAACTTCCCCTCTTGCCACGCAGGATCTGGTCGTAATGGTTCAGCCTGCACGCAGGTCCCCGCCATGATGAACAACATACCGCCGATGGCGGAAAGTAAATACTTACCCTGCATATAAATCCTCATTCACTACGTGTATCAGCCCAGCATAATAATCATAGCGCTGATAGCGGATGTCTACGTTCCTTCGTTTTTATGTCATATAAAGTAAAAACGGAGACTATCTGAGTATGGTGCAATGTTACTACCATTTGCACGATAAAACTGATGGCTGACTTGCAAATAAGGACATTATGCAGAGAATCCCGGCAGCGGCAAGCTACCGGGAAGCAAAGAGGTGACAGGTGATTAGAAATTAAACAAATTTAGTTATAAAGGAGCAATTGCTTCTTTTTTCTTACCTTGGTTGTTTAATTCGTAGTGCAATGTCTCTTCATCTATCTGACGACACCACTTGGCAACAACAACGGTTGCAACACCGTTACCAATCAGATTGGTCAGCGCACGGGCCTCTGACATGAAGCGGTCAATACCCAGAATCAGCGCTAATCCTGCCAGTGGCAAATGACCCACCGCAGAGATAGTTGCCGCCAGAACGATAAAGCCACTGCCTGTTACACCGGCAGCACCTTTCGATGACAATAGCAGCACCACTAATAAAGTGATCTGATTAAGTATCGACATTTCTGTGTTCGTTGCCTGAGCAATAAAGATTGCGGCCATCGTCAGATAAATTGATGTTCCATCCAGATTGAAAGAGTAGCCGGTCGGAATAACCAGGCCTACCACTGATTTCTTACAACCTAAACGCTCCATCTTATCTAACATACGTGGCAGTACTGACTCCGAAGAAGAGGTTCCCAGTACAATCAACAGTTCTTCTTTGATATAGCGAATAAATTTGAAGATGTTGAAACCAAAACCTTTAGCAATACCGCCGATCACGAAGACGACGAAGATAACGCAGGTCAGGTAGAAACACAGGATTAACTGGCCTAACTGAACCAAAGAGCCTACGCCGTACTTACCAATGGTAAAGGCCATGGCCCCGAAGGCACCGATAGGTGCTAAGCGCATGATCATATTGATAATGCCGAAAATGACTCGGGAGAAGCTGTCGATCACGTTGAAAACCAACTGACCCTTCTCGCCTAAGCGATGTAAAGCAAAACCAAACAGAACGGCAAACAGCAGAACCTGAAGGATATTACCGCTGGCAAATGCACCTACTGCGCTGCCAGGAATAACATCAAGCAAGAATGCCACAATTCCCTGAGACTTAGCGGCTTCAGCATAAGCAGTAACCGCCGTTACATCTAACTGGCTGGCATCAATGTTCATGCCTGCGCCCGGCTTAACCACGTTAACCACGATTAAACCAATCAACAGTGCCAAAGTACTCACAATTTCAAAATAGAGTAATGCAATACCGCCGGTACGACCCACGGCCTTCATACTCTCCATCCCAGCGATACCCGTTACAACAGTACAGAAGATAATCGGGGCAATAATCATTTTAATCAATTTGATGAAACCATCACCTAACGGCTTCATTGATGCACCGATTTCAGGGTAAAAATGCCCTAACAGGATCCCGACCGTTATTGCAAATAGCACCTGAACGTAAAGCGATTTGAAAAAAGTAAATTTCATAGTGTGTCCTTAACTCATTTAGCAACACGGTATAGAGCGCTGGAAAATAACATTCAATTAACACCGTGGATATTAATTTGTGAAGGAAAGTATAGATAAACAACAGAAATATGAACTGGATCGCATCACAGAGGGGCGTCGGGCTGAATTTATAACCGGATGTGTTTATTCAAGAAATTAGAATTATATGACTAATAGTTAACATATGTATTCAGCATGTAAAAACCAGGGTGTCTCTAAAGCGTAGTTATATATCGTTGTTTAAATACATCGTAGGGCAGCGCCTGAGAGAACAGATAGCCTTGAGCAAAATTAATTCCCTGAGAGACCAGCCAGTCGGCCTGCTCTTGAGTCTCGACGCCTTCAGCCACAACCTTAAGGTCCAGCGTTTGGGCAATAGACTTGACGATCAGCACCAAGTCACCGTCTCTCGGAACGCTATCAATAAAGCTTTTATCTATTTTCAGCAGGTTAACCGGCAGGCGTTTCAGATAGTTAAGATTGCAGTATCCGGTGCCAAAATCATCCAGAGCAATAGAGATACCCAGGTTTTGTATTTGAGTTAACAGCGGCAAAACCGCAGCCAAATCGTAAATATAGGCCGTTTCAGTTAGCTCGATCGTTAACTTCTCCGGACTAAAGCTATAGCGTTCAAGCAGCAACTCCAGACGGTTAATCGCATTAGGCTGCAAAAGCTGTAGTGCAGAAATATTAACGGATAATGTAAGCGGGATCCCCTGCAGACTCCATTCAGTTAAAATCTGACACGCCTCTTCAACCACCCAATGGCCTAGTTGCAGAATCAATCCAGCCTCTTCAGCTAGGGGAATAAAATCCTGAGGGAAACGAATATCATTTTCAGCGTAGTGCCAGCGAATCAGCGCCTCTGCGCCATAAACCTTGCCGCTGACCATATTTATCTGAGGCTGTAGATAAAGGCGGAACTGATTTTCTTTGATTCCGCGAACAATCTCACTTTCCAGCCGAAGCCGCGACTGGATTGCATTGGTCATGTCCGGTTCAAAGAATAAAATCTGATTCTTGCCCCGGCGCTGAGCCAATAACATAGCGGACTGAGCGTTACCGATCAGTCGGTCAACGGTTTCACCATCATTGGGATACTGCGCAATACCCATACTGGCAATCGGTGAAAGATGAAACTCATTAATATTAACCGGCAATACTATTTGTTCCATCAATCGCTGGGCCAGTTGCATAACCTGAAGCGGAGTCTCATTGGATCTATTTAAAACTATCAGTTCTTCCCCCTGCATGCGGGCTAATACACAGTTCTCACTGAGCAGTGACTTGATGCGCCCTGCCACATCAACTAAAAACCGATCGCCCTGTTCTTGACCAACCCCTCTGGACACTTCCTTTAGGGAATCAAGATTAATAAACAATAGGCTAAATACCGCTTTCGATTGCGTACTATTATTGAGCTGCTGCCGAAGAAGTTCCTGAAAAAGAGAGTAATTAGGCAAGTCCGTCAACGGGTCTCTGGTACTCATCCGGCTTAGCTGGCTATGAGCCTTCACCAAAGCCTGTTGGTTGCGGTTGTAATTACGGACCAACATACCCAGTTCATCATCCTGATGGCGAATAGGTAAAGTCAGCTGGTGGTACTGAATATTCTCGGAAGACTGCAGCCGTAAGTCATTAGCTATATTGCGCAATGGATAAACCAGTAAACGATTCAGGAACCAGCTAATAGAGATTGATAGCATCAAAGCCAGTAATAAATAGGTGGCCAGAACCGTTGATAGCTTATGCAGCGTGTATTGATATAGCTTGTATGAATCCGCTTCAAGAATCAGATATCCCATCGGCAACGGATCTATTGCATAGTGTTCCGGCGAATACAGTGGAATTGATGTGGTAATAGGCAGCGACAGAAGTTGTGAAAAATAGTCCGGAACGTTGCCGAATTGAATTCCCCGGCTGTGTATAGAGATGAGTTCTGAATGAATCACTACGCTGGCTTTACTCAACATGCCAATTTCAATCAGGCTATCCAGCGTTTTTTGAATATCTTTATAGTTTTGATCCCACAGGGCTCGTTCCAGAGGTTGGGTCACTGAATACGCTATATTATCCAGCTGAATGGCATAATCATTTTTTCTTTGTTGAATAAAATCAAACATTTGCACTATAATAAAAATGCAAATAGTCGCTAAAGCAACAATCGTCACCAATGACATCTGCTTAATAGTTAGCGAACGCTTTACCAACAATATATTCTCTCCCGATTGGCGATCTGATCGGACTCTATAATTAACCGAACCTACAGAAACCCTACTTTATACCGGAATATCTCTGTATCTCAGTAAAAAATCGAGTCACCGCCGAATATCTTCCTTTGCCTCACGGAACAATACACATTTTATCATTTAAAGTCAGCATAAGGCGTCAGTGGCTGAGGTGGTAAATCCATATCGCCCAACCAAGGTTCCAGTGAATAGCGAACATAGAGTAGGGCATGGCTCGGGGTGTAATCTTTAGCCTGCTGAATATCAATACCCGCACCAATACTCCAGTGAGAATCGATTCGACGCTCCAGCAGCGCTCTTACAGTATAGCCGGTGCCGGTGCCGCTATCGCCACTGTCCTGAGCCGTACGGTCTGGTAAATAAAGATCGTCGGGAATCAGGCCTTGTAACGGATAACGCTTACTCTTATCCGTTGAAGAGTAGGATGTTGACACCGAACCACCCAGTTCCCACGACCAGTTTTCAGTGCGCTCGCGATAGACGACAGGTACAGAGAAAGATAAATATTGTTGAGGACTGTAATACCCGCCCTGACCTAAAGTGTAACCACTCAGATCTTTCTGATAATGCCACCACATGGTATTCAAACCGACCCTGACCTGACGATTATTATCATTAATCACCTTATAGTAATAGCCGGCCATGGCCTGAAGGCGATCGTTATCTTCGACATTTTTACCGGTTAATTGGTGGTAGCCCATATTCGCCCAAACGCCGCTGGGGCCACCCCGGTCGTAACTCAGTGCCAGTTCTGCCCCGGTTTTACGTACACCGCCCCATGTAACACCCGTTCGCGGATCAACCGTTCCACCAAATGACAGCAAAGAGCTGGAGATTGGGCGGCGTGAAGCCGTAAGCGTCCAACCAAGCTGATTAAAATCATTGCTGTAGCTGACCCCGCCAACCCAATCAACGACCTCAAAGCCCATCGGTGTGGTGCCAACATCCACCTTCCAGGTATCATCCTGCCAGCCAGTCGCAATACTGACCCCGTTAGTTTTTTGGCTCACACCGCTATAACAAGAGACTTCCGCACAGGTACCAAATTTTTCCTGATAGCCGCCGTCAGCCCCTTTTTTAAAGCTACCGGCATCCATAATCACTGAATCGCCGCGAAAAAATGCAGTGCCCTGCTTTAGCGGGAAAGCAACGTGCAGCATGGTGGTATGGGCCTTTAGGTCTGAAATTCCTTCGGTACCGCTGGAGCCCCAGTAATCATGCTCAAGGGTAACCGTTGTCGACTGTTGCTTATATAACGACTCTGCATCCGAGCGCAGGCCTCGTTTTAGCCAGTCATCGGTTTCATCATTGCGCATATTGCGGGTAAAAGTTTCATCATCAACATCGGCTGACGGAGTAATATGATAAGCCGACATAGCCTGCTTATAATCACTCAGCGCCTCTTGAGGCCGATTGGCTTTAATATCTTGACGGGCCGCAGATCGTAAAAACATCGCATTAGTCATAGAAGGTTCAGGCGTTGGCTGTAAGGCAGCCGCTTTTAGCTGTGAAAAAATTTGATCTGCGCGCTGATCATCCCCGACCAGCGACCATGCGTTAGCCAGCCTGCGGCCCGTGCCTAAATCATCCGGCTGAGGCTGAAACTTGAGTCCCCCCAGAGCATCTCTGGCTGAATCAATATCTCCGTCGGCAATGCGGGCTTCGATACGACCTAGTTGCGCATCCTGATTGTCAGGCTCACGGGCCAGTACCTTGTCGTATTGCTCCTGAGTCACAAGGTTATCTTCACGTTCCAGCGCCCACTCTGCCAGCATCAGATCTATACGGGTATTCACCGGTTGCTGATTGAGGTAAGTCATCGCTGCCGTCTCATCACCGCCATCGCGAATTTGCCGGGCATGGTCCAATATCTGCTGAACTTTCAGGCGGGCAGACAGCTCACGTAAATTATTGTTCCATTTACCGGCATCTAAAGCTTCCATGCGGGCAATCGCCTGAGCATCGCGATTGCTGTTAGATAAATATAAGGAATAGGCATAAATCCAGTCCGCATCGTTCTGATGACGACTTATTGAATCATTAAATAGCCGGTCGGCCTGGGCTGTTTTGCCCTGAGCACCCATCACTTTTGCCAGCTTATAGGTCAGCCAGATATCATCCGGAGAGAGTACTTTAGCCTGTTGAAGTTTATCTTCAGCCTGCGCCGGCTTTCCTGCCGTAATCAATGCATCAGCCTGAGCGTTGAGGCTATTTGCCTGTAACTCATTTAATGTATTGCGCATGTTGTTTTTCAGAAAAGTTGGCAGACTTTGAAGATAGGCCATCGCTTTTTCTGGCGATTGTTTCTCATAGAGGGAAACTAAGGATCTGACCGCACTCTGGCTATCCGGTTCGCGCCTTAACGCACGCTGATAAAAGCCTTCTGCTGCCGCTGCATTATTACGCGCCATGGCAACATCGCCTAAACCAATCAATCCCTGAGCATCAGTGCTGTTCATACTGGCAGCCTGACGATAAAGCTTTTCTGCCGTATCCAGCTGCTTGTTTTTTAATGCGTCATCTGCCTGATTAATCATCAACCAGTAGCGGTTACTTTCAATCAGGCTATTGAGTTTACTGGTGTAATCACCGCTAGAATCGTTAGCTTTGGCTTTTTCAAACTGGGCAATTGCCTGCTGTCGATTGCCATCACGGGCATAAGCCTGCCCCAGCGCCGTCAGCACCTCGGCATCATTAGGGGATGCACTTAGTGCCTGCTTAAGCGATCCTATTGCATTATGACCATTACCTTTATCGACTAACTCCAGCCCTCGGGCTCTGGCGCGGTAGGCAGGATCCTGTAATAGCGTTTGTTGTTGAGCCAGCTGTTGTCTGGCTTCAACGGCCTGCGGCTGTTGATCGAAAAGCGTAATAAAGTGTTGTAACTGAGCGATAGATTGCTCTGAGGCTGGCATGTCTTTCAACTTGCTATACCAAAGCTCAGCGGCACCGCTAATACCACTTGGGCTGTTGGCCATTTGCTCAAGCTGCTGATAAGCCTCTTGGTCTTTACCCTCATCAAACAACATGTTAGCCACGGTTAAACCCAGCTCATCTGAATTTTTATAACGTTTTTGTAGTCCCTGTAATTTTTGTAGTGCGATTTCCCGCTGTTCAGGTATTCGGGCGACTAATTGCCAATATTCTACAGCCAGATCCAACGTAGGCGCTTTACCATTAAATAACTCATCATAAGCAGCTTTAGCCGGAAGCAGCTGTCCTCCGGTAGACAGTAATCGAGCTTGCTGTAGCTGATTTTTACCTTCAGGTTGAGCGAGTGCAACATCCAATTTAGCCATCAGATAAGTCTCTGAATCAGGCTGTCGCTTTCCTAACTGATCAAGCTGACTGACGGCAGCGTTGAGATCGCCCTGACGCAGAGAATAACGGATGCGGGCTGCCATGGTTTCAGGATTATTAGGGCTGATTTTTTCTAACTTGTAGAGTGATTCTTTAACTAAGTCGTCCCGGTGAGTGGCTTCACCAATGCGAATTTGTTCCTGCAACCAAGCGGCAGGTGAAACACTCTCTGTGGCTAACGCAGACAGAGGAGACAGCGCAAAAGGCAATAGCGCCAGTGGCAATGCAGGAAGAAAATGGTGACAGAATTTAGTATAACCCGATGAGATTATTTTATATTTTGACATGAGCCTTTCTCCCAAGACGCCTGCAACTCTCCCTGCTGATTAAATCGGTAATATTGACGATCCCATCCCAGACCGAAAAGTGTCAGAACGCTGTTATAGTAAGCGTCGGCACCGGGCAAATTATTAAGCACACGCTCACGTTGAGTACTCAAAGCAGGGTCGGTCAAAAATGGTAACAGTGCAGCAGAAAAGCCCACCGGCCCTGTGCCGTTAGCCTGACCCGTCAGGCTATCAACGCTTTCTGGAGGAAAGCCCGCCCGCTCAGTCAGTTTTGCCATTGGCTGATAATGGGCAATTAACGCCGTACGTTCCGGCAATTCGCTAGCCATCATACCAATCCACAAATAAACACGAATTGCATCATAGTCGCCGTTGGTGCCGTCTTTCTTATCAGGTTGCCAACCTTTATCTTTACGCCACATCACCCAGTCGGGTGCAATTCCTAGCGGTGCAGCGTCCAATAATAATCTCTGATTAGACTTCCCAACTTCAGCCCATACGCTCTGTACCTGACTTAGTCGGGAAAGTAGCTGAGGCGGCTGATAGCTCGGATTCAATCGCCAGCTATCCGCGTTAGCAAATCCAACCTTCCCCGGCAGTAACATATGCCCTAAGTCGGGAATATCCGCGACTTCTTCACGGGCAATACGTTGCAATAACAGCGTACCCTTTAATTGATAACCTCTGGAGTGCCAGATTCGGCCGGCTTCCAGCAGGCTATAGGCGATCCACAGATCGGCGTCCGAGGCCGAATTAGTGTCCAGAATACCCCAGTTCCCGTCGGCTCTTTTTCCCCACAGCCAGCCAGGTAAACGAGCCGAAAGATCGCCAGCCGACAGGTTATTTTCAGTCCACTCTAGCAGTTGATTAAACTGGTCTCGATCGTTAGCCACCAGCGCAAAAAACAGCCCGTAGCTCTGGCCTTCAGAGGTAGTAATATTCTTGCCATCGGACGGATCAATAACCCGCCCTTCCCGGCTAATGTACTGTTGCTTAAAGCTCTGCCACTCCGGCCAGTCACAGGTCTGTGCCGATGCCTGACTCAAAGTAAACAAACAGCAAAATAGCCCGATAATGAATTTCATATTACTCATGTCCGCTGCCGTTCAAACGGCGGCGACTCACCCTACGCAGGCCTCGCCACAGTAACAATGCAACTAAGATCACGCTAAATACGGCAACCACTGCCAACATCACCGGGTGAGAAGAGAGCTTGTACCACATCTTATCCCACCAAGGCAGATAGCCGACATAGTAGGTCTCTCCGACCCGAATACTGTTAACGCCGGACTCACGCACAATAGAAACCGAGCCGGCAATAGCATCACGTTTCCCGCTATCACGCCATGCTTGATCTAATAATTGATATCCCCGATCGCCACTGGCCATTAGCGCAATAACGCTTCTTTGTGGATTAAACGGAGACTGGAATCCGGTAATCGCAGCCAGCGTTCCGTCAGACGTTACCGATGCGCTTACCGCCGGATTCGATTCCTTGCGCTCAAAGTCAAAATCGATGGTTCTTAATTCAAGGTTATTCTCTACCGGCTGATTTAAACGGCTTCTGGCTTGGTCGATAAAGACTTGGGCATTACTATCAGGCTTCAGTTCGGCAGGTATACCGCCCAGCAGTAATATGTCTTTGTCTGAACCTTTGGCTGAATCAAACTTATCGGTAATTTGAACCCCAAGAGAAGGATAGCCGATGCTTGCCCCCGTTTGACCAAGCACATTAAACAACAGGGTTAACTGGCCGGCAGAAGGATGCTCAGGCATCACAACCAATGTTTCAGAGAGATCGGCCATTCGGCTAAACGGAAATCCCGACTGGGCAAAGGTTTTTAATGCCGGCATGGCCAGATAATGGCGATAGCCGGAAAAATCAATGGTCGAGTCCTCATCGATTACCGCCTGATGTTTTACCGGAATCATAGTGCGGCAAACGCCTGTCGTACTGGCACCAATATTCGATACAAAATCGAAGTCAAAGCGCATTTTGTTATTTCCGCCAAGCTGAAAGGCAGGAATAGTCACTTGGTCATCGCTGCTGAGCAGCCCTTGAATCAATGGAATATGCAAAATTTGCGAATTATTCGAAGTATCAGGTTTCAGCGGGAAAGACTGTAAGAAACGGTCATTCAGACTGATATTCAAGCGAGACTCATCGACAAAAGGCGGCGGTGTATAACGATATTTCAGATTTAGGGTAATACCCTGGCTGCGGAGTAAAAACAGGTCCGGTGGCAATTTCATCTCTAAATCGATCGGAGGCACACGCCCGCCTGAAACGCTGAGCTGATTAGGGTAACTGGTCAACTCGGCTAAGCGAACCATTCTGTCAGTACGAACCCAGTTAGGGGCATCATAAGGCTGACGCGGAATCAACGTTTTGACCTCATCAATACTGACGCTCTGACCGCGGAACAGCGGCTCTCCCTGCGCAATGCCTTTAACCGCCATCTGCAGATCTTTATCATCCCGCCCTAATACCAGAAGTAATTTGATATAAGGATTTTCCGGATGCGCAATCATCTCAATCACCGGCCCGTCAACTTTTGGATAGTCTTTCAAGAAGTCGGGCCGTTGGTCGTTGGTGGCAAACACAACGCCATTCTTATCCGGCAATTGGTTATATAACACCGGAAAATCTTGTCCGCGCCACTGGGCCTGAACCCCAAACCACGAGGCCAGAAGACCTGCCGCCTGCTGCACTTCCACATTCGGCCGAACGCTGAATACCATCGGCAGCGTTAACGGTCGAAAATCCCGGCGATCAAAAAAGGGCTCAGGAAAGCGGGAAAGATCGTTATTAACTTCCAGCCCTTGGTAGCTAAGAGCAATAGAACTATTTTTACTGATATCTATCCAGATACTGCTGCTAGCAGGGTCTTCACAAATATCTTTATAGTGGCCGACCAGTTCGAAGCGAAGACGATTAAAATCACTGATAAAACGGGCATCCAACGGCAGGGTAAGAGTTCCATGCTGGCCCGGAGCGTCCTGATTAACCGCCGCCAGCCCCATCAGCTCATCATTCATATACACTTTAATATGAGAGACCAGAGGTAACAGTGCAGGAGAAACCGTGTAATCAAGATTCAGTACTGCCTGAGTCACCACTTCATCACTGCGAACGTTAAACGTCATTTGTGCGGTGTTTTGTATACCGCTCAGCACCAGACTGCCTTCCGGCGCCAGCGTTTGAAACGATAGAGCATCGTGACGTACCGGAGCAGTTAATCCCTCAGGTTCCACCGCTAATTCAGCCTGTGGAGATGTCGCTGCAACAATGGCTGATTCAGGATGTTCTGCCACCGCCTGATTGGCAGTTTGTGCATAAACTGAACCGGCTAATCCCAGCATAATAATGCCTAACCAGTGGCCTTTCTTTTGACCTAAATGAGTCACTGCAGATTTCACTATTTTCATATTATGCCACTTCTTTTTTGGGCTGATTAACACGATGAGGCAGGAATGAAATTAACCAAGCAATCACTGACGCCATCCGGCCTAATATTGAATATATAAACGGAGGTGAATACTCCACCATTAGCTGATAACCACGAAAACCTAGTTTTAAAACGTCTGCCAGACTTTGCATCGGCTTGTCTTGTGGTACGCCTTCCTGCCATAACGCCCATGTGTCCGCACGGGCAAAGGTACACTGCATAAAATCAATGTTTTCTTGCGTGGTCTTAAGCTGTAACTTAACGCCAACCATAGCGCCGAAAACCCGCATCACTACACAGCGGAAGGCAAACTCCCGGTCACCGCGTTTTAGGATTAAAACCAGTTCATCGCCCTGATTAACTAAGTCTGGTTTACCCATTTCAATTCCGACACCGCCGTCAGAATAATCGCGTAGCGTGCAGGGAAATAAGTGTCCGTCTTGACGAGAAATCGCGGCAGGCATTGAAATTTGAATGCGCGGAGAATGTCTGATTTGCTTAGCTTCAATCGATACGGCTACCGCACCACCGAGGATAATTAAGTTATAAGCTACCCATACCATACTGACCAATACGGTGGGAATTTCATTGACCGGACCGCTATAAAGCTTCCAGATACCGGCAGCAATACCAATCAGGTTAAGCGTCACCAGTACGAAATAAGGCCGGGAAATCACCCAGTCCAGATGACTCTCTTCAACCAACCCGCCTTTAGCCGTTACGTTAAAAGTCCCCTTCAGTGGGTCAAACAGTGCCACTGTCGTTGGTCGGGCAATATACCAAGCCAGTACTGTTTCATAGATTTCACTCCAGAAAGAGTGGCGGAACTTACCCTGTATACGTGAATTGGTCAGGCTGGCGTGAATCATATGCGGTAAGACATACAGCGCGATGGCCAACGCCGGAGCAAAAATAATATAGGCATGAAAGAACAAGAAAGCTAACGGTGCAGTCAAGAAGATCAGCCGGGGAATGCCGGATAAAAAGTGCAACATAGCGTTGGCGTAGCATAAGCGCTGAGCCAGCCTAAGGCCTTTGCCAAACAGCGGATTGTCCAACCTGAAAATTTGCACCATTCCTCTGGCCCAGCGAATACGCTGGCTGATATGGGCCGATAATGTTTCAGTTGCCAGACCCGCCGCCAGAGGAATGCGAATATATGCGGAAGTGTAGCCCTGACGATGTAAACGCAAAGAGGTATGAGCATCTTCGGTCACGGTTTCAACGGCAATACCGTTAATTTCATCCAGAGCAGAACGCCGCATAATGGCGCAAGAGCCACAGAAAAATGTGGCATTCCATATATCATTACCGTCCTGAACCAGCCCATAGAACAGTGAGCCTTCATTCGGCGTATGGCGGAAAGAACCCAGGTTGCGTTCAAACGGGTCAGGTGAAAAGAAATGGTGCGGAGTTTGTAACATGGCTAATTTTTTATCTTTAAAAAACCAGCCCATGGTTAATTGTAGGAAAGAGCGCGTAGGAACGTGGTCACAGTCAAAAATAGCAACAAACTCGCTCGTCGCCTGCTCCAACGCATAGTTGATATTACCCGCCTTGGCGTGTTCGTGAGTCGGTCTGGCGATATAGCGAATACCGACTTCTTTAGCAAAGGCTTTGAATTCTGGGCGATTACCGTCATCCAGCAAATATATCGTTCGTTTATCCTGCGGCCAGTCGATACCCAAAGCGGCATAAATGGTCGGTTTTACAACATTCAGCCCTTCATTATAAGTGGGCACCATAATGTCAACGCTTGGCCAGTCAGTCAGATTTTCAGGCAATGGCGCAGGCTTACGATGTAGTGGCCATATTGACTGAAAATAGCCTAATACCAAAACAACCCAGGCATAGGTTTCGGCAGCCAGTAGCAATAGGCCGCAGACTAAGCTCAATGGGTCATCCCAGTTCAGCGTAGAGGTATAACGCCACCAGATATAACGACAGGAGATGGTTAATGATAAAACGATCATAATCAGAGAGGGAAAGCGCCCCGGGATTCTGCGCGTCACCATGGCAATGCCCCACAGCAGCAGGACAAAAATAAATTGGGCAAATAGATCAAACGGCTGTGAAATACAGATAATGGCTAATACTGCCGCCAGTACGCTACAGACGATAAAAATAATTTTACGCACTCCGGGATTCAGACTTTTTATTCGATCTTCAGAACGGGATTCCACCTCATTTTCCTGAATACGCTTAGGCAAATGATTCAGCCAACGTGTTATGGCCTGATTCCTGTGACTACACCACGCTTTGAATTCAGTGAACTTCCGACGAATAAATAGAAACGAAGGCTGTTTTTCCTGTCTGATAATCACCAGCCACAGGCTCTGAATGGCATAACGCAATCCATCGGCAAATCGTGGACGGGAGGAGGATAGCTGTGGAAACCACTCAAGCTGTTTCTCCCTGACTTTTTGCCACGAGGGGGATTCAAAGCAAAACAGGGTCCATAGCAGTACATAACCGGCACAGTATAAAAATGACACCACTGGCGATACGTTTTGCTGACGATAGTCAGTATAACGCTTAGACACTTTGCTAAGCGGAGCGGCCGGGATGATGGCATTAAAGCCACTATGGAGCAGCCCCATCAATCTTCATTCCCATGTTCAAATGACAGGCACCATTGGGCCAGCCGGTTAAATTCCTCAGCAATCAGGCTTTCAGGCTGATACTGACCAACCGGTTTCTTAGCCGCCAATGATTCAGACATCGCCTCATCGGCGTGAATCACCATCGGGATTAACCCGACCAAGCACTGCTGCCAGACGTGATGAATATCCTGCTGAATCAAACTGGTAGGCGAAAAACGATTTAACAAAAAATAGCTATCGTTGGGTAATATTCGCTGTTGCAGCAACACGTCACAGGCAACGTCCGGATTGAGGATGCAAAGATGAATATCGGCTAATAATTGGCCTAAATTTATTAGCGGACAACGTGTTGAAGGAAGATCGATCAATATCCATTGATACCGATCAGAAAATAAACCTGATAATTTTTCAGGATATTTAACGCCCCGATCTTTAATCTGACTTAATAGTTCAGAAACACATATTTCAATTGTTTCTTCATCTAATAAACCGAAAGGCAAGTAGTCTAAATTATCAGCATAATTAATGACGCCATTGTGTTGCTTATCTTGACTACTATTTATCATCCAGCCATATTTATTGTCATAAGGCATATCAAAATAAAGGCGTAATAAATTTTCGCGGCTAAAATCAATGGCCAGAACAGATTGCCCTGCCTGTGCAAGTGACCACGCTAATGAAGCTGTCACTGATGTTGAACCACATCCACCGCGGATCCCCTGAATCGCCATCGTTGTCATTTAATGGCCTGCCTTTGATTCAATTCTGATAATAACGGCCAGCGCGAAAATGCCTGACTTAATGCGCTCTGGCGAGAGAGATCGATGTATAGCAGCGTGGGGAGATTATACGCCAATGCAACGGCGCTAATATCGTCCTGAAACTCACTCAGAGCTGACTGCGGCTTAAAAGTGTTTTCTGTAGTCTCGCGTCCCTGCGCTATCTCCGAATGAAAGCTTTTAACTTCATCGTTCATGTTATGGCTCGATAACTCAGGCTATGTCACTAATTTTAGCTGATAAAGAAAAACTTGCGATGGTGCTGACGCGTAAAAAAAACACGAGGGCAGGATGCCGTTTTTATTAAATACTGCAATAATTAGTAAAGCGACAACAAATAAAATTCATTTCTAACGGAAATGGTTTAAAATCATATCAGAATCCGATATAAACGACGAAACTAATTTTTTATTTTTAAATATAAATAATAAAAATAACAGGATGTTAATATAAACCATCATACTGTTAGTAGACTGCCGTCCATAATATTCATATGGCTTATCAAACAGTATTTATCACCAACGCTAATCCTATTACGACAACCGTAAAAGCGGTCACTGTGGATAACTAAAGCCGATATCATGAATAAAGAGAATATATCCTCTAAAACAGTATCATCAGACAAGAAATTGTGGACAAACTGGCGCGGGCTACGCGGCTGGAACTACTATTTTTTAATCAAATTTGCTCTGCTTTGGGGGGGATACTTAAATTTCCATCCGCTGGAGAATCTGGTTTTTGTTGCCTTCCTGCTATTCCCATTACCTGAAGGCGTGCTGAAAAAATCCCGAGACTGGATAGCGTTCCCGGTGGGCATCATACTGTTTTATTATGATACTTGGCTTCCGGGTATCGACAGTATTATCAGTATGAACAGCCAGGCTACCGCATTGAGCTTTAGCTATATGCTGGAGCTTGCCCAACGTTTCATCAACTGGCAGTGGATTGGCGCAGGATTTGCCCTGCTGGTCGGTTATCTGTTTATTTCACAATGGGTGAGGATTACGCCATTTATTGTTGGCGCCATGATATGGCTGAACGTTATTACCTTAAGCGGCCCGGCAATTTCACTGCTACCGACTGCCAGTACCGGCAATAGTACCTCAACAACAGCAACGTCCGGAACGCCAGCTACAACGACAAATAGTGCTGCTCTTAGTACCCAGGAGCCGCCAACCGATCACAACCTATCAGCGTATTACGATGGATTTATACAACAACAAAAAGAGCTGTATACCCAGTTTCCAGCGGCCTTGCCCGCCGATGCCCAACCGTTCGATTTATTAGTTATCAATATCTGCTCACTATCATGGTCTGATATTGAAGCTTCTGGCTTAGCCGATCATCCATTATGGAAAAGAATGGATATCATGTTTGATAACTTTAACTCAGCAACCTCTTACAGTGGCCCCGCGGCTATTCGATTAGCGCGTGCCAGCTGCGGGCAAACATCCCACTCAGATTTATATCAACAGGCTGACAAACGTTGTTATCTGTTTGAAAACTTAGCCCAGTTAGGATTTAAAAATGAATTAGTGATGGATCACTCAGGTCAGTTTGGTGATTACCTGAAAGAGCTGCGTGACTATGCCGGCATTCAGGCTGTACCGTTGCCGCCTGACAGTAGCGACCACAATTTAGTGGCCTTTGACGGCGAGCCCTTATACCAAGATCTTACTATGTTAAAACAGTGGCTTAGTACACGTGAAAAAGGAAGCGACCTGCGTAGCGCTATGTTTTACAACACCATTGAGCTTCATGATGGCAATCGAAACAGTACGACCAACGCTCAGGTTGCCTATAAACAACGGTTGCAGGCTCTGTTGGATGATTTAGACCAGTTTATGACTGAGCTAGAGAAGTCCGGCCGTAAAGTGATGGTAATGATTGTGCCAGAACATGGTGCAGCGTTGGTCGGAGATAAAATGCAAATATCTGGCCTGCGTGATATCCCGAGCCCAAGCATCACTCATGTACCCGCAGCGATAAAACTGGTTGGTGCAAAATCAGCGCCGCCTCAGACTATCCGCATAGCTCAGCCAAGCAGTTATTTGGCATTATCGGAACTAGTCAGCCGCTCACTTGACGGAAAGTTATTTACTCAAGACAGCATTGACTGGCAGAAGTTAACCGCTGATTTACCACAAACGCCGGTGATATCTGAAACATCAGGCTCGGTTGTGATGACATATCAGGGACAAACGTATATTCGGTTAAATAATTCCAGTTGGGTGCCTTACCCTAGATAACATATCGGTTTAGGGTAGTTAAAATGCGGAATCCCCGGTGATTGACTTAATCGGGGATTTTTAATTTGATAGCTAATAAGTCATTTAATTTGCTCTCAGCGTAAGTTTCGTCCGCAAGAGCAGAATTGGAATATTGGCATTTTCTGGCGGCCGAGGAGCTGTGCTTGTGAACAGGCTAAACTTCAAGCGTAAAAAAACCTGCTCGAAAGCAGGTTTCTTAAAATTGGTCGGCGAGAGAGGATGACTCATCACTGCGTGATTCGCCCTGCGGGCCGTTGCTAAAGCAACGTTGTCTCGCTGCGCTCGGCTCAAACCTCCTTCGGAGATTCTCATCCTCTGAACTTCAAGCGTAAAAAAAACCTGCTCGAAAGCAGGTTTCTTAAAATTGGTCGGCGAGAGAGGATTCGAACCTCCGACCCACTGGTCCCAAACCAGTTGCGCTACCAAGCTGCGCTACTCGCCGATGAAGCGGGGCGAATGTTACTGCTGCTTTATCTTAACGTCAACCTCTTTCCATATTCCTACTGGCGATCGTAGATAAAACCACCAAGATGGTTATATATAGGCCAAATAAACAATGTGTCCCCAGAAAAAATGAGGGTTAGATCTTGATAACAAAATTATTTTTCACTGTAAATCTCTCAGAATTGTCACGAATAAATGATACTCTTCAGCCTCGGCTCAGCTAAAAACAGAATCTCGAGCCAGTAGTAACAAATAAAAGATAAAGTCCTAAACAAAACGTTCTCTAAGAGGAATAAGTTCATGGCTGATTGGGTTTCAGGTTCCGTAGTACACATCGACAACTGGACAGATGATTTATTTAGCTTACGCATTCATGCACCGGTACGCCCTTTTACCGCCGGGCAATTTGCTAAACTTGCTTTAGATATCAACGGTGAACGTGTACAACGAGCCTATTCTTACGTGAACTCACCGGATAACCCCGATTTGGAATTTTATCTGGTCACCGCATCCGGCGGAAAACTCAGCCCTAAGCTGCATCAACTCAAGGTCGGCGATCAATTATTGATCACTCAAGATGCGGCCGGATTCTTTGTCTTAGAAGAAATTCCTGACTGCGAGACTCTGTGGATGCTATCTACCGGAACAGCCATTGGCCCGTTCTTGTCCATTCTTCAGCAAGGCATTGACCTGGAACGCTTTAAACATATCGTTCTCGTCCATGCCGTCCGCTATAGCAAAGATTTAAGCTATCTGCCGCTAATGCGTGAGCTGGAGAACCGATATAACGGCAAGTTACGCATTCAAACGGTGGTCAGCCGCGAACAGGCAAAGGGTTCACTGGTTGGAAGAGTACCCGCCCTGATTGAAGATGGTCAGCTAGAGTCCAGCATCGGTTTGCCCATCAATGCTGAAAGCAGCCATGTGATGTTGTGCGGTAACCCGCAAATGGTAAAAGATACCCAACAATTGTTGAAAGAACAGCGTCATATGACAAAACACCTGCGCCGGAAGCCCGGGCACATAACCAGTGAGCAATACTGGTAAGTAGTTATCGGATGATGGTGGTCACTAAAATTGAATATTTTATGGCCGTATTTTGACAAGCTACTGACAACCGGTTTTAATCAGTATCAGGTATAACGTTCATTCGATCGGGACAAATCCTTTGGCAAAATCCGTCATCTGTAGTGCATGTAGTGCAATTATTCTGGCTGTAACGTTCAGTACTGCCGTGCTGGCGGATAATACTCCCGTGTCCGAAAAGCCTAAAGCAGCCACCAGTGCAGAACAGGTTGTCGCGCCTTATCTCAGAGAAGATGCTCCGGTTTTTAATCTTACTGCCGCCCAATTCAGAGAAAAATTCAATGCGGCTTATCCTCATATGGCACTGGCCGAGTATAAACCAATAAAAACACCGGAAGTGAAGTCCCCCCTGACTCGGGCAGCCAGCAGAATCAATAGCACCCTGTATTCATCAGTGGCACTGGATAAAAATCAACGTACTATTCGTAGTTTACAACTGACCTATATACCCGCAGAGCCGACGGAAGAAAAAACTGAAAAAGCCGAAACATTGGCTAAAACTGAAAAAATCAACAGGGCTACTTTAACAAACTACATTGCGGCATTTATCAATTTGTTTGAACCCACTCTGACCGCAGAAAAAAGCCAGCAGAAAGCAACAGAATTACTGGCAAAAGGCAAAGGTGCACCCTTTTATCAGCAAACTGAAGGTACCCTACGCTTTGTTATAGCCGATCATAATGAAAAAGGTATAACATTCGCTATTGAACCGATTAAGCTGTCGCTATCTGACAAATAAGTAAGGTAAAGATGCACTCATTGCAGTCAATAAATAAAAGCCAAGCCTTATGCTCTGAGTCGCTCTATACTGTAAAGCAGCATGGACACCGTCCTGACAATTAATTTTATATCTGAAACATCTAACCCACTGTAATTTAAGTATTACTGTACAATCTGATTGGAGAAAAAATATGCGTCATCCATTAGTTATGGGCAACTGGAAACTCAACGGCAATAAAAATATGGTCAATGAGTTAATTGCCGGTTTGCGCAATGAACTGAGCAGCGTCGATGGCTGTGATGTTGCTATCGCCCCGCCGTTCATTTATCTGGATCAGGCTAAACATCAGTTATCCGGTGGAAGAATTGTACTTGGTGCACAAAACGTTGATATCAATCTGTCTGGCGCATTTACTGGTGAAACCTCTGCCAATATGCTGAAAGATATTGGTGCAAAATTCATCATTATCGGTCACTCAGAGCGCCGGACTTACCACAAAGAAAGTGATGAGCTAATCGCTGAAAAATTTGCCGTAGTAAAGGAAGCGGGCTTAGTTCCGGTTCTGTGTATTGGTGAAACTGAAGCAGAAAATGAAGCAGGCCAGACTGAAGCCGTTTGTGCAAAACAGCTGGATGCGGTATTAAAAACCATGGGTGCTAAAGTATTTGAGAATACTGTTATTGCCTATGAGCCAGTATGGGCTATCGGCACGGGTAAATCAGCAACGCCTGCGCAAGCGCAGGCTGTTCACAAATTTATCCGCGATCATATTGCTAAGCACGATGCGGAGACCGCAGCTAAAGTTATTATTCAATACGGCGGCTCAGTTAACGCAGACAATGCAGCAGAACTTTTCTCTCAGCCAGATATCGATGGCGCATTAGTCGGTGGCGCATCATTAAAAGCTGACGCGTTTGCTGTGATTGTAAAAGCAGCCGCAGCTGCTAAGAAAGCGAAGTAAGCCTCTGCAATAGTAAAAGCCCCGCAATGTGAGTTGCGGGGCTTTTTCATATCGGCTTGATATTAACAGGCCATAAAACGATGGTTTAAAATAGCTTCTTCGCGGTTTTCAGCCAGTCGCCTTTAAACGGACGCTTCATATTTTCAATGGCATCGATAATGTCATGATGAACCATTTTTTCATTCTGGATACCAACACAACGACCACCGTAGCCCTGAAGCAGAAGCTCAATGGAATAAGCCCCCATGCGTGAAGCTAAAATCCGGTCATAAGGAACCGGTGAGCCACCGCGCTGAATGTGACCTAATACGGTCGCTCGGGTGTCGCGCTGAGTTTTTTCCTGAATATAACGGGCTAACTCATCGATATCGCAAATATGTTCGGTAATTGCCACGATAGCGTGCTTTTTACCTTTGCTGATTCCTGCCATGATTTCACAAACTAAATCATCGCGATCAAACTCAATTTCAGGCAGAACAATAAACTCACAGCCACCGGCAATAGCCGCAGCTAGAGTTAAATCACCACAGTGACGCCCCATCACTTCAACAATAGAGATCCGCTGATGCGATGATGAGGTATCCCGTAGACGGTCAATGGCTTCAACCACGGTGCCCAAAGCGGTGAAAAAGCCGATGGTATAATCGGTTCCTGCAACATCATTATCTATTGTTCCCGGCAAACCAATGCACGGAAAGCCTTCTTCTGTCAGAAGTTTTGCGCCCATATAAGAGCCGTCACCGCCGATAACGACCAGCGCATCAATTTCTCTCTTGCGTAAATTAGCAATGCCTTTTTCACGCACGGCAGGATCACGGAATCCAGGGTAACGAACAGAACCTAAAAAAGTCCCGCCGCGGTTGATTACGTCGGATACGCTATAGCGATCTAACTGTTCCATACGGTCTTCACACAGCCCTTGATAGCCATCATAAATACCGAAAACTTCTAAACCGTCAGACAGCGCAGCTCTTACTACACCACGAATGGCTGCATTCATCCCCGGTGCATCACCACCACTCGTTAAAACGCCGATTCTTTTGATCATGACTACCTCTAAACTAACAGCTGTTATTTTTAGAAATCATTTTACGATAATGCCATGACGTGCATGGCGGAGAGACTGAGTAAACGTAAATCAGGCCTAAATACTGAGGCTCACTGCAACAAGCCAAACATACCGGAACAATTTGTAGGGTAATTCCGGTCAGATAAGCTATCAGGCCTTATTTCAGATAGATACGTTATCACCAACTCTCAAAGAGTATAGCAAAAACCCACTGCTGAATTGATTCAGTTTATGTTAAAAACAGTAATAATTTATACCAGATAATAATAATTAATGCTTTTACTTATCTGGCTATACTTCACTAATAATAGTACAAGACGGAAAAGCGATAGCTCAGCTTATCTTACTGGGCAATAACCGAGTAGGGATCCTGATGGATAATAACTTCGGAATTTGGAAAATGCTTAAGAATGTCCTTCTCAACGTTATCCGCAATCTGATGAGCCTCAATTAAAGGTAACTCATCTGCCATTTCCACATGCATCTGAATAAATCGAGTCGGCCCAGATTGTCGGGTACGCAGATCGTGAGCGCCGATAATTCCGGGCCAGGATAGCGCAATTCTCATAATTTCTTGCCGTTCTTCGTCAGGCAGGGCCCTATCGAGCAAGGTCTGTACCGCATCGTAAGCCATACGAAGTGCGCTATATAAAATATATACGCCAATAGCCAAAGCAAAAATAGCATCTGCATGAAGAAAACCATACATACTCAGGCCTAAAGCAATAAGGATCGCACCGTTCATAAAAATATCAGACTGGTAATGCAACATATCTGCACGAATAGCCTGACTCTCCGTCTTTCTTACTACCCAACGCTGAAATGTCACCAAACAAAGGGTTGTGACTAAAGAAATAAGAGTGACGGCAATACCTACACCGGCGAATTTTATCGGCTGAGGATTAACTAAATGCTGGAAACCGGTTAAAAATAGAAAAATCGCACTACCGCTGATAAACATACTTTGTGCCAGCGCGGCTAATGATTCAGCCTTACCATGACCAAAAGTATGCTGATGATCGGCAGGCTGCAAGGAATAGCGCACAACCAGTAAATTTGTTAACGAAGCGGCGATATCAACAAACGAGTCAACTAAGGCCGCCAGTAAACTGACTGAACCGGTTAACCACCAAGCGATAACTTTAACTAATAGCAAAACAGATGCTGTCAGAGTGGCACATATTGCTGCTCGCCTGACTAATCGCCCGTATTGTTCAATCACTACCTAATCCCCAAACCTGACTTATTTAGCCGTTAGTATAGCGATTTTTAGACAAAAAAAACCCCGCCGTCAATGGCGGGGAAGACATGGATGGTGTCTAAGGCAAGGAAAAACATACATCATAGGATACTACATACAACTACATACAATTACTGCGGGTTTGGTTCCTGGTACTTCAGCATTTGGTCTAAATTCTTTTGCATCTTCACCATCATTTCTGCATGGTTTTGATTAAATTTAGCCTTCTGCTCCGGCGTTAATAAGTTATAAAACTGATTATTAACTTTTGCCGATGCTACCTGCCGTTCTATTTGTGCTTTAGCTATGGTCTCAGCCTGTGCACGAACAGCATCTTCATCAAATTTGTCAGCGGTGATAAATTTATGCATCGCTTCTATGTTGTCCATATGCATCTTTGGCATCGCGTCGTGATAATTCTGACGCATCAGGTCACGCATTTGCTGACGTTGTTTTTCGGTTAGATTTAAACCGTCAAACATGCCATGCTTATGCATCACTTTGTGATGCTTCATTGCTTCACCGTTATCCGTAGAAACAGGACTAGAATTTATTAGCTCAGACGGTTTTGCTTCTGCAGCCAACACTGTTGATGTGCTCAGTGCTAACATTGATGCCATAATTAAGGTATTTACTTTACGCATCATACTCTCCGCAAACTTCGCTATGTTGAACCGATGAAGAGAGTCTACTGCACCGGATGAAAACTAGCGTCAGTGCATGTAAATGTGTGTAAAGTCATGGAATACCGCCATCTAATCGAGTAATTTTGCTGCCGGAGGAAACGTTATGAGTAAAATATTGCTTGTTGATGACGATCGTGAAATCACGTCATTATTAGAAGAATTGCTAGAGTTAGAAGGATTCGACGTTATTGTTGCTTATGATGGTGAACAAGCAATAAGTATGATGGACGATAGTGTAGACCTACTGTTACTTGATATTATGATGCCAAAGAAAAATGGCATTGATACATTAAAAGAGTTACGCCAAAACTACCAAACTCCGGTCATTATGCTTACGGCCCGCGGTAGTGAATTAGATCGCGTTCTGGGCCTTGAACTGGGTGCCGATGATTACCTGCCAAAACCGTTTAACGATCGTGAATTAATTGCCCGTATTCGTGCAATTCTAAGACGTTCAAACTGGAGTGAGCAGCAACAAGAACCTGAAAACAGTTCTAATACATTACAAGTTGATAAACTGCGTCTGAATCCTGGGCGTCAGGAAGCCAGCTTTGACGGCGTAACGTTGGACCTCACCGGTACAGAATTTACTTTACTCTATCTGTTAGCACAGCGCTTAGGTCAGGTTGTTTCCCGCGAATATTTAAGTCAGGAAGTGCTGGGGAAACGATTAACCCCGTTTGACCGCGCCATTGATATGCATATTTCAAACCTAAGGCGCAAACTCCCTGAACGCCATGACGGGCTACCTTGGTTTAAAACCCTGCGCGGACGCGGCTATCTGATGGTGACCGTAACATGATAACCCTTAATAGCCTGACAACCCGCATTTTTGCGATTTTCTGGCTGACATTAACGCTGGTGTTAATGGTGGTATTAATGGTGCCTAAACTGGATTCCCGCCAGTTGGCACCAGTGCTTGATAACGAACGCCGCCAGGGAACAATGCTAGAGCAGCACGTTGAAGCTGAACTGGCCAGTACGCCAAACAGCGACCTCATGTGGTGGCGCAGATTACTCCAAACCATTGAAAAGTGGTCTCCACCCGGTCAGCGGATGCTTTTAGTCACCAGTGAAGGCCGGATTGTCGGCGTTCTCAAACGTAATGAAATGCAGATGGTGCGTAACTTCATCGGTCAGGCCGATAACGCTGACTATCCGATGAAGAAAAAATATGGCCTGCTCGAAATGCTGGGCCCGTTCTCTGTCCGCGATAGAGAAGAGCATTATCAGCTTTATTTAATGCGCCCGGCTAACAGCCCTCAGTCCGATTTTATTAACCTGTTATTTGACCGCCCGTTACTTATGCTGGCAGTTACCATGGTAATCAGCATTCCGCTGTTATTGTGGCTGGCATGGAGTCTGGCAAAACCGGCTCGCAAGCTTAAACAGGCCGCCGATGAAGTCGCCAGAGGTAACCTTAAAGAATCGCCAGAGCTGGAGTTTGGCCCGCTGGAATTTCGCGCGGCAGGAGCCAGTTTTAACCAAATGGTCAGCGGTCTTGATCGAATGGTAAAAGCCCAACAGCGTCTGATATCCGATATTTCTCATGAGCTACGCACTCCGTTAACCCGCCTTCAATTAGCCACAGCCTTAATGCGCCGGCGTCATGGCGAATTCAAAGAACTGGCCAGAATAGAAACTGAAGCTCAGCGTCTGGATAACATGATCAATCATCTTTTGGCTCTTTCACGCAATCAGTATAAAAGTGAAATCTCCAGAGAACGCCTGTTAGCTAATGAGCTATGGGCTGATGTACTGGATAATGCAAAATTTGAAGCTGAACACACCGATAAAAAATTGGAAATAGCCGTGCCTCCGGGGCCATGGCCAATTTTTGGCAATCGGACTGCGCTAGACAGCGCCCTGGAAAACGTTATTCGCAATGCATTCCGCTACTCCCATAATCATATTGTCGTGACTTTTCACTGTGACGATCAGGGCATTGAGATTCATGTTGATGATGATGGTCCGGGTGTTGCAGAAGAAGACCGTGAGCAGATATTCAGGCCTTTCTACCGCACGGATGAAGCACGGGATCGTAACTCCGGAGGCTCTGGTTTAGGCCTTGCCATTGTCGAATCAGCCATCAGCCAACATGGCGGATGGGCTAAAGCGGATAAGAGCCCCCTGGGCGGCCTGCGTTTGACTATTTGGCTACCACTCTATTCTCGCTAGTTCTAGCGATGCTTAATTTCTGTTATTCTGCGCCTCTCTAATCGGGGGGGCGCATGTTAAATATCGTTTTATTCGAACCAGAAATACCACCAAATACCGGTAATATTATCCGCTTATGTGCCAATACTGGCTTTCAGTTGCATCTGATTGAACCACTAGGTTTTACTTGGGATGATAAAAGGCTCCGTCGTGCCGGGCTGGATTACCATGAATTTGCAGCCATCAAGCGCTACAAAAACTATCAGGCATTTATCTTAAATGAAGCCCCTGCACGCCTTTTTGCGCTAACGACTAAAGGAACGCCTGCACATAGTGCGGTTACTTATCAGGCCGGAGATTACCTGCTGTTTGGCCCGGAAACTCGGGGGTTACCGATGGAGATACTGGATAGCCTGCCGAAGAATCAAAAAATTCGCATTCCTATGCAACCGGATAGCCGCAGCATGAATTTATCAAATGCGGTCTCAGTGGTTGTATATGAAGCGTGGAGGCAATTAGGTTACTCAGGCGCCCTGCATAAAGAGTAATGCGTTCTAGATGAATTACAGACGCGTTGGAAGGGAATAACACAACGACGCTTAAGCTAAGCGTCGTTGTCAGATTAGATATCTTCTTTTAGGCCATTGAAGTTCTGGTCCATTTCCATTGATGGTTTGTCACTGCCTGATTGACCAACAATGCGCGCAGGAACACCCGCGACGGTAGTATGGGGAGGTACTTCCTGTAAAACCACGGAGCCAGCACCAATCTTAGCTCCGCGACCGACCTCAATGTTACCTAAAATTTTAGCGCCGGCGCCAATCATAACGCCTTCACGAATCTTAGGATGTCGATCTCCGCCTTCTTTACCGGTACCGCCTAAAGTCACTGACTGTAAAATCGATACGTCGTTATCAACCACCGCCGTTTCGCCGATAACAATACCGGTGGCATGGTCGAGCATAATGCCGCAGCCAATACGAGCAGCCGGATGGATATCTACGCCAAATACGACAGAAACCTGATTTTGAAGGTAAATAGCCAGAGCTTTACGATTCTGCTGCCAAAGCCAATGACCTACCCGATAGGCCTGTAAAGCATGAAAACCTTTCAGATAAAGCAGCGGGGTGGAATATTTATCAACCGCAGGGTCACGCTGGCGCACGGCTAAAATATCGCGTGCCGCAGACTCAATCATATTACTGTCTGACTTAAAAGCGGCTTCGATAATCTCTCTGACGGAGATTGCCGGCATGGTTGCACTGGCCAATTTATTGGCCAAAATATAGCTAAGAGCATTACCCAGAAATTCATGATTCAAGAGCGTCGAATGGAAAAAGCTGGCTAATATTGGTTCACACTCCACCAATTTCCGCGCTTCAACTTTAATTTCATTCCAGACTTGTGTTGATTCTAATGACATTCCGGCTCCTGCTCACACCATTGACGCTGATAAAGTAAAACAGGTCATGATATAAATTAATTTGTTGTTTTTTCGTCTTTACTGGTTCGGCTAAGTAACGCTATCGCCGCTTCACGAGCATCTTTGCCAGCGTAAAGTACTTGATATATTTGTTCTGTAATTGGCATTTCTACGCCGTAGCGTTGAGACAATATCCAGACCTCTTTAGTATTCCTATAACCTTCAACCACTTGCCCGATTTGCTTTTGAGCCTCATCGACACTTTTACCTTCGCCCAGCATAATACCGAAACGACGGTTACGGGATTGATTATCAGTACAGGTCAACACCAAATCCCCTAAGCCAGCCATGCCCATAAATGTGGCAGGTTTAGCACCTAAGGCTTCTCCCAGACGGCTCATTTCAGCCAATCCACGAGTGATCAATGCAGTACGAGCGTTAGCACCAAAGCCAATACCATCTGACATTCCGGCGCCAATTGCGATCACATTTTTTACCGCACCGCCAAGCTGCACCCCGATAAAGTCAGGATTGCTGTATACCCTGAAGCTCTTACCGCAGTGTAAAAGTTTTTGCAGATCGTCAGTAAAAGTAGGATCCGATGAAGACACCGCGATAGCCGTAGGCAAACCTGCAGCCAGTTCTTTGGCAAACGTGGGCCCGGAAATAACGGCGAGCGGGATAGCATCGCCCAAAGCTTCTCTGGCGACCTCTTGCAATAAACGGCCGGTATCCGCCTCCAATCCTTTAGTTGCCCAGACAATACGAGCATCAGATTTTAAATAAGGTTTAATCTGACGAAGAACATTCCCAAACACATGGCTTGGTACAACCACCAAAATGTCACGACTGGCACTAATAGCCAGTTGGAGGTCTGTCTGAAGCTGTAGATTATCGGGGAAGGTTACGTCTGGAAGGAAAGCCTGATTTTTTCTATCTTGTTGTAGCGTATTAATATGTTTGGGATCGTGCCCCCACAACACGACAGAGTGACCATTACGCGCTAGCGTAATGGCTAATGCGGTGCCGTATGAACCGGCACCGATTACAGTCATATCGACCTGTTTCATTACGCGTCCTGACGCGGTGCAGCTGCACCTTGTTCGGCCTCGGCTTGCTGTTGTAAATAATTCATGAACAGCGCATCAAAATTAACCGGAGCTAAATTTAACTGAGGGAAGGTTCCGCGAGAAACTAGGCTAGTAATACATTCACGGGCATAAGGGAACAGAATATTCGGGCAATATGCACCTAAACAATGTGCCATTTGTGAATCATCAAGGCCTGTCACATTGAAAATACCAGCTTGCTGCACTTCACATAGAAAAGCAGTATCGTCGCCCAATGCTGAAGTCACGGTAACGCGAAGAACAACTTCAAATACACCATCAGCCAGCTGATTAGAGGCAGTATCTAAATCCAACTTCACTTCCGGTTCCCACTCTTTTTGGAAAATAAGCGGTGCGCCAGGAGCTTCAAAAGAGACGTCTTTGGTGTAAATACGCTGGATTTGAAAAGCCATTTCTGGGCTACTTTGTTCTGACATATGAATATTACCTTGTAAGTTAAATGTCCTTTTAATGTTGCCGTAAGGCTTTAGCCTAAAGCAACCATCCGGAATGTATTAAAAAAGAACGCTGGACTGCGCCTGCACAAATTTATTATTTACCACGAACTAACGGTAAATTATCTGCGGTCCAGCCAGACAAACCATTCTTCAGTATATAAACCTGTGTAAAACCTTCTTTCACTAACGCATCAGCCGGCGCTCTTGCGCTGGTTCCATTAGCACAAAGAACGATAACCGGACGCTCTTTATGTTTATCTAAAACGGCTAACGTACCGTTTTTGATATCCGTTGGCGTTAAGTTAATAGCACCAACAATGTGCCCTTTACGGAACTCATCAATAGTACGGGTATCAACAACCACAGCCTCTTCGGAATTAATAAGGCGGGTAACATCTGAATTACTCACTTCCTTTACTTTTGAAAGTGTAGTCTTAAATGTCGTAAAAATTACGGCGACCAGTAACCCAACCCAAGCAAAGCTCAATATCGGGTGGGCAGTAACAAATTGAATAGCTTGTTCCATCATGGAGGATAACGACTCTCGCTGTTTTGGGATTTATAATTAAGGTTATGGAGTATACCTGCGCACCGCATCAATTACAGCCAAATATACCGACACTATTGTAGAAAATACGGCGCATCTCTAAGAATTTTATCAAGAGTCAGGACTACATACATTGAAAAATAGCAAAAACAGATACCAATGTCTGATTTTTACGCTTATTTTTTTCTGACTGTAGTAAAATTAATGTAAATGACGATGTCTATAGCACCTATCGTTACCTCCTATTTCTTAACGTGGTATAAAGATACTACGAGCCATAAACTTTAATATGATGTTATTTAAGAGGTTATTGTAATGTCGACCGTAAAAAAACCAATAGTACTCGTGATTCTTGATGGTTACGGCCATCGTGAAGAGCAACAAGACAACGCCATTGTTAATGCAAAAAAGCCGGTCATGGACGAATTGTGGAAAAATTATCCACACACTCTCATCGCGGCTTCGGGATTAGACGTTGGTTTACCTGATGGCCAAATGGGTAACTCTGAAGTAGGTCACGTTAACCTTGGCGCCGGTCGTATCGTTTATCAGGATCTGACCCGTTTAGATAAAGAAATTAAAGATGGCGACTTCTTCACCAATGCCACATTAACCTCAGCCGTTGATAAAGCCGTTGCTGCAGGCAAAGCCGTGCACATCATGGGCTTAATGTCACCTGGTGGCGTACATAGCCATGAAGACCATATCTTAGCGATGATTGAACTGGCGTCAAAACGCGGCGCTAAGGCTGTCTACCTGCATGCATTCCTGGATGGTCGCGATACCCCACCCCGTAGTGCGGAATCAACACTGAAACGATTCACTGATGAATTTAAAAAACTGGGTACTGGCCGGGTTGCCACCATCATTGGCCGTTACTACGCAATGGATCGTGATAACCGCTGGGACCGCGTACAGTTAGCCTATGACCTGATGGTTGATGCTAAAGGTGAGTTTACTGCAGATAATGCAGTAAGCGCATTACAAGCAGCTTACGCGCGCGATGAAAATGATGAGTTCGTCAAACCAACGGTAATTCAACAAGCAGGCGAACCTTCTGCAGCAATGCAAGATGGTGACACCTTAATATTTATGAATTTCCGCGCCGACCGAGCACGCCAGATCACCCGTACATTTATTAACCCTGACTTTGACGGTTTTAAACGTAATCGCGTGGTTAACTTTGGCGAATTTGTGATGTTAACTGAATACGCGGCGGATATTAAAGCCTCGTGCGCTTACCCACCGGAATCACTTAACAATACGTTTGGTGAGTGGTTAATGAAGCACGATAAGACCCAATTACGTATCTCTGAAACTGAAAAATACGCTCATGTCACCTTCTTCTATAATGGTGGTGTTGAAGAACCATTTACTGGTGAAGACCGTATTCTGATCAATTCCCCTAAAGTCGCGACTTACGATCTCCAGCCGGAAATGAGTTCAGCCGAACTGACAGAAAAATTGGTTGGTGCCATTAAGAGTGGTAAATACGACGCGATTATCTGTAACTACCCAAATGGTGATATGGTCGGACATACCGGTATTTATGATGCGGCAATCAAGGCAGTTGAAACGCTGGATGCATGCGTTGGCCAAGTAGTTCAAGCGGTTAAAGAAGTCGGTGGTCAGCTACTAGTAACGGCAGACCATGGTAACGCGGAACAAATGCGCGATCCTGCAACTGGTCAGGCTCATACGGCTCATACCAGCTTGCCAGTTCCGCTTATTTATGTCGGGAAACCGGCTAGAACGCTGGAAGGTGGCAAGTTATCAGACCTTGCTCCAACCATGCTAAGCCTGATGGGTATGGAAATTCCACCAGAGATGACTGGTAAGCCGCTATTCATCGTGGAATAATCCTTTCCTATGAAGGAAAAGATTTTTTACTGTCCACAAATGATTTGGGGGTCGATGGTGCAAGTATATAATTGTCACAATGCACTATTCACATCGGCCCTCCATTTTGGTTTTTCGGTTATTTGCGCCAGTGCACTTTATGCTGGCGCGCTTTTATATCCTCAGGCCGCACACGCCGAAGATAATAAGCAACAGCTCAATACCATACTGCAGGACATTGCAGAAAAAGAAAAAAACGTTCAACAACAGCAACAAAAACGAGATTCACTGCAAGAACAGCTGCGGGAACAAGAAAAATCTATAGCCCAATCCAGCTTAACCCTGCGTAGTACCCAATCCGACCTCACGGCCATTGGCGGTGAAATTGGCTCACTAACGTCAAATATCAAAAAACTTCAGAAACAACAGAATATCCAACAGGACTATCTGGCTAAGCAGTTAGATGCCGCATTCCGCCTTGGGAAAAGCTCCGAGTTTCAGCTCATCCTTGAAGGTGAAGACAGCCACCGCAGTGAGCGAATTCTGGCTTATTACGGCTATCTGAATGAATCACGTCAAAACGCCATCAATGAACTCAAAGAGACTCAAACCGATTTGGCGCTTGAAAAAAATAAATTACAACAAAAGCAAAGCCAACAGAAAACCTTGCTGGATCAGCAGAAACTGGCGCAAGAAAAACTTGAATCGGCCAGACAGGCACGTAAACAAACGCTGGGAGAACTCGATGTCTCTATACAAGCCGACCGTCAAAAGCTGGCTGAGTTAAAGAAAAATGAGTCCCGTCTGAGAGATCAAATAGCCAAGGCTGAGCGTGAAGCAAAAGCACGGGCAGAAAGAGAACAAAAAGAAGCTGAAAAATTAAGACAAAAACAGCAGCAGGCAGTAAAAAAAGGATCTTCCTACAAACCAACTGAAGAAGAGCGGGCATTAATGTCCCGTACTGGCGGACTAGGTCGACCAGCAGGACAAGCAATATGGCCGGTAAAAGGCCAAGTCAGCCACCGATTTGGTGAAGCATTACAGGGTGAATTACGTTGGAAAGGCATGGTCATCAATGCTCCGGAAGGCAGTGAAGTTCGGGCTATTGCGGACGGACGCGTGCTACTTGCCGATTGGTTACAGGGCTATGGCTTAGTGGTCGTTATCGAACACGGCAAAAGTGATATGAGCCTGTATGGCTATAACCAAAGCGCCATTGTCAGTGTCGGAGCTCAGGTCAAAGCAGGGCAGCCTATTGCGCTGGTCGGTACCAGCGGCGGCCAAGGTGAACCTTCTTTATACTTTGAAATTCGTCGTCAGGGCCAGGCGGTCAATCCTCAACCATGGCTGGGCAAATAGTTATGATTAATATTAGGCTCGCCATCCCTCTGCTATTAGCTATGCTGAGCCCGAATGCACTGGCAACCCCGGCAAAACTGGCTATTGTTATTGATGATTTTGGCTATCGTCGGCATAACGAAGAGCAAATCTTACAGCTCCCGGCTGCAATCTCTGTCGCTATATTGCCCAATGCGCCGTTATCTAAAGAAATGGCTAAGAAAGCGCATCAACAAGGTCATGAAATTTTGATTCATATGCCGATGGAGCCCATCAGTAAACAGCCATTGGAACGGGATACTTTACGCCCGACGATGAATAAACAGGAAATTCAGCGAATTATTGCCCAAGCTATCCATAACGTCCCTAATGCAAAGGGCATGAATAACCATATGGGAAGCGCAATGACTTCAGATCTCGCCGCAATGCAGCGAGTAATGGGGACGCTTAGCCATTATCAACTTTACTTTCTTGATAGCATGACGATTGGTAGCAGTAAGGCCACTCAAGCTGCACAGGGTACCGGTGTACAAGTTGTGAAAAGAAAAGTTTTTCTTGATGATGACCAAAGTGATGCGGCAGTGCTAAAGCAGTTTAATCTTGCCGTCAAAATGGCGCAGAAAAATGGTTCAGCCATCGCCATAGGTCACCCGCATCCAAGTACTGTACGCGTTTTGCAGAATAGGCTACCCACATTACCGGCTGACGTGGTGCTAGTTCCCGTTAGCGCTCTCTTGCCTTCAGCCCCACCAATCACACTACCTTCGCATGAGAATACACAGCAAAAGCTTCCTGAGCTGACAATGGCTCAACGTTGCCCTAGCCCGGAATCAATTAACACAATTAATCCTACGGCTACTTATGCGACGGTAAAAAACACCGTGGGCGCGTCTCCTTTGGCGCTGTCAGTCTATTCTTATTTAGCCTACTGTAGCGCCTCTTATCAAAACCTATCACCATCTAAACCGATGGTAAAAAAGTAACCACTCACCTATTTTGCATGCCAATTAATCATGGTTAATTGAACAAAAACAGTCTCTACGTTACTATTCGCTCCTCTCTGTTCAATGGCGGTCTGTCTATGTTTTCTTTATCTGTATGCGTTTTGACGTTTAATTCTGCGCGCTTATTAAAAGACGTCTTATCGCCGTTAGTTGATATCGCTGATGAACTCATCATTGTCGACTCAGGAAGTTCTGACGACACCTTAAGCATATGCCAAGAGTTCAGCATAACCCCAAGCTACCGGGCTTATACTACGCATGGCGAACAGATGAACTTCGCCATCTCACTGACCAACAATTCGTGGGTCCTCTGCATGGACAGCGATGAAATCATTGATCGAAAAACAGTCGAAGAGATCAAGAAAATAAAAGCCGGGGCAACGCCTGAAACAGATATGGCTTTTCGTATTTCGCGCCATTGGTTTGTGCTTGGTCAGGAAGTTCACAATATTTATCCGGTCACTTCACCAGATTATCCCGTCCGATTGTTCAACAAAGAGAGCGTGATGTTTAATAGTCGCCCGGTTGACGATGCCGCCGAAGGATATAAGAATACGGCCGTGATTTCCGGATTTGTTAAACACGACACTTTTTTCTCAATCCATGAAGTGTTCAATAAGCTCAATGGCTATACCACCCGGCTGGTCAAATATAAAAAAGTCACCCCTTCTCTTGCCCGTGGATTTTTCAGCGCATTCGGTTCATTTTGGAAATGGTATGTGTTCAAAAATGGCTGGAAAGATGGCAAAGTTGGTGTAATCACAGGTACTTATGCCGTTGCCTATAGCTTTATGAAATACTTGAAAGCCTGGTATCAACATGACGGCAAGCGTAAGTAATTAACTGAAATTTATCATATTCAATAGAACTACTCATTCTAGCCTGGTGTCTATTGCTAGGCGCGTTATGCCATTGAAGTATGGCTAGTAGTATAATAATCGCTCATGAAGGTGTAGTCTCCGGCTACATCAGATAAGTACTTATATCGGAATAAATGGTGAGACCATGATTATCGTTACCGGCGGTGCTGGATTTATTGGCAGCAATATCATTAAAGCATTAAATAAAATGGGCTATCAGGACATTCTGGTTGTCGATAACTTAAAAGATGGAACTAAATTTGCCAATCTGGTTGATTTAGAAATTGCCGACTACATCGACAAAGAAGACTTTATTGCCAATATTATGGCCGGTGATGACCTCGGTGATATCGATGCAGTCTTCCATCAGGGCGCTTGTTCATCAACCACAGAGTGGGATGGCAAGTATATGATGGATAACAACTATCAGTACTCCAAAGACCTGCTCCATTATTGTTTAGATCGTCAAATTCCATTCCTCTATGCTTCGTCAGCAGCAACCTACGGCGGACGTAGCGATAACTTTGTTGAAAATAGAGAGTTTGAACAACCGCTGAACGTTTACGGGTACTCTAAGTTTCTTTTCGATCAATATGTTCGCCAGATTCTGCCACAGGCTGAATCACAAATTTGTGGTTTTCGTTACTTCAACGTTTATGGGCCAAGAGAAAACCACAAAGGCAGCATGGCCAGCGTTGCTTTTCATCTGAATAACCAGATTAACAATGGAGAGAATCCAAAGTTATTCTCAGGAAGCGAAGGCTTTAAGCGCGATTTTATTTACGTCGGTGATGTAGCTGATGTTAATCTTTGGTTCTGGAAGAACGGTGTCTCAGGTATTTACAACTGTGGAACCGGCCGCTCAGAGTCTTTTCAGGCCGTTGCTGATGCTGTTTTAGAATTCCACAAAAAAGGTCACGTCGAATATATTCCATTCCCGGAAAAGCTAAAGGGCCGCTACCAGTCCTTTACTCAGGCTGACCTGACTAAGCTAAAAGACGCCGGTTATAACGCGCCGTTCAAAACCGTGGCAGAAGGCGTTGCCGAATACATGATCTGGCTGAATAAAGATAACCTATAAATAATAATTCGTTGCCAGATACTGATACAAAGCCTGGGTTAAAACTCAGGCTTTGGTTCTAATTTAAAATATTGTTATAAAGAGCTGAGACTGTGTCATCGGAGCAAAACAGAGCATGAAAACGCTGATTATAGGGCCATCCTGGGTCGGTGACATGATGATGTCCCAAAGCCTTTATCGCTCACTGAAAGTTCAAAATCCTGATGTTGTAATAGACGTCATGGCCCCGGCGTGGTGTCGCCCGCTGCTGGCTCGCATGCCGGAAGTTAACCAAGCACTACCCATGCCCCTGGGGCATGGTGCCTTGGCTATTGGACAGCGTTATCAGCTAGGAAAACAGCTTCGCGACCAAAGCTATAAACAGGCTATTGTCTTACCCAATTCATTTAAGTCTGCGCTAGTCCCCTTCTTTGCTCAAATCCCAAAACGAACCGGCTGGCGCGGCGAGATGCGTTACGGCCTGTTAAATGACGTAAGGGTGTTAGATAAAATCGCTTTTCCTTTGATGGTTCAGCGCTATGCCGCGTTGGCATACGATAAAAACGATATTCATAGTGCAGAAGATATACCTCAGCCTATTCTTTGGCCTCAGCTACATGTTAATCAACAAGAGATCGTTGATACCACGGCTAAGTTCAATCTTTCAGGCGACCGTTTAACCATTGGCTTTTGCCCGGGAGCGGAATTCGGCCCGGCTAAACGCTGGCCGCACTATCACTACGCGGAGTTAGCCAAAAACTTAATCGACCAAGGTTATCAAATTGCCCTGTTTGGTTCGGCAAAGGATAAAGAGGCCGGAGAGCAGATCCGAAGCGCCCTTCCGCAGGATTTACAGCCACATTGTTATAATCTTGCTGGAGATACTCAGCTAGAACAGGCGGTTATTCTTATTGCGGGCTGCGCTGCTGTGATAAGTAATGATTCAGGGCTGATGCATATTGCTGCCGCACTCAATAAGCCACTGATTGCGCTATATGGCCCAAGCAGCCCAGACTTCACGCCACCATTGTCACATCAGGCAAAAGTTATTCGCCTTATCGAAGGCTACTTTAAGATTCGTAAAGGTGATGCCCAGCAAGGTTATCACCAAAGCCTGATAGATATCCTGCCTGAACGGGTTTTGGTTGAACTCAATATGTTATTAGCCAATGAAGGTCCTAAATAATGCGGGTTCTGATCGTCAAAACTTCATCTATGGGTGATGTACTGCATACCCTACCCGCACTGACGGATGCCCGACGGGCAATACCCGATATACAATTTGACTGGGTAGTTGAGGAAGGATTTTCTCAAATACCTGACTGGCATTCTGCCGTTGACCGTACGATTCCGGTAGCCATAAGGCGTTGGAGAAAATCGTGGTTTCATTCAGATACCCGTAAAGAAAGAAAGGCGTTTATTACCAGCCTGCAACAATATCAATACGACGCCGTTATTGATGCTCAAGGTTTGATTAAGAGTGCAATATTAGTCACGCGTAAAGCCAGAGGCGTAAAACATGGGCCAGACTGGAACAGTGCCAGAGAGCCGGTAGCTAGTTGGTTTTACGATATTAAACATTCAGTGGCTAAAAACCAACATGCGGTAGAACGAACTCGGCAACTATTTGCAATGAGCTTGGGCTATGAGATACCAACCCAAAAAGGTGATTACGGTATTGCCTCGCGTTTTAACGCAACGCCTTGTGAAGATGCTAATCAATACTTAGTTTTCCTGCATGCGACAACCCGTGACAATAAACACTGGCCGGAGCAGCACTGGCGAGAGCTAATCGCTCTGACAGCGGTATCAGGACTAAAGATTAAGCTTCCATGGGGAGCTCCCCATGAACACGAAAGAGCAATACGTTTAGCCGAAGGCTTTCAACATGTCGAAGTTTTGCCTAAACTATCCCTTGGAGAAATAGCTCAGGTCTTAGCTGGCGCAAAAGCCGTGGTTTCCGTGGATACCGGCCTAAGCCACCTAACCGCCGCTCTGGATCGTCCGAATATTACGTTATACGGACCGACGGATCCGGGGTTGATTGGGGGGTATGGGGAGAATCAGGCTGAAGTACGGGCGCCTGATAATAATTTATCATTGCTGGAAGCTCCAGCAGTTGAAACAAAGTTGAGAAAATTCATACAATGAAAACACTACATGTTATCAACTTAGGTAAACTCGGTGGTGTTGAGAGACTTTTTCTTGAATATATCAATGGTGAAAATGCAAAGAATGACCAAATACTTTGTATTGGCGATCATATTGGTGAAGAAATATTCAGTCAGTTAAAAAATAAAAACATCCGTTTCGCGAATCGAATTTGTTCTACTTTAAAAATTAAATACCCTTCGTTTATTAGAAAGTATGTTCTAAAAAGAAAAATTGAGCAGGCCAATGCAGATTTGGTTATTGTATGGGACCTCGTTCTCAGCCTTCCGGCCAAACCTTCAAAAGGCAAAATAGTATATTATGATCACGGTTGCTCGTGGCGATATAAGCATAATAAGAAAACGTTACGCTTTTTGGCCATGCTTGATGGTTGTATTTCAGCCTCACATGCATCAAAACGCGTTTTACAATTAAGATTTAATTTACCTTGTTCAATACACGTAGTTGTCGATCGAATACTGACGCCTAAATGTATTAATAAGTCATCAAAAGAGATTGGTGATTGTATAAAAATAGGGACTGCATCTCGATTAGTTGGTTTAAAAGGTGTCAGTGTATCTATATTAATGATTAAAGAACTCATCAATCGGGGATATAAAGTTAAATTTTATATTGCAGGGAAAGGGCCCGATCATGAAGATCTAAAAGCATTAGTTAATAAACTAGGCATAGAACATTATGTGGAATTTTTAGGATTTCAACAAGACCTTTCATCTTTTTTTAATAACATTGATATCTATATGAGTACCCCAGTCACAGAACCATTTGGATTATCTTGTATGGAAGCATTATATTATGGTGTACCTGTAATATTTCCAATGATTGATGGTCAACCTGAGGTTATAAAAGATGGTTACTGTGGTATCGGGCTAATTCCTAAAGTTACACCGGAAGAACACTATTCGGATACAGGTATTAATGTCGATTTTCCACATAAAATTTATGACCCAACCAATGACTGTTTATCTGAGGCTTTCATACTTTCTCATATTGAATGTGCAGATGCTGTTGAAAAAATAATTAAGGGCTTTTACAAAGAATATCGAATTAATGCATTTAAACATGTAGATGAGTGTTTTAGATATGAGAAATTCAAAGATGAATTACATACTGCATTAATGACTATAAATAATGAAGAAGACATTAAAAATAATGACTATTAACCTCAATAGAGTTGATTACTCCTTATATATAGTGACAATTGCATGCTGTTTACTGGCTTTAGTTTTAGTACCATTAGTTCCATCTATTGGTCGTAAATTATTTTATTTCTCTTGCTATATATCATTAGCTGGTCTTTTGATTAATATAAAAAAGTTGAAAAATAGCATAAAAAAAGAAGACATTTTAATCAGCACCTCTTTTTTTATCTTTGGCATAGTAAATATATTGTGGGTGCTAATATATAAACCAACGGATAATTACAGTCCAATCTATCCCATTTTTATGAAAATAGGAGAGATATTAGTTATTTCATCTTTGTTATTTTTGTATTTATCTACAAATAGAACCAAATGTAATATAAGCGCCTATATATTTTTAATAGGTATCACTATAAATTCATATGTTTTCTATGAGTACTTTATAAAAAACATTTCTCGAGCTGAGTTAGGAACTGAGAGAGCTACAATTGCTGCTTATATCATTAGTATAATAAGTTCATTAGTACTTTCTACTATTTTAAAATATAAGAATAAATTTAAATTTCATATTGCATTTTTTTATTTCATTTTTAGTTTTTCTGCAATCATTCTAACACAAACTAGAGCTGCAATTATTCTATTTCCTATACTATCCCTACTGACAATATTAACGAATACAGAAGTATCTAAAAAAAATCTAATAAAAACCACATGTATTCTATTGGCTATTTTAATAGGATTAGGTTTTCTATTCAAAACAACATTAGAAGTTCGTTATAATGAAATGAAAAATGATATTGTTTTATATCAGGAATTGAATAGTAACTCGTCAATAGGAGCTAGATTCGCAATGGCAACGGTAGGTTTGAAAATTGGTGCTAATAATATTTTTGGACAATCAGCAGAAGATAGAATTGAAAAAGTGAATCAGATAATTGCTAAAGATGAATCCTTATCGGGTGCAGGCATATATACAAATATTCATTTGCATAATGAAATAATAGATAATTTATCTATAAAAGGAATCTTTGGTGTAATTTCATTATTATTTTTTTATATATCTTTACTATATTCTTCATTGAGAAATGGTATAAATATACCAATGCTTATAATAACACTAAGCGCTATAACGTATGGGCTAAGTGATGTTTTATTCTTTAGTAAAGAATTTACATTTACATTTATACTCTGCATCGTTATAAGTAAATTGTTAAACAATAAAAATTCAGAAATTAATTATGAAAAAAAATAACTTCTTACTTAGCATTATAATTCCTTGTTATAATAATGATATATATATCATCCCATGCTTGGAATCGATAGTTTCCCAAGTAAACGACCGTGTTCAAATTATCATTATTAATGATGGCTCTACGGATAAATCAGATATTGTAGTGGAACATTATTTAAAAAATTATAAAGGTAACAATATTTTATATAAGAATCAGGATAATAATGGTGTATCTTCAGCTAGAAATCTTGGCCTAGACTATGCTGAAGGTGACTATATAACGTTTGTAGATTCAGATGACCTATTAGAAAATAACTATTGGTCTACAATTGAACCAATTATGGACTCAAGAAAATATGATCTCATCGATTTTAAATACCACCGTTTTTTTGTAGAAAATGGAAAGATCCGCGTATTGGAGAATAAAAAAAATCCCAATAAAATTAAATCATTACCTGACGTTTTCTCTCTTTCCGAATGGCATGTATGGACAAGAATAATAAAAAAAGACATAGCTATTATCGATAAATTTGAAATAGGGAAGCGTTATGAAGATATACTTTATACCCCTTATGCATACCTCCGAGCTAAAGAAATTTTACATTTAGATGATATATTTTATTTATATAGAGACAATCCTGACAGCATTACTAGTAATGTAAAGGAAAGTGACATTCATGATATTATTTTCTCCGTAAAAAAAATGATTAATTATATTAAACAAACTAACCAAGAGGATAGTGTATATTTAAAAGAGTTAACAACATATATGATAATTAACTGTTTCAAAGAAGTAAGGAAGATGCATAAAAAAATTTATGGTTACTATAATTATAAAGAAGAAACAAGTAAGGGTATAAAAAACTCACTATCGCATTGTGATATTAAACATATTAATCACAAGACATACTTGCAAATGAGATATAATAATATAGATAAATTTATATCATGGATTAAATACCTTCTAATAAAGAAGCATTAAGCTTAGCCCATTAATTTATATTGATAAAACTCCGCCATCGTCATCCCTTGAGTACATTGGCTTAACCATTCAAATAATTCTTCAAGGTCACGATAAAGTTGTTCAATAGAGGCATCATCCTTAAATGTCGGGCTTCCACCCGGCATAAATTCTGAAGAATGAAGCATAAACTCAACATAATTTTTACCTTCATCAAAGCATTGCTGAGCAACGAACTTCATCTCTTCTACATTATTGCCTTTCGGACGCAACCAGCGGGTCGATGGTGGGCGTTTCTTCCCCCTCAATCCATCATAAAGTTGTTTAAATGAATTATGCAATGAACCGTATTTCAATCGGGTGCTCATTGGTATCTGCAACAAACTGGAAGTACCTACTTTAGATATATCGTTAAGATCCATAAAATAGGCTCCATCAGGAAACTGGCTATAATCAGTTCCGCCATTTCCATCCGGCTTACCTTTAACCCCACTCCAATCGACATAAGGTGTCACTGAACAATCCACCTGATAACCAAATTCATGCAACAACTGAGCATAATACTCATTAAAAGCCCAACGCCCAGCTCTATGACTCAACATTTTTACATCAAATATATTTTCAAGAAGGTCAGTCATGACCGCTATTTTTTCGCGCATGATGGTCTGAGGATATTCAATCAGATAAGGCTTATAGCGATCGTCATCATCAGTTAGTGGCTGAAGCGGGGGACTATTCCATGCGTGAAGATGCATTCCGACTTCCCCTTGATTACGAGCAATAACATCCTTCGCAAAAGCGACATAATCAGGCGAAATAGCCATCTCATAATTAGTCAAGTAGGTAGGCTTAAATCCATATTTCTCACACAGTTGCTGGAACCGACCGAGGAATTTCGCATTCTGTGTTGAAATGTCTTTCGTGTTGACCCAAAGATTATCTCCTTCAGTGTCAATTGAAATAAGGAAAGCTGGCTTTTGCATAATTAAAACAATCTTTTTAGGAAAAGAAATTAGCTTAATGCTACCCACACTCACTCGTAGGTGCAAATGAAGTCTGTATCATTTATAAATTTAAGTTAGAGTCATCGGTACATTTAGGGTCTAAGACGATACTATTATTAGTCATATTTTGATTATACTACACCCTATTATTCAGCATACAGATACCCTTTGTTAAGGAACAATCAGGCATGAATCCAATCCGTCTTGCAATTGTTAGACAAAAATACCGCCCAGATGGAGGTGCCGAACGTTTTATCTCTCGGGCTTTAGAAGCACTGAAAGAGCAAAATCTCTCTCTCAATGTTATAACCCGAGAGTGGCAAGGGGAACAAAATCCTGATTGGAATATTTTCCAATGTAACCCGAGTAAATGGGGGAGAATAAGTCGGGAACGCGGCTTTGCTAAAGCTGCCAGAGCTATCTGGCAACAAGAAAAATTTGACTTAGTACAAAGCCATGAACGTATTCCTGGCTGCGATATTTACCGTGCAGGGGACGGTGTTCATCGTCGTTGGTTGCTACAAAGAGCCCGTATACTGCCAGTTTGGAGGCAAAAGCTATTATTTAGCGATCGATACCATCGTTATGTAATGAATGCAGAGAAAGAAATGTATTCAGCACCAGAATTGAAGGCAGTGATCTGTAATTCTGAGATGATTAAACAAGAAATTATTGAAGACTTTGGCGTTCCTGAATCTAAAATAGCGGTAATTTATAATGCCATCGACAGCCAGCGGTTCATTCCTGGTAATGAACAGATACGCCTACAAATCCGGAATCAGTTGGGTATTCGGCCAGACGCATCCTGCTTAATTTATGTCGGTTCCGGTTTTGAGCGTAAAGGCTTGGAAAGTGCTATTCGAGCAGTTTCAAAAACCTCACGATACTTATTTATTATTGGTAAAGATAAAGCGGAAAAACACTATAAGAACCTAGCGAATCAATTAGGTTGTCACGATAGAATCCATTTTTTAGGCGTACAAAATAATGTATTGCCCTACTATCAAGCTGCTGATGGACTAATCTTACCTACTCTATATGATCCTTTCCCTAACGTAATACTGGAAGCAATGGCCTGCGGGCTTCCAATCATTACCAGTCACTCATGTGGCGGATCCGAGTTTATTGAACAAGGGAAAAACGGTTTTATCTGTGATGCATTAGATATAAATGCGCTAACCATCGCTATTAATGAATTACCAGAGCAGGCAATTGACTCTCACATGGGAGAACTTGCCAGAAAACGAGTTATCAACCAAAATTCCGGCCTTTTATCTCAGCAACTAGTTGAACTGTACCAACGCTTAATGAGTATTTAAATGAGAATCCTATTTATCATTGATGGGCTACCCGGTGGCGGTGCCGAAAAAGTCGTCCTGACGCTGGCTGAAGGTATGACAACATTAGGTCATGAGGTTAGCCTATTCTCGTTGCGTAATGTCTGTGATTATCCTATTCCTTCAGGGATTGAATATAAAATTATTCAAGACGATTCTAGAGTGTTCTGGCGAAAAGTGACTGAAATAAAACGTCGTGCCAAACAGCTTGATGATGTCATTATAAAATCTCAACAGGCTGCAGGGGAATTCGATCTGGTTTTCTCAAATCTTCATAAAACAGACCGGATTGTTAGCCAATGTCGCAGTATCGACCAATCAAAAATATGGTTTTGTATACATGGAATTTTTTCTGCCTCTTATCTTGGAAACAAGAAAGGCTTTAGTCGCTGGCTCAAACAACGAAAAATAACTAATGTTTATCAACACAAAAATATTGTTGGCGTTTCTCAAGCCGCAATTGATGACCTGATAAACCAATTTAATATTACGGTAAAAAACAGCATAGAAATCAATAATCCTTTTGATATAGAAGGTATTCTGAAGCTGGCCAGTGAACCTTGCCCGTTAGCTGGTAGTGACTACTTAATTCACGTAGGACGTCTACATCCAAACAAGCGCCACGATCGCTTACTTAAAGCATATGCAAAAACTCAATTACCCTACCCACTAATACTGATGGGTAAAGGAAGTGATGCCTATACTGAAAAGTTGAAATCATTAGCTGACGAATTGGGTATCTCAGAAAAAGTTAAATTTATGGGATTTTGCGCCAATCCATACCCATATATTAAACATGCTAAAGTATTAATACTGAGTTCAGATAGTGAAGGATTTGGTAATGTATTAGTTGAATCACTAATATGCGGAACGCCGGTTGTTAGTACGAACTGTCCGGGCGGGCCATCGACAATTCTTACCGGGAATCTAGCATGCGGGTTATCCGAACTAAATGAAAATTCTTTAGCTGAAAAAATTATTCTCGTGTGTAATCACCCGCCGATAATAGAAGAAAAAACGCTTATGGATTATGGTATTATTCCCACGGCATTAAAGTACCTTTCGCTTGCGAATCAATAATTAAATTTAATAATATCAAGTGATATCAATCAGTTGATTGTGGATATATTATGCTGCGGTTGATTTATTCTACCCTACTCTACTTGCTCCAACCCCTAATCTGGCTCCGGTTATACCTACGGGGCAGGAAGGCTCCTGCCTATAGAAAGCGCTGGGCTGAGAGATATGGTTTTTGCCGTGGAAAAGTTGAACCGGGCGGCATCATGCTTCACTCCGTTTCTGTAGGCGAAACGCTAACGGCAATTCCATTAGTCAGGGCGCTGCGTTATCGTTATCCGACCCTGCCAATTACAGTGACAACCATGACACCTACGGGCTCAGAGCGCGTAATGTCAGCATTTGGCGATGATGTGCACCATGTCTATTTGCCTTATGATCTCCCCGGTTCAGTCAATCGCTTTTTAAATCAGGTCAGCCCTAAGCTAGTCATCGTTATGGAAACGGAGCTTTGGCCTAATCTGATTCATCAGCTTAATAAGCGTAAAATCCCGTTAGTCATTGCTAATGCCCGGCTATCAGAGCGCTCTGCAAAAGGCTACGCGAAGCTGGGCAAGACCATCCGGACCATGCTACAAAAAATTACGCTGATTGCTGCACAGAATAGCGAAGACGGCGAGCGTTTTATCCAGCTAGGCCTCAAGCGTTCTCACTTAACCGTTACCGGAAGTTTAAAATTTGATATTTCAGTTACGCCGGAACTATCGGCACGGGCATTAACGCTCAGACGTCAATGGGCTTCCCATCGCCCGGTCTGGATTGCGGCCAGTACGCATGATGGTGAAGAAAGTATTTTGCTGGAAGCCCATGCGAAGTTACTGCAACGCTTTCCGGATTTGTTATTGATCTTAGTTCCTCGTCACCCGGAACGTTTTTCAACGGCACAGCAGCTAACAACTCAGGCAGGAATGCGCTATATCACCCGCAGCAGCGGCGAAATTCCATCAGAGCAAACTCAGGTGATTATTGGTGACACCATGGGCGAGCTCATGTTGCTATATGGAATTGCTGATTTAGCCTTTGTCGGTGGTAGCCTGGTTGAACGTGGAGGCCATAATCCACTGGAGCCGGCAGCTCATGCGGTCCCGGTTCTTATGGGCCCCCATATCTTTAATTTCAAAGATATCTGTAACAAGCTGGAACAGGCTAATGGCCTGATTACCATTAATGATGCTGATTCGCTGGCAGAACAAATTACGCTATT
>POVV01000056.1_pt1 | contig 109542 bp, 90 predicted proteins | sample 1560271 | NCBI WGS metagenome assembly POVV01 (sample SAMN08337232, study PRJNA429181) | Bioreactor metagenome, whole genome shotgun sequencing project. | biome: cows' rumen and soil; feature: anaerobic; isolation source: anaerobic chemostat enrichment culture, galacturonate as sole carbon... | reverse complement strand
AATAACTGCTGAAAGCCATCCTGATTATCTTTACCTAAAAACCCACCTACGGTGACATCAATGCCCAGATCTTTTAATACCTTGGCGACATTGATCCCTTTACCGGCCGCATGTAATCCTGCCGTTCTGACCAAATTGACTTCCCCGCGCTCAATCTGAGGGCAGTAGCCAACTAAGTCATAAGCCGGATTCAAGGTTATTGTTGCAACGCGTCTATTCATCAATATCTTCTTTTAAACTTATACCGACAGTCAAAACTGTCACTCAATAGCCAAAGAAACGCCTTTGCGTTCCCCTGTTTACCTTTGGTGGATCGTTTCAGGTGATTTTAGCCTTATTTTTGTTCAATTGCTCTAGCCGAGCCAATCTTTTAGCTTTCATCACTTGATATGAATCTATTTATTATCGGAAATCAGATAAAAAGGTGCCGACGGCGCTGAATGAGAGCGTCATCAATAAATGTACTTAAAGCCTATACTCTGCAATCAATAAGAGTCAGTAATAGAGATCTTCAGGGGGCGGTCAGGAATTCTAACTGACGCAGGTATATGAGCGCTTCATCCCGGTTGTTCAGGCACATATCCGCGCGGGGTTTTAACTGTCCGCAGACCTTAGGCCTGTCAGGATGTTCAAAAATCTTACACCGAAAAGCATCATCAAGATGAATACAGCGAACATCCGCCGCTTTGCCGTCGGGCATACCGGGAATAAAGCTGGAAATGGATAATCCGATACAACATGCACCACAACCCGGTCGACATTCCATGCAATACATCCGCAGCAGGACATTAAAGTTGCCAGACCATATCAGCACGCCAGAATAATAACCAGCTATTTACCGAACGGCTATCACTTCTCCGGACTAACGATATTAATTGATTAATAAAAAGGGGTTTACAAATAACAGCATCCACGTATCATTAGACTAGTACAGAAATATAACCTTATCAGGAAAGTCTATAATGTCACAAGATATGCCTTTGCATAAACGCCCTTCCGTATTTGGCGGCGCGATGATTATCTCTGGCACCGCGGTTGGTGCAGGAATGTTTTCCATCCCAATTGTGACATCCGGCGTGTGGTTCAGTGGCTCAACCCTGATGCTTATCTATACCTGGTTCTGCATGTTCTTTTCAGGCTTAATGTTACTGGAAGCTAACCTAAACTATCCGGCGGGATCCAGCTTTCATACCATGGTTAAAGGCCTGTTAGGCAGCGTATGGAATAGCATCAACGGGCTGTCTGTTGCCTTCGTTCTTTATATCCTGACCTATGCCTATATCTCCGCCGGTGGCTCAATTATTAGCCATACCCTTTCCTCGGTGTTTGCTATTAATCAGACCATGGCCGGGTTGTGTTTTGCTGTTCTGGTGGCATTTATTGTTTGGTTATCAACCAAAGCGGTCGATCGTATTAATACCATTTTGATCGGCGGTATGGTGATCACTTTTGTCTTTTCCGTCAGTGATATGTTTACCCAGGTCAGTACGGTAGTGCTGTTCAATACGCCAGAAAGCGATGCGCAATATTTACCTTATGCTTTAGCAGCACTGCCCTATTTATTGGCTTCATTTGGCTATCACGGAAATATTCCCGGCTTAGTCAAATACTATGGCAAAGATGCTAAATCCGTAGTGCAGAGCCTGCTCTACGGAACCTTAATCGCCCTGGTCATTTATCTGTTATGGCAGTTTGTTATACAGGGCAATGTTCCCCGCCCGGCATTCAAACAGGTTATTGAAGAAGGCGGAAACATTGGTAACTTACTGGCTCAGTTAGATAACGGTACCGTCACATCAACCGTTAAACAGTTACTTAATGCTTTCTCTTATATGGTGCTGGCCAGCTCATTCCTTGGTGTATCTCTTGGGTTACTGGATTACATTGCAGACTTCTTTAAGTTCGAAGACTCAGCCGCAGGGCGAACTAAATCAGCGCTGGTCACGTTCGTACCGCCAACAATCTGCGCGCTGATATTTCCTAACGGTTTCTTGTACGCCATCGGATTTGCAGGCTTAGCAGCAACTATTTGGGCCGTTATTGTACCGGCCATGCTGGCCCGGGCCAGTCGGGTACAGTTCCCTCAGGCAAGCTATCGCGCCCCCGGCGGCAGGCTGATGATTTACTTTGTTATTCTCTTTGGTTTGATTAATATCGTCGCCCACGTTCTTTCAACGTTAAACTTATTGCCGGTGTATCAATAGCCCACTAAGTTGCCCATACTAAGTTGCCCATATTGGTATCAGGTGAGTTCAATATTTGCCTGATACCACGCATCTCTCCTGAGATTTATGATCTAACGCCTATCATAAGAATTTTTATCTATTCATAGATGGATTCTTCTTGCCTGTTTTCATACGCGCGAGTAACTTGTCGCCAGATATTTTAAACAGTCAAAACAGGTCTTTTTATGCCAAGAGCAAATGAAATAAAACGCGGTATGGCGATCAATTACAACGGCAAAATGTTATTAGTCCGTGATATTGAGGTTCAAAGCCCAAGCGCGCGCGGTGCCAGCACGTTATATAAAATGCGATTCTCTGATGTCCGTACCGGTCTGAAAGTAGAAGAACGTTTTAAAGGTGATGATATTCTCGAGGCTATCAGTCTAAATCGTCGTCAGGTCACCTTCTCTTATATTGATGGTGACGAATACATTTTTATGGACGATGAAAACTACACTCCGTACATCTTCAAAAAAGAACAAATTGAAGAAGAACTGCTGTTTATCCCTGAAGGCGGTATTCCGGGTATGCAGGTCTTAACCGTTGAAGATCAGGTTCTGGCGTTAGAATTGCCACAAACTGTCGATATGGAAATTGTTGAAACCGCTCCCGGCATAAAAGGCGCATCAGCCAGTGCCCGCAATAAACCGGCAACGATGAGTACCGGTCTGGTTATTCAGGTTCCTGAATATTTAAATCCGGGTGAAAAAATCCGTATTCATGTACCAGAGCGTCGCTATATGAGCCGCGCAGATTAAAGATTTAAACTAACGCCATAGAGTGACTTACTGATATGGCGTTAGTTTTCCAAGTAATAAAAAATTATTCGCTTAAACCTAGCTGTATTTCATTCAATGTTAGAATCAGTTATAGGTGATGGTTGCTATACCAAGCTTTCTCGACTTATCCACCCAATTAAAACTCACCATATTTCCATTACCCAACTGTTGTGGCTGTTCAGTCGCTTGATTAATCGGGACCTGAGTAACCAGCGGCTGACGATTGTTATGCGAACATGTCAGCGTCACAACGCGATTGTTACTCGAAAAATCACACGGTTCCTCGACCACACGGCCAACAAATGTAATCTGCGCGGAGCTTGAAGCCCAAACATTTAGCACTGAGAGTGAAACAATCCCTGTAATAAGTAAGAAAAGCCCTTTAACCGAAGTTTTTACTATATCTTTCATATAAGACCTCTGGCTATATACTTATTAAAGTCAAATTTCCAGCAATAAACTATTCACTCCCTTGGTACTAACGCCCCGAAATTTAATATATTGATCCAATATTTCAATATGAATCCGATACCCGATGGCATAGACTTCGAATATCCAACCCATATTTCTATAATATAGTTCGGATTGATAAGGTGATCCTTCTGTGACAAAAACAAATTTAATTACCGGCTTTCTGGGCAGTGGTAAAACAACCACAATCCAACATCTGCTACGCCAAAAACCTGCCGATGAGAACTGGGCTATTTTAGTCAATGAGTTTGGTGAGGTGGGCATAGATGGCGCATTGCTAGCGAATCAAGGTGCAACCTTAAAAGAAATTCCCGGCGGCTGTATGTGCTGCGTTAACGGTTTACCTATGCAGGTTGGTTTAAACATGCTGCTCAAGCAGGCTAAGCCAGATCGCCTGTTAATTGAACCGACAGGCTTAGGGCATCCGAAGCAGATTCTTTCGCTATTAACCTCAGACGTTTATCAACCCCTGCTCGATTTACGTGCGACGCTTTGTCTGGTTGATGCCAGGCAGCTATCAGAACCACGTTATTACGAAAATGAAAATTTTCGCGATCAGCTCGCCTCAGCTGATATTATCTTGGCCAGTAAAGCCGACACATATTCAGAAAATGACAAAGCCGTATTTAGCCAATGGCAACAAAATGACGATTTAAAACGCCCATCTTTCTTTATCGAACAAGGCAATGCTCCCGTTGAATTACTCGACAAGCCACGCCTTAATCTGCAAGAATTACCCGATTCAGCACACCATCATCATCCGAAGAAAAATGGCCTGGCTGCGCTTAGTTTAGCGGGCGATCGGGGCTGGCGCAGGGCATTAAATCAGGGGCAAGGCTATTTTAGCTGTGGCTGGATATTTGACTCGGCCACCTGTTTTTCAACGGCTGCATTACTTGATTGGGTTCGTTTGGCACCGGTGGAGCGTGTCAAGGGCGTTATGCGCATTGCTGAAGGCACCATAATATTTAACCGCCAAGGGCTAGATTTAAGCATTGAGACTCAGCCCGTTGAACCTGTTGATAGTCGAGTTGAGCTGATTCATACCAGCGAAGCACCATGGAACGTACTACAGAGCGAATTATTAAAAGCCCGAACCCCAAAGTCATAACTTGTTGTCATGCAAAAGCAATCTATGATTATGGTGTCAGACTTAAGTTTTAATGTTATTAAATTTATATAAAGGTGTTTTGATGGGCTGCAGTAACTTACCTAAAATCTTACTTTTGAACCTATTTGGAATTGGGTTATTCCTTTCTTGGTATTTACCTGAAAATCATGGTTTCTGGTTCCAGATTGATTCATCAATTTTTCACTATTTTAATGCCCATTTAGCCACTAATGCCGCTTTTCTAAAGCTGGTTGCTATCACCAATAATCGAGCCTTTGACGGCGTTTCATTAATGGCGATGGGCTTACTGTTTCTTTATTTCTTCTTGAAGCAGGATGCTGCCGGCAAACGTCGGATGATTATTATTGGCGTTGTCATGTTACTGACCGCCGTCCTGATTAATCAGTCAGGCAGGCTATTACCCGTTCAACGTCCGAGCCCGACCCTGAGCTTTAGTGATATCAATCGCGTTACCGAGCTGTCAGGAATTCCGACTAAAGACTCATCTAAAGACAGTTTCCCCGGAGATCACGGCCTGATGCTGATGATATTCGCAGGATTTATGCTGCGTTACTTCACCCGTTGGTCATTTGTCATTGCGGTCGGCTACGTTATTATCTTTTCACTACCGCGTATTATGGTCGGTGCACACTGGTTCACTGATATCTATGTCGGTGCTCTTTCAATGGCCTGCGTTGGGCTAAGCTGGTGGTTATTAACCCCGGCAAGCGACTTCGTCATTAATGGTATCAATAGATTAATTCCGGGATATAAACCCCCATCACGCTAGCCTTGTGTATATGACCGGTAGTCATAATCACTACCGGTTATATGTCACAAAAAAAGATAAAAAACTCGTTTTGTAACATTTCAAAGCCAGAAAAGTCTCGCAATCAGACTTTCAATACAGTAGTCTTCCTAGCGTTTGTGTGTATTTACCGCGAATGGAGCATAACAGGAAGACAGGTATTGTCTCGTTTTGCCAGGAATAATTGCCCAATGCCCCTTGATTTTAGGCGCCTTGAGCGAACCCAGATTAACACCGTGTGTAGCGACTTTTGTCGTTAAGGACTAGAAAGGAATTCCATTAAAATGGTCAAATCTCAACCGATTCTGAGATATGTTCTACGATTAGCGCCGGCCGTAGCCGCAATCGTAATGCTATCAGGCTGTGGCACATTATCATCTGCAGAAGCTTCAAACTCCAAACATACAGAGACCAGTGCAGTAAAAGACAGACAAGGGCTTTCACTACAATCGTCTCAAGATGAATTTGAATCAATGGTTAAAAACGTTGATATCAAATCCAAAATTCTTAACCAGTATGCTGGCTGGAAAGGCGTTCGCTATCGGATGGGCGGCTCGACTAAGAAAGGCGTCGATTGCTCCGGCTTTGTACAGCTGACATTCCGTGAACAATTTGGCTTAGTCCTTCCTCGTGATACCTCAAGACAACAGGCTACGGGTAAGCAGATTAAGCGAGAAAAACTTCGCCCGGGAGATTTAGTCCTGTTCCGCGCGGGTTCAACCGGTCGCCACGTTGGCATTTATATCGGTAATGATAATTTTGTTCATGCGTCTACCAGCAGTGGAGTCATGATTTCCAGCCTTAACGATAAATACTGGAACTCACGCTACCATCAGGCTCGCAGAGTCTTAAATAAAAGCTGATTAGCATTGAAAAACGCCTGAATAAATTCAGGCGTTTTTGTTTGCGTTCAATCTGATACCATCTTCAGACAATCCCCCCTGCCGGTACATAACTATCCCCCTGCGCTAACCCGCGCCCTCAAACTAGGTAACCTTCATAACATGAGATATAATATAGAGATATTTTGTATCGCATACGCCACGGCTTAGCACTAATGACTGACCGTGATGCTCAATAGCGTTAACCATAATCACATTACTGAGTCAGAATCACTTATGAATATGTTACGTTTAAGTCGACAGAAGAATCCGAGACTGTTTCCCCTTCTGCTTACTGCATTCATATTTTCAGCATTCAGTTCTTATAGCCATTCAGAAACAACGCCGCCAGAAACGATCAAAGAAAGCTATTCGCTATCACTGCTTGGCGAGCCTAAGTATGCGGTTAACTTTACCCACTATGACTACGTCAATCCCTCGGCACCAAAAGGGGGTAAAGCGACCATTGCAGCAATAGGAACCTACGATAACTTCAACCGCTATGCTCTCCGAGGTAATCCTCTGGCCGGAAGCGAACGGATGAACGACACTCTTTTTACCGCCTCTGAAGATGAAGTCAGTAGTATTTACCCGCTGATTGCTGAATCTGCCCGCTATACTGATAGCTTTCAGTGGATGGAAGTTAATATTAATCCACGGGCACGCTTTCAAGACGGGACGCCAATTACTGCTGAAGACGTTGCCTTTAGCTTTGAGAAGTTTATGACCGAGGGTGTTCCTCAGTTCCGTAGTTTCTACAAAGGGGTAAAAGTACGGGCGATTTCAGAGCTGACCGTCAGAATTGAACTACCTGAGCCCGACCGGGATAAAATGATGGGAATTATCGGCGGGCTGGTTATATTCCCTAAACATTTTTGGCAACACCACAACCTAGGTGAACCGCTGAATATTCCACCTTTAGGCAGCGGCCCCTACAAAATCAGTGATTATAAATTAGGTCAATACATCGTATATCAGCGAGTTAAGGATTACTGGGCGGCTGATTTGCCGGTTAACCGTGGTCGCTATAACTTCGACACTATCCGCTACGACTATTACCTGGACGATAAAATATCACTGGAGGCCTTTAAAGCAGGAGCCTACGACCTGCGCATTGAGTCATCGCCAAAAAGCTGGGCAACCCAGTATCAAGGTAACTACTTTGATAAAGGTTTTATCGTTAAAAAAGATGAAGAGAATAAAGCTGCCCAGCAGAGCAGTTGGCTGGTGTTTAACATACATCGCCCGGTCTTCTCCGACCCTAGAGTCAGAAAAGCCATTGGCCTGGCTTTCGACTTTGAGTGGATGAACAAAGCCCTGTTTTACGGCGCGAATCAGCAACCGCGCAGTTTCTTCCAAAATACTATTTATGAAGCCACCGGTTTGCCAAGTGAAGATGAACTGGTCTGGTTAACGCCATTAAAAGATAAGATACCCGGCGAAGTCTTTACTCAGGAATACCAACCACCTACAACCGACGGCACGGGTAACAATCGCAAAAACCTTCTGCTAGCAACTCAACTGCTCAAAGATGCCGGTTGGGAGATTAAAGATAAGGTACTGGTTAATAATGAAACCGGTAAGCCAATGGAGTTTGAGCTGTTACTGCTTAGCGGCGGTAACTCACTGTATGTTTTGCCATTCCAACAAAGCCTGGCGCGTTTAGGGATAAAGCTGAACGTGCGTGAGGTCGACAGCTCTCAGTTTATCAGCCGCCTGCGCAGCCGTGATTTTGATATGCTGCCTCGCCCTTATCCTGCGATGGAATATCCGTCTTCTGACCTGATGTTTTATTGGAACTCCGCTTATATTGACTCCAGCTATAACGGACCGGGTATTCAGGATCCTGCAGTAGATGAATTAACTCAAAAAATTAGCGCGCATCAAGGCCAGACAAAGCCTTTATTGTCTCTGGGTAAGGCGCTGGATAGGGTATTAACCTCCCACTACTTAATGATACCGATGTGGTATTCCAACCACGACAGGTTCGCTTACTGGAATAAGTTCTCTATGCCGGAAGTTCGGCCAAATAGCTCGCTGGGCTTTGATACCTGGTGGTATGACGTCAATAAAGCCGAACAGCTCCCCGAACAGCGTCGTTAAGGATCCTGCATGACTTCTTATATCGCCCGGCGTTTTTTACTGTTAATCCCGACCTTATGGGCCATTATTACCCTGAACTTTTTTATTGTTCAAATTGCTCCCGGTGGCCCGGTAGAACAGGCTATCGCCACTATTGAGCTAGGGGAAAAAAGCGGATTTGGCAGCGGTACTGCTGATATGACCGGCGGAAACCTAACGCTGACCGCAAACAGCGAACAAAAGTATCAGGGCGGACGGGGCTTAGACCCTGAGGTGATTGAAGCGATTAAAAAGCGCTTCGGTTTTGATAAACCACTACACCAACGCTATTTCGATATGCTATGGAGCTATATCCGCTTTGATTTTGGCGATAGTTTGTTTCGTGGTGCCTCGGTCATGACGTTGATTAAACAATCGCTCCCGGTCTCAATTAGCCTCGGGCTTTGGAGCATGCTAATTACCTATTTAATATCTATCCCGCTGGGTATTAAAAAAGCGGTGCGTAATGGCTCACCATTTGATATCTGGAGCAGCAGCGTAATCATTATTGGCTATGCCATTCCCCCTTTCCTATTTGCGGTATTATTGATCGTAATTTTTGCCGGTGGCGGTTATCTGGACTGGTTCCCGTTACGGGGGCTAATATCCAATAACTTTGAAGACCTGACCTGGTACGGCAAAATTGGTGACTATCTGTGGCATATTACTCTGCCGGTGGTCGCGATGGTTATCGGCGGATTTGCCGGTTTAACCATGCTGACCAAAAACTCTTTTCTGGATGAAATCCACAAACAGTATGTTATTACCGCTCGGGCAAAGGGCCTGACGGAAAAGCGCATTCTCTATGGGCATGTGTTCCGTAATGCCATGCTGCTAGTCATTGCCGGTTTTCCTGCCGCCTTTATAGGCTCATTTTTTACCGGTGCATTATTAATAGAGGTGATATTTTCCCTCAATGGACTCGGCTTACTGGGTTACGATGCGACATTACAACGCGATTACCCGGTAATGTTTGGGACGTTATATATGTTTACGCTGGTCGGTTTGGTGCTAAACATTCTGGGCGATATTGTCTATACGTTAGTTGATCCAAGAATTGATTTTGAGGCCCGCGGATGAGCAAATTGAGCCCGATAAATCAGGCCAGATGGCTTAAATTCAAGCATAACCGCCGCGGTTACTGGTCACTATGGATCTTTGCCATGCTGTTTGTTATCAGTATGTGCGCAGAGCTGATCGCCAACAATAAACCGCTATTGGTCAGCTATAAGGGGGAGCTCTACACCCCTTTTCTGGTTAATTACAGTGAAACAACTTTTGGCGGTGAATTTAAATCTGAAGCTGATTATCAAGACCCTTACGTGATTAATCTGATTGATAAGAACGGCTGGGCATTATGGGCTCCTATCCGTTTCAGCTATAACACCATCAATTACAATAGCCCTTCTCCGTTCCCGGCGCCGCCATCAGCATCGAATTTATTAGGTACAGACGATCGCGGCCAGGACGTGGTAGCAAATATTCTCTACGGGTTTCGTATCTCTATTTTGTTTGGCCTGATGCTAACCACAATTTCCAGCGTTATTGGTATTGCCGTCGGGGCAACTCAAGGCTACTACGGTGGTAAGGTTGATTTGATTGGCCAGCGTCTGTTAGAAGTCTGGTCCGGTATGCCTACGCTGTTCTTAATTATTTTACTCTCAAGCGTTATTCAGCCTAATTTCTGGTGGCTGCTGGGCATTACTGCCCTATTTGGTTGGATGGCGCTGGTCGGCTTGGTGCGGGCAGAATTTTTACGCACGCGTAACTTTGATTACGTCAGGGCGGCCAGAGTCATGGGCGTAAGAGACAGCAAAATTATGCTGCGCCATATCCTGCCTAATGCCATGGTTGCGACCCTTACCAATTTGCCGTTTATTCTATGTGGTTCCATCACCCTGCTTACCTCGCTGGACTTTCTTGGCTTTGGCCTGCCTTTAGGTTCCCCTTCGTTAGGTGGCCTGTTACTGCAAGGAAAGAATAATCTTCAGGCTCCATGGCTTGGTATCAGTGGATTCTTCATCGTTGCGTTTCTGCTGTCATTGCTGATTTTTATCGGTGAAGCTGTCCGTGACGCGTTTGATCCTTCTAAGGCTTATTGATATGACCACCATGCCCATATTGGATATTCAAAATTTAACCATTGCCTTTCAACAAAACGGGCAACAGCGCGTAGTGGTCGAAAATTTGTCATTAAGCATCGCTAAAGGTGAAACGCTGGCGCTGGTCGGGGAATCCGGCTCAGGTAAAAGCGTGACTGCATTATCTGTTTTACGATTACTACCTTCTCCTCCGGTCGTCTATCCCTCCGGTGATATTTTGTTTAACGGTGAGTCACTGCTTAACGCCGACGAGAAGATCCTGCGCCAGCATCGGGGAAACAGTATTTCGATGATATTTCAGGAACCGATGGTTTCTCTTAATCCTCTGCATCAAATTGAAAAACAGCTGTCAGAAGTTTTAATTATTCATCGGGGAATGCGAAAAGAGGCCGCCAGAGGTGAAATCCTCGACGTATTAGATCGCGTCGGCTTACGGGATGCCCAAAAACGACTCAATGCTTATCCGCATCAACTCTCTGGCGGTGAACGCCAGCGTGTAATGATTGCTATGGCTATTCTGACTAAACCTAGCCTGTTGATTGCCGATGAGCCAACAACAGCCCTGGACGTATCAGTACAGGCCCAGATCCTCACCTTACTAAAAGAACTCAAGCAAGAGATGAATATGAGTCTGCTGTTTATTACTCATAATCTGAATATTGTTCGCAAATTGGCGGATAACGTTGCGGTAATGTGCCAAGGAAAATGCGTTGAACAAAATCAACGCGACAGACTCTTTAACCAGCCTCAGCATCCGTACACACAAAAACTACTTGACTCAGAACCCTCCGGACGGGCAATTTCATTAGCTGAAAGCAGTGGGAATTTGCTGGAGATTAAAAATCTGAGCATTGGCTTTCCGATATCTGGTGGGTTTCTTAAACCTAAATCCGTACGGCAGGCCGTTAATAAGATTAGCTTTAGCATCCGTAAGGGCGAAAGCCTGGGACTGGTCGGTGAATCAGGCTCGGGAAAAAGCACGACCGGATTAGCCTTGTTGCGTTTACTTAAATCTCAGGGAGAAATAGTGTTTGACGGACAACCGCTGCAAACCCTGAATATGCGGCAAATGCTGCCTTATCGTAGCCGGATACAGATCGTCTTTCAGGATCCCTTCTCCGCCTTGAATCCGAGGCTGACCGTGAGCCAAATTATTGCCGAAGGTCTGGAGGTTCATCAGTCCTTGACCAAGGAACAACGGGAAGCGCAGGTTATTAATACCATGATTGAGGTCGGACTAGACCCGGATACCCGACATCGCTACCCGACAGAATTTTCCGGAGGCCAGCGACAACGAATTTCCATCGCCAGAGCACTAATTCTACATCCTGAATTATTGATACTGGATGAGCCAACATCATCACTGGATCGCACAGTACAGGCGCAAATTCTGGCATTGCTTAAAAAATTACAGCAACAGCACCAGTTAACCTATCTGTTTATCAGCCATGACCTTCAGGTTATCCGTTCTCTGTGCCATAAAATAGTGGTCATGCGTAACGGTGAAATTGTTGAGCAAGGAGACTGTGAAACCGTCTTCAACGCCCCTCAACACCCTTATACACAAAACCTATTGGCAAACTCTCATTAAAGCAGTTCAACTTATTGCATGTTGCCAGTGGATGGCTGGATTAAAACATACGGAAAAACGGAAGAAATGATACAGAAGTACGTCAGGCCTGAGAGGAAGGTTTAGCCGGTATATACTCAGCAATAGCGATGCCCAAATTCTTTAGGCAACATATCGCAATCGCTTCATTTTGAGAGTTAACAAACAGACAAGGCTCTCCGTCAACGTCAATTACGCTGTTTTCAATATCGAACCCCTTTAAATATTGGCTAATTTTATGCATAACCTGGCGTGAATGTGGCCCGGAATAGCCCAATAGCTTTAAGCCAATGAGATTATCTCTCTCACTTTCTTCATTAATAATTTCTGGCAGGGCTGCCGGCTCGACCTTGGTGCCTGTCGAACCGGCATACCAATGGTAAAACTGAGGCAATCGCTGGAGAACCGACAACTTCATAGTTAATCACTCAATATAATAAAGGATATGAAAACAATTTTTTCACAAATTAATCACATCGTAAAGCATATCAGGACTTATTACCTATTTTTAATGTAAAAGAGCCATAATTGTGGCTTAAATAACAAAATACGCTCAATTTTTAGGTCAATAAGAAGGAATAACCGATGGATTAAAATGGGAGATAACTTAATGATATAACTTATCTATAGCTTTTAAGTTATTAATAGTTTTTGCCGTGATAGAAAATTTGGTCATTGGAGATGATAAAACAGATTAAAGTAATAAAACCCCACAGAGTCACCGCTCTGTCAGGGCTTAAATAGGGCATTTTTTAAGATTTAGTTAAATTAATGTGTACTTTTTTTGGTTGAGCACCAATAGAAATAAACCGCGGCGATAACACAAAAAGCCATTGATGAAATCATTGGCCATGCTGTCTGAGATGTCACTAAAGCTAATAAACCACCAACGATTGCCCCGACGCCGAAACGCAGCGTTCCAGCCAATGAGGCAGCGGTACCGGCCATATGAGGAAAGTCTTCCAGAATAACCGCCATAGCATTAGACGAGATCATCGAGATGCAGCCCATATAGCCTGCAACACCCACAACCAAAGACCAAAAGCCCAGCCCCATCACCTGAGAAACAACCAACCATATTCCCATCAGAAACTGAACCGTTAAGCCTAATCGCAGCATTTTAACCGCCCCTTTGCGGCGAACATGACGACTATTGATGGTCGTCATCACAAATAGGCAAACAATATTCAGTGCAAAATAATAACCAAAATCCTGTGGTGATACGCCATTAAGGCCGATATAGACAAACGGACCGGCACTTAAAAAGGAGAACATTCCGGCAAATGAAAATGCGCTGGACAGCATATAGCTGATAACCCGGCGATGACGGAACAGTGACACAAAGTTGTGCAGGGTGGTCATTAAATTGAATTTTTGACGATTCTCTTTGTGCAAAGTTTCCGGAATACAAAACTTCACTAAAATCACTGCCAACAATGCCGTGGCGCTTAATACCCAGAAAATAGAGTGCCAGCTAAACCACTTAAGTAAAATGCCGCCGATAATCGGGGCCATTAGCGGTGCAATCGTCATCACTAACGTGACGAAGGACATCATACGGGAGAACTCTTCTTTGCTAAACATATCCCGCATAAGTGCACTGATCACCACGCTGGCTGATGCTGCCGCCAGGCCGTGCAGAAAGCGCAATAAAATAAGCTGATCAATATCTTTAACTAAAGCGCAACCGGCCGCCGCTATGGCAAAAAGCAATACGCCGCCGACAATAACTGGCTTACGGCCAATGCTGTCAGCCATGGGACCATAAAACAGCTGGCCAATAGCAAAACCAATAATATAAGCGCTGAGCGTTAGCTGAACCATTCCATCACTGACATTAAAATCGAGTGCGATGGCCGGCATGGCCGGTAAATACATATCGATAGATAACGGCATCAGCATAGACAGCAAGCCTAAAATAAAGACTAGCCATTTGCGGGACACACCCGGAGGCATACTGGTTATGCTCTCAACTGGTTTCGATATCAAAAAAGATCTCCTGACACCCGAAGGCATCGATTATTAGGTGGCAATAATTTATTGTCAGATACTCTGTTCGGCTTACTGAGGTAACAGATTCGACAGCCAACAAAGATACAGCTTAAAGCATGGCAGATATTAGGCGTTTACTTTGTTAAACCTATGCTATCAATCTCTTGCTGAGTTAGTGCCCGGTATTCACCCGGTTCCAGATCTAAGTCTAATTCAATTTTGCCAATACGCTCACGGTGCAGAGCAACAACGTGATTTCCAACGGCGGCAAACATGCGTTTAACCTGGTGATAACGACCTTCCGTTATGGTTAATCGGACTAAAGACTCTTCAATTTTTTCCAATACCGCCGGCTTAGTCAGCTCTTTTTCACCATGCAGTTGAACGCCGGCGGTGAACTGTGCTGCCGTATCATCGGCTAAAGGCTGATCCAGAGTGACTAAATACGTTTTCTCACAATGATGGCGCGGAGAAGTCACACGATGAGACCACTGCCCGTCATCAGTCAGTAATACCAGCCCGGTAGTGTCCATATCTAAACGACCGGCGGCGTGAAGTTTTTCAGCCATCGGCTCATCCATAAAATAGAGGATGGTCGGGTTAATCGGATCATCAGTAGAACAAACATAGCCTTCCGGCTTATTTAACATGTAATAGCGAGGGCCAAAAATCTGTTTGAGCGGATTACCTTCATAGGCAACTTCATCATCAGGCTGAAGCTTATAAGATCCACTTTTCACCACCTCGCCACCGATGGTCACTCTGTTTGCCCTTAACTCACGAAGAATCAGCGCCCGGCTAATTCCCAACTGCTGTGATAAAAACTTATCCAAACGCATTACGCTATTACCCGAGAATTAAATAATCTAATGAACAAAAATTGATGGCGCAGTATACCCTATGCGGGATTGCCAGCCTATAAAGACTCGCTCTGATTCGTCAGTAAAGGCATAATAAGCGTCTGTCATTCGCACATATTCACCGAGGTTCTCAAAATGTCATCAATCCACGGTCACCAAGTTTTAGAAATGATGATTACCTCAGACCAGCCTTACTCAACGGCCAGTCTGATTAACGCTATCACCCAGCGTTTTGGTCCAAATGCCCGCTTCCACACCTGTTCCGCCCAGGATTTAACCGCCGCCGCGCTGGTTGATTTCCTCGCTGCTAAAGGAAAATTTATTCCAACGGACGACGGCTTTACTACCAGCACCAGTAAAATCTGCCAGCATTAATGGCATTTACGCTTCGCCCCTATCAGCAAGAAGCCGTTGAGGCCACGCTAAACTATTTCCGTCACCATCAGGAGCCGGCAGTGATTGTGTTGCCTACCGGTGCGGGAAAAAGTCTGGTAATTGCCGAGTTGGCCAGAGTAGCGCGTGGCAAAGTCTTAGTATTAGCCCACGTTAAAGAGCTGGTGGCGCAAAACCATGCTAAATATCGCGCCTATGATTTAGCAGCCGATATTTTCTCTGCCGGCCTCCAGAAAAAACAGAGCTCCGCTAAAGTGGTGTTCGGCAGCATTCAGTCGGTTGCCCGCAATCTTGATGCCTTCAATGATAAATTTTCGCTGCTGATCATCGATGAATGCCATCGTATCAGCGATGACAGCGAAAGCCAGTACCAACAGATTATTCAGCACCTGCGTAATCAAAACCCTAAACTTTGCCTGCTGGGTCTGACAGCAACGCCCTATCGCTTAGGCAAAGGCTGGATATACCAATATCACTATCACGGCATGATTCGCGGTGATAGCGACTGCCTGTTCCGCGATTGTATTTATGAACTACCGCTGCGGTATATGATAAAACACCATTTTCTGGTCCCTCCTGAACGGCTGGATATGCCTATCGTTCAATATGATTTCAGTCGTCTTGAAGCCGGTAGTAACGGGCTATTCAGGGAAGTAGATCTTAATCGTGAAATTAAACAGCAGCAGCGAATTACACCACACATTGTCAGCCAGATTATTGAATATGCCCAAAGCCGTAAAGGAGTCATGATCTTTGCGGCCACGGTGGAACACGCCAAAGAAGTCTATGGCCTGCTTCCTGAAGGTAAAGCCGCATTTATCAGCGCTGAAACACCGGGGGATGAACGAGACAGGCTAATTGAAGAATTCAAACAACAGCAGTTGCAGTACTTGGTTAACGTCGCGGTATTAACTACCGGTTTTGATGCACCTCACGTGGATTTGATTGCCATACTCCGCCCTACCGAGTCCGTTAGCCTGTATCAACAAATTGTCGGTCGCGGACTACGCCTATCTCCGGGTAAAGAAGACTGCCTGATTCTTGACTATGCGGGTAACCCCCACGATCTGTTTACGCCGGAAATCGGTTCAACCAAACCTAAAGGTGATAATCAACCGGTTCAGGTCTTTTGCCCGGCCTGCGGCTTTGCCAATATGTTCTGGGGAAAAACCAATGAGTCAGGACAGGTGATTGAACATTTTGGCCGCCGCTGCCAAGGCATTTTGGATGACGATGAAGGAAACCGCGAGCAGTGTGACTACCGTTTTCGCTTTAAGATTTGCCCGCACTGCGGCGCTGAAAATGATATTGCAGCCCGACGCTGCCACCAGTGTCATGAGGTTTTAGTCGATCCTGATGATATGCTAAAAGATGCGTTAAAGCTCAAGAACGCCAGAGTCTTACGCTGTAGCGGTATGCAGCTTAAAAAAGGTCAGGATGACAAAGGGGAATGGCTCAGCATCACATACTATGACGAAGACGGCGCCGATGTTAGCGAAAGATTCCGGTTAAAAACCCCCGCTCAGCGTACTGCATTTTTGCAGTTATTTATTCGCCCCCACCTAACTGCGCCGGGCGTAGCGTTTAACTGGAACACCGCCTCAGACGTGATACGTCAGCAAGCGCTATTACGCCATCCGGATTTCGTTATCGCCTACCTGCGCGGTGAGTTTTGGCGCGTCCGTGAAAAGATGTTCGACTATCAGGGCCGCTATCGTCGGGCTAATGAACTGCGCGGATGACGGTTTTATTTGCCGTGGGTCGCTAATTCCGTTAGAATCCCGCCCGCTTTGACTTTTGTTAATCCACAAGTAAAGCAGATTTACTCAACTCGCAGCTGGGTCGCCTGTTGCGGGATTTAACATTCTTTAAGAGAAAAGAAAATGTTTACTATTAATGCTGAAGTACGTACCGAGCAGGGAAAGAGTGCGAGCCGCCGCCTGCGTCATGCTAATAAGTTCCCGGCTATCGTTTATGGCGGAACTGAGAAGCCAGTAGCTATCGCTCTGGATCAAGATTCTATTATGAATCTGCAAGCTAAACCTGGTTTTTACGAAGAAGTTCTGACTCTTGTTATTGAAGGCAAAGAAGTCAAAGTGAAAGCTAAGGCTGCACAGCGTCACCCGTTCAAACCAAAATTAACTCATTTAGACTTCATTCGCGCTTAATTGCACGATGAGTGAGTTCTGCTGATTTATCTCAGCAGTGAACGAAAAAAACGCCGTTTATACGGCGTTTTTTTATTGCTCTGATCCAGTGCTTACTTATCACCACCGCTCAGGCGGCGCTGTAGCTGGTCGCGTAAATTTGGCGGTAGACCTTTTATGGTCAATGAGTCGGTTGACGGATCCCAAAATACCCGTTCGCCGAACAACAGAGCATCAAAGCTCAGCGTAATGCCGCCACCGCTGCCTGAAAATTTGGTCAACTGGCGTAAGGTTCCGCGATCCGCAGGAAAATGGTCTTCCAGCTCATAGCCGTTATCATTGGTAAACTGCTGGAAATCTTTCTCCCCCACCGGCGGTAATTCACGGGCTAAATCTTCAATCGCAATCTCTTCACCGGACTGCAACTGGCCGTTACAGTAGGTATACACCTGCTGACGATAAGACTGGCGCTCATTTTTATTTAACTGCCCTTCTGCGCAATAATCGTCAACGGCCTGGAGCAGGCCACGGTTTTGAGCTTTGGTATCCAGACCTTCGCTGGCGGCCAAGAAATCCATAAAGAAATCAGAGACCTTTCTGCCAACCCGCCCACGAAGAAATGTTAAGTAACGGGAAGATTCAGGATTAGTTTCCCATTCAGTTAAATCAATCCGCGCGACAATATCAGCCCGGTCGATATCCAGATAATGGGTTGAAGTGATATCTAATTGATCGTTAACCAACATGCTATTGCAGCTGTTTAAAACGGCAATCAGCAGGTATTCAACGGCTAAATAACGATATTGACAAAAAACAACGATACCGCCTTCGGCAAAAGGATATTTAGCTAATTCGTCCCTCAAGCGACCGGTGCTGTCACGGGTAAAATCCAAAAAGCTTTGTTCGCCTTTACGGCAGTTTTTTAGCGCTTCAGCCAACGGGCTCTCTGCGTTAAATAAACCGTAAGCTTTACTTTTTCCGCTGTAAACACGATGTAATTCAGCCACCATATCTTCGGTAGCCTGATTATTACTTAATGGCGAATCACGCAATATCACATCAAGCGTCTGCTCACCGCGCTTAATTAACTGGTGTAAAACGATCTGGTCAAGATCCAGACTCATAGAAACTCCTCTTCGCGCACTAAATCTACGCCGCATTGAACCATCTGACTTTTAACGGATTGCATCATAGTATGTCAGACCCGTTAGCTCTATTAAAATATTAGCCAATTGACCTTCCAGTTTCGCATCCGATAAGCTGATGAGCTATATATTCTCTAGTGCCCCATTTTATTGACTGCTTAACAGCCCTTCAAGCCACGGTATGCTACGGTATGCGCACAACTGGAAGATTTTATGTATAAACTACAGAAAATAACCGATTGTTACGGTAAGATAGATACCCTTAAATTGACTAATACGCACAATAAGCACATACCTATGCCACAAGCTTCCCGTTACAGTGATGAACAAGTAGAAAAATTATTGACTGAGCTGGTCAATGTTTTGGAAAAAAACAAGACGCCAACAGACCTATCGCTGATGCTATTAGGAAATATGATAACAAACTTAATCAATACCAGCATTGCGCCTGCCAAACGGCCCGTCATTGTTCGCTCTTTTATCGAAGCTCTGCAGGCCTCGATAAAAGATGATAAAGCCCATTAATTTTGTTTATCTGAAAGCATATATGGTAACCAACCGTCAGCTGTATAAAGAGAAAGTCTCCCAGATGATTAGCTGGGGGCATTGGTTTGCTCTCTTTAATATCATATTCAGCCTGGTACTGAGCAGTCGCTATTTATTTATAGCCGACTGGCCTTCAACGCTGGCGGGCCGTATCTATGCTTTAGTCAGTTGGATTGGTCACTTTAGCTTTCTCACTTTTGCCGTCTATTTGCTAATCTTGTTCCCTCTCACCTTTATCATTATGTCCCAGCGACTAATGAGGGTGATTTCGGCCATTTTAGCCACGGCTGGCCTAACCTTACTGGTTATTGATACCGAAGTATTCTTCCGCTTCAGACTGCATCTAAATCCCACAGTCTGGGGGCTGCTGATTAATCCTGAAGAAAGTGAACTTGCTCGCGACTGGCAGTTATTGTTTATCAGCATCCCGGTTATCTTCTTAATTGAGATGCTGTTTGCCACATGGAGCTGGCAAAAACTGCGTAGCCTTAACCGGCAAAAATTTGGTAAACCGTTAGCGGGTTTATTTATTACCGCGTTTATTGCCACCCACTTTACCTATATTTGGGCTGACGCCAACTTCTATCGCCCGATTACCATGCAACGGGCTAATTTACCGCTATCTTACCCGATGACCGCTCGTCGTTTTCTGGAGAAACATGGTCTATTGGATGCTCAAGCTTATCAAGATAAGGTGATCCAACAGGGTAGCCCTGAAGCTGTCGAAGTTGAATATCCGTTGGCTAAGCTCACCTATCAGGATGATAAGACCGGTTATAATCTGCTGCTGATTGTTGTCGATGGTATACGTGATCAAAGCATGCATGACGATATGCCAAACCTAGCCAAAATGGGTGCTGATAACGTTGAGTTCATCAATCACTACAGTACGGGCAATCAACATGACACTGGTTTATTCGGGCTGTTCTATGGTATTTCACCTACCTATATTGACGGCATTTTAGCCGGTAAAAAGTCATCGGCATTAATTACCGCACTAAGCCAACAAAACTATCAGTTTGGCCTGTTTTCAGCACCGGGATTCAACACCCCGCTCTATCGTCAGGCGTTACTTTCAGACTTCTCGCTGCCACAGCCAATAGCTCAGAGTAACAGTGCAACCACCGAGCAGTGGCAGAACTGGTTGGAAACCCGGACAGAGAAAGCACCTTGGTTCTCATACATCCAGTACAGTAACAGCGATATTAAAAAGATTAACGGTAGCAAAGCCCCGGCTGATTTTATTAATCGCTATCAGACATCAGCCAAAGATATTGACCAACAAATCGCTGACGTGATGGAAACCCTCAAGCAGCGTAATTTATTAGACAACACCGTGGTGATCGTCACCGCTTCTCATGGCGTTGAATTTAACGATGCTAAACGCGGAGATTGGGGAAGTGGCCAGAACTATAGTCGTTTCCAGCTACAGGTTCCGTTAGTCGTTCATTGGCCGGGTACACCGCCTCAAAGAATTGACAAGCTAACCGGTCATGAAGACGTTATGAGAACGCTGATGCAGCGTCTCTTACATGTGAAAAACCCGACTAGCAGTTACTCTCGCGGTGAAGACTTATTTGCTGAGCAACGCCGCTATCAGTGGGTTACTGCCGGTGATGCTCGTCAGCTAGTCGTCATTACGCCTGAGCAGACTATTTTAATCGGTACAGACGGCCGCTATAAAACTTACGATGTTAATTTCCAGCGTCAGGAAAATGAAAAACCTAGCCTTGCATTACTTCTGCAGGTGTTGACTGATGTTAAACGATTTATCGCTAACTGATTAAAATTAAAGCGATCGCCAGTTAGCTACTTGAAATTATCATAAGACAAGGTAGTATAAATCCTGCGTTTCGGCACGTAGCGCAGCCTGGTAGCGCACCGTCATGGGGTGTCGGGGGTCGGAGGTTCAAATCCTCTCGTGCCGACCAAATAACTCTAGATAAACCAACCTGTTACGGTTGGTTTTTTCTTTAGGTAAATACCCCAATGGTGAAGTGACATGGTTTTGTTAGCGTCCATCCCCGCACAAATGGCCTAATTCCTGCCGTAGAACACTTTCAACTCATCGCTAGCTTTATCAAATATTGTCATTCCAGAACCTGGTAAATTGGGTTCATATTGTATGATCCGACCATTAATCACGACTGTAACTGATTGACCTCTTGAGTACACTTGCTGGATCTGTTCCATCACTACTTTGATTTGAGCGGCTCTTTTGCACAGCCGCTGGTGTTGTTTGACGTCCTGATCAGTTTTCTAAAAATCACATTTGCATAGAAATCACACCAGATTAGTGTTCTATTATGGGGCAGCACAAAGATCAGCTATTCTTCAAGGATGGAACCACATGCTTTCAGCAATCCAGCTCTCACCCGCACAGGCATTTGATTTTCTACTCAATGTCGCCACAACCAGACCAGTATTCTTATGGGGGGCGCCGGGGATCGGTAAAAGTGCGTTGATTCGGCGTTTTTCCAGTGAAGTGGGTATGGAGTGTGTATCACTACTTGGTAGCCAGCTTGCTCCTGAAGATTTGATGGGTATCCCACAAATCGATGGCCAGTGCTCGCGGTTCTTTCCTCCGGCCAATATTGTTCGCAGTGAACCCTTTGTTTTGTTCCTTGATGAACTTAACGCTTCATCTCATGAAATCCAAAAAGCATTCTACTCCCTCATTCTTGAACAGCGCGTTGGTGAATATCACTTACCCAAAGGGACTATTGTTATTGGTGCCGGAAACAGGGCTAAAGACGCTGCGATTGTTAAACCAATGCCTTCAGCGCTGATTAACCGTATGGTACATATTCATCTGCGGGCAGATCATCGGCAGTGGCTGGACTGGGCAATTAATGAATCCGGCATTCATCCATGGGTGGTTGAATATATTCAGTTACGTCCCGACCAACTCTGGAATGAACCCCCTAAGCATGAAGAGCCTTTCTCTACTCCGCGTAGCTGGCATATGCTGTCTGACGCACTGTACTCCTTTGGTGAGAATATCGGTGACGAAATGCTTGAGGCACTGATTTATGGGCTTCTTTCTCCCGCTCACGCAGGAGGGTTTAAAGGCTTTATCAAGCAAATTCGCCAGAAGTTTACCGTCGTTTCAATTATTAAAGGTGATTTGAATTGGCCGGAAGAACCGAGCGATCGTGACATTCTCTATTTTCTTGCCCACTCTTTCCGGGCTCATCTCTATAAAGAGCTACCCGCAGAAGAAAATAGCCTGAAAGCAGAACACCGGCAGCTTGCCATTCAGGCTAAAGACCGGTTGAAATCACTGGCGCGTATTAGCGTAGAGATTGCACAGTCTGTGATGGGAGAAGATGACCAAGGCCGTAAACTCCCCGCTTGGTTTTTGCTAGAGGTTGCCCGCGATCTTCCAAGGCTGGCGGTTCGCTAATGAGTAAAGCAAAGTCGCATAAGAATCCGGCACTGGAAGCCTGTCAGGAAGGCATCGAATACATTAAAAACCATCGGCTATTCAGCCCAATATGGGGAAGAGTGAGCGATCGCTTTGACCATGACGGACGATATGTCTCTTCTAAGGCCTGGTTGATAATTTCGCCAAATGGCGATCTTTGGATTAATCCCCGGCGCCGTGCCACCGCACCACAATGGGCCAGAATGATAGCCCAAGCGCTGGTTACGTTAGGGTTCGGTTTGATACAACAGCGTTCACCACAAATGCTGTGGGAACTCGCCGCACTCAGTGTGGTTAATCAATTTTGCGATGAACTCAAAATCGGCCCTTTACCGGATGAGTTGCAGAACTGGCCGTTTCCAGAGCAGCTCAGCAACGATGCCGAAGTGGTATTTCGTGAATGGGTAGCAGACGGCTACCCGGAAGAGCTCAATCGGTGGCATCGTATTTGGTGTGGTGGCTCAGATTCATGGTTTTATCAGCTAAACCAGCCGCATCGAGGCTGGGGACAGCCTACAGACTGGAAGGCCCTATTTGTTGAAGGAATTACGCAAAGCGTCCAGTTGGCATTGGAAATTGCCGGTGGTCATGTGGCCACAAACGCACGCCCTAAAGTTCTCACTATTGCGCAAAAAGCCCGTCGTCAGCTGATGGACTATTTCCCGCTACTTGGTGCGTTGGCGGCCAGCTTTGATATTGAAGAAAATATCTCACTGTGTAGCCAGTACGATATTCGCGTAGCCGCCATTGACGTTGGTGCGCAAAAGATCTGGATGAACCCCGCAGCCGGACTTAATCAGGCCGAGTGCCTGTTTGTATTCGCTCATGAATTGCTCCATGCCGGTTTGAACCACGCCTCCCGCAGGCGCGGTCGCGATCCGTTTTTATGGAACGTTGCCTGTGATTTTTCTATTAACGGTTGGCTCATTGAAATGCAGGTTGGTACTCCTCCTTCACTAGGACTTTTGCACGACCCACAGTTTGCCAACGCCTCCAGCGAGGAAATTTATGACAGCCTAGCTCAGGACGTACGCCGTGCCAGAAAGTTGATAACCCTGCGCGGAAACGTTGGCGAAGGCGATATTCTGGGAGATGGTGAAGGGTCGATTTTCACCAATGCGGAAACCTGGTGCCGTCGAGCGCTGAATCAAGGATTAGAGCGCTGTTTATATGGCTCATTGCGCGGCACCATGCCTGCCGGATTAATTGAAGAGATTCGCAGCCTTTCTCAGCCGCCTATTCCATGGGATGTTCGTCTTGCTGAGTGGTTTAATGAACACTTCCCACCGCCGGAACGTCATCGCAGCTACGCACACCCTTCCCGGCGTCAGTCTGCTACGCCAAAAATTCCGCGCCCTTCTCTGACTAAACCTTCTGAAGATCTGCGTATGTCCCGTGTCTTTGGTGTGGTGTTAGATACTTCCGGATCGATGGATCCTCAGTTACTGGGAAAAGCGTTAGGGGCAATCGCCAGCTATGCGTTGGCACACGATGTTTCGATGGTGCGCTTAGTGTGTTGCGATGCTCAGGCTTACGATCGCGGCTGGGTTGAACCGGAACAATTGCTCTATCGCTTCACGCTTCAAGGCCGGGGTGGCACAATATTACAGCCCGGCATCGACCTGCTTGCCGGACTCTCAAAGCGAGGGGAGTTCCCGCTTGTCGGGCCGGTACTGATTATTACTGATGGCTTTTGTGAGAATCAGGTGAATATCCCGATGGAGCATGCCTGGCTACTACCTGAGGGGCGGAGTTTACCGTTTGTCCCCCGAGGTGAACAGTTCAGGGTACAATGAGAGATAAAATAGTGGCAACCTGCAAGTGTTAAAAGTTCTGAGTCATTTCAGCCAAAAAACATCCGTTGAATACGTTACTAATTTCATGCCCTCACCTTCGGTCTCTCAAGAAACATAGATATTTTTCGTCAGGACCTTGAAACAGTAATCAAATCAGTAACCATGTATATTTTTTGTATATACCATGAACTATCTAATTGAAATTTAAAACTTAAGTATTTTCTCTAAACGTCATGGGATCGTAGGTTCAAATCATCTCGTGCCGACCAAATAACCCTGAAGAGCCAGCCTTTATGGCTAATTTTTTCAGATGATTGCGATGGTAAAACTATTGGGCGTTTTAATGAAACCTCCGCGCTGCTTTTTAATAACCTTATACGCATTCCAACTTATACATTATCAGCACATCCGCGATCGACGCTAAACGCTGTAGCCGCGTATTGAACCTTATTTCGCAATCGCTAAAATATATATTACCCTATGAGATGTAGCTGCTATTCTCCTATTTTATATGCTAAGGACTCAGCATGTACCACCAGATACTTGAGCAATACCCTAACGCCGATTTATCAGCCTTCACCGTTCTGGATAACGGTAAAACCGGTTATGGTCAACGTTTTGATGACAACTGGGAAAACCGTCAACGACTGGCACAGATACTCTTTCCGCTAATCGCTCCTAACCATAAGCCATTACTGCGTTTTTTAATTGAACAGGAAATTATCTGCTGTCGTGATTACGATGGAGGTTCATCCCTTCTTAAAGCACTTTGCTTCATGCTCTATACGATGGCGGAAATAGAGGATAGTCATCTCTTTTATCTTGCTAAATTTAATACTAATTTTGATGTGCGTATTGAAGCGGATATTGAGCCGATTTTTGGCAAGAATAAAGATGAGACTAAGCGCTATTTTGCCCAAAGTGAACCGGAGCTGGTTAAGGCCATAGAGGAATATGAAACTCGCCCTTATCGTAGCCATAAGGAGTATATTCGCTGGGTTGAAGAAAATAACATGATGGAGTACTGGCTTAATGAACCTTAACTCTTTAAAAATAGATATGGAATAAACTCAGTTTACTTATCTTATCGCCCTCAAAAATGCATTGCCGGAAATGATGTTTAGCCCATCGTTCACTTTTCTTTCGACATAAAATATAAAATCCGAGGCATGTACCTCGATATCAACCGTTTACCTAAAAAATTAATTTCACACTGTAATTATATCAATAAAATCATCTAGCATCCCTCAATTCTAATAAGAATCACCAATAGATAAAAATAACAAATTACATACAGTTATAGTTAACTAAATTTATCACTTTCTCTTTGAAATATAGATAAGCACTAACAATCATAAAGAAAAACACAATTAAAAACCCATTCAAAATTAAATCACAACCAAAAAACAACTTTCATAATCTCAATGATATAAATTACCAATATAAACGATCAATAATGTTGATTTTATTTATAATTCAGACTTAAACTTCAAATCAATATATTATCTCGATCCAATAGTTTGCATTTAAGTTAAATAGTGGAATAATGAGCTGCATATTGGCTTTGAAGCTAATTTATCAAATCTTATAAACTGAATTACTAACTCATATAACACACTGTTTTCAGGGCTGTTAAGTAATTCTGTATTCCAAAGTAATGAATAATCAGGATGAGGATATTCATGAAGACTAAAATACCACGCCTTACTCTATCTATTGCCTCGATACTTGCACTCTCTTCAATACAGTCGGCTCATGCAGGAACAAGCGCCTGTTCCGGGTATTATCCCACTGAGACTTGCGTTGTCGGTGACTATGACATTGTAAATAAAGACGTAAGTACTGATACTTATTTACAAGAAGGTGAAACCAAAGGAACCGAGGACGACCACTTTACTGTTTATGGTAATGGTAATTTAAACCCTGATGCCTGGGAAACTGATATCAATACGCTCAGCGTCGGTCAAGGAACGCTAAAATATACGGTTGTTGATGGCGGAGCGATATACGTAACAGAAACTCATGCAGGGAATACAACGCTGGGCATCGGACGTATCGAAGACACTAAAGTCAATAACGGCGTAATATTCCTCAATAGTGGAACAACGGCAACCAACACCACCATGACGGGTAAAAGCCTGATGTTAGTGGGCCACGGCCCTCAATTCACCGGTATGTTCCCGCAGAATAGTCCTAAGAGCTTTAATACGGTATTACACGATCAATCCCGTGAAATTATCAGTAATAAAGGGACGGCTACCGGCACAAAACTCTATGGTGAATCAGTACAAGATGTCGGCTATAACTGGCCAACAGAAACAACGCGATCAAGCGTCAGCTCGGGTGGCGGTATAGAGATTGTTCCACCACCACCGGTCACGCCGGGTAAAAGTACCGGAACCGCGATTAATACTGAGCTATATGATAATTCTCGGCAAAATGTCTATTACTTGGCAGAGAATACCTCGCTCAAACTAAACGCGACGGGTGGCGGCACACCATTACAATATGTTTATAACGGCGCTATCACCAATAATACAACGGTTGAAACCGGATTTTCTATTATTGCAAAAGGCGGTAAAGCAACTGGCGTTATGAATATATCCGGTTCAGGCGGCGTTATGCTGGAAGCATCGGCCGATAATGCACTGATTGCCGAAAATGTAACTTTAAATGATAGCGACAGTCGGTTAATTCTCTATACCGCTGATACCACGAATAATCAGGTTACTGTTGGTCATCTTATTAACAATGGCATCACACAGTTTAGTGATGTTATTGCCGGTTCGACTCAAGAAATTAATAGCTTTAATCCTGTGACGCTGAATGTCGATAATCTTAGTGGTAACGGCACTTTTGCTATGCATGCCGATATCGGAGCCGGAATCGGTGACTATTTGCAGGTCAATCAGTTGGCTGGGTCAAGCGAGAATAAATTATTTATCGCCAATAACGGTGCCGCTAAAGCGAAAGATACCGATGTCTTGTCTATGGTTAACGTAGAAAACGGAGCCACTGATGCCGGGCAATTTACGTTGGCTAATACTGTCGAACAGGGTGGTTACCAATACGGCCTGAGAAAAAATGGCAATGAATGGGAATTATATGCACTAACGGATAATCCTGAAGGCCCAGGTCCTAATCCCGATCCGGGTGAAAACGGTGGTGGCGGAAACATTACTACCACGGCTGATGCCGGTGCTAATTTCCTGAATATTGGTTATCTCATGAACTATGCAGATACCCAGACCCTGATGCAACGCATGGGCGATCTGCGCCAGGATAACCAACATGGAAATATGTGGTTCAGAGGCTTCGCCGGTAAATTCAATTCATTCTCCGGCGGTAAATTAAGCCGTTTTGATATGAATTATGAAGGTATGCAGATCGGTGCAGATAAGCGTATCTCTGCCGAGATGCCGCTATTTATTGGTGGTTATATCGGTACAACTAAAGGCGACCCTGATTATGCCTCCGGAGACGGTACGGCTAAATCAAGTAATATTGGTCTGTACACTACCTATATGGCTGACGGTGGCTTCTATCTGGATGCTATTGCCAAATACTCCCATATTAAAAATAACTTTAACGTTCGTGATACCCAGAATAACCAGGTTCGGGGCAACGGTAACTCCGGTGGAGTGAGCGTTTCTCTGGAAGCCGGCCAGAAGTTCAAACTAAGCCAGGCTGACAGCGGCTTCTATATTGAGCCTCAGGCTCAGTTTAGCTATAGCCACCAAAATGCCACGGATATCAACGCATCTAACGGGTTAAAAGTCAGCTTAGGCAGCTATGAATCGATGCTCGGCCGGGCCAGCGCACTGTTTGGATATGAACTCAATCAGGGCAACAATAAAGTGAATGTTTACCTGAAGACCGGCTTAGTACGTGAGTTTGAAGGTGACGTCGGTTACCAACTAAACGGCTCTCCGGAACAGCATAGCTTTAAAGGAAACTGGTGGAATAACGGTATAGGTGTGAGTGCCCAGATTAATCAACAACATACGCTATATCTGGATATTGACAGTTCAACCGGAAATAAATTCGATCAACGCCAGGTTAACGGTGGCTATCGCTTTAGTTTCTAATCACACAAGCTGATTTGTACTGAACTTACTCAAGGCCGTGCCACGATTCAGATGGTACGGCTTTTTTTATTGATTCTAGCAGTAAGATTAAATAAGCCCGCACTAATCCCTCTCTCCCTTACGTCACTATTCTTTCTGTCAGCCATCACTGAGAGTCGCGATGCATATCATGCAATCCGATATTGCTATTGCAAATTCACTTCAATATACTATATATATATACAGTATAAATGAACATTATGAGGTTCACCATGCAAGTTGAAATTTCAATTCGTAAAGACGATAAGCTGCCGAACGGTGCTGAAGCCGCATTAAAAGAAGAACTGGAAAAGCGCTTACACTGCCATTTTGCTGATGTACGTGTAAGAGTCAGGCGTGGTAGCGGTAACGATATTACCGTATTGGGTGGATTAAAAAGTGATAAAGAGTTGGTGACCGAAATATTGCAACAAACTTGGGAAAGTGCCGATGACTGGTTCGATGTAGATTAATGAAAAAATCTACCAACAAAAATTACCTGCCCTATGACAGACACAAATAAAGCCAGCTTGATGCTGGCTTTATTTAAATTTATCAAAGCGCGATTAATTTTATTTAGCCTCTCTCGCCTGCTGTAATTTTTCGGATTTTTGACTCCATTCTGCGGCAATTTTCTCATTTTTTTCCACGCCAATGCCCTGCGAGTACATCCACCATAGATTACTATGGGAGCCAATATCGCCTCTGTTAGCCGCCTCGGTATAAATTTCAATGGCCTTTTTATAGTCAATCTCCATTCCCTTGCCTTTTTCATACATAAAGCCAAGAGCCCGCATTGCATCCAAATTCCCCTGAGCGGCTGACTTCTCATACCAATATTTCGCTTTGACATAATCAATGCGCTTGTTTCCACCATCATCATGGGATGCGGCTAATTGGTACTGTTCAAAAGCATCATCAGCAGTTTCGCTATCATCTGATGCTTTACTGGAACCATGTGTTGCTAATGATTGCGGCAGAGTATCTAACGCTAAAGTAGCCGCACATTTAGGATCTTTTCTCATCTCATCAATACGTTCACTAGCACGACTATCGTTATACTCCTCAGCTTGTTCAAACCACTTTAAAGCTTCACCACAGTCTGTTTTTACGCCAAGCCCTTCGTAGTACATGTCACCAATATTTTTAAGCGCATTTTTATCGCCCTGATCGGCCGCTTTTTTGTACCACGCTAAGGCTTTATCAAAATTCTGATCTATCTCCCTACCTGTTTGGTACATGTAGCCAACGTTATTTTGCGCGTCAGCATTGCCATTTTTAGCCGATTTCAACCACCATTCAAAGGCTGTCGCATCATTCGTTGGTGCGCCAAGGCCAAAGTTGTAAAACTTTCCAATAACCAACTCAAGATCGGCATTCCCCTCTTTATGCATGGCTAAAAGGTAATTCAACGCTTCTTTTGCATACTTTCCATCTCCTTGATACTCCTCACCGGCAGTACAACAAAAAATAGAAAAGTAGAGCTTAGAAAGCCGATTTAATGCATCAACGTCGCCTTTATCAGCCTCAATTTTTAGCGGGTTGATAATGGCGCTTAGCTGTTCGTCAGGCTCTGCGTTTGCTACCCCTGAATTCAGTAACAAGAAGAAAGAAAGGACATATCGAATAATAATTACAGGCGTTCGACCAAGGAGCATATTATTGATTTTCATAATTGATACCGTATCGGTTTATAAATGTTTATCCCGCCGTTATCTACAGACAAAAAAGCCAGCATAATGCTGGCTTTTTCTTAATCACCAAGAGAGATTACTCTTCTTCCGGCTCTTCTGAATCATCTTCATCAAGCTCTTCAGAATCGATAACGTCGAGATCTTCTTCGAGGCTTGCGGCAACTAACGCGGGATCAATGCTAGTCACTTCATCGTCTTCTTCCGGCTCAACAACGCGCTGGAGTCCAACTACGTTTTCGTCTTCAGCGGTACGAATCAGAGTAACACCGTGAGTGTTACGACCAACAACGCTGACTTCAGATACGCGAGTACGCACTAAGGTACCGGCATCAGTAATCATCATAATCTGGTCACACTGGTCAACCTGAACCGCACCCACAACGCGACCATTACGCTCACTCACTTTAATTGAGATCACGCCCTGAGTTGCGCGGGACTTAGTCGGATAATCAGCCAGTGCCGTACGCTTACCATAACCATTCTGCGTCACGGTCAGAATTTCACCGTCACCGCGAGGAACAATCAGGGAAACCACGCGATCGGCTTCGCTTAGTTTGATACCACGAACGCCTGCTGCGGTACGACCCATTGGACGAACACCACGAATAGAGCCGTCTTCCAGCTTTTCTTCTTCCAGGAAGCGAACCACTTTACCTTCAGCCGAGAACAACATAATTTCGTTGGTTCCGTCAGTCAAGTCAACGCCAATCAGTTCATCACCCTCGTTCAGATTAACGGCAATAATACCGGCACTGCGCGGACGGCTAAAGTCAGTCAGACGCGTTTTCTTCACGGTACCGTTAGCGGTTGCCATAAAGATATTGCGCCCTTCTTCATATTCACGCACCGGCAGAATAGCGGTGATACGCTCGTTCTGTTCCAGAGGCAGTAAATTGATGATTGGACGACCACGGGCTCCGCGGCTGGCTTCTGGTAATTGATAAACCTTCATCCAGTACAGACGACCGCGGCTTGAGAAGCAAAGAATCGTGTCGTGGGTATTGGCAACCAACAGACGTTCGATAAAGTCTTCTTCTTTAATTCTGGCCGCTGATTTACCTTTACCACCGCGACGTTGAGCTTCATAGTCAGACAGCGGCTGATATTTCACATACCCCTGATGAGACAATGTGACAACCACGTCTTCCTGGGTTATCAAATCTTCGATATTGATATCGGCAGTATTTTCAGTGATTTCAGTACGACGCTTGTCATTATACTGATCGCGAACCGCCTCAAGCTCTTCGCGGATCACTTCCATCAAACGTTCCGGACTTTCAAGAATATAGAGCAGCGCAGCAATTTGCGTCAGCAGCTCTTTATATTCATCAAGCAGTTTTTCATGCTCAAGGCCGGTCAGGCGATGTAAGCGAAGTTCCAGAATTGCCTGCGCCTGTTGCTCAGTTAAGTAGTAGCGCCCGTCACGGATGCCATACTCTGGCTCCAGCCATTCAGGTCGTGCAGCATCATCACCGGCACGCTCAAGCATCGCGGAAACGTTACCCAGCTCCCATGACTGTGCAATCAAACCAATCTTAGCTTCTGCCGGCGTAGATGCCGCACGAATCAGCTCAATAATCGGATCGATATTTGCCAAGGCAATCGCCAAACCTTCAAGGATATGAGCACGATCGCGGGCTTTACGCAGTTCAAAAATAGTACGGCGAGTAACCACTTCACGACGGTGGCGAACAAACGCCTCCAACATTGCTTTCAGGCCCAGCAGCTTCGGCTGCCCCTGATGAAGAGCAACCATGTTGATACCAAAAGTCACCTGCATTTGGGTCTGTGAGTACAGATTATTCAGTACTACTTCACCAACAGAATCACGTTTGATTTCAACCACGATACGCATGCCGTCTTTATCCGACTCATCGCGCAGCGCACTGATACCTTCAAGCTTTTTATCTTTTACCAGCTCGGCGATTTTTTCAATCAGCCGGGCCTTGTTCACCTGATAAGGGATCTCATGAACAATAATTGTTTCACGGCCGGTTTTCTCGTCGGCTTCAACCTCGGCACGAGCACGGATATAAATTTTACCGCGACCGGTCCGGTAAGCCTCTTCAATACCGCGACGACCATTAATGATGGCGGCGGTCGGGAAGTCAGGCCCCGGGATGTGTTCCATCAGCCCTTCAAGGCTAATATCTTCATCTTCAATAAAGGCAAGACAACCGTTAATCACTTCAGCAAGGTTATGCGGAGGAATATTGGTTGCCATACCAACGGCAATACCGGAAGAACCATTCACCAAAAGGTTAGGGATTCGAGTCGGCAGCACCGTTGGAATTTGTTCTGTTCCGTCATAGTTTGGCGCGAAGTCAACGGTCTCTTTATCAAGATCCATCAACAAATCGTGAGCAATCTTTGACATCCGAATTTCGGTATAACGCATTGCTGCGGCTGAGTCACCGTCGACAGAACCGAAGTTACCCTGACCATCTACTAGCATGTAACGCAGGGAGAAAGGCTGAGCCATACGTACAATGGTGTCATAAACCGCAGTATCACCGTGTGGGTGGTACTTACCGATAACGTCACCGACTACGCGCGCCGATTTTTTATATGCTTTATTCCAATCATTACCTAGTACGTTCATCGCGAATAATACGCGACGGTGCACAGGCTTCAGTCCGTCTCGAACATCTGGAAGAGCTCGTCCGACAATAACGGACATGGCATAATCAAGATAAGAGTTTTTAAGCTCATCCTCGATATTGACCGGTGTAATTTCTCTGGCAAGATCGCTCATGGAGCCGCTATCCCTCTATTATTATCAGCCCGGAAAAGGTGCAAAATTATATCACATCTAACCGATTGTTTCTAATATTCACCAAGTCATCTTACCAATTTTCCATTAAAGTCAGACCAGCTATCATTGCCAGCCTCACTCTGAGCATTAAAGCTAACATCTTTATTTGGCAGGAAAAGTTTCTTGTCCCTGTTGGATACCACCACTTTGTGATGAATTGATGTATAATTCCGACCATCACATCAGGCAGTTAGGTAACTTTTATGAATTCACCAGAAAATGTCGATCACAACGAAATTGCTAAATTTGAAGCCGTAGCTTCCCGCTGGTGGGATTTAGAAGGCGAATTTAAGCCATTGCATCAGATTAATCCGCTGCGCCTTGGCTATATCCAACTGCGGGCAAACGGTGTGTTCGGTAAGAAAATTTTAGACGTTGGCTGCGGTGGCGGAATTTTGTCTGAAAGTATGGCTCATGAGGGGGCTAAAGTCACCGGGCTGGATATGGGAAGTGAGCCCTTGTTGGTTGCCCGCCTGCATGCGGTAGAAAGCGGCGTCCCGGTCGAATATGTTCAACAAACCGTTGAGGCTCATGCCAAAGAAAATGCGGGCCTGTACGATATTGTTACCTGCATGGAAATGCTGGAACACGTTCCGGATCCATCCTCGGTTGTTCGCGCCTGCGCTCAGTTGGTTAAGCCCGGAGGCCACGTATTCTTCTCCACCATTAATCGCAATACTAAAGCCTGGTTGATGCTGGTTGTCGGGGCGGAGTATGTGCTGAACATGGTGCCTAAAGGGACGCATGATGCGAAAAAATTCATCCGCCCTTCTGAACTGATTAGCTGGGTAGATCAAACCGCGCTGCGCGATCGCCATATGACCGGCCTTCACTACAATCCGTTACTAAAAACGTTTAAGTTAGCAGACAGCGTAGACGTCAATTATATGGTCCATTGCACTAAAGATTGACAGAACGCTGGTCTACATGTGTTAACGCCGCAGCCTAAAGTGATGCAAATGCAACGGCACAGGAAGCGGCGAAAAATGTTTTCATCGAGCCAGCAAATCAGAGGCCAGATAATAAGCTGCCGTTATTAATTTTTATTAAGTGCAACATTTTTAGACAACCACAAACTCCTTTTAAAGGTTTGCTAATATTTAAACCATTAACCGTCGAATAATTCAGCAGTTAAAAATATTTTGTTTAAAATGGTTAAATATTTATTTCAGATATGTAAGCTATAACCTCTAATGAACACGGGAACTTAGCGCCGTTATCCCAAAAGTTATCCACAAGAATAGGCCATTTTGTTCACTTGCAAAACGCGTCATAGAACACTATCTTGTACCCCATGAGCTTCAAGACCCCTATATATTGTGTTTTGATCATGTAGCCACACTAAGCGCCACATGGCATCTTAATGTGTAAAGCACAAATCTCACGGAAAGGTACGTATTACGCTATGAATCAAAGTCTATTAGTCACTAAACGCGATGGCACCAAAGAACGCATCAACCTTGATAAAATTCATCGGGTCATCGATTGGGCAGCAGAAGGCCTGAATAATGTTTCAGTTTCTCAGGTTGAGCTTCGCTCACATATTCAGTTTTATGATGGCATCAGAACTTCTGATATTCATGAAACCATTATCCGCGCTGCCGCAGACTTAATTTCACGTGATACGCCTGACTATCAGTACTTGGCTGCACGTCTTGCGATCTTCCATCTGCGTAAAAAAGCCTACGGTCAGTTTGAGCCACCGGCTTTATATGCCCATGTAAAAAACATGGTAGAGATGGGTAAATACGATAGCCATCTGTTAGAAGACTACTCGGTCGAAGAGTTCGAGGAGATGGGAACCTACATTGAGCACTGGCGTGATATGAACTTTTCTTATGCTGCCGTTAAGCAGTTGGAAGGTAAGTATCTGGTTCAGAACCGCGTCACCGGTGAAGTGTATGAGAGCGCCCAGTTCCTGTATATCTTAGTCGCTGCTTGCCTGTTCTCACGCTACCCGCGCGAAACTCGCCTTAGCTATGTAAAGCGTTTCTACGATGCTATTTCAACCTTTAAGATTTCACTGCCAACGCCGATTATGGCCGGCGTTCGCACACCAACCCGCCAGTTCAGTTCATGCGTACTGATCGAGTGCGGTGATAGCCTTGATTCAATCAATGCAACCTCTAGTGCCATTGTTAAATACGTTTCCCAACGCGCCGGTATCGGTATTAACGCCGGTAGAATCCGTGCTCAGGGCAGCCCAATCCGTAACGGTGAGGCCTTCCATACCGGCTGTATTCCGTTCTATAAGCACTTCCAGACCGCGGTAAAATCATGCTCTCAGGGTGGCGTTCGTGGCGGAGCTGCAACGGTGTTCTATCCGATTTGGCATCTGGAAGTTGAAAACCTGCTGGTGCTGAAAAATAACCGGGGTGTTGAAGAGAACCGGGTTCGTCATATGGACTATGGCGTTCAGTTAAATAAACTGATGTATCAGCGCCTGGTTAAAAACGAGAATATTACCCTATTCAGCCCGTCAGACGTCCCGGGGCTATATGACGCCTTCTTCGCCGATCAGGAAGAGTTTGAGCGTTTATATGTTAAATATGAAGCCGATTCTTCTATTCGCCAGCGTCAGGTTAAAGCGGTCGAACTGTTCTCTTTAATGATGCAAGAACGTGCTTCTACCGGTCGTATCTATATTCAAAACGTTGACCATTGTAATACCCATAGCCCGTTCGATCCGGTCGTGGCTCCGGTTCGCCAGTCTAACCTGTGTCTGGAAATCGCCCTGCCGACTAAGCCATTGAACGATATCAATGATGAGAGCGGTGAAATTGCACTCTGTACCCTTTCCGCTTTCAATCTGGGTGCCATAGATAGCTTAGATGAGCTGGAAGAGTTAGCCACGTTGGCGGTACGTTCCCTTGATGCCCTGTTGGACTATCAAGATTACCCTATTCTAGCTGCTAAGCGTGGTTCTATGGGTCGCCGTACATTAGGTATTGGTGTGATTAACTATGCCTATTATCTGGCTAAAAACGGCGTCCGTTATTCTGATGGCAGCGCCAACGGCCTGACCCACAGAGCCTTTGAGGCGATTCAATATTATCTGTTGAAAGCGTCTAATGAGCTGGCACGTGAACAAGGCCCTTGCCCGTGGTTTAACGAAACCCGTTATTCTCAAGGCATTCTGCCGATTGATAACTATAAGAAAGATCTGGATAGCCTATGCAATGAACCCCTTCATTATGACTGGGAAGCTTTGCGTCAGGACATTAAAACCCATGGTCTGCGTAACTCAACCCTGTCAGCATTAATGCCGTCAGAGACATCATCACAAATATCTAATGCCACCAACGGTATTGAACCGCCTCGCGGACATATCAGCGTTAAAGCCTCTAAAGACGGTATTTTACGTCAGGTGGTTCCTGACTATGAGAATCTGACCGATGCCTATGAGTTACTTTGGGATCTGCCTAGTAACGATGGCTATCTGCACTTAGTCGGCCTGATGCAGAAGTTTATCGACCAGTCGATTTCAGCCAACACCAACTACGATCCAAATCGTTTCCCTGGCGGGAAAGTGCCGATGAAGCAGTTACTTAAAGACCTGCTCACTGCGTATAAATATGGTGTTAAAACGCTGTACTATCAAAACACCCGCGACGGTGCTGATGATGTACAAGGTGACCTATTACCTGCAAAACAAGACGATGACTGCGAAAGCGGCGCATGTAAGATTTAATCTATTTTGGGGGGCGACTCTGCCCCCAATTTTCAGGGACTTATCATGGCTCATACCTACACTACATTTTCCCAAAACAAAAACGATCAGTTAAAAGAACCCATGTTTTTTGGTCAGCCGGTTAACGTAGCCCGCTATGACCAGCAGAAACATGAGCTGTTTGAAAAACTGATTGAAAAACAGCTGTCCTTCTTCTGGCGTCCTGAAGAAGTTGACGTTTCCCGCGATCGGATTGACTATCAAGCGTTACCCGATCATGAGAAACATATTTTTATCAGTAACCTGAAATACCAAACGCTGCTGGATTCAATTCAGGGCAGAAGCCCTAACGTGGCCTTTCTGCCGCTGATCTCTATCCCTGAATTAGAAACCTGGGTGGAGACATGGTCATTCTCAGAAACCATCCATTCGCGCTCTTATACCCATATTATCCGTAATATCGTCAACGATCCGTCAATCGTGTTTGATGATATCGTGACCAATGAAGAGATTCTGAAGCGCGCTAAAGATATTTCAGGTTACTACGACGATCTGATCAGAATGAGTAACTATTACCACCTGTTTGGTGAAGGAACTCATCAGATCAACGGTGAAACCATTACGGTCAACCTGCATGAACTGAAGAAACAGCTTTATCTGTGCGTGATGAGCGTGAATGCACTGGAAGCGATACGCTTCTACGTTAGCTTTGCCTGCTCTTTTGCCTTCGCCGAACGTGAGCTGATGGAAGGTAACGCCAAAATCATCAAGATGATCGCCCGCGATGAAGCCCTGCACCTGACGGGAACTCAGCACATTATTAATTTAATGCGCAACGGCCACGATGACCCTGAGATGGCAGAGATAGCCATTGAATGTCAGCAACAGTGCTACGATCTGTTTGTTCTGGCAGCTGAACAAGAGAAAGAGTGGGCAGAATACCTGTTCCGCGACGGTTCTATGATTGGTCTGAATAAAGATATTCTGTGTCAGTATGTTGATTACATCACCAACATTCGGATGCAGGCCGTAGGGTTACCGTTACCGTTTGAAACCCGTTCAAACCCTATCCCATGGATTAATGCATGGTTGGTTTCTGATAACGTTCAGGTGGCCCCGCAGGAAGTTGAAGTCAGCTCTTATCTGGTCGGTCAGATTGACTCAGAAATGCATGCCGATGACCTGAGTGATTTCGAACTCTAAATCAGCACTAAATTTCTTTAATACAAAAAGAGCCTGCTAACTATTAGCAGGCTCTTTTGATTTATAACGCTGGCAGTTAATGACCTAACTTCGAATTACTTAAACAAATTCGCCACCCAGTGGTCATCGACCCGGGAAAAACCAATCTTATCTAAATTGGTTTCAACGATGCCTGATTCAGGAATTCTAAAATCGGAATAGACATCACAGGTTACTGAGCGATCGCTCTGAACCTGACAATTCTCAAGCTGTTTAACTTTAATGCAGCCAATATCAATTTTGACCATATCAATGGCAAAAGAGCTGTCGTGGGCCTGAGCATCTTTCAGCAGCGTTGTTTTTATTGCTGCGTCGGCTTCTGAAACGGTCGGTAATTTAGGCCCAGAGGTTGTACAGGCCGTTAAAAACAGTAACGGGCCTAAAATCAGGCTATATATACAGCGCTTTTCCATCAGCCTCTCCATGTGAATTGTTCAACCGCAAATAAAATTTCCGACACCATAATTAAGCCAAACAAAAATTTCCAGTGATACATGAGTATTTATTTTTATATCGGAGTCAATATGCCCTTTTTAGCCATAGCAAAATGTTATCCGGAACCAACATTACACAATTAAAAAAGGCATCACACAAAATCAGTGTGATGCCTCTATTCAGAGCATAACGCCAAAACGTAGCAGGTTTAAGCCTATCCCATCACCATCGGCGCAATCATAAATCCGAAGGCAACACCGGCAATAATCCCGCCTAAGCCCGGCAACATAAACGGATGGTTAAGTACATACTTCCCGACCCGTGTCGTTCCGGTCGTATCGAACTCCATTGCCGCCAATGACGTCGGATAGGTCGGTAAAACAAATACCCCCGTTACGGCGACGTAAGAAGCCAGAATTGCCCAGTGAGGCACGTCTAAGGCAATAGCCAGCGGAATAATCAGCGGCGTCGTCGCCCCTTGAGAGTAAAGTAATGCACAGGTGCCAAACAGTACCAATGCTAATAACATCGGATAGCTTTTCAGCACGCTACCGGCAATCTCTTTAATCTCAAGCATATGAGCATCAACTAAGGTGGTGCCCAAGGTTACAATACCTAAAATTACCGCAACCGAACTCATACCGGCCCGGAAAGTCGGTGCCAGCACAATAGAATCGGTAGAGGTTTTGCAGAAAACCACCATTAAACAGGCAGCGCTCATCATACAGATAATAATAATATCCCGGGTTCCCATGGTCTTACCGATGTCAAAGCCGGGACGAAGGGACGGGAATGCAGCCAGAATAACAATACTTACCGTTGCCAATAAAAACAGAATAACGGAGAGTTTTGCCTGTGGTGTATCAGGCGTGAGTTTCTCCACATGTTTTTGCACTAGGCCTTTTTGCAGACGCTCCAGATAAACTTCATCGTCTTCCAACTCACAGCCCTGACGGGAAGCAATAAAGGCAGCAACCATGGCAGCAACAAAAGAGGCCGGTAAACAGACGGCCATTACCTGCAAGAAGGTTACGCTCTCTTTCTCCATGATGCTTAACATCGCCGCCATGGCGGCACTGATAGGAGAACCTGAAATTGCAATTTGTGATGCCACAACCGAACCGGCCAGCGTCCGGGATGGACGAATACCCGACTCTTTAGCCACTTCAGCAATAACGGGTAAAGTCGAGAACACAATAAAGCCGGTTCCCGCCATAATCGTCATGGTCCAGGTAATGATTGGCGCAATGATATTAATATATTTAGGATTCCGGCGCATAAAAGCCCCGGCGACCCGAACCAGATAATCCATACCGCCTGCGGCCTGAAGGGCTGAGGCGGCAACAACTACGGTCATGATAATCAGAATAACGTCAACCGGCGGAGAGCCGATCGGCAAGCCAAATCCAAGGGTAAGAATAGCCAGACCCAGCCCGCCACACAGGCCAATTCCGATCCCCCCCATCCGTATACCGAAAAATATTGCACCCAAAACAACAATAATCTCTAACCAAACCATAACGGCTCCAATAGACAATAATTTGTCACTTATTGTTAATATCAAAAATGATTAACCTGCACGGCGTCATGAAGAGCCGCGTATATCATTACTTCTTTTTATTTTTTATTAAAATAATAAATCAGTTTTTCCAACCCGTTTTTCATACCAGCGAATGCCGGCCCGAACTAATGAAGCTGTGGAATCAATAAATTTTTCCGGATGTTGTTTTATCTCTTTAGCTAAAATAACCGGCACCTCGGTACAACCTAAAACAATGACTTCAGCCCCGCGTTGAAATAATGTTGCCACCTGCTCGGCCATTAATGATTCAGCCTGTGCAATATTACCCGCTTTTAAGCTATAAATACTTTCCATTACTTTTTCCTGACCCGACTGGTCAGGATTAATACATTTAAAACCCAGCCCTTCTATATTCTTCTGATATAGCCCCATGGCCAGCGTGGCATTGGTTGCCAAAAGCCCGATATTGGTCTTGCCTGAAGCCTTGGCCTCGCCCATGGTGGTTTCAATGATACTGAGCATTTCAACGTGGCAGGCTTTTTTAAGTTCCGGATACCAATAATGAGCGGTGTTACAAGGAATAACAATGCATTCGGCCCCGGCAACCTCTAAGCGGTGAAGGTAATCTTCCATTACCGGCAGTGGAGAATTGCCATTATGTAACAATGCCTGTGTCCGGTCAGGAATATCAGGAATAGACGATATAATTAACGGAATATGTTCCTGATCGCTGCCTGCCGCGGTAAAGCTGACAAACTTATTAAATATATCAACCGTTGCGGCAGGACCCATTCCACCTAATACACCAATTAAACCTTTCACAATGACATCCTCTTATTCCGTTTATTATGAACGAGGTGTTTGGCTATATTTAAATGGCCATTCTTATTACACCAATTTCATAAAATTTAACGTTTCTATTTACTTTCTCGATATTTATTAACGTTTGTTCTGTCGTTAATTCCTTGATCACTATTTATCAGGAGTCATTTGAGAAGAGAAATGCAAGTATGTATGGAGTGATGCAAAATCTGCATTAACCAAACTCACACATTGACGATTAAGGTTGGAATGACAACAGGATTGATGTCAGTATATTGTGGCAACAGGGCCTAGTTATCAGGGTATAGCTCGAAATAGCACAAATCAGCTAACAGGCTATTCAATAACCTGTTGAATGTTGTTTGCCGGCTACCTATGCAAAATTCAAATAGCAGATACCTAAATTGAGACGTCAGATGAAAAATATAGAAACTAAATGGTTATATGATTTTTTAACTCTTGAGGCCTGCCGTCATTTTTCTCATGCGGCTGAGCAGCGTAATATTTCTCAACCCGCATTCAGTCGCAGAATTAAAGCATTAGAATCTGCATTGGGCGTTGAGCTATTTGATCGAACAACCTCTCCATTGCAATTAACGGAAGAAGGTAAGCTGTTCCACTCCCAAACACGCAGCCTGCTCCAGCAGCTTGAATGTAACCTCAGCGAATTGAGCGGTCAGAATTTACTGAGCATTCCTAATATAAAAATTGCCGCAGCCCATTCACTCTCCCTGACTTTATTACCAGAGCTGGTACATTCCTTTGCTGATTACGCCAATGATTTTGTCTATCACGTTGAAGCTATTGATGTGGTACAGGTGGTCAATACCCTCAGGGAAGGAAAAAGTGATTTTATTCTGTCATTTTATGACGAAGATTTACTTCAAACGCCGTTCAGTTACCTAAAGGTTTTTGAATCTGAGCTATATCCGGTATGCGCTACCGACTCAGAAGGAAAGCCGCTGTTTGATATTTATCAGCCGGAAGTTCCGTTACTCAACTATACCGGTACCTCATATATGGGCCGTTTAGTTAACCGCCGTTTAGGCGAAGTTGGCGCCATAGCCCCCCGCACTCTATTTATGTCTTCAATGAGTGAGTTACTCAAAAATATGGCGCTTAATGGCCACGGTATTGCCTGGCTGCCAATCTATTCGGTGGTGGATGAACTGAAAGAAAAAAAGCTGGTTTGCCTTGATACCCCGGAACTTACCATTCCCATTCAGGCCTATATCTATCGAATGGACACCCGGTTAAATAAAACGGCGGAGCACTTTTGGAATATTCTAAAAAATGAGGTTCTGCCGGTTGGAAAAGTCTAAATTCGATGCTTATCACCTGAATGTCATCACCCTGCTCTTCGCGGGATAATGACATTCAGAGATCGTCTATCCTGCTAATCTATGACTGTGGCCCCGAAGTTTCAACGGTCTCCAGCCATTCATAGCTACCAAATACATCCCGATGATTCAACCAGCGCGATAGCATATCTAAAGCTAACATCACGCTAACGTCTTGTTGAATCTTGGTATCATGATGACGGGGCATATAGCGAACCCGATGGGCATAGCTACCTTCAGGTGTGACTAATGCCAGCGATAAACAACTTTGATTATAATCACCAATAGCAATACCCAGCGATGTACCCTGCTCGGCTACCCGCTGTTGCATATCAGCAATTAACTGATTCAGTGTCTGAAGTGAATTATCCGAACGGACAACCGATTCACTCACCGGTGCGTTCGCCGATAATAGATTCCAACTTAGTAAACCTGCGCTGAATTGCTCACTCAAAGACAACGTTAAGCCCTTTTCATTTAAAGCCTGACTCACAATGGCTGGCAGTCCTTCCGTCCCTTCATACAGCATATTTCCGCCCACTCCTTGCTTAATAATTTGCCAGTTCTTGAGCATTTCTTCCCGCTGTGACGCGGGGCCGGTTAGCTTGAGTTCGATAATCGGCATCGATGAGCGGTAGCCCATAACACAACCTTCCGGCAGTGCCAGCACGTCAAACTGTTGTGCAAGACTGCTTTCAGTACGACCAAAACTGGTTAAGCGTAAGCAAAGTGGTGATTCAGGTAGCGTATAGCGCTGGCGAAGGCGCGGTAATATCTGATCGTTAACCATCACTTTAAATTCAGAGGGAACGCCGGGGGTGAAAAACATCAGGCAATCGTTAATTACCACCGAGAAACCACAGGCAGTGCCCACCGGATTATCTATCAGTTCAGCACTTTCAGGAATCATTGCCTGCTTGCGATTGGTCACAGACATTTGTCGCCCACGGGCAGCAAAATAGCTTTCCATATAGGCAATCCACTCCGGATGTTCAATTAGTTGTTCGCCCGCAGCCGTTGCCGCTGCCAGAGCACTCAGGTCGTCACTGGTTGGTCCTAGGCCGCCGTTAACAATCAGTACGTCAGCGCAATGGCTGCGTTCCAGTAATTTCTGAACTAAGCTGTCCAGATCGTCGCCCACCGTTGAACGGCTGCTTAATGGTATTCCCTGTTGAAAAAAACAATCGGCAAGCCATGCCGCGTTGGTATCGATAATTTGTCCATGCAGAACTTCATCACCCGTACTTAACATTTCAACCATTAACATCTGCTCGCTCCCGTCTTTTATTCTTTTTCTGGATTCTTTTAGATAACAGCCCACGATACATGTCGGATAGACCTCCATGCCTAACTTAGGGTGCAATTGCCGATAGATATACCACTAAGTTAAAAGCATACATATCAGAATCAATATAAAGTTAACCGCCCGCTTACCATTATACGAATATCTCAATTTACACCTCATTAATTGTAAACTAAAAATTACACTCCGGACCTATAGTTTGACAGGTCAATTTAACTCACTTACCCTAGCCGCAGCTTTAAACAACCGCACTATTCCGTTGTTTAAAAATGATAAAAAGACTGCCGGTTAATTAACGTTCTGGCTTAATAACATCATTAAAATAATCCGAGGTTCGTGTGAGGAATCGCACTCTAGGCAGTATCTTTATTGTCGCCGGCACTACTATCGGTGCAGGTATGTTAGCAATGCCACTGGCTGCGGCCGGTGTAGGTTTTGGCGTTACTTTTACCATGTTAGTCGTCCTTTGGGGGATGATGTGCTACACCGCACTGCTACTGGTAGAAGCCTATCAGTATAGTGATTCAGATGACGGACTAGGCACTTTAGCTAAGCGCTATCTCGGAGCCAAAGGTAATCTGCTTACCGGCCTGGCAATGTTATTTTTAATGTACGCATTAGTTGCCGCTTATATTAGCGGTGGCGGTGAGCTTCTGCTGGTCAGCATCAATGAAGCCCTGAACATAAGCTTACCTTCCGCTAGTGGTCCGTTAGCCTTTGCTATTATTGGCGGCGGCGTGGTGTGCGTGGGGACTCACTCGGTTGATATCATCAATCGAGGCCTGTTTACCGCAAAAATTATCTTTCTGGTCATCATGCTGGCAGTTATGATGCCACATGTTAAAAGCGCTAATTTACTTACGCTACCTCTGGAGCAAGGGCTGGCACTTTCTGCTATTCCGGTAATTTTTACTTCTTTCGGCTTTCACGGCAGTATTCCTAGCATTGTTAAATACATGAACGGCGATGTTGCTAAGCTAAAGAAAATATTCATCATCGGTAGTGCTATTCCTTTAGTTGCCTATATTCTATGGCAGTTAGCTACGCTGGGGGCGATTAGCTCGACCACCTTTGTCGGTATTATTGCTTCTGAATCAGGTCTCAATGGCCTGTTACAGGCCGTTAAAGAAGTGGTTGATACCCCAATGGTTGAAGTATCCGTTCGCCTGTTCTCTGCACTGGCGCTGGCAACTTCTTTCCTCGGCGTGGCACTCGGCCTGTTTGACTATCTTGCAGACCTGTTTAAGCGCAGTAATAACGTTTCAGGCCGACTGCAAACCGGTTTGATCACTTTCCTGCCACCGTTGATGTTTGCCCTGTTCTACCAAAAAGGCTTCATTATGGCTCTGGGCTATGCCGCCATTGCCTTATCTGTTTTAGCCCTTTTAATCCCGGCAATGCTGGTGAGGCAAACCCGTAAACATCATAGTGAAGGATACCGTGTTCCCGGTGGCGCTTTAGGTTTGATCGTTGCATTCTGCTTTGGGTTAGGCATTATTGCTATCCAGCTGGGTATCGTTTTCGGCCTGTTGCCGCAGCACTAACTTATCCCCGCGTATGAATATAAACGGAGCAGCTCACTGCTCCGTTTTTCTTTATTTATCAGACCATAAAAGCAATTTTTCGCATTATATTGCCGAAAAAAAACCTAATTTGTGATCCAGTTGGCTTAACTGTGCAATCCATACCCACATATAAATAGCTACAATAAATAAGCAGCCCGAATTTTTTGTCATTCATACTTAAAATAATAATCTGTTGTACCGCCTTTTTTGACCAAGAGACAATTTTGTCAGACCCGTTTGGCGTAGGATTAAAAGTACCCGGCGGGATTATGACAAGTTCAACTATTTCATGAGGATGTGCAGAGCATTGATTCAATATGAAATTATACCCAAAATAATTCGAGTTGCTTGTAGGCGACAAGCCCAGGAGTCGCCAGGAGCATAGCTGACTATGTGACTGGTGCGAGTGGGCGCAGTCAACACCCAAGCAACTTGAAGTATGACCGGTATATATTGATAACGCTGATGGTGATAATAGGCTGTAACGATTAGCTATTCCCTGCCAATAACCTTACTAATAGTGATAGTTTTTAAGGAAGATACCGTTCCGGCTTCACTAAATAGGTCAATGAACCTACATTTATTTGATGTTCAACAGGAGAAGATGATGAGCGATAAGAAGTTAACGACGGTAGCTGGTGCTCCGGTCGTCGATAATAATAACGTAATAACGGCGGGTCCTAGAGGACCGATGCTACTACAAGATATCTGGTTTTTAGAGAAGTTAGCCCACTTTGACCGCGAAGTTATTCCTGAGCGTCGCATGCACGCCAAGGGCTCCGGTGCTTACGGCACATTCACTGTTACTCACGATATTACTCAATATACCCGCGCTAAAATATTTTCTGATATTGGCAAAAAAACCGAAATGTTTGTCCGCTTCTCTACCGTAGCCGGTGAACGCGGTGCCGCAGATGCCGAACGTGATATTCGCGGTTTTGCCATGAAGTTCTATACCGAAGAAGGTAACTGGGACTTAGTCGGCAACGATACCCCTGTATTTTATCTGCGCGATCCATTGAAATTCCCTGACCTGAACCACGTTGTTAAGCGCGACCCACATACCAACTTACGCAATCCGATTTATAAATGGGACTTTTTCTCCCAACTGCCGGAATCACTCCACCAGTTAACCATCGACTTCAGTGACCGTGGTCTGCCAAAATCCTATCGCCATATGCACGGATTCGGTAGCCATACATTCAGCCTGATCAGCGCCAATAACCAACGTTACTGGGTTAAATTCCACTTCCGCACTCAACAGGGTATTGAAAACCTGATGGATGACGAAGCAGAAACCCTGATCGGCCAAGATCGTGAAAGCTCACAGCGCGATCTTTTTGATGCGATTAAAGAGGGCAATTTCCCTAAATGGAAAATGTACATTCAGGTTATGCCGGAAAGTGATGCCGCAAAACTGCCTTACCACCCGTTCGACTTAACTAAGGTTTGGTTACATAAAGATTATCCGCTGATTGAAGTCGGTGAGTTTGAACTGAACCGTAACCCTGATAACTACTTCTCTGAAGTTGAACAAGCGGCGTTTAACCCTGCTAACGTAGTGCCCGGCGTCAGTTTCTCTCCGGATAAAATGTTACAAGGTCGTCTGTTCTCCTACGGTGATGCCCAGCGTTATCGCTTAGGTGTGAACCACCACCAAATTCCGGTAAATGCTCCACGCTGCCCGTTCCATAACTACCATCGTGATGGCGCAATGCGCGTTGACAGCAACAGCGGCAACGGTGCTACCTATGAGCCAAACAGCTTCGGTGTATTTAAAGAGCAGCCTAACTTCAGTGAGCCACCGCTAACTATCGAAGGCGCAGCCGACCACTGGAATCATCGTGAAGACGACGATTACTACAGCCAGCCTCGCGCACTGTTTAACTTACTGAGTGCTGAAGAACATCAGCGTATGTTCGACCGTATCGCCGGTGAGTTATCGCAGGTTCCTGCTGAAATTCAGCAGCGCCAAATTGGCCTGTTTACTAAAGTTCACCCTGACTACGGTACCGGCGTTGCTAAAGCGCTGGAAAAGGTTCAAAACGGCTAATCTGCTTAATTGACCGGTCAATATCCGAAGCAATTCAAATTGCAGGTGAGTTAGGTGCAATTTGAAGTATTAAGGGTATCAATACCATGCCTGTACTCTTAACCGATGCGGGCATTTTTATTTACTTTCACCTAATGCCATCAATCACTGCTATATAGTTATACAATGCCAACACCGCTGTGACGGACGAAAGCGACGCCAAAACAGAATTAATCAGCTAAAATGCTGACCTCAGATTTGTTAGCCTTTAAGCAAGCCGGTAAAAGCCTTTTCCATGATTCTATTGATTGATAATTACGACTCATTTAGCTACATCTTGCTCGACTATCTTCGACAGTCCGGGGCAGATGTAAATATCATAAAAAACGATGAGCTAAGCGTTCAACAGATTAGTGACATTGCGCCATCGGCCATCGTGTTATCACCGGGGCCCGGTACACCGGACGACGCAGGTATAACCTTAGAGGTTATCAAGCAGTTCGCCGGAAAGATCCCCTTACTTGGCGTCTGTCTTGGTCATCAATCGATTGCTCAGGCTTTTGGCGCTAACATTATTAAAGGCCCGGCGCCGGTTCACGGTAAAACGGCGTTTATACACCACGATGGGAAAACGCTGTTCAACGGTTTAGCTCAGCCGCTACGGGTTACCCGCTATCATTCCCTGATGATCGATGCTAAAACGCTGCCGACCATGTTTGATATCTCTGCAACTTCTGATGATGGCGTCATCATGGCCATTCGCCATAAAACATTGGCTATTGAAGGGGTTCAGTTCCATCCGGAGGCCATTCTTACCGAAGGCGGATTACAGATGCTAAAACAATTCTTAGTGGCCTATACCGATGAGCCAATCTGATATGACTTTGCGTTTTGATTTCAATAATGAAACTCGGTTGTTTGAACATCCGGTAAAGATTATTCAGACCTCTCAGCTTACACAAGTCATCGCTAAATTGGCTGAAGTTGAACAAGCCGTAGAACAAGGTTTCTACGCGGCCGGTTATCTATCTTATGAAGCCGCCGGCGCTTTCCAACCTTACTACCAAACGCCTGCACAGGGAGAGATGCCGCTGCTGTGGTTCGGTATTTATCATTCGGTTAAGCGGATTGACGCGGCAAACGAACCGGCACCTCAGCCTATTGCACTGGAGGAATGGCAACCTCAAACAACGATCGACCAGTACCAGCAGGCAATTCAGCGAATTAAAGCTGAAATTGAGGCCGGTAATACCTACCAGACAAATTACACCATCCGGCTGGAAACAGATTTCAGCCAGAGCTCATCGGCTCATTGCTATGATGTCTATCGCTATCTGCTTAATGTTCAGCAAGCTCACTATGCGGCTTATCTGGATACCGACAGATTCAAAATTTTATCAGCCTCCCCCGAGCTGTTCTTTCATTGGCATCAGGGGACGCTTACCGCTAAGCCAATGAAGGGAACCGCCGAAAGAGGGACCAGTTCACAGGATGATTTAGTCCGCAGAGACCGGCTACTGGCGTCAGAGAAAGATCGGGCAGAAAACGTGATGATCGTTGATCTGCTGCGTAATGACATCAGTCAGGTGGCACAAGCCGGAACGGTAAACGTTGAAAAGTTATTCAGCGCTGAGCAATACCCCACCGTCTGGCAACTCACTTCGACCATTACGGCGCAAACCCGACCAGAAACCCGGCTAACGGATATTTTCCGAGCGCTATTCCCCTGCGGTTCGATTACCGGGGCCCCAAAAGCCAGCACAATGAAGCTAATTGCTGAATTAGAACCTCAGGCCAGAGAGGTATACTGCGGCGCTATTGGCTATTTTACACCGGACAAAGAGGCTCTGTTTAACGTACCCATTCGTACTTTGATGGTTGATAGCGTTAAAAATAGAGCCCGCTATGGCGTCGGTGGTGGAATTACCTGGGACTCAACTGCCGAAGATGAATATCAGGAAGTGCTGGATAAAGCAGCGATTCTGCGCAAGATAGACCTCCCTTCACAGCTGCTGGAAAGTCTGTTGTTACGCGAAGGAAGTTATCATCTGGCTGAACTCCATCTCAATCGGCTTGCGGCTTCTGCCCGATACTTTAACTTTTCATTTCAGCTTAATCATGTGATGAAACGGCTGGAGGAATTTGCAAAAGCGCATCCTGACCAATTATGGAAAGTTCGCCTGTTGCTAAGTCAGACCGGGGATATCACCCTGAACGGTGAAATCATTACGCCGTTGGATCACCCCCTTACCGCTTCATGGGCTGAAGCCCCGGTCAATAGCCATAACCGCTTGCTGTATCATAAAACAACGCTACGGGATCACTATCCTAAAGTCACCTTACACCATGAATGCCTGATGTATAACCAGCGGGATGAAATCACCGAATTCGTCAATGGAAACGTAGTATTACTGATCGACGGTCAATGGTTAACGCCCGCCCTATCCTGCGGATTACTGGCTGGAACAGAACGTGAAGCCTTGTTGGCCACAGGAAAAATTGCAGAGGCTGTACTGAGACGAGATATGCTAAGCAGAGCCGAGAAAATTGGCTTTATTAATAGCGTCAGAGGCTGGCGAGATGTGGAGTGGGATGGGGAGAAGTAAAGCGATTGAGGCGTAGTTGAAAAACGAGAATCAGACTTTGAATTTGGCCTTTAGCCTTGGTCTCGTAAGATCAGGGAGTTAAGGTCAACTGCTGGATCCCGTTTTTCAACGTGATGACGACCCTACGGCAAGGAAAAGGACAAGGACGATATTATTGCCCCATTCACTTAAGCCTATTGATGATTCTTCCTTACCCATTCCCTTACGGCCAGCCGCGAAATTTTAATACCGCCATTCTTTAGCTCCGCCGGCAGCAGATAGAAAGCATCCGGAATTTGGAACTTAGCAATTCGTCCCTGCAGCCAGCCGGACAGCTGGGCCAGATCCAGTTCAACGCCGGTACCAATCACCGCCACCGGGCGTTGCCCGAATTCAATATCATCAACCGGCACAACAAATACCTGATCAACCTGAGGATGATTAACTAACACTCGCTCAATATCTTCCGGCTGAATGCCTTCGCCACCGCTAAAAAACAGGTTATCCATTCGGCCGAATATATGCAGTTCCCCGTCTCGCCACTCCCCGCGGTCTCGAGTATGGAACCAGCTATCAACATCGGTAAACGGCTGAATCTTTCCGTTACGCCAGTAGCCGGATGCCTGGCCACTGCCGCGCAGCCAGATCTCCTGATCGACAATACGCATTTCCCGGCCCGGCAGAGGAATACCAACGCCTGAGGTTTGATTGGCCCGTTTAGCACATACCGTTGAAGCCATCTCTGTCATACCATAGCCGCACCAACAAGAAATACCCTGTCGGGCAGCCCGGTCAGTCAACTCAACCGGAATAGCCGCACCGCCGAGTAGCACCTGCTTCAGCGCTAAACCATCAGAAGAGTGTTCCAGCAATCGCCATAGTTGAGTAGGAACTAAAGACGCATGGGTACAGCCAGACAGGGCGTCGGCCAACGGGTGCATATCCCGCTGAACCAGCGTGGCACCTTTGAGCAACCAGCGCCACAGTACCCCCTGACCAGAGACATGAAATAGTGGCAGCGAGAGTAGCCAGCGGTCTTGTGCATCAAACTGCATCATCTGCAGTAGCCCGCAGGCATTAGCCAAATGAGCCTCAACGCGATGGACAACGGCTTTAGGCAATCCGCTTGACCCGGAAGTCAGCGTCATGGTTACGCCCTGCTCAGACGGCCATGATGCGATAGCATTGGCTATAACTGCATCATTGAAAGTCGTCTGATAAGATAACGACACAATATCCGCCGGCCATTCTGTATTCTGAGTACACCAGCCAAAATCAATATTTAGCAGAGGAAAAAGCTGAGCCTGTAGCGAAACAGGTAACTGAGGGTTAAGCGGTAAAACCCGAGCGCCAAGCTGAAGTACCGCAAGGTAAGCCACTAAAAATTCCGGACTATTCTTACCGCGCAGCGCCACACCATCACCGCAGCGCACACCGCTACGATAAAAACCGGCGCTGACTGAATTAACTTCACCAATCAGTTGACGCCAGCTAACCGCTTGTTGCCCTCGGATAATAGCCGTAGCATCCGGGCGCTCTGTTGCCCAGTATTGCCACGGCCAGTCACTAAAGGCCTGAGAACCTAACGGCGCCATACCACGTCCAGTGAATCGACCTCTGTCAGCGGTAAATCACTGTCTGGCCATTGACGGACTAACTGAGACTGCATTAGCGATAAGGTATCCAGCCCCGGAATAGCATCCGGCGTTAGCCACGCGGCCATTCTAGCCAACTGCGTCAACCCTAGGCTGGTCTCGATAGATGAACTGATCACTGCCTTCAACCCTGCATTGTGCGCCTGCTGGATCAGTGAGTGACAGCGCTGAATGCTACCCACCAGCGTCGGCTTAATCACAATGGCTGAAACGCCCGGCTCCGCCTGAACAAGAAAGTCCGCTTCGCGCACGCTTTCGTCCCACGCAATAGCAATACCGGTTTCACGGGCAAACTCACGGGATTCATCACGGGTTTTACACGGCTCTTCCAGAAACTCAATGCGTGAGCGGAACTCGGGCATCACGTATTTAGCAAATCCGTCAGCTTTCGCTCTGGTCCAGCTACGATTAGCATCCAGTCGTAGCTTCAGATCAGGAATAGCTTCAAGCAGCAGATTAACGATCATGCCGTCCCTGACCGCTTCATACATGCCGACTTTAACCTTGGCAACTTTCTCACCCGGCATCGCACCCAGTACGGCAAACAGCTCATCAGGATCGCCATTACACAGCGGTGCCTTGCGGTAGTCTGCCGTTTCAGGCAAGCGTCCGTCCAGCTCAGCCAGGGCACAACTGGTACCAAAAGCGACCGAAGGCAGAGCGCTTTCAAAAGCCTGATCTCCGGTAACCCAACTGTGCAACCAGCCTAACGTCGCCTCTTCAGCCTCGTCCAAAGTTTCATGAGAAAACTCCGGCAGAGGTGAAATCTCACCCCATCCCTGTTTGCCATCCTGAGTCAGACACACCAATAGCCCATCACGGGTTTTCAGGCGCTGGTTACGCAGAATAACGCCTGCCTCCATCGGCAGGCTAAAGCGATAAAGTTCGACTTTACGCATTATGGATTACGCTTAAATTTGCTGAAGTCCGGCTGACGTTTTTCATTAAATGCATTGCGTCCTTCCTGACCTTCGTCAGTCATATAGAACAGCATGGTGGCATTACCCGCCAGCTCTTGCAGACCGGCCTGACCGTCGCAATCAGCATTCAGTGAAGCTTTGAGGCAACGCAGCGCCATCGGGCTGTTTTGCAGCATTTCACGACACCAGCGCACGGTCTCTTTTTCTAAATCAGCAACGGGTACCACGGTGTTAACCAGCCCCATATCTAAGGCCTCTTTAGCATTGTACTGACGGCACAGGAACCAGATTTCGCGCGCTTTCTTTTGACCAACGATCCGAGCCATATAAGAAGCACCCCAGCCGCCGTCAAACGAACCGACTTTAGGTCCGGTCTGGCCAAAAATAGCGTTTTCTGCTGCCACGGTCAGGTCACACATCATATGTAATACGTGACCGCCACCAATAGAATAACCGGCAACCATCGCAACAATAGGCTTAGGACAGGTACGGATCTGGCGCTGGAAATCTAATACGTTAAGGTGATGCACGCCGCTGTCATCCTGATAGCCGCCGTAGTCACCGCGCACTTTTTGGTCGCCGCCTGAACAGAACGCTTTTTCACCTTCACCGGTCAGAATAATGGTACCGATATTGTCATCATAGCGAGCATCGGCCAGCGCCTGAATCATCTCTTTAACCGTTACCGGACGAAATGCGTTACGCACTTCCGGACGGTTGATGGTGATTTTAGCGATGCCGTCAGCTGACTTGTGATAACGAATATCCTGATAACCTTCAGAGCAATCCAGCCATTCAATCGGAGCGTACAGTTCTTGTTCACTTGGATAAAGCATGATTAACATTCCTTTAAAAATGAAAGCAACCGTTCAGAGAATCCCGCCGGATTTTCTGAGTGTGCATTATGGCCCGCAGCACTGATGGTGTGCAGCGGTAAAAAATTCTCATGAGCAATTTGCTGAAATTTAGCATCCTGCTCACCACATAGATAACAAAAAGGCAGATTTCTGCGTTTCACTAATTGTTGAATTTGTTCAACCAGCCAAGGCTGATGGCCCAGAGACGTAGCTTCCAGCATATGGGCAATGGCACTGCCGCTATTTTGGCTACGGCGCTCAATCAGCCGTTGACGAGCCTTATCGCTAAGCCCGGCGAAAACCGGCTGGTGGTACCATTGTTCCAATACTTCAGCTAACGGCTGGCTGCGAAACTTATCGGCCCAGTGGCGATCGTGCTCTAAACGAGCCTGACGCGCTTGCGAAGAGACAAGCCCCGGGTTGCCCCCTTCAATCACTAATCCCTTGAGACCGGAACTGTCCCCTAAGCAGGCATGATACATCGCACTGCGCCCGCCCAACGAGTAGCCAACTAAGATGTAGTGGCTAATATTATAGGCTAATAGCGTTTTACTAATCTGCTGGCTCAGAATATTAAACGCATCTTTACCGGCAATAGACTGCGACTCACCGTGCCCGGGTAAATCTAATGTAATACAAGACCATTGGCTGAAATAAGGCAATATGCCAGCCCAATCGTCCCCGCTGCCCAATAGGCCATGGATAAAGACCAACCAGGGTTTGTGCCGTTGATTATCGTCTGATGCAGGATAACATTTTGCCGCTAACATCAGAATGCCGCCGCATCATTAACTAAACGACGCAGGGTTTCTGCACCGTCATGAGGAGCAACCTTCAGTTCCAGCAATAAAACCCCCTGTTGATGCCAGCGCTGCTGAACAATATCCAGCAGGCTATCCCAGTCGTGCGGGCTGGCATAGTCTAAACCAAACATCGCTGCGGCATGCTCAAAATTGAGCTGGTGAGGCATACGATAAAAACGTTCTCTCTCTGCTTGCGGCGTGGGCAGTAACGAAAAGATCGATCCACCATTATTATTAACCACGATAAGCACCGTTGGAGCAGTACATTGACCGATCAAAGTCAGCGCATTTAAATCGTACAGCGCAGAGATATCCCCCACCACTGCCAGCATGGGTCGCTTAGCCCCGCGCTGAACGCCGGCTGCGGTAGAGAGCAACCCATCAATGCCGCTGGCTCCGCGATTGCTATACACCGGATAGCCGGCCGGCAACTGCCCCAGCGCATCAATCAACCGTACAATCAGGCTATTGCCGGCAAAAAACAGGCCATTTTCCGGTAACAGCTGAGCCAGGCGGCTGGCTAATTGAGCTTCACCGAAGGTTGAGCTCAAGGCGTCGATCGCGTGCTGCTGTACCTTGCGGGATAATTCCGTTAATTGGGCTGCCCATGGTTGACGTTTTTCTGCCGGATGAAGTACTAACCAGTGGCTGATATCAGAGACTAAACGCCGGCCACGATGATTAGCGGGATCCCCTCGGCCTTCAATATGGTCAATCAGCCAATATTCCAGCGGTTTACACTTAGCCTGCCACTGAAGCATACGCTTACCGGTCAAACTCCCGCCAAACTGAATCACAATTTCAGCCTGTGCGAGTAACCGCTGAGCCTGAGGATTATTTAGCCAAAGATCGGCACAGGGCAAAGGCTGACCGGAACTCGACAGTACATCCCCTAATAAAGGCCAGCCTAGGGTTTCAGCCCATTGAGCAACTTGTTTACCCTGTTCAGCGCTCATTCTGGCGGCAATGACCACGCCACGACGACGCTGCCATTGAGGCCAATCGCGCTGCGGCAAAGCGCTCTTTTCACTGCCAGCGCTTAGCCAGTGGTTACCCCCTTGCCACCAGTCCCCCAGTTCATCAGACCATGCGGCATAAGCGGCAGCATCGCCGCCATACAGAGGTTCAGCAAACGGGCAATTCACATGTAGAGCGCCCTGCTCAAGGCGGGACATAGCATGGTCAAGCGTTGAGGCCAGCCATGACGCCGAGATATCAGGCGTCGGGCGAGGTAGGGAGAGCGTCACTGTCGGGTGGTGGGAAAATATTCCGTCCTGACGAATAGCCTGATTAGCGCCGCAGTCAATCAGCTCGGGTGGCCGATCGGCGGTCAGTAATACCAAACGTTCCCCCGTCAGACTGGCTTCGATAAGTGCCGGATAAAGGTTAGCAACGGCGGTACCTGAAGTCACAATGACCGCTACCGGTTGACCGGTAACTTTAGCTAAGCCTAAAGCCAAATGGCCAAGGCCGCGCTCATCAAAATGAGTATGACAGGTGATTTTAGCGTTAGCCGCAGCTTCTAATGTCAGAGACGTAGACCGGGAGCCCGGTGCAATACAGATATGCTGAACCCCGTGGCGGGTTAATGTTTCTAATAACACGGCCGCCCAGCGGCGGTTAAACACACTAATTGACATGGTGAACCCACCGAAGACAAACTTAATTGATTGATTTTACTGAAAAATAGAATCAGTTATTAAGTACTATGGTACACCAACCGACGGGCGTCGACAATAAATCGAAAGAGGCATATAGAGAAGCTATAGAAACGCGTTGATAAACACGTTGATTTATAAGTAAATACAACACAGAACGGGAAGAGAAATACTATTTTACTATTTTGGTATACACCGAGCACAACAGCTGAATAACCTTAAGCATCACAAGCTGCATCACTATCGCCAGCATAAATATCAAACCGGCCTGTTGGGCCAGTTTATAATTATCCCACTGGCAGGGCGAGGTTTGCTTATTGAGGCAAAATTCCCCATTGATGTTATAAGTCAGCTGTAGATCAACCACCCAATAGGACACCGCTAATGAAGTGAAAATCGTGAGATACAGAACCCATCGATATTTGATATTTCTGTAAACGTCACAAAACATATACGCCACAAAAATAACCGGAACTAATAATCTTATCGTTTTAGAGAGGTAATAGAAAAAAGTCTCATTGAAATAGCCGGACAGAGTCACATCAGAGGAGAATAGAATAAACCATACAATCAGTAAGAGGCTTACACACCAAGGCTTAAGCAACACCTTCAATACTCGGTTAATCATTTTCATCCCTGAGCTCTCATTGTGATAACTAAACAAACTATAGCGTTAATCACAGTGCAAAGCGATTTTCGTTATTCCCTTATCTGATGAGCTTAATTAAGAATAAAAACCGGATTGGGGCTAATCTTCATCAACCGTTTCTCACTGACTTCAGCATCTTCATCATGATCATAAACCAGTACGCTAAAATCATCTGATTTATTAATTGCTGCATATTCAGGCGTCGCCAGAAAATCCACCATAACCTGAGATAGCAACTCCATCCAGTAAGTATGCTTACCTTGCTCATCGGTACGGAAATAAGAATAGGTATGATCTTCAATGCAGTTCATGCAGCTAAAACACTGATACATCCAGTCGCCGGTATTATATTTTAAGCCTAAAATACCTTCTTCAGACAGGTAATATTTCTGATACTCACCCGTTTGATAATAATGCAAAATATCAGTTAAGTGTCCGTTAGTGGTAAAACATAAATTCAGTTCAACGCCTTCATAAACATTGCAGTCAAAGGCAAAACCAGAAAAAACTTCATTCTGGTGCTCTCGCGTGAATTCATCAACCCGCTGCCGAACAAAAGACAAAATGTTCGCAGCAGACTCTTCATGATAACTTCTTAAACTTTCCATCATTTTCTCATCAATATTAATGGTTATACCAGTCTGGCTTAGTCTCCGTAGCATCAGGGTGACTATTAAATACCGAGATCAACTCAGGATAAAACCACATGCTAGCCGGGGTCACCGTTTTACGTTCCCACGGAATCGAGCCCAGGAACCACAAATGCCAGAACTGTAATCGGGCTTGAGGATTGTTGCTTAATAAGGTGTCAAAGGTTTCAACCTTACCGACAGGTATTGATAACGCGTCACGATAGATATCAAACACAAATTTAGAACAGAACTGACGAGGCGATTCATACTTAAAACCGGTGTGGTATAGCACTTTTAACCGGCCAGGCACCTGTTCAACGATAGCCTGCTTTTGCTCGTCAGTTAGCCCGCCGCTGAGGCGACGAATGCCATAACGACCATCAACGGAACGCTCAATAAATTTCTTTAACGTCGTAGTCTGAGATAGTGGCACTTTGCTTTCAGCCACGATGTAATCTTCACCGTCATGACCAATAATTATTCCAACATGATTACTCCAACACGCAGACGCAGCCGAAACCTGGCGAAATAGTAAATTACCGATACTGGTAAAAACGACATCACCCACTTCATACGCTACCGGATAACCAAAGCTCATATACATTCCCTTATTCATATTCATTGTTATTGGAGGTTGCGAATTTTTTATAAATTAACCAACGCAAGTGAGTGAATCAATAGCTACGACAAACCTTTACTCTGGCTGACATATCTATCGGTTCCACCAATTATCTATACAGGAAACGCCTTAAATACGAGGGCTGGCGGCTATAATCTCCGCCTTATACAGAGAAGTGAATCCCGAGGATTAAAACGTTAGTCCGGGATATTGATGTTAAGAAAACATCTTAGAATTATTGAAAGAGCAGCTTTTGGCTGCCCAAGAACTCTGGCGAAGCTCATTTAGAAAAACAAAAATAACTGGTATTAAGTCAATAATCAGTCCATTCGCTCATTTTCATCGATTTCTAACATATAGTAAGCAACCGAACAGAACAGAGAGTTTAAACGTGTCATATCGGCTAAAAGCCCCATATGCAGTGAACTGGTTTCCATACTTTGAATATTTTGTTGATGTAAACGGTCAACGTGAGCGTGTGAATAGCGTTGCCCTAATAGACGAAAGCGATGTTTTGCCCGACGCAGCCGCTTAGCATTATCAAGATCGCCGGTCAGAAATACCGACATGGATAAATCCAAATTCTTAATCAATCTTTCATATTGGGTTTGTAGCTCTTCAGCCCCTTCAACCGAAAACGACCGGCGAGCGTTGAGGGATTTTGCCGCGACGTCAGACGTCATGCGTTCAATAATGTTACCGGCCTGTTCAAGGTTAACCGCAGTATCAATAATCTCAGCCCAACGGCGTGAATCTTCTTCACTCAATGTGTCCTGCTGAATACGGGAAAGATAAAGTTTGATCGCGCCAAACAGCATATCTACTTTGTCTTCAAGATGATTAACTTCGCGTTTTTGCTGGCTATCACCTTTCATTACGTCGTTAAAGCGTAATAACATTTGCCCGATAGCATCGCCTAAACGCAAGGTTTCACGCACCGCGTTAGACAGCGCCAGTGACGGGGTGTCCAGTGCGGTGGTGTCAAGATAACGCGGAGCCAGCTCTGCCGTGGCCGAGGAGTCATCAGATATCACCCGCGTGGTTAAACGGGCCATCGGCTCCACTAACGGCAGCATCAACAGACAGCGAATCAGGTTATAAAGAACGTGGAAATAGATCACCACTTCATCTGCGCGAAAAGAAAACTGTTTAATCCATTCACTCAGCGAGCCAATCCACGGTACCACCAGCAGGCAACCGATAATCTTAAATAGCAGGCTTCCCAGAACCAGGCGGCGAGAGATTGCCCCCTGTCCCCGGCTGCTCATTAGCGCCAAGAAACCACTACCTAAATTAGAACCAATAACAATACACAGTGCAATATACAGTGGCACCAAGCCGGTCGCCGCTAATGTAGCCGTTAATAGAACCGCTGCCAGGCTGGAATAACTGATCATCGCAAACAGCGCACCAATCAGTAATGCCAATATCACATCGCCCGCCAGCGATGAGAATACTACCTGTACCGCTGAAGCCTGAGTGATCGGTTCTGCCGATGCTACAATCAGTTGTAAGGCAAGTATAATTAAACCAAGCCCAATACCAACCCGCCCCATCTGGCCAATACGACTTTTACGCTGACTCAGAAAGGTAATAACACCAAATAGGATTAATACCGGCGATAACCATGAAAGATCGAAGGTCAGAACCCGGGCCATCAGGGCGGTACCGACATCAGCACCGAGTAACATCACTAGCCCGGGAGAAAGTGAAATCAACCCTTGAGAGACAAAAGAGATCACCAGTAACGCGGTGGCATTGCTACTCTGAACCAGCGCCGTAACACCGATCCCTGCTATAAACGCTTGCCCTTTCTTCTGCATGCTGGCGCTTAATACCCTGCGCAGGTCGCTCCCATACACGCGCATAATTCCAGTACGAACGATATGGGTCCCCCACACTAGCAGGGCCACCGAAGATAGCAGATGAAGTAACGTCAACATAACAAGTTCCTGTGATTCAACGACAAATAAACCGCCCGTGCCGTTGAATAATTTTACGACTAATAATTAACCGGCCTATACAATTAAAAGATCGAAATAACCGGCATACCATGCTGATATACCGAAAATTTTTAACTAGTGAAAATGGCTCAGATGAAAATAGATAATATCAAGCAACTTCTTATTATCAACGTCTTTTAACATCTTAACTGGTCTGCCCTCTGGTCGCGGAATACCAACGTCCAAACGTAAATTGTCAGGATCGCATCCCCACGTTGTCCCACGGGCCAGTTTACCCTCCAGAACGACATCAACAAACAGGCTCGACGTTGTTGCTACGCTGTTATCTAATAACCAAGCCACCACCAGCGCATCATGGATCCAACACCCCGGCAGATTACGGGTTTGCATTGAATAGTTAATCCACGGGCGAATGGTTTCAGTCAGATAGGCGCTCAAAGGCGAGTTTATCGCCGCTATCCGGTCAAGATCTTGATGAACCATTTGAGTTTGAGTAGTTGCATCCATCGGCACCAAGGTAATATTAGCACCGCTGGTCAAAACCACATGAGCTGCTTCAGGATCGACGCCAAAATTAGTATCTTTAATATAGCCGTCAACGTTAAATACGCCGCCCATAATAGCAATTTCAGCCACCGACTTGGCTAAATCAGGATAAAGCTGAATGGCATGAGCAATATTGGTCAACGGACCGATAGCCACCAGCGTAATCTCACCGGGGTTATTACAGATAAGCTCACCGATAGCATGAGCTGCCATCGGCGCTTCATGTTTTGCCATCTTCGGTGCCGGGACGTCGTGCCATAAGGTCGTTAAGCCATTTCGCTCTACTCCATGGTCCAGCTTATCCCGCCATGGCGCAGGAGGCTCAATTAACGCCTGCGACGCACCGCGTCGGATAGGAATATCCAGCCCTAAACGTTTAACTAGCGTATGGGCAACCGAGAAACCAACTTCGCTTGGCGTATTACCCGAAACGGTAGTGATCAACTCAAGGTTAATTTGTGGTGCCGCTATCGCCAGCGCCAGCGCCAGACCGTCATCAACATTAGCACCCGCTACGCCATTTCCCGGATCGCAATCAATAATTAAACGCATAATATAAATTATCTTTTCAGTTTATTCCGTTCAGGCGAACAACCACAGGATTCGCCCACCTGTAAATCAAAAGCAAACTCCTGCACGCAGCAAGAGCCGTTGCCGTTTTTAAGCATTTCAATCGCCGCCTTAGCCATCATGGTTACCGGCTGGCGCACCGCGGTTAACGACGGAACGTTGTATTCAGCCTCAACGGTACCGTTAAAACAAACCAGTGCCAGTTGGCCCGGTACCGAAATATTTTGTTCAGACAATGCTCTGAGGCAGCCAAAAGCCTGAAGCTCACTGGTTGCAAATAACGCTCGGGGCAATCGGCCTTTCAGCATTTGTTGCGTTGCCAGATACCCGCCTTCACGAGTATAGGTCGTTGGGAATATCCATTCATTCCGCACTTCCAGCCCGGCCTGTAATAAGGCTTGGCGCCAACCGCTAAGCCGATCCTGAGTATTAAGCATCTCTTCAGGCCCACAGATAATCGCAATATCACGATAGCCATGTTCAATCAGATGTTGGGTTGCCTGAAAAGCAGCCGCCTGTTCATCAACCCTGATAGCGCTGACATTCAATCCCGCATCTACCCGGTCTAACATTACACAAGGCGTACCGCTGGCTTGAATCAGTTCAATATAAGGATGGCGATCAACGCTGGTATATAGCAGGCCGTCGACCTGACGATGAAGCAGATTATTGATCAGTTCCAGCTCTCGCTGCCGATCGTCTCCTGCATCCCCCAACAATAACACCTGACCGTGTGCAAAAGCCTCTTGTTGTAAAGCATGGGCCATTGACGAGATAAACGGGTTAGAAATATTAGGCACCACTAACCCGTAGGTTCGGGTGGTACCAGACGCCAGAGCCCGGGCAATACCATTCGGACGATAGCCGGTTTTTTTTATGGCCTCCAGCACCCGCTCTCTGGTTGTTGGAGCGACCGGACGCGGGCCGTTATTGATCACATAGCTAACAACCGCGACCGACGTTCCGGCTTCCCGCGCGACATCAGAACGTGTTACCCGACGACAATGTAAATTCGACACAGTGCGACCCACTTAATCTGCAAGACAGATATTGATAATCCGGACTCAAATTTTTTATACAATATAGGACCTTGAATAAAATAACACCCGACCAGGCTAATCCCTTAGCCTTTTGTCGGGAATCTCTGTCGGTTAATTTATTATATCGCATCATCCGGCAGGTTAAGGTCGCGCCCGCGCGTCTCCGGCGCAAAGAAAGTGGTTACCAACCCGATACCCGCCATAAAGACGAAATACGTTGCAATCGGCCACCAGTGTCCGGCATAAGACAGCATCACCGAAGCCAGCAGGGGCGCCGTACCACCGGATAAAATAGAACCAAGCTCTTTAGCAAACGCCATTTTACTGTAGCGGTTAGTCACACCAAACAGCTCAACGCCCCACGCAGCCTGTACCCCGAAGATTCCTAATGAGGCCAACCCCATGCCCACGATAATAGTACCAATGACCAACACCGGCTCACGAGTATCCAGCAGCATAAAGGCCGGGAACGCATACAACACTAATAACAGGCAGAACCAGCGATAGGTAATACGGCGGCCGAAGCGGTCTGATAAATACCCTGCCAGCGGAATAATTAAAAAACCCAGCACCGAGGCGATAAATACCGCCATAGTCGGTACTGACTTATCAATCATTAACACTTTAGCGACATAGCCGATAATAAAACCTTGGGCCAGATATGAAGGTCCGTTTTCACCGATGCGTAAGCCAACCATGATCCAGAACGCTTTAGTCCGTTTCCAGAAGCTGCGGGTATCAACCTCAGCAACGTGCTTACGACCTTGTTCAAGGGCTAAACGCCGCTGTTCTTCCAGTACCTTTTTTTGACGCTCAAACACCGGCGTTTCCCGCATATTACGACGAATAAACAGCGCAACCGCGGCAATCACGATGCTGGATAAAAATGGAATTCTCCATCCCCATGCCAGCAAGGTTTCTTTATCCATTTGCAGGACAATCAGCCACACTAAAGCAGCCAGTAAAGTACCGCTGTTAGAACCCAGTGCAATAATAGAAGAAACCAGACCACGCTTCTCTGCCGGAGCATATTCCCCTAACATTACTGCCCCACCGGAAAGCTCTGCCCCGGCGCCCAACCCTTGCATAAATCGTAAAAAAGCCAGGCATCCCGGTGCCCACAGACCAATTGACGCATAGCTCGGAATAGCACCAATAAGGGTAGTCGATAGCCCCATCATGGTAATGGTCGTTACCATAACAACCTTACGACCTTTACGATCGCCTAACCAACCGAACAGCAGCGCTCCGATAGGTCGGGCAACAAACCCGACGGAATAGGTCGCAAAGCTAGAGATCAAGGCAACGATAGGCGTTGCCTCGGGGAAAAACACATCACCAAAAATAATACCCGCCGCCAGACCATATAAAGCGAAGTCGGCATACTCCATGGTTGTCCCTAACCAGCATGAGAACGTTGCACGCCAGAAATCCTTTCGCCCTTCTTTAGTCACTAAGCGTTCTTCTGCGGCCAACATTTCTGTTGTAGCTGAACCGGTTGATTCCGGATTATTTATTATCGTCATTACAATATTCCTTGGATTAATCACTATTAATCACCTGAGACACCGTATTCGGCATACGACAAAAATCACGACACGCCGATACCTATCACTACCACCACACACACATTTATTTAAGATCATCGTATGGTTTAGATTTTATCTACCCGCGTAGATAGATCAAATCAACGCGCGTAGATTTAGAGTATGATCACAATTTATGACAGAATGATGAAAGTTGTCGTCGGCAGATAACTCAATAAGCAGAGTCAGACAAAAGGAATAGGACGCTATATCCAGCGGCGTACACGCTGGCAGTAACGCTGATATCGTTCACCAAAAATATCCATCAGCGCCCTTTCTTCAGGAATAATCTGAAACAGGGTAATAAAGCAGACAAAGAATGCGACGCCTAAAATGCCTAAAGGATTAACCAGATAGGCACTGAAGCTGATCAACAGCAGCGCAAGCGCCAGATACATCGGATTACGAGAGTAGGCATAAAGACCGGTATCAACCAACGTAGTGGCGGTATTCACTTTTACTGGGTTTACCGTAGTACCGGCTTTAAAGAAAGCCATCAGGCTTAAAACGCCGATAACGCCGGCGGCCAAAAAAGACAGGGCACAAACCAACCGGGTGATAGCCGTTTTAGTATATGCCATTGGAAAAAGAAAATTTAACAGCCAAATAAGCAGTATTGAAAAGGCAAAAACAATAACAGGTGGGATAAGCCGCTCAAGCCTTGAGAATGTCATATTCTTAGCTCCTTCAATTCAGATACATGCCCCAGATAGTTTGTAACCTTTAAGCTATGGCAAGAGAAGCACAGGCCCTAAAGCCTGGCATCCGGTTAATTACTCATCCAGTTCCAGCAGCGTTCTTAATCCCGCCGCCTTATTTTCTATCTCTAACCATTCCTGTTCAGGATCGGAGCCTGCAACGATACCGGCACCGGCATACAGATGGATATTATTACCTTCCACCAAAGCGGAACGCAGTGAAACGGCAAATTCAGTCTGATTGAGCGACAAATATCCAGCAGAACCGGCATACCAACCACGGGTAAAAGGTTCCTCATGCAAAATAAACTGGCGAGCCGGTTCCCGAGGGAGCCCGGCAACGGCAGCCGTCGGCTGCAGACGCTGTAAACTATCAGCATCATCGGCCGTGGCAAGTTCAGCATGAATACTACGACGCAAATGCTGCACCTTACGCAGGCGAACGATCTCGGCCGGCAAAACGTCTATGGCTAAGGTTCCCCCCTGCAGACGCTGACAGATATCATCAACAACCAAGAGATTCTCATGCTGGTTTTTCTTGTCCTGCATTAACCAGTCACCCAGCTCTTTTGCCTTTTGATTATCAGGCGAACCTGAAACCGTTCCGGCTAAGGCTTCAGTTTTAAGTTGATTGCCAATTCTTAAGAACAAACATTCAGGAGAGGAACCTAAGAATGCCCGGCTGTCATCCATTCTCATCATAAAATGGAAACAGTGATGGTTTACTTTTTCACTGGCGTTAAGAAATGCAGCAGGATTCAATGGCTCATCAAGAGATAACGTGGAGCGGCGGGCCAGCACCACTTTTTCAAACTGTTTATTGAGAATAGCATCCAGCGCCAGCCCTAATAGTGAACACCACCCCTGCTTATCCGGCTGATGCTTAACCGCATTAACTTTTACGTTTACCGCAGCCAATGGCTTGCCGGGAGTCAGTTGGGCAAGACTCTGACGAGCCAGACAAACATCTTCAGCTAACGACGTTTCGCTATACAAATTAACCACCAAACGCTCGCCGTCACCGTCGCGCAGTAATTCAATTCGTGGTAAAAATAGCGCACTTTTTGGCGTATCGGCCGACGGGATCTCAACCTGATCGAACGTATTTAATCCCCAGATACGCATATCAGCGACGTTATTACTCACCAAAAACTGATGAGCAGACTCCGCGTCGCTAAAACGAACAACTTCGCCGCACACCGCAGCTTCCTCAAGGTCATCGCGCTGACGCCAGTAAAACTGAGGAAAAATCGACTGGGCGGCCAGCCAGCTCAATAATGAGGAGCGTTGTTGAAGCGTTAGCGGGATAGAAATACGCTCCCTACCTGGACCCGGACGAGCAACGTCTTGTAAGCGCTGATGCAGTTGCTTTACCAGTTCAGAAATTTGCTTCACTACTACCTCTCGTCCAAAAAACTAACTATAAAATTTTCTATAAAACTCAGGGTTCGGATTATACGGCGGATTGCGTTGAAAAACAGGTAAAAAAATACCGACCACCGGCCGGTATTTCAGATGACTAGCAACTCTAGAATTTAAATGTTCGCTCTTAACTATTCAATCTGAGGGAGAGGATTCCGTTGGGATCGTAGCAGCTTTAGCTGCCGGAGCGCCCCTAGGCATCCTAGGCCCGAAGCCCACCAAGCTTAACAAACATCCCCCCTCGTCCGCCAATAATGGCTATATTCCGATACTGCATTTACGGACGAAACATACGATAAACTTAATTGAAACATATTGTAATTCGGTAAAATACCGACCACCGGCCGGTATTTCATTGAGTCAATCTTATCGAAGATTACATCGGTAACGCGTGCTTCACTAGCGCAATCAATGGCTCCGGATACAGACCAAAGAACACAACTGCAATAGCAGACAACAGAACCACAACACCACCTGCAGTCAGCGCCCAGTTACCCGGAGTATCACGACGTAGCTGTTTAGGCGCGCTCAGATACAGGCTCACCATCACTCTCAGGTAGTAATATAAGCCAATCGCACTACCAACAACGACTGCGCCGGTTAACCACCACAGCTCAGAGCTGACACCAATAGCAATAACGTAGAACTTACCGATAAAGCCTAAGGTCATTGGTATACCAGCCAGCGAAAGCATCATAACGGTTAATACCGCAGACAAAATTGGCTTATGCCAGAATAGCCCGCGATAAGAGAACAGTGATTCAGCATCAGGACCAATGTATGGGCTGGACATCAGGCTGACTACGCCAAACGCTCCCAGACTAGCAAACAGATAACCGGCCAGATACACATTAACGCTTTCAATCGACAGTGCGGTATGGCTTTGAACGGCAATTAACGCAACCAGCAAATAGCCAAGGTGAGCAATCGAAGAGTAACCCAGCATACGCTTAATGTTGCTCTGGCTGATCGCCATAACGTTACCAAACAGAATAGAACAGAATGCGATCACACCCAGAACCAAACGAACTGACTCGCTGTCAGCGACCGGCGCATACAGGAACATGCGCACCAAAACACCGAAGATAGCAATTTTACTGGCAGTAGCTAAAAAGGTTGATACCGGAGCAGGCGCACCCTGATAAACGTCCGGCGTCCATAGCTGGAATGGTACCAACGACAGTTTAAAACCAAAGCCGACTAACATCATACCCAGACCGGCAAGCAGTAAAGGCTGATGCAATGAAGCATCCCCTATACTCTGTCCCAGGGTAGCAAATGATAAGCCACCGGTTCCTGCGTACAGTAATGCCATACCGAACAGTAAGAAGGACGATGCTGCGGCTGACAGTAACATGTACTTAATTGCAGCTTCTAGCGACCGGCGCTGGCGATAAGCATAGCCAACTAAGCCAAATAGCGGCAATGAAATCAGCTCAAGGCCAATAAACAGTGAAGCTAAATGGTTAGCACTGGCTAACACTACGCCGCCCAGAGCCGCGATCAGGACTAAAAGATAAAACTCTTCTTTATTATCCGGATAGCCGTTTAACCATGGGTAAGCAAAGGTACAGGTTGCCAGACTGGCCAGAAGCACAAGCCCGGTAAAGAAAGAAGAAAATCCATCCACCCGAAGTAGCGGAGTCACATCCATCGGAGGCTGCTGCCCGACAAAAAATAGCGAGAGCAGTGCAACGTTGAGGCCGATAACCGCAATGGTTGCATTAATGAAGTGGTCGCGTCGCCACGCAATGGACAGCATCACGATTACCACAGTCAATCCAACGATTAACAGCGGTAACAGAGCGATCATATGTTGTGCAGTTAAAGTCATGGCGATTTACATTCCTATAGACATTTCTGGATAAACGGGAGCCGCTGCGCTAAACCATTTCTGGATGGTGCTAACAGCTGAATAAGACGTATCCAGAATCGGCTGAGGGTAAACGCCTAACAGAATTAACAGCACTACCAACAGCATTACCATAAGCAGTTCACGAAGATTCATGCCGGCAATGGGGGTATCGGACTTAGGCGCACCATAGTAAGCGCGCTGCATCATAATCAGTGAGTAGATTGATGCGAATACCAGACCAAAGGTGGCAATAACGGTAATGACAGGCACTACGCTATAGCTTCCGAACAGAATCATGAACTCACCGACGAAGTTACCGGTTCCCGGCATACCCAAGGTTGCCACTGCAAAGAACAATGACAGCGCCGGCAGATAGCGGATGCGTTTCCACAGGCCACCCATCTGACGCATATCCCGAGTATGCAGACGCTCGTACAGCTGACCACAGATAATAAACATACCGGCAGCCGACAGGCCGTGGGCAATCATCTGCACCACAGCACCTTGATAAGCCAGCAGATTACCGCTGTAAATCGCAATCATCACGAAGCCCATGTGGGATACGCTGGTATATGCGATAAGGCGTTTAATATCAGTCTGAACAAAGGCCATCCAAGCGCCGTAGAAAATACCGACGATGCCTAACCACATAGCGATTGGAGCAAAAGCCTGAGACGTTTCAGGGAACAGCGGCAGACAGAAACGTAACATACCGTAGGCCGCAGTTTTTAACAGAATACCCGCAAGGTCAACGGAACCTGCCGTTGGTGCCTGACTGTGGGCATCCGGTAACCAGCCATGTAATGGAACTACCGGCATTTTCACCGCAAAGGCAATAAAGAAGCCCAGCATGATCGCATACTGTACGCCATATGGCATTTCAGTATTCAGCAGGTCGGTATAACCGAAGGTTAAAACACCGGTACTTTGGTAGTGTGCAAAGACCAAGGCAATGATGGCGATCAGCATGATCAAGCCACTTGACTGGGTATAAATGAAGAACTTAGTCGCTGCAGTAATTCTGGTTTTACCATCTGACGCTTTGTGTCCCCACAGAGCAATCAGGAAGTACATTGGAACCAGCATCATCTCCCAGAAGAAGAAGAACAGGAACAGGTCCATTGCCAGGAACACGCCCATCACGCCGCCCAGAATCCACAGCAGGTTCAAATGGAAGAACCCCTGTGAACGCTGATTCTCTGTCCATGAACAGAGAATAGCCAGCACGCCTAAGAATGCGGTTAATACCACCATCAGCAGTGATAAGCCGTCCAGTGCCAGAGAGATCTTAATGCCAAGGCTTGGGATCCAATCCACTGAGAATGAACTCAGCCACAAAGACTTCGGAGCAGAATAGGTAAATCCGCTCGCCATCCACAGATAGAGAGACAGAATCAGCGTTAGCCCCATTGCTATCAATGCAATCCAGCGAGGCACTTTTGTACCTAAGCGCTCACTCGGCCAGCAAAGAAAACCGCCGATAAAGGGTAAAAGAATTAGCCAAGGTAGTAGCATGGCGTTTTATGTCCTTTATTTGAATAAACTTTATTCGAATAAGCTTTAGAAGCTTTCATTTTAAGTTATTCAGTTAAACCAACAACAACAGAGCCAATACGACCACTGCACCCAAAGCCATCGACGCCACATACCAGCGTAATAGCCCATTTTCACTGACTGCTAGCGTTCGGTTACTCATACGAGTCACTATCGCAGTAACGTTCATCAGTGAGTTCAGTGGATCGCGTCGTAATAACTTGGCAATGGCCAGATAAGGTTTGACGAATACTTTGTCATATAACCAGTCAAAGCCCCACGCGTTATACCACCAGGTAGAGAGCAATTTGCCCGGAGCGCTTTGTGCAATACTGGTAACCAGTTGACGTTTGCCCAGATACAGGGCCGCCGCCAGTAAGATACCTGCAATTGCGATAGCACCGGAAATCGCCTCAAGCATGAGTTTGCCTTCTTCACCAAACTGACGAACAGGTAGAACACCGTTCAGCGGTAGAGCAATGAAAGCACCCAAAGTAGTCGATAAAACTAACAGCACGATTAACGGTAAGTTATGAGCAATACCACCAACGGAATGCGCTTCAGTTTTCGCTTCACCATGGAACACGATAAAGATCATGCGGAAGGTATACAGCGAAGTCAGGAATGCGCCGACTAAGCCCGCCATCATCAGATTAAAATGACCCGATGCATAAGCTTCAAATAAGATTTTATCTTTACTGAAGAAGCCAGCGGTTACCATTGGTAAGGCTGATAAGGCAGCACCGCCGACCAGGAAGCAAACATACACCAGCGGGATCTTGTTACGAAGTCCGCCCATCTTGAAGATATTTTGCTCGTGGTGACAGGCCAAAATCACTGAACCGGAAGAAAGGAACAGCAGAGCCTTAAAGAATGCATGGGTCATTAAGTGGAAAATGGCCGCATCCCATGCCTGAACGCCCAGAGCCAGGAACATATAGCCCAACTGGCTCATGGTCGAATAAGCAAGCACACGTTTGATATCGGTTTGAACCAGTGCAGCAAAGCCAGCCAGCAATAACGTCACACCGCCGATAACCCCGACCAGATTTAACACTTCCGGGGTCAACAGGAACAGACCATTAGTACGGGCAATCAGATAGACGCCCGCGGTTACCATGGTTGCGGCATGGATCAGCGCAGAGACTGGCGTAGGGCCAGCCATCGCATCGGCTAACCACGTTTGTAACGGTAGCTGTGCTGATTTACCCACTGCACCACCCAGTAACATCAAGGTCGCCCAGTTCATCGCCGTTGAACCAACGGCAAATTTCTGCGGAGCAAGTTCCATTAGCGTACGAATATCCAGCGTGCCCAGTTCGGTATAAAGGATAAACAGACCGATCGCTAAGAATACGTCACCAACGCGGGTCACGATAAAGGCTTTCATTGCCGCAGCACCGTTCTTCGGATTTGTATAGTAGAATCCGATTAACAGGTAGCTACACAGCCCTACCCCTTCCCAACCCAGATACATTAGCAATAAGTTGTCAGCTAAAACCAAGACAACCATGCTGGCAATAAACAGGTTAGTGTAAGCAAAGAAACGGGAATAGCCTTCTTCTCCACGCATGTACCATGACGCATACAGGTGGATTAAGAAACCCACACCGACGACCACGGATAACATAGTGGCGGACAGGCTATCCAGCGTTAAGGTTACGCTGATATTGAAAGTATCAACCGTCATCCAGTTCCAAAGCACTTGCTTAGAAACCTCAGCATCATTGCCCTGAGTCACAAAGCCATAAACTATCCACGCTGTGACTAATGCAGCCAGACCAATAGAGCCAACACCAACGGTCGCAGAGGTATTTTCAGACCAGCGGCCACGAGAGAATGCCAGCAATAAAAAGCCCAGCAGCGGTAGCAAAATAGTTAGATATAATAGGTTCTGGTTCATCCGCGCATCTCACTGACAGAGTCAATATTCAGGGTTTGACGACGACGATGAAGCTGTAGCAACAGAGCAAGGCCAATACTGGCTTCTGCTGCTGCAAGGCTAATAACCAGAATGTACATCACTTGCCCATCCGGCTGTTGCCAAAAGCTACCCGCCACTACAAACGCCAACGCTGCGGCGTTAATCATGATTTCTAAGCTGATCAGCATAAATAACAAATTACGGCGAATCAGCAGTCCGGTCAGCCCCAGCACAAACAAAATCGCTGCCAGAATCAGACCATGTTCCAATGGGATCATGCTTGTTCCTCCGCTTTGTTACTCTCTTTGATGCTTTCTTTATTGCTCTGAGCATCGGCACTCTTGTTTTCGCGCCCTAAATGGTACGCAACCACAATACCGGCCAACAGCAGCATTGAAGCCAGCTCAACCGCAAGAACGTAAGGACCAAACAGGCTAACACCCACCCGTTTTGCATCCACCATCTCACCGCTGATCATATTTCCGCTACCGGAAACGCTGAAAATAGCCACACAAAGAATAATTAACAGAATTAAGCAGAGTACGGAAGGACCAATCCAGATGCTCGGTTTTAGCCATTCACGCTCTTGCTCAGTCACTGAGTTACCCAGATTGAGCATCATGACTACGAAAACGAACAGTACCATGATGGCACCGGCATATACGATAATCTCAAGCGCACCGGCAAAGTAAGCGCCCAGCGAGAAAAACACGCCGGAAATCGCAAGCAGCGACACGATTAAATAGAGTAATGCGTGTACCGGATTGGTATGGCTTATCACCCTTAGCGTTGCCAAAATGGCGATGGCCGCTGAAATATAAAATGCAACTACCACGTTCAGCTCCTTTAGGGTAATAGACCTTTGAGGTCAATCGGTTTAGATTCGTTTTCCGCTTCGCCTTTGGCTTTACCATCAATAGACATACCGGACATACGGTAGAAGCTATATTCAGGGTATTTACCCGGGCCGGAGATCAGTAAATCTTCTTTTTCGTACACCAGATCCTGTCGCTTAAAATCAGCCATTTCAAAATCAGGCGTTAACTGAATCGCCGTTGTCGGACAAGCCTCTTCACACATGCCGCAGAAAATACAGCGTGAGAAGTTAATGCGGAAAAACTCCGGATACCAACGGCCATCCTGCATTTCTGCTTTCTGTAAAGAGATACAGCCAACAGGGCAAGCAACGGCACACAGGTTACAGGCTACACAACGCTCTTCGCCGTCAGGATCGCGGGTTAGAACGATACGGCCACGGTAACGAGGCGGTACATAAATAGGAACATCCGGATACATTCTGGTATCACGCTTATGGAAGGCGTGTAAGAAGGTAATCCAAAGACTGCGCAGTTGGGTTCCAAAGCCAACCACTAACTCTTTTAACGTCATGGTTAATCTCTCTCCCTTATTGCGCTCTGATTAGAATCACTGCGGCAGTTACCAGCAGGTTCAACAGGGTCAATGGTAAACATACGCGCCAGCCAAAGGCCATTACTTGGTCATAACGAGGACGAGGTAATGAAGCACGCACCAGAATAAACATCATCATGAAAAACCCTGTTTTCAGGGCAAACCACAGAATCGGAGGTAAGAACGGCCCCTGCCAGCCGCCAAAGAACAGCGTAACGATTAAGGCAGAAATAGTAACGATACCGACATATTCACCGACGAAAAACAGACCAAACTTCATGCCTGAATATTCAATGTGGTAACCATCAGCGATTTCTTGCTCTGCTTCCGGTTGGTCAAACGGATGGCGGTGACATACCGCAATACCCGCAATCACAAAGGTACAGAAGCCAAAGAACTGAGGAATGACAAACCACAGGTCAGCCTGAGCGGCAACGATATCGCGCATATTGAATGAGCCGGTAACGGCAACAATGCCCATCAGCGATAAACCTAAAAACACTTCATAGCTTAAAGTTTGAGCTGAAGCACGCATTGCACCAAGCAATGCGTATTTATTGTTACTTGACCAGCCTGCAAACAACACGGCATATACCGCCAGCCCCGCCAGCATAAAGAAAAACAGTATGCCGATATTCAGGTCTGAAACACCCCAGGTGGGCGTTACCGGTACAATCGCGAAGGCCAACAGCATTGAGCAGAAGGCGATCATCGGTGCCAGAGTAAAGATCATCTTGTCAGAGAAGTTAGGAACCCAGTCCTCTTTAAAGAACATCTTGATCATATCTGCAACTATCTGCAGCGATCCAAAAGGTCCTACACGGTTTGGTCCGTAACGATCCTGAAACAGAGATAACAGGCGGCGCTCACCGAAACTCATCAGCGCACCACAAGTTACCACTACCAGCAGGATAACAACGGCCTTTCCTACTGAAATCAAAATGTCGACGGTTTCCGGAGCCAGCCAACTCATACTGTTGCCTCCCTCAGGTTTTCAACACGCTCGCCTGCTAATACAGGAGAGATACCCGGTAAACCTAGAGGTAAACCGACCAGTCCCTGTTCCAGAGACTCACTGACTCTTACCGGTAGCTTCAGATCTGCACCTGAACAGCTAAAGGCAACTAATGAGCCAGTGCTGACGCTTAATGAGGCCGCATCCTGTGGATTGAGCATGACATAGGCTTCAGGCATACGCTGTTGAATAACGTCTGAACGCTGAGACATTTCATCACTACCGAACAGATGATAGTAAGGAGCAACACGCCAAGCGTTTTCCGCTTTAACCGGAGCCCTAGTGACCGCATCGAAATAAGCCAGAGATGCATTATCCTGCGGCTCAATCAATCGAATGCCCGGATCCCCTGCCCGCAGACTCCCACCGACTTCAGATTGGAATTTATTCCACGCCTGAGGTGAGTTCCAGCCCGGTGCCCATGCAAATGGAATTTGCTGACGATCGGCTTCCGGAGCACTGTAACCTTCCATTGAGTAAGCAAAGGCTGTGTCATTGTCTTTAGGTTGGCGTTTCTCATGTACGTTAACGTCCGCCAGCATTGCAGTACGGCCGCTGTAGCGATGTGGCTCACGAGCAATTTTCATTCCGCGAATACGGAAAGACGCATCCGGAGCGGCATTCACCATACCGGCCAGCTGTGGGAACTCTTCGGCACAGGCCGACACAACGTGATCCAGTAATGTCCAGTCCAGTTGACGGCTGGTATAAACGCTTTGCAGCGAATGTAACCAGCGCCAGCTTTCAAGAATGTAGCTCTTGTTTGCCGGATCTTTATCGTAGAACGAAGGTTCATAAACTTGGAAGAAGCGCTGAGCACGGCCTTCCTGATTAACTAAGGTACCGTCGCTCTCTGCAAAGCTTGCTGCGGAAAGAATCATGGTCGCTTTATCCATCACCGCGGTACGCTGATGGTCAACGACGATCAGGTTCTCAACTTTAGCTAACGCAGCATCTACCCTGTCGGCCGGCGCATGACGATAAAGGTCATTTTCCATCACAATCAACGTATCAGCTTCACCGCTTTCAATTTGGGCTAAAGCATCATTGATTGAGCTACCGCCCATCATAGCAACGCCCATACTGTTAGCTTCTGCTGCGACAAAGGTAATACCCGTTTCCAGACCTTTCTGTTTTAAAGCTAAAGCAATATTTGCCGCGGCCTGAATAATATCGTCACTGGCTGCACCACTACCGGTAACAATCAGTGGCTTTCTTGCGCCGGATAATGCCTGAGCAATAATATCAACTTTACCATTCAGCGAAGCCGGTAAATCAAGCGCATTCGGTGCTTTACCGTCGATAGCATGAGCGATAGCAAAACCTAAACGCGCCTGCTCTTCAACCGATGCACTGTAGTTCCATGCCGCGACATCATCCAGACGGGTTTTATCTACGTTGGTGGTAAACAACGGATATTTAGCATGCTGTCCGATATTCTGAATCGCCGCAATTTGCCAGTCAGCAACACGCTGTGCTGCAGCCATTTCGCGAGCTTTGCCTTTTACTGCCTGACGCAGAGCCAGAGCTATACGCGCGCCGGTTTGAGTGACATCTTCACCCAATACCAGAACCGCATCGTAGCTTTCCATCTCACGCAGCGAAGGGGTATAAATTCCGCTTTCACGCAGAACCTTTTGCATCAGTTGAACGCGGGCTAATTCTGCTGCCCCCATACCGGTTGAGAAGTTCTCAGCACCGACCAACTGGCGTAAAGCAAAGTTACTTTCCAGACTGGCGCGCGGTGAACCAATACCGATGGTTTTCTTCGACTGACGTAAAACGTCTGCGGCACCCTGCATAGCCTGCTCAGGGTTAAGATTTACCCAGTCAACGCCACGCAATTGCAGCGGATGACGCGGGCGATCTTTCAAATTGACATAACCGTAACCAAAACGGCCACGGTCACATAAGAAATGGTGGTTTACCGTACCGTTATAGCGGTTCTCAATACGGCGAAGTTCGCCATAACGCTCGCCCGGGCTGGTATTACAGCCTACGCTACACTGTTGACAGATGCTTGGCGCGAACTGCATATCCCATTTACGGTTATAACGATCTGAGTGGGTTTTATCGGTGAATACACCGGTAGGACACACTTCAACCAGGTTGCCGGAGAATTCACTTTCTAAAGTGCCATCTTCAGGGCGACCAAAATAAACGTTGTCATGGGCACCGTATACGCCTAAGTCTTCACCACCCGCATAATCTTTGTAATAACGAACGCAGCGGTAACAGGCGATACAACGGTTCATTTCATGGTTAATGAAAGGCCCCAGGTCCTGATTATTGTGCGTACGCTTATTAAAACGATATTTGCGGAAGCTATGACCCGTCATTACGGTCATATCCTGCAAATGACAGTTTCCGCCCTCTTCACAGACCGGACAGTCGTGAGGATGGTTTACCATTAAAAATTCCACCACAGCTTCGCGGAACTTCTTGGCTTCTTCATCTTCAATAGCAATAAAGCTACCGTCAGATGCCGGAGTCATACAAGACATCACCAAACGCCCGCGTTTATCATCAGGCCCCTGGAATTGCTTAACCGCACATTGGCGGCAAGCGCCGACGCTACCTAACGCCGGATGCCAGCAAAAGTAAGGAATATCAAGGCCGAGCGAGAGACAAGCCTGTAACAGGTTCTCAGCGCCGTCAACTTCATATTCTTTGCCGTCTACATGAATCGTTGCCATAGTCAGCATGCTTCCCGTAGCCCGCAACTGCGGGCATATAACTTAAAAAATTCGTTACCAGATATCGTCTTAGACGATTACCAACGCTGCTTAAGCAGGTTTGGCTGGATACCGGCGATAGCGTTCAGATTATTAAATGTTTTAACTTTGATGCCCGCTTCAAACTCTTCGCGGAAATACTTAATCGCACTTTGCAACGGCTCAACGGCTCCCGGCGCAAGCGCACAGAATGTATGACCCGGAGACAGGAAGCGACACAGCTGTTCAAGGGTTTCAATATCGCCCGGCTGGCCTTCCCCACGTTCTAATGCAGTTAAGATTTTCACGCTCCACGGTAAACCGTCACGGCAAGGCGTACACCAGCCGCAGGATTCGCGTGCGAAGAACTCTTCAATATTACGGGTTAATCCGACCATATTGATCTTATCATCAACAGCCATGGCTAATGCGGTACCTAAACGGCTTCCGGCTTTAGCGATATTGGCAAAGTCCATCGGTAAGTCGAGGTGAGCATCAGTCAGGAAGTCAGTACCTGCACCACCCGGCTGCCAGGCTTTCAGTTTCAGACCGTCTTGCATACCGCCGGCGTAATCTTCTAATAATTCACGCGCTGTAATACCAAACGGCAATTCCCAAAGCCCCGGGTTTTTCACCCGACCAGAGAAGCCCATTAATTTAGTGCCTGCGTCTTCACTCTTACCTGCCGATAATCCGCGATACCACTGAGGACCGTGCTCAATAATTGACGGCACGTTACATAAGGTTTCAACGTTATTAACACAGGTCGGTTTACCCCATGCACCGGAAGTTGCCGGGAATGGTGGCTTAGAGCGAGGATTGGCGCGACGGCCTTCAAGAGAGTTAATTAATGCAGTTTCTTCACCGCAGATATAACGCCCGGCACCGGTATGAACAAACAGTTCAAAATCGAAGCCGCTGCCCAGAATATTTTTACCCAAGAATCCGGCTTTTTTCGCCTCTTCAATGGCCTGACGCAGGTTTTCTGCCGCTTCGATATATTCGCCGCGTAGGAAGATATAACCGCGATAAGCTTTAAGTGCGAAGCCGCCGATCAGCATGCCTTCAACCAGAAGATGGGGTAACTGCTCCATCAACAGGCGGTCTTTATAGGTACCCGGCTCCATTTCATCCGCATTACACAGGATGTAACGAACGTTCATGCTTTCGTCTTTCGGCATCAGGCTCCACTTAAGACCGGTGGAGAAACCCGCACCGCCGCGGCCGCTAAGCCCGGAGTCTTTCACCGTAGAAACGATATCATCCGGAGACATGCCTTTCAGCGCTTTTTCAGCACCGACATAGCCACTTTTAGCCCGATACTCATCAAACCATACCGGCTGCTGGTCAGCACGCAGGCGCCAAGTCAGCGGATGCTGCTCTTCCGTAAGAATACGTTGCGTTCCTAAAAAAGTTGACCCGCTCATTGATATTGCTCCAGTAGTTTCTCAATATCTTCCGGCTTCAGATGCTCATGAGTATCTTCGTCCACCATCATGCTAGGCCCCTTGTCGCAGTTACCTAAACAGCAGGTCGGTAACAGCGTAAAGCGCCCGTCGAAAGTGGTCTGGCCCGGTTTGATATCCAGTTTTTTCTCAAGAGCAGCCTGAATTCCCTGATATCCATTGATATAACACACCACGCTATCGCAGTAGCGAATCACATGGCGGCCAACCGGACGACGGTAAATTTGGCTATAAAAAGTCGCTACGCCTTCAACATCACTGGCAGGAATGCCCAGTACTTCAGCAATCGCATTGATAGCACCATCCGGAACCCAACCGCGCTTTTTCTGCACCAGTTTTAAAGCTTCAATCGATGCAGCTCTTGGGTCTTCGTAATGATGTTTCTCATGCTCGATGGCATCAAGTTCTTCAGCGCTCAGCGTGAAAATTTCTTTATCGTTCATAACTAGCGATCCACGTCTGACATAACAAAATCAATACTGCCCAGATAGACAATTAAGTCTGATACTAAACAGCCACGAATGACGGACGGGATCTGTTGCAAGTGTGCATAGCTTGGCGTACGAACCCGAGTACGGTAGCTCATGGTGCCGCCGTCGCTGGTTAAGTAGTAGCTGTTGATCCCTTTGGTTGCTTCCACCATTTGGAAAGATTCATTGGCTGGCATAACCGGACCCCATGATACCTGTAAGAAGTGGGTAATCAGGGTTTCGATATGCTGCAATGAACGCTCTTTTGGCGGTGGCGTAGTAAGCGGATGGTCTGCTTTAAACGGCCCTTCAGGCATATTATCCAGACACTGTTGCAAAATACGTAAGCTCTGGCGTAACTCTTCAACCTTCAGCATGACGCGGTCATAAGAATCGCCGTTATAACTGATCGGTACTTCAAACTCGAAGTTCTCATAGCCTGAATAAGGGCGAGCTTTACGGATATCAAAATCAATCCCCGTTGCGCGCAGCCCTGCACCGGTAACGCCCCATGCCAGCGCCTCTTCAGCACTGTATTGAGCAACGCCGATAGTACGGCCTTTCAGAATAGTATTTTTTAGCGCAGCCTTAACGTAAGACTCCAGGCGCTTAGGCATCCAGTTTAAGAACTCACGCAGTAGCCCTTCCCAGCCTTTCGGTAGATCATGCGCTACACCGCCGATGCGGAACCAGGCCGGATGCATACGAAAACCGGTAATGGCTTCAACGATATCATAAATACGAGCTCGATCGCTGAAAGCGAAGAACACCGGCGTCATTGCACCGACGTCCTGAATATAGGTAGAGATATACAGCAAGTGGCTGTTAATACGAAACAGCTCAGACAGCATAACCCTGATAACTTTTACTCTATCAGGAACTTCAATGCCGGCCAGTTTTTCAACGGCTAAGATATAGGGCATTTCATTTACGCAGCCACCGAGGTATTCGATACGATCGGTAAACGGAATGTAGCTGTGCCATGTCTGGCGCTCACCCATTTTTTCTGCGCCGCGATGGTGATAACCGATATCCGGCACACAGTCGATAATCTCTTCACCATCAAGCTGTAAAACAATACGGAAAGCACCGTGTGAAGACGGATGGTTAGGACCCAGGTTAAGGAACATAAAGTCCTCATTTTGGGTACCACGCTTCATGCCCCACTCTTCAGGCTTGAAGGTCATGGCTTCCATCTCCAGATCTTCTTTGGCTTTAGTCAACACAAAGGGATCGAATTCGGTGGCACGAGCCGGGTAGTCTTTACGCAATGGATGCCCTTCCCAACTGTCCGGCATCATAATGCGACGTAGGTTTGGATGGCCATCAATGGTGATACCAAACATTTCCCAAGTTTCACGCTCATACCAGTTAGCGTTCGGAAATATTTTGGTCACGGTAGGTACGTGAAGATCGTTTTCTGCCAGCGCCACTTTCAACATAATGTCTTTGTTGCGCTCAATTGAAATCAGGTGGTAGAAGACGGAAAAATCCGCAGCCGGTAAACCGTTGCGGTGGGTACGTAAGCGCTCATCAACACCATGTAAGTCAAACAGCATGACATAAGGTTTTGGTTGCTTACGCAAAAAGGTCATGATCTCTAAAAGTTGCTCGCGCTTAACCCACACTACCGGAACACCGGTACGCGTAGGCTGTACGGTAAAGGCATCTGGCCCAAAACGGTTGCGCAGTTCACCTATTACCGGATCATCAAGATGATCACGTGTTTCCCAAGCTGGTTGGGCGAGCTCTTGCGTCATCGGATCTGTCATAATTGTTTTCGCCGCTCATTACTCAAAATAAATTCAGATTTATTGCTTCAGTGGTTAAATTTCGTCTGGCGTACGCAGATTAGTGACAGCAATACGCTCACCGCGCTTGCGTTCTTTTTCTGACTGCATATTGGCCCGGTAAACACCCTGCTCACCAACAACCCATGAAAGCGGACGACGTTCTTTACCGATGGACTCTTGCAATAATAATAGTGCCTGCATGTAAGCTTCAGGACGCGGCGGACAACCGGGAATATAAACATCAACCGGTAAAAATTTATCAACGCCTTGTACTACAGAATAAATATCATACATGCCGCCGGAGTTAGCACAGGCACCCATTGAGATAACCCATTTAGGCTCAAGCATTTGCTCATATAAACGCTGGATTACCGGGGCCATTTTCACAAAGCAAGTGCCGGCAACAACCATAAAGTCAGCCTGACGCGGAGAGGCGCGCAATACTTCTGCACCAAAACGTGAAATATCATGAACGGCGGTAAATGAAGTTACCATCTCTACGTAACAACAAGAGAGGCCAAAGTTAAAAGGCCAAAGAGAGTTTTTACGCCCCCAGTTAACCACATCATTCAGGGCGGTATCGAGCTTGCCCATATAAATGCCTTTGTGAGCATCTTGCTCTAGGGGATCGGTGACGATTTCTTGCTTTTGCAGCGGATAACGATCATTTTCACCGTCAATATCTACGCGAGTGAGCGTATATTTCATCTTCAAGCCTCGCTGTTACTAAAAATTGCTAGGGGTATTATTTGTATTCTTCAACTGACGTTTAGAACGCTGAGGCGTCCAGTCAAGTGCACCAATGCGCACTAAATAAAATAGTCCGGCCAGAAGAACAAAAATGAAAATGGCAGCTTCGATAAATCCAATCCAACCGCTTTCACGGACAGAGACCGACCACGCAAACAGATAGAGGGCTTCAACATCGAAGATGACGAAAAACATGGCAACCAGGTAGAATTTAGCGGAGAGGCGCAGACGCGCCGATCCTACTGCATCAATACCTGATTCATAAGGCGTATTCTTGGTTCTTGCTCTGGCACGTCCACCGAGGAAGTACGCACCAACTAGCATTAAGGCACACAGGCCAAGTGCTACAACAAGGAATACGGCAAAAGCCCAATGATGGGCGGCAACTTCAGTACTTGTAGGCATATGCTCTTACTACTCTTAAAAATAGTATTTACCGGATCGCATAAATGTGGCCAATCCGATGACTACGTCGATTAAAGGGAAAAAACGTCCATACCCAAAAGCTATTCATTATCTTATGCAATGATTAATGTGGAGTTTTACTCTTTTCAACAACATTTTGTCAACATCAACAAAACATTTATCAATACAAGTCACAAAAATAACGTCATAACTCTCATTACTAACTAAATCGAGTCAGCAAAACGGATACGACAACTCAATCAGTTCGCTATTTTGACAGAAATAGATATTTTTACCACCTTTGAATCGGGGCTTTTTCTTTGATGCAGAGCACAGGAATAAACATTTCTTTCATAAAAATAGATAAATACATAAATTTCACGTGAATCTATTTTGTCTGTTCATATGCCTGTTTAAGCATAGACGTTGATGGGTTATCCGTATAGCAAAACGCCCGATGATTAAAAATAATTTCACAATAAATAAAGGTGGCCATTAGCCACCTTTATAATACATTGCGATAACATTAGCCAAATCGATCAACCCAGATAGAAAAACGTCATCACTAAGTTAACTATCGCCGCTACGGCCATCGGAATAGCGGTTCGTTTAACAACCTGGAACGGTGAGACGTTGGCAATACCGGCAATCGCAACAATCGCAGCGGTTATTGGTGAAACCGTGCGCCCAAAGCTGGTCATGATCTGCATTGGCAGGATTAAGGTAACAATATCGACTTTCAGGAAGGTCGCAATCTTTGGAACCAGTGCAGCAAAAGAGAAGAACGCTGCATTGCCTGAGCCCATTAAGAAGGCAGAAAGCGCCAGAATAAGGCTCATAACAATGATCATCGCAGCCAGACCAAATCCAGCATCCTGCGCTGCAGAAATCATGGTATCAACCGCACCGATTTTCAGCAGGCCGTTGGCAAAAACCTCACCACATACAATCAATGAAACAACCAACACAAACTGTTTGCCCATTCCTTCAAAGAACAGCATAAAGCTGTCTAAAACTGCTTTAGCACTTCTTAAGCGGAAATATTCAAATATTAAAGCGACGATGGTACTCATCACCATTGCGGTGGTCACTTCCATTTTGATAGAGGCATGGAAGATCGGGCTGAATCCAATAATCAAGACTAAAGGAATAACCGGCAATAATGCATAGATTAGCGGTGGGCGGCTGTCGTCGTTGTGGTTAATTTCAGCCAGTGCATTTTTATCGAATACAAAACCTTCACGCTTATCCCACCAGCGTTGAGCAACGAAGTGAGCAACCGCAACCGCAAGAATAATCGGAATAGTGACCGGAAGCTGATGATGAACAAAGTAAACTGCCGGATCCATTTCTGAAATTTTAGCGGCTAAAATTACGTTACCAGAGCCCGGACCATGGTCAATAAACTGACAGGTACCAATAACCCCTAATGCAGACAGCGGGCTGACGCCAGTGCGGACAAGGATCGGATACATCGTCACCATCAGCAACATACCTAAGCCCGCATGGCTAGGAATGAAGATAACCAGAATCTGAGTAACGAAGAATGCCACTACTAGTAATAGATAAGGCGAACGAACGGATTTCAATGGTTTTTCAAAAATAGCAAACAGCGCCTTGCTTGCTCCCACATGGTCCATATAACGGGAAAAGCCCGCAATTGCCATCAGAGTCAAACCTAATCCAGCCAGCCTTGAGCTTAAAATGTCGCTGAATACTTGGAAAATATCAAAGAACTCAAAGTTGGTGGTTTTTTTCTCAGGTAAGAGCGGAGAGATATCAAAGGCGACGGTCAGTCCCATCAATAATAAACCGCCTAACAGCAACACTGGCTGCGGTTTATAGCCTTTGGCTAACATGTAAACCACCAGCGCTAACACTAGTAGTGCAAGAATGACACCAAGCATAAATAATCCTCGTCTAAGACAACCTATATAGTGTTTTCTTTAACGGGCGCTGAAACGCCCGTATGAAAAACTTATTTATTTAATGTATTGATACCCTGCTCAAGATCGGCCAGTAGGTCACTGACATCTTCCAAACCGATGTGGAATCGAATGAACTGCCCGTGTCCACTCCAGTCGGTTGCACTACGCGCCCCGGTAACGTTGGCTGGCAGTACTAAACTTTCATACCCCCCCCATGAAGCACCGATACCAAACAGTGCCAATGAATCAATAAATGTTTCAGCCTGGGCTAAGGTGTATTCAGGTTTTAGCTCAATCGTCAGGAGCCCGTTTCCGCCTTTGCAGTCACGTTCATAGAGATCGTTGCGAGGGTGGTCAGCTAATCCCGGATAGTAAACTTTCTTCACTTCAGGGCGCTGTTGCAGCCACTTAGCAACCGTCATGGCACTTTGCCCATGAACGGCTAAACGGGTAGAGAGCGTTCTCATGCCGCGAAGTACTAAAGATGCGTCATCCGCACTACTCACCTGCCCTAAGGCTTCGGGTAATTCACCAATTTGCTTCCACGCTTTTTCATTAGCCACCATGATGCCCATCATCACGTCAGAGTGACCACACAGGTATTTAGTTGCCGCGATAACCGAGACATCGGCCCCCAGCTCTAGTGGGTTATATAACCAACCGGAACCCCAAGTATTATCAACCGCTACCGGAATACCGCGTTCATGGGCAATTCGACAAATTTCAGGCAGATCTAACATTTCATACAGTAACGATCCCGGTGATTCGGCAAACACCAGTTGAGTCTCAGGGCGCAGCTTTTCTTCGAAGTCACTACCGTCAGTTTTGAAAAAGTCATAACTGATATTGTTTGGCTTTAAAAAATGGCTACAGATGGTGCGCACTGGTGCATACACTGAGTCGGCAAATAGCACATGACCACCTGCGCGGGCATATCCCATAATCGTCACGGCAATCGCTGCCAGCCCGGTAGGGAACAGTTGAGCACGATACCCGCCTTCCAATTCAGTAATTAACTCTTCCAGCGCAAATGCTGTTTCAGTACCACGCGCTCCGTAGCTAAGCAGGCGCTCGGTTTCTCTGCGTTTACGGGCATCGCGCCAGGTAGTGATAGAATCAAACAGAATTGTACTTGCTCTCATCACCGGTGGGTTCACCGGTCCAATATCACGGGCAGCTCCCCGTCCGGCATGAATAAGTCGTGTTTTTAGTTTATGAGCCATTATGATTACCCCTTAAAAATACTTATTTGAATATTGGTCTATATGTTTTAATAAATTATTAATTTGACGGTATATAAATAACCTAAAAGCCCTACATTTATTAGGTCTCTAAAATCTAATAAATTTAGCGAAACCATCAAACCACCCTTATCTAATTTGAAAGTACCACCTAAAAATTAACTAAAAAATATGAATAACCGCAAATATTGATCGCGGTCTCACTTTAAAACATTAATAATATTAAACATTAATCCAGATAAATTTATGGTTATAAATTATTAATTAAAATCAATAATATAAATAAAAAATCAACTTTAAAATACACATAAATAAGTCACTACAAAAATAGAAACCAATAATACTATCGATACATTAATTTTATTTAAGAACAAATTAGAATTACTAATGCAATATTAATCTTAAACATCTTGTTTATCTTTTTGCATTATCACACACTGAAAACAAGCCTTGGTTATATCTATAAACAGATCATCGTTATTTTTATAAAACTCAAAAAATAGGTGGCCACTTTCACCACCGATTAAATAATCATCCAAATAAGGAGATAAATTATGTCCTCTAGCGTCTTTGACTCTGTTCTGCTGAAAAACCTCTGGTCCACAGAAGAGATGCGCAATATATTCTCTGATGAAGTACGCATGCAAATGTGGTTGGACTATGAAGCCGCACTGGCTATTGAGCAGGCACAGCTGGGAATAATTCCACAAGAAGCCGCCGACGAAATCGTCGCCTGTGCAAAATTAGAACGCTTAGATATGAATTTTATCCTTGAGCAGGTTCGCCTGACCAAGCATCCATTGGTTCCGACTATTCGTGGCCTTGAGCACGCTTGTGCTAACGGATTCGGTGAGTTTGTTCACTTTGGTCCTACCACTCAGGACGTCATGGATACCGGTTTAGTCCTTCAGCTTAAAATGGCGCACAAAACATTCTTACGTGACCTGAAAGAGCTCGGTACTTCATTATTAAAACTCAGCGAAGAACACCGCAATACTCCGATGACGGGAAGAACCTTGGCACTTCAAGCCATTCCAATCACTTTCGGCCATAAAACCGCCATTTGGTTAGCAGAATTAATGCGTCACCATGAGCGTCTGGTCCAACTAGAACCACGTTTATTCGTAGGCAGCGTAGTGGGTGCAGTAGGAACTAAAGCGTCATTTGGTCCTAAAGCCGACGAGCTTGAAGCCCGCGTACTTAAGCGCCTTGAATTAAACGTGCCTGAGATTTCATGGCAGCCGGCCAGAGACCGTTTCGCAGAATACGGTATGGTATTAGGCTTAATCAGCGCAACCTTAGGTAAAATTGCTAACGAAATCCTACTGCTGGCCCACAACGAAATCGATGAACTGGCAGAACCGTTTGATAAAGGACAGGTTGGCTCTTCAACCATGCCTCATAAGCGTAACCCGGCGATTACCGAAAATGCCGCCTGCGTTAGCAATACCCTGAAAGGCAACGTCTCTATTCTGCTCGATCTGATGAAACACCAGCACGAACGTGACGGCGCAATCTGGAAGATGGAATGGAAAGTGATGCCAGAAATCTGCCTGATGCTGTCAGTCATTATGAGCAACATGAAATTCACCCTCTCCGGCTTACACGTGAAGAAAGAAAAAATGCGCAGCAATCTGGATATCCTCGGTGGCTTTATGCTGGCAGAACGCGTGATGTTTGAACTGTCCGAAAAATTGGGCAAACAAACCGCACACGAGCTGGTTTATGAAGCATCAATGCATGGGTTAGAAGACGGCGGCAGCTTTGCACAAGCCCTATCCGACGATCCGCGCATCAAAGCCAGCCTGACCAAAGAAGAGTTGGATGCCGTACTTGATCCAACCACCTACGTCGGCAATGCGCCAGAGCAAGTTGACCGCGTGGTTGCTTTAGTGAAGGCCAGTGGCTGGTTGAAATAATCTTATTTATTCACAGTCCCTGCCTCAGGGATTCATTTCGAATCCCTGAGGTCCCGCCGATTTAGCCGGGAAAACGTTCAAGATATTTATGACCAAAGTAATCAGAGTTAGCGATAACTCCAGAGACTACGTGCATGTCAGCATCCGGAAAATACCCTATGACCTATAGCGAACATTTAAGTCAGTTCATTACGACACAAAACTTTCAGTCAATTCCGGCTCAGGTGATTGAGCGAGCAAAGCTTCATCTGCTGGATACCTTTGGCGTTGCCCTTGCAGGTTCGGTTCAGACTAATGGTATTAATAGCCTAAAAGGTTTAAGCCATATACCCGATACCGAAGGAAAGTGTCACGTATGGGGAAGCCCAATCAAGTTATCTGCAGCCTATGCGGCAATGGCCAACGGAATTTCTTCACACGTACTGGATTTTGACGACACTCATACCGACTCCATTGCCCACGGCAGCGCCGTGTTAGCCCCATTAGTTATGGCAATGGCAGAAGATTTACAGTTGACCAGCGAACAAATGCTAGCGGCCTACGTCGTAGGCTGGGAAGTGGCCGCCAGAGTGGGTATTGCCTCTAAGGGGTCTTTCCACCAGCGAGGCTTTCACGCCACGGCCGTTGCCGGCGTATTCGGTGCAGTCAGTAGTGCCGCTAATTTATTAGATCTATCAGCAGAAGCCTGTGCCCACGCGATAGGGCTCACCGGCAGTCAGGCTTCCGGCGTTGCCGAATACCTGACAAACAGCTCATCGGCTAAATGTTTTCACGCCGGATGGGCCGCCCATGCAGGTCTAATTTCAGCTTATCTTGCTAAGGCCGGAATGACCGGTCCGATGACCATTTTTGAAGGTCGTTATGGTCTGTATGTTACTCACGGAATCAGTGAGAATGCACAACCACAGGACGTTTGCAGCGAACTCGGAGAGCGCTGGGAAATGTTACGGGTTTCCATTAAACCTTACCCATGCTGCCACTTTGCACATGCTACGGTAGATTGTGCCCGGATGCTAAGTGACGAAGGCATCAAGCCTGAAGAGATTGAAAGCATTCACTGCATCGTAGATAAAATTGCTGCCGCTTTGATTTGTGAACCGCTAGAAAGCAAATATGAGCCCAAAACCCCTTATGCAGCTAAGTTCAGCCTACCGTATTTAGTCGCCTCGGGTATCTATGATAACAACTTAAATCTGGCGTCATTCCTGCCTGAACAGTTGACACGTAAGAATGTTTTAGCACTGGCTAAAAAGGTAAGTTATCGCTATTCAGAACCGGGAGAAATTCCCTTCCCTACCTACTTCCCGGGTTCGATCACCGTTAAGTTAACTAATGGTAAAACGGTAAGTAAGCGTTTAGATATTAACTATGGAAACCCTGAAAACCCGATGAAGGCCAGCGACGTCGAGCGCAAATTCCGCGATAACGTAGCCGGAATATTAACGCCGCAGGCAACAGAGAAAGTGATTGCTTTAGTGAGTGACTTAGAGAATCAGTCAGTAACTGAACTGGCAGAATGGCTGACTCAAACCGTTCGCTAACGATTTAACTTAAATAAATATAAGTAAATAGTTCCTTGTTGTACCCGTTGCCCCGACTCTTGAACCGAGATCAGGGGCTTTTTTTTGTCAGTAATTTTCTTTTATGCGTATCCGTTACAAATTTCAGCCCTCATCGGAGTGCCCGCTTTCGCCGCGCAGCGACTCAAACAGTACTTTAGCGGCCTTCTGCGGGCTGTTATTACGCATATATAAATTAAATTTTAAGTCCGGTAACCGAGGTAAACCATCTGCTTCACCCAGAACGCGTAAGTCATCACCCAACATTTCAATCGAGCGAGCCATAATGCCTAAACCGGCACGAACGGCTGCCCGTGCGCCGGATAAGGTTGTCGCAACATAGGCAATACGCCATGGAATACCCGCCTGATCCAAATGATTGATCGCCATATTACGATAGGTACTCGGCTCATCCAAAACCACTAACGGCAGCGGGCTATCCGGCTGAAAATCATAATCACGGCCGCAATACCATAAAGAGGGAGAAACTCTCAGCGTCAGGCGGGGATAATCCACAATCTCTACCGTCGATATCGCCATATCAACGTCATCATTTTTGAGCATATCCATTAAAAATGGGCTGCGTTTAACCACAATCTCCATCACCAACCGCGGGTAGGCCTTAGAAAAACGGGAGAGCAGCTCTGGCAGAATGGTATTTGCGGTATCGTCCGGAGAGCCAATACGCAGTACCCCATCAACATCGTCATACATCAATGACAAACAGGCTTCATCATTCAAACGTAAGATGCGTTTAGCATAACTCAGCATCTTCACACCGTGTTCCGTCAGCGCCTTATTACGGCCGCTCCGGCTAAATAACTCTTTACCAATAACTTGCTCCAATCGCTGCATTTGTTGACTTACAGCGGATTGAGTACGACACACAGACTCTGCTGCTGCGGCAAAGCTATTTCCCTCAACGACCGCAACAAAAGTGCGTAATAGATCAAGCTCAAGATTAGGGATTGAACGTTTTGCGTTTACCATAAATGTAACTCTTTGTTATCTATTCTGATTTTTAATCAGAAAAATTCAATTAGTTAAGATTAATTTGATAGTTATTACATTAGCCTACAAAAACACCTAGCGCAAAGACAACAACGCTTTAAGCTCACGTTAGCCTTACTGCCCACAGGGCTTAACCAACCAAACAGCGATTATTCTCTACCCATACGCGCCAAGAGTTAACTATAAAGAGTTACTCCCGCTATCGCCATGATGTGATACACAATAAATGCAGTAAAAACACATAGATATAAAACACTACTTTGAGTATTCCCTCCTTAAAAAGCGAGTAAAAAAGATTAATTCAGATTTAAGCTCCAAGATAATCACAATACATAGACATATAGTTCAATAAAAACGGTTCACCACCGAATATTCACGCATTTTATGCTAAATCTATTGCATTGATTTTATCAATCAAGGAGTATCCCCTCCGACAGGTAATCGCTTGGCTATTCGATTAAGTATTGAGATAAAAAAACCATTTTTTCTTAGCATACAAACTTGAACTTCATACCAAACGCTTATTACCCCCATAAATATTACAGCTCTTATTAAAGGCTGATGCCCAACCTACCTCGATGCAGATTGGGCTATTGATCGAAATAAAGGAAAACACATGACTCAGCGTTTAAGCCGGGCCGATACGATAGGTTTAGGTCTGATGACTTTTGCCTTCTTTTTAGGTGCAGGCAATATTATTTTCCCTCCGCTGGAGGGGCAGCTAGCCGGAAGCAATGTTCTCTATGCTATGTTCGGATTTTTAATCACCGCAGTAGGTTTACCTTTGGTTTCTATTATTGCGGTTGCCCGGGTCGGCGGCGGACTGCCGTCTATGACTACCGATCTGCCAAAAGGGACCGGTACATTTGCCGCAGTGTTACTGTTTATCATTATTGGCCCTGCCTTCGCGACGCCTCGTACCGGCCTGGTTGCCTATGAAATGGCCATTAAGCCACTGCTGGGAAGTTACGATATCACCGTAAGCCAACTCTATTTACCGGCGTTAAATATCACGTTGGACAGAACGCAAGCCATCATGACAACCCTGTTCTTCGTCATCACGCTGATGTTCTCATGGAGCCGCGGTAAGCTCATCGATAACATTGGAAAAATACTTACACCGGCACTGTTCTTGCTATTAATCTGCCTGGCTATTGGCGTTGTAGTCGCGCCTCAGGGCGAAATCGCAGCCCCGGCAGAGAGCTATCGAGAAATGGCTTTCACCAAAGGTTTTATCGGTGGTTACAACACCATGGATACTTTTGCAGCCCTGATGTTTGGCATGCTACTGGTGGATGTTTTACGCGGTAAAGGGGTGACCGAACAAAGTGCAACTTATAAATATCTGGTGATCGCCGGCTTTATTGCCGCCGCCGGATTGGCCTTTGTGTATATTTCTCTGTTCTGGCTGGGTGCAACATCATCAACCGTAGCACCGGATGCCGCTAACGGTGGAGTTGTTCTGGCAGCTTACGTTCAGGCGTTATTTGGTCAGCCGGGCCAGTGGATTTTATCATGGGTGGTGATGCTGGCATGCTTAACCACTGCTGTAGGTCTTGTTAGCGCCTGCGCCGATTATTTCTCGAAGTTGACTCCGCTTAGCTACCGCCAGTGGGTTGTTGTGCTTTGTATCATTTGTGCCGTTGTAGCTAACGTTGGCTTAAGCCAGTTAATTGCTTTATCTGTACCGGTACTTTTAGCACTGTATCCACTAACAATTGCGCTGGTCGCCCTGACCTTTATACGTCCTTGGTTACCAAACCCTAAATATGCGTTTCGTACCGTGATGTTTGTTGCACTGATATTCAGCCTGTTAGATGGTATCCGTGGCATCGAAGCACTGCACAGCATAAGCTGGATTAAATCTATTCTTGATAGCCAAACTGAATATATGCCTCTGGCTAATCAGGGAATGGCTTGGGTATTGCCAACGGCAATTATTATGGTTCTGGTATTTTTAATCCCGGCCTCTAAAAAAGCACCATCAAAAGAAGCCTATAGTTCATGACGTTATAAATCTATTAACCTGATCAAAATAAGCAGCGGTAACGCTGCTTATTTTTCCCATACCCACTAAACACAGCTCTCTCGCCAGTAACAATCTTTTTTCATAAAATAGATATATTCACTTGCCAATTTGTATATCCAGCTATAGGATTTGCCATATACATATCGTATATACCAATTCAAGGCGGTGTAGTGTGACAATATCAAATGAATGGATAGACTTGGCCTCCTTCAAAAGTGGCAATTCTCAGGCTTTACGCTTAAAGAAGGAATTATTAGACGCTGCACCCGCCTTTGCTTCTGGTGCAACATTGCGACTTTTATCTGATAATACCGGCATCATCGTTGCTTCAGAAGAAAACCAGACCGAGGCTAAAAGCGACACACCGATGGTGACAGCCATGCTGGACGCCGCAGAGCTAAGCCTGACCGCACCAAAGATTATCCTACCCGGCAGTAAAGATGGACAGGTTACCAGCGTCAATCAAACCATCGAAAAATCTAAAAAGCTGGATAATGTCTGTTATGACATTCGTGGTCCGGTATTAAAAGAAGCTAAACGCCTTGAAGAAGAAGGCAATAAAGTTCTCAAGCTTAACATCGGTAACCCAGCCCCGTTTGGTTTTGAAGCACCCGACGAAATTCTGGTAGACGTTATTCGTAACCTGCCAACCGCACAAGGGTATAGTGACTCTAAAGGACTGTATTCCGCGCGCAAAGCCATTATGCAGCACTATCAGGCTCAGGGAATTATGGATATTACCGTTGAAGATATTTATATCGGCAACGGCGTGTCTGAATTAATCGTCCAGGCGATGCAAGCGTTGTTAAATGTCGGCGATGAAATGCTGATCCCTGCACCGGATTACCCGCTATGGACCGCTGCGGTTTCTCTTTCTGGCGGTAATGCCGTTCACTATATGTGTGACGAAGAAGCCGACTGGTTCCCGGATATTGATGATATTCGCAAAAAAATCACCCCACGTACTCGCGGTATCGTCATCATCAATCCGAATAACCCGACCGGTGCGGTATACAGCAAAGAGCTGTTGATGGAAATTGTTAAACTTGCCAGGGAACATAATCTGATTATTTTCTCAGACGAAATTTATGACAAGATTCTTTATGATGACGCTCAGCACCACCCGATTGCCGCATTAGCGCCGGACGTATTAACCATCACCTTTAACGGATTATCAAAAACCTATCGGGTTGCCGGATTCCGTCAGGGTTGGATGGTTTTAAGCGGGCCAAAAAAACATGCTAAAGGCTATATCGAAGGTCTGGAAATGCTGGCTTCTATGCGCCTGTGCGCTAACGTGCCTATGCAGCATGCTATCCAGACAGCACTGGGCGGGTATCAAAGTATCAGTGAGTTTATTCAGCCGGGTGGCCGCCTGTACGAACAGCGTAACCGCGCATGGGAACTGATCAATGATATACCGGGTGTCTCATGTGTAAAACCACGTGGTGCTTTGTATATGTTCCCTAAAATCGACGCCAAAAAATTTAATATACTCAACGACCAAAAGATGGTTCTTGACCTGTTATTACAACAAAAGGTCCTGCTGGTTCAGGGCTCAGGATTTAACTGGCCTAATCCTGACCACGTCAGAATTGTGACGCTTCCTCGGGTTGATGAGCTGGAAATGGCGATTGGTAAATTTGGTAAGTTCTTAGAAACCTACCGCCAGTAAGTAAGGTGCTAAAAACGGCGGTGATCTGTATTACCGCCGTTTTAGACTGCAAACAGAACTGTCCAAATTTATTACAGCGTAAGTTTAGTCCGTAAATAGCGTGTTGGAATATGACCTCAATTTAACGGCCGAAGAGCGACAGTTTGACTTCAATAGATTTCAGGCCTAATTTTAACCCCATCCAAACTACTCGCCAAATTTAAAAATTCACAGATTCGATTTGCACTCCGTGCCATAACTCCCCACAATCTACCCTTCTTTCGTTTCTTTTTTTTGTTTGTTGTCCTGAGGTCATTATGAGCCAGAATCAAAGCCACTTTTTTGCCTATTTATCCCGATTGAAGCTGATCGGTCGCTGGCCTCTGATGCGTAATGTCCGTACTGAAAACGTATCAGAACATAGCCTGCAGGTTGCCTTTGTTGCCCATGCTCTGGCGGTAATTAAAAACCGAAAATTTAATGGCAATATAAATCAGGATCGCGTCGCTCTGCTGGCCATGTACCACGATGCCAGTGAGGTTCTGACCGGCGATATGCCTACGCCAATCAAATACTACAATCCACAAATTGCTCACGAATATAAAAAAATTGAGAAAGTCGCTCAACAAAAACTGATTGAAATGCTGCCCGAAGAGATTCAGGGCGATTTTCGCCAGATTCTCGACGACCAATATTATACCGAAGATGAAAAGTTGGTGGTTAAGCAGGCGGATGCACTATGTGCCTATCTGAAAAGTCTGGAAGAGCTGTCTGCCGGAAATAATGAGTTTAAACTGGCCAAAAAGCGGCTGGAGAAAACCCTAAAACTCAGAGCCAGCCCGGAGATGGAATACTTTATTAAAGTATTTGTGCCTAGCTTCAGCCTCTCTTTAGATGAAATTAGCCAAGATAGCCAGATGTAATAGCTGACCATATACAGCCTTCAGCAGCGGTTATTCTGAAGGCTGTATTAGCTGAGAATATTAATTTTGAACGTTTAATGCCTGCGCCGGAGAGTGCCGGTAGGTCATTAAAGCTGGAATAAGTAAAACCAGCGCCAATACACACCACAGCGTTAAAATAAATATGCCATCGCTTCTGGTCAACGTCACCGGCAATGCCATGCCATACAGCGTTGTGATTTGATGAGAGATCCAAAGGGCAGCCAGATACCCAGCGCCGACGCCTACAGTCAGCCCGACAGTGACTAAAGACATCAGACCTATCCATACTAATCCAACAATACCGCGGCGCGGAGCACCAAAAGCTCTTAGAGCACCCAGTTGACGCTTACGTTGCTCAAGGTGGATAACCACTACCATTAACATGGCAATCACCACCAGAATCTGTGCACCTATTGCGACCCATGAGATAACCTGTCGCGCATCCCCCAGAGTACCGTATAACCGAGTCAAGACCTCTGCAGGAAATACCGCCTGAGTCTCACCGCCCCGATATTGAGCCCTAAGCTGATAAGCTCCGGCGATAGTTTTAGGTTTAACCACTATTGCCGACATTCCTGACGGATTCTCAGTTTGAGCGGGCTGATGATGCAACGCCCATACCGCTTCAATTGGAACCAATATTGATTTATCCCATGCATCATTGGTCAGCGGTAAAATACCGGTCACGGTATAATGAGCATGTTCATGCTGGTGGGCCCCTTCTGCCCCAATCTGGCCATGTATCGGTATCACTTCATCACCGATAGATAAGCCGGTTTCAGCCCCAACAATGGCATCCTGAGCGCCTTTAAACGAGTGCGCACCGATAATGGCTTGCGGCGTAAGGAAATCATTATCAATACCGACCACCGGCATCCCCATATAGCTATCGCCCAGAGCAATAGGAGAAACTCGTTCAACTAAAGGATGGTGTTTAAGTTCAGTAAGATACTTACCGGGCAGCAGCGGTAAGGCGGCGGGCTGAAGAAATACCGTAGACAAAACCAACTGCGTTTCGCTACCGGCCGCGCCGATTATCAAATCAAAACGGTCGGCAGCCCGAGCACTTCCTTCGCGCAATGCTCTTTCCTGTAAGTTAATCACCATACTAAAAGCCATGGCAGCGGCAATTAATAATATAAGCACCGTCGCACCACCCCATAGTCGCCTGAAGTCAGCGTAAATTATTTTTAACGGAATCATAGCAATTTTCCGGCAGTTAAATCCTGAACGGGGCGACCGGCATCTAACAAGATATGACGACGCATAGCCTTAGATAACCGCAAGTCATGGGTGATACAGATCAAGGTTGATTTAGACTCAGACGCCAGACGGGTAAGCAACTGAATCACTTGCATACCGTTATCAGCATCCAGGCTGGCGGTCGGTTCATCAGCGATAATAACCGGCGGAGATTTTAATAATGCTCTGGCAATAGCCACCCGCTGTTTCTCACCTCTGGAAAGTAAATCAATTGAGGTACGATTATTTTCAATCCCTAATCTGGCGAGTAAGTCTTTCCCTTTTATTTTCAGCTGCGCAGGTAAACGCCAATGATAGAACTTTGCCGGTAGTAGAACGTTATCCAGCGCACTCAATCCGGGATAAAGATGAAAATCCTGCATCACTAGGCCCACATTGGCTGCCCGCCAGCGATCCAGCTTAGATTCTGAATAAGCACCGATATCAATACCATCCCAAAAAACCTGCCCGCGGCCACAGCGTTCAAGCCCGCTGATAGCATTAACCAAGGTGGTTTTTCCGCTACCGGAAGCACCGGTAACCGCCACCTGTAAACCAGAACGAATCATCAGGTCGGGAATCGACAGCGCAGGCTGAGGAGTCCCATTGAACCGGACGTTCAGCTGTTTGATATATAAATCAGACATTGTATCCTCCGGATTATAACGAACTGAATTCAGCCTGACGTAAACGTAACTGACTGATAAAGCCAGTTTCAGGATCGCGCCACGAGCCATACTCCAGTTTTCCACGTACTTTTATCATGCTGTTATTCTGTACAAAGGTCTGACGTTCAGATAAATAAATCACCAGAATATCCTCCGGCCAGTCGGCATCAGAAGAACAAAAAGGACACATGGCCATTGGCATCTTAGTTAACACAAAAAACTGAGATTCGGCTTTTAACGGCGGGGCCATAAATCCTTTAATTTCTACCTCACTACCGGCGAGCTTTTTAACATCATCTGAAAATTCCAGCCCCAAAACGCCAACGTGACTATAAAATTGTTCAAACGTCAGGCCGGGCAATGCCCTCGACTGAGAGGGCAATAACCAAAGGGAAATCATCATAAATATCAGAGCAACAGCAGCACGGCTGATAGAGCCGGAAAATCTCCGGCTCTGGTTTAGCTCAATCATCGTCATCAGATCGCCCTACTTGCTATGACCCAGAGATAAGGCATCGACAATCACCCGGAATATTTCGGTATTATCCATATAGCCGCGGATACGCTCAGAGCCGGGGCCAGAAGCCTGCACCACCATGTCATCAATTGAGTGAACGCCGGTATCTGCACTGCGTGGAAGATTTCCGCTACGTAATACGGCCCCCGGAATATCTTTATAAGCAGCATTAGCGATATATTCACCTTTTTCATTCTGGATAGCGGGCACAAAGCGACCGTCCAGCTTGGGTCTAAAGGTTTCGTAGTAATCAGGGAAGTTATTGAAGAACACCGCCAGGCGCTTCGACACATCGACTTTATCCGGATAACCGTCGCCATTGGCGTCCTGATAGTTCGGATAGCCGGCGGTTTCATACACACCAACCTTCTCTCTCATCTCCGTTCCCGGCTTATCATCATCAACCGTACCAATAATGGAGATACCGTGCGTATGGTCGCCGGTCACGATGATCATGGTGTCCGGGTGAGTTTCAGCAAATTTCTTGGCGATTGCCACTGACTGATCCAGCATGATGGTATTGTAGATAGCCCGTTCCCAATCCAGCGGATGTGATGCTTTATCGATCAACGCGGATTCAACCATCAGGAAAAACCCATTATCATTCTTCGATAACACATCCAGAGCCGCCTGAGTCATATCGGTCAGGTCTGGCTGGTTAGGGAATTTTTTAGTCACATCATTTTTAAGGAAACGTCGATCTAACACATCGTCCATATTTCCGGTATGAAACAGCCCTAATAGCTTATCGGCTTTGGCTCCATCGCGCTTTAAAGCCGTTGCATCGGTGACTAACTGATAGCCATCTTGTTTAAAACGCTCAACGTAGTTAATGTCATCTTTACGTTTTGAACCCGGCGTCGTCGACGGTAAGAAGTAGGCCGAACCGCCACCCAACATCACGTCAGGTTTAACGTCGTAAAACATTCCTACAATCTCAGCTTTATCGGCCCGACGGCGAGTATGAGACACAACGGCAGCCGGGGTAGCATCTTCCAGCTCAGAATCGCTGACGATACCGACCGACATATTAGTAGTGCGTTTAATCAGTTCACCCAGAGTTTCTTGCTTAGGGTGATTCAGCGAATTTTCGGCCCGGCTAACGTAAACGCCCAGAGCATTAACACCAGACTTATGCCCGGTCATATAAGCGCTCATGGTATTGGCACTGTCGGCCGCAATAGAGTCGGTGCTGGAAGTACCAATAAAGGCCATGTTCGACAAATCATCCATCGCCAAACGCCCATCAGCTTTCCCTTCACTGATCCCCTTCGATAAAATTCGCGCGCCGGTCCGATGGGCAACGGACAGCCCGTCACCGATAAATAAAATAACGTTTTTAGCCTGACGTTTTTCCGGTGTCTGATAAACATTCCAGTTCACTGAGCTCTTTTTATCACCGGCACTGACTTCAATTTTGTAATCTCCGGGGATGCTCAAATCAACGTTTTTCACTACCAGAGAGGAGACATTCTTACCATCTTCGTTCTTAATAAATTCTTCAGTCTGGTTCCAGACCTTTTTGTAATCTTTGCCGTTAATTAATATATGAATGCTTTCAGGATTAACCACCTCGTCAAATTCAACTTTGAAGTCAAATTTCCCTCCCGTCAGCATGGTGGCGCGATCGATAGGATAGATGGTTTGTGCTGCGGCTAAACCGGCGAAAAATGCCGGAGTTAATGCAAAAGTGATAGGTAGTAACCAGCGTGCTTTCATTTGTTTCTCCTGATGTTTTATTTTTCAGAAGAAAGATTACTCAAGCCAGATTTCAATTTTATGAAGAAAATATGTCTGAATTATGTATTTCCTAAATAAGTAGAGCTGCCATAAAGCAGCAGCTCTACTTAAGTATTCAATATCAGAACGGGAAGAGCACGGGAATAACTAATACGCTGACCACCATCACCAACAGCGTGAATGGCACACCAATACGGATGAAGTCACTAAATTTATAGCCACCCGGGCCGAGAACCATGGTGTTAACCGGTGAAGATACCGGTGTCATAAATGCAGCGGAGGCAGCAATCGCAACCACCATCGCGAAAGGTAATGCAGAAACTTGCATTTCATTAGCCGCAGCCACGGCAATAGGCGCCATTAGCACCGCAGTGGCCGTATTGGAAATAAACAGCCCGATAGTCGCACAGAGTATGAACAGGCTTAGCAGCATGACTCTAGGCCCCATATCTCCCACAGCATCCATCAGCCCCTGAACGACCAGATCGATACCGCCGGTTTTTTGTAACGCCTGAGCAAAAGGCAACATTCCCACAATAAGAATCAGGCTGGGCCAGTGAATCGATTTATAGGCACTTTCCATATCGATACAGCGAAACTTACCCATTAATAAGCAGGCCAGCAGAGCGGCTATCACATTAGGCACAATGCCGCTGACCATAAGAAATATCATCAGAACCAGACAAAGAACGGCATGAGGTGCCTGGCTGATAGCCGGAGCAACTTCATCTACTTCTGCCGGAAGATTTAGCACCAAAAAGTCGCGATTATTACTCTGTAATTGGCGAATCTGGCTCCAGTCACCAATAACCAGCATCATATCACCCACCTTAAGCTCTTCATCAATCTGGTTAGTTTCAATCAGCTTATCATTACGGCGAATACCTATAACATTAAGGCTATAGCGGGTACGAAAGGCCATCTGGCGCAGGGTTTTGCCAATATATTCTGACTGAGGAATCAGTGAAACCTCAGCCATGCCAACCTCTCTGGCCTGCTCAGAAAAATACTCCCCGCGCAAAATCATCGGCTCCAACAACTCGTCAGTGCAAAACTGGCGAACGTCAGCGTCAGGATCGTAAATATCCACTAATAAAACATCATGGACTCGAAGCTCAGTTGCAGCAAAAGCGCTGATCATCACCCGGCGAAATTTACGCCAGCGCTCTATTCCGATAACGTTAGCACTGTAGCGAGAACGTAAATGCAGCTCGTCTAAGGTCCGTCCAATTAACGGAGAGCCCGGTCGGATAGACAAACGTCGCGCCCGCCCGCTCAGCTTATATGCATGGATCAGATCGCGCATCGTACGCCGGGAACGCGTCTTAGCCTTGGTGGTATCAACAGGCTCAACCAGCCAGCGGCGAACCACTAACATATAGCCAACACCCAATAACAATACGATCAGACCAATCGGTGTAACGCTAAAAAAGCCAAAAGGTTCTATACCATCCCGGACCAGTTCACTGTTTACCACTAGATTGGGGGGCGTTGCCACTAAGGTCATCATGCCGCTAATCAGCCCGGCAAAGGCCAAAGGCATCATCAGCCGCCCGGGAGCGCGTTCCATTCGGGAAGAAACGCTCATCACAACAGGAATAAAAATGGCAACTACGCCGGTAGAACTCATCACAGAACCGAGTCCGGCAACGGCCAGCATTAATAAAATAAGAAGCTTGGTTTCACTTTGTCCTGCCGCCCTGACCAGCCAGTCACCGACCTGATAGGCAATGCCGGTGCGCACAAGCCCCTCGCCAATAACGAACAGTAAGGCAATCAAGATAACGTTAGGATCGCTAAAGCCGGATGTGGCTTCAGGAAGCGTCAGAATTCCGCTGATAACAAAGGCGGCAATAAGCATTAATGCCACAACGTCCATGCGAACTTTGTTAGTAATGAATAAAATAATAGCAATACAAAGAAAAAACACGACCCAAAATAGTTGGCTATCGGCTAACGTGGCCATTGATTCTAAAACTTGCTCAATCACCTCTGCTCCCTATCGCTTATATTAATGTCTACTCAGATAAATATTACTACCCTGTAGTTATTACCTGAAAACATCCAATTTATTCATTAACCGCTACAAAGTTACTCTATTTTTCGCCTTTTAGGGGAAAAAAACCGCCTAATTGCGATAAATAGCTCAAATAAATCCTCTGTCACTGGTTATAGCAATGAAAAAGCCAGAATGCCATATACAAACATATTTAAGTGGCTAATTTTTAGCGTAAAAAAAGCCCTGCATACGCAGGGCTTCAAATTTTGAACGATTAAATCGGGATGATGATTAATCAGCCAAACTTTACGCTGGCAATATTATCAACAAAATCGACGCTAACATGCTCTAAGGTCGTTAAAACTTTATCAACACGGTTTAAATCAGGCGTATCTTCTGGCGCATTAACGGCAATAACCTGACAGCCCGCGGACAGTCCGGAAGCTATTCCGGCCGGTGCATCTTCAACGACGATACATTCAGCCGGTAGAAAGCCTAAACGTTCAGCCCCGATCAGGTAAGCATCCGGCTCAGGTTTACCCCGAGCGACTAATTCTGCGGTAACAAAAACCTCGGGAAAAGGAATTCCGGCAGCTTTGCAGCGGGCGTGAGCAATAGGAATAGTCCCCGAAGTCACAATCGCCCATGGCACACCTAATGTGTTTAGACGATCTAATAGCTCAATCGCGCCCGGCAAAGCCACAACGCCATCAGTATCAGTGGCTTCAACCTGTTCCAGCAGTTGGAACTCACGTTGAATAGCGTCTTCACTTTGGCCCGCCATAAAATGGCGTAAGGAGGTAATCGCTTGCTTACCGTGAATAAAATCCAGAACGTCCTGAGGATTTACGTTTAAACGCTTGCCGACATTCAACCACGCTCTTTCAACAACGGCTAACGAACTTACCAACGTGCCGTCAAGATCAAACAAAAAGCCTTTACAATTCACTTTAATTCTCTCATAGCTAAAAACAAACCAGTCCACCAATCATAGCTCGACGATCCGCAGTTGCCGGACCGTCAGTTGTCAAAATCAAGCATTGATGATTTGAGACATCTCGATGGCACATAGGTGGTACTGGCGAGGGCAGGACTGCCATATAGCTAACATACGTAGGTACTTATCCCACATCTTAGTTTGCGAGTTAAATCCATGAGTACCTGAATCAAAGTGGGTGTAACGCCCTTCGGTGTTCACCAGAAAACGAACATAGCTTAAATAACGCGCTTCGGTAGCCGCATCAAAACCAAGGAAGTGAGTACGGCGTTCATCAATTTCAGCTTTATCTTTCAGATTATCCCGCAGATTTTCCAGCGAGACACCTAAAGCATGATACATCTCCATTATGTTAATAATGGTGCGGCACGTTTCTTCTGTTAGTTCACCAAACTCGCGCTCTAGTTCATTCATTTGTAAACCAAAGCCGCGTTCAACGATGGTTTGCAAGCGACGATAGCGATCGCTATTTTCCGGATCCAACATCGTCATCATTTTGTACTGGTTTGAAAGAATCAACCGTTGAGCATTCGTCATTTCCACGATAACAACTCCTGAGATTTAAAAAACAAGAATAAATCTTTATGTGAATAAGCGATCTTCACTAATGGTTAGAGAATGTCATATTGTGTCGAGGAGTGGTACTGGTTCGTGGTAATTTTTATCTACTCGCTTAGGTAACAGCCAGTAACACTGGTTAAAACATAACATCGCCAACATGTTAAATAATAAAAGGGGCTCCGCTGAACGGAGCCCCTTTTATTTAACTAACCCACGGTTCAGATCTCGGTCTGACTCAGTCCGTTAGAATTCTATAACTCATCTAAGAAGGTTTTATCCAGTTGCTTAAACGCATCATTCAGCAATTCGGCCAGATTTTGATAGGTTGGTTCCTGCTCCAGAGGCGCGACGTCTTGCCCTGCCTCGGCTAGCTTACTTCGAAGATCTTGAAACCACTGTTTAAGTGAAGGTGGCAAGGTTGAAACCGCACGATTTCCTAACCACCAAAGCCCTTGCATTGGCAAACTACAGGCGAAAATAGTGGTGGCAATAGCCGGCCCTAGCTGGCCGTTCATCGCAATTTGCCACGCCAAAGTAAAAATGGCGATAGGTGGCATAAAACGCACCCCAAAGCGCGTTACCCGGGTGATGCGATTCTCAGGGAAGATCACAGCCAGACGCTTATCGTTTGGCCATGTTTTCATGTAGTTCTGTCCACGTTGAAATATTTGAATCCAACGTATCGGGCCTGATGAACGTAGCATTTGATTTGCCGCCTTAGGTGACAGAATTATCGGATATGTGCATTACTTTGTGATCCGGACTATAATGCTCATTCAAAAAATTCAGTAAATTTTAAAATAAATGCACAACAAACTTGATGTAGTTTAACAAATATCAATTTATTTTGTATTTTAGTTTTATTTTTGCTGGATCAGACAGTATCCTAGCACCGGCCCTACGGCTGAGTGTTTGTTGTGGATAAAATAATACCAATAAGCCACTTTTCGGCAAATTGTGTACAATAAAGATCGATACGCGGGTGCGCAACTTATAGTCAATAGCAAGGGTGATATTTGTCATAAATCTCCTCCCTATACTTATGTTACTCTTACCCAACTTTATGCTTTTTCAATCATGAATAAATAAAATAGGTACTTCTTATGTCGAGTAAGCTAGTTCTGGTTCTTAACTGCGGTAGTTCTTCTCTGAAATTTGCCATCATTGATGCTGCCAATGGAGACGAACACCTTTCTGGTTTAGCCGAGTGTTTCAATCTGCCTGAAGCCCGCATCAAATGGAAAATGGACGGAGGCAAACACGAAGAAGCACTTGGAAACGGCGCTGCACACAGTCAAGCTCTGAATTTCATCGTTAATACTATTCTGGCCCAAAAACCAGAACTGTCAAACAACCTTACCGCTATTGGCCACCGTATTGTACACGGCGGCGAGCAGTTCACTCAGTCAGTTATCATTACTGATGAAGTATTAAAAGGTATTCAGGCTGCGTCTCCATTTGCACCATTACATAACCCGGCTGGCCTAATCGGCATTGATGAAGCATTTAAAGCGTTCCCTGCGCTAAAAAATAAAAACGTGGCCGTTTTTGATACTGCATTCCATCAGACCATGCCTGAAGAATCTTATCTGTATGCCCTGCCGTACAGCCTATATAAAAAGCACGGTATCCGTCGTTACGGTTTCCACGGCACCAGCCACTTCTACGTGAGCAACGAAGCAGCCAAAATGCTGAACAAGCCAGTAGAAGAACTGAATATCATTACCTGCCACTTAGGCAACGGTGGTTCTGTTTCTGCTATCCGTAACGGTAAATGCGTTGATACCTCTATGGGCCTGACACCGCTGGAAGGTCTGGTAATGGGTACCCGTAGTGGTGATATCGACCCGGCTATCATTTTCCATCTGTATGACGTGATGGGTCTGAGCATGGAACAAATCAACAAGATGCTGAACAAAGAGTCTGGTCTGTTAGGCCTGACTGAAGTAACCAGCGACTGCCGTTACGTTGAAGATAACTATGCAGATAAAGAAGATGCTAAACGTGCAATGGACGTATTCTGCCATCGCTTAGCGAAATATATCGGTTCTTATACCGCGCTGATGGACGGTCGTCTTGATGCGGTTGTCTTTACCGGCGGTATCGGTGAGAACGCGGCAATGGTTCGTGAACTGAGCCTGGGTAAATTAGCCCTGTTAGGTTTTGATGTTGATCACGAGCGTAACCTTGCTGCCCGCTTCGGTAAATCAGGAAATATTGCCAAAGACGGTACTCGTGCAGCACTAATTATCCCGACCAACGAAGAACTGGTCATCGCTCAAGACGCTTCTCGTCTTACAGCGTAAAAACCACTAACACCGTCAGCTAAATGCTGGCGGTGTTGTTTTGACTAATACACATACCCAAAGTGATTGATGTTGCACTAAGGCAGCCAAAAAGCAGAGCCCGATCAACTTAGTCAAATAAGTGATTTAAGCACCGCTAACGCCACAGCAACTTCAGGTACCAAGGGCATAACCTAGAAGAGGTTTAGTCGTGTCTCGTACAATTATGTTAATCCCTACCGGCACCAGTGTTGGTCTGACAAGCGTCAGCCTGGGTGTTGTTCGCGCTATGGAGCGCAAAGGCGTTCGTTTAGGCGTATTTAAACCCGTAGCACAATCACGTTCCGGTGGCGATGTGCCTGACCAGACAACCAGCATCATTCGTGCTAACTCAACGGTATTTACCGCTGAGCCCCTGAGCATGAGCTATGTTGAAAACCTGCTGAGTACTAATCAGCAAGACGTGTTAATGGAAGCGATTGTTGAACGCTACCAAGAATGCGCCAAGAATTCTGAAGTCATTCTGATCGAAGGCTTAGTCCCTACTTATAATCATCAGTTCGCTAACGCACTGAACTATGAAATTGCTAAAACATTGGGCGCAGAAATCGTCTTTGTTATGGCCTTAGGAACTGACTCTCCGGCACAGTTAAAAGAGCGTATTGAGTTAGCCCGTTCAAACTTCGGCGGCAGCAAAAATGAAAGCATCACCGGTGTTATCATTAATAAACTGAACGCACCTGTAGACGATCAAGGCCGTACCCGCCCTGACCTATCAGAAATGTTTGATGACACCTCTAAAGCGGCGATCTCTGTCGTAGATACCGCTCAACTATTTACCAATTCCACCCTGCCAATTTTAGGCTGTATTCCGTGGAATCTGGACCTGATTGCAACCCGCGCTATCGATATGGCTCATCACCTGAAAGCCAAAATCCTTAACGAAGGCCAAATTCGCACTCGTCGCATCAAAGCAATCACCTTCTGTTCACGCAGCGTGCCGAACATGCTGGCGCATTTCCGCCCTGGCTCACTGTTAGTGACCTCTGCTGACCGCCCTGATGTGTTAGTCTCTGCCTGTTTAGCGGCTATGAACGGCGTTGAAATCGGTGCAGTACTGCTGACCGGTGGTTATGAAATGGATGAGCGTATCCACAAACTGTGTGAGCAAGCTTTCCAAACTGGTCTGCCGGTATTTATGGTTGAGACCAATACGTGGCAAACCTCGCTGTCACTGCAAAGCTTTAGACTTGAAGCGCCGGCAGATGACCATGAGCGTATCGAATCTTCACAAGACTATATTGCCAGCCACATTAACAGCGAGTGGATTGACACTCTAACGGCGAACTCCGAAGGTTCACGTCGTATGTCACCTCCGGCATTCCGTTACCAGTTGACTGAACTGGCCCGTAAAGCCGGTAAGCGCGTAGTTCTGCCTGAAGGTGAGGAACCACGTACCATTAAAGCAGCGGCAATCTGTGCTGCCCGCGGTATTGCCCAATGTATTCTGTTAGGTAACCCGGAAGAAGTTAAACGCGTAGCTGAAGCTCAAGGCGTTGAACTAGGTAAAGGTATTGAGATTGTCGATCCTGTTCAGGTTCGTGAACAATATGTTCCGCGCTTAGTTGAACTGCGTAAGAGCAAAGGCATGACCGAAGTTGTTGCCCGTGAGCAATTACAAGACAACGTCGTGCTGGGTACGCTGATGCTTGAGCAAAACGAAGTTGACGGACTGGTTTCCGGTGCTGTTCACACCACCGCTAATACCATTCGCCCACCGCTACAGTTAATCAAAACTGCACCGGGAAGCTCTCTGGTATCTTCAATCTTCTTTATGCTGCTGCCTGAACAAGTTCTGGTTTACGGTGACTGTGCGATTAACCCGGATCCAACCGCTGAACAACTGGCAGAAATCGCTATTCAGTCAGCTGATTCTGCAACTGCCTTTGGCATTGAACCACGCGTTGCGATGATCTCTTACTCCACGGGTAATTCAGGTACCGGTAGTGATGTCGATAAAGTGCGTGAAGCAACCCGTATCGCGCAAGAAAAACGCCCTGACCTGATCATCGATGGTCCGCTGCAGTATGATGCGGCTATCATGGAAGACGTTGCCAGATCTAAAGCGCCAGATTCTCCGGTTGCAGGTAAAGCGACCGTGTTTATCTTCCCTGACCTGAACACCGGTAACACCACCTATAAAGCCGTTCAGCGTTCTGCCGATCTGGTTTCTATCGGACCGATGTTACAAGGTATGCGCAAGCCGGTGAACGACCTGTCTCGCGGAGCTTTAGTGGATGATATCGTTTATACCGTTGCATTAACCGCTATTCAAGCTGCACAAAACGAAGCGAATAGCTAAGTTGGTCGAATCGTTGAATGGCTAAATTCATCGTACGATAAGCAATAAAAAGAGCCGGAGTCTGTTAAAGATTCCGGCTCTTTCTTTTAAATCTAAGCTAGGAAAAGTAGCCCATAATTCAGAATATGATTACTGCCCGTTTTCAACGCCTGCTGCCTGCTCAGGGTTACGGGTCAGCCACAGCTCCAACGCTTTCAGCGAATCCGGAGTGAACTCATCGGCTCTGGCATTAATCTCATCAACCGTTAGCCAGTGAACGCTATCAATCTCATCTTCCTGCAGGGCGAATGGCCCATGAGAGACACAGCTAAACAGTGCCCCCCAAACCATGCAGTCATCAGATTCATAGTAAAACATTCCGTGATCTGCAAAAGGAACGTCGGCAATACCGAGCTCTTCTTCTGCTTCACGCCGGGCCGAGGCCAACATCTCTTCACCCTGCTGAACTACGCCGCCAGCGGTAGCATCTAACCATCCGGGGAAGAAATCTTTACTGTCAGTTCGCCGTTGAGCCAGAACCTGGCCCATTCCATTATGGACCACAATATAGGTGGCTCTGTGGCGCAAATGTTGCTGTCTCATTTGTTGACGTGTGACCTGAGCCATCACATTATTATCTTCATCAACAACGTCTACCCACTCAACGAACTCTGTCTGGCTTTGTTCTACCATCTATAAAAACCTTTCATAAAGATGCCTGAACAACGGATTCTGCCTGCTGCAAACTAAGCACTTGCAGCACACCATCAGTCAGCATACCAAAACTTGTTGGATATCCGCCCTTAGGTAAACTGGCAGACCCCGGATTAAACAAAAAAATATCCCCCTGCTTTTCAGCTTTAGGGATATGTGTATGACCATAAACAAATACGTCCCCGGCGCGAAGCGGAGGAAGTTTCTCCGGGTTGAATAGATGCCCGTGAGTTAAAAATAATCGTCGATTATCGGTAACAACCTGCTGCCATGAGGCCTCAATAGGAAAGTCTAATAACATCTGATCGACTTCACTATCACAGTTCCCTCGAACGGCAATAATTCTATCAGCAAACTGATTAAGTTTCAGTGCTACTTCTGCCGGATTATAACTATCGGGCAGCGGGTTACGCGGACCATGATAAAGCAAATCACCTAACAGGATCAGCCACTCAGCCCCGGAACGTTCAAATTGATGAAGAACCCGTTCAGTCGCCGATAAAGAACCGTGTAAATCAGAAGCAAAAAACAATTTCATTGGTTAATCACCCTGTAGTCTATTCAATAACAATACATCGATATTGTTACATAATTATAATACGCAACAGGTCTGCCAAAATCCTAAAGATTGTACCTGAAATCAGCAATCCGATGGCTCATATTTAAAAAAACAATAAAGTTGTGAACAATAAGATTATTTTAGTCTGGCTATCCGCTATGATTATGAGTACATGCAAAATGGTTAACCCCTTACGACTGCCTCAGGAGCTCGCCCATGCATATACTAATAACAGGCGCAACAGGACTCATCGGTAGCCACTTAACCCGAAATCTATTATCGCACTTTCATCAAATCACCGTGCTTAGCCGCAGCCCTGAACGAGCCAAAGCATTATTTGGTGACAGCGTTAAGTATATCGGTAACTTAGATAGCTTAAGTTCACTCAATGACTTCGATGCTGTGATTAATTTAGCCGGTGAACCTATTGCCGATAAACGCTGGACTGAGGTACAAAAAAAACGCTTATGTAATAGCCGCTGGCAAATTACTGCTCAATTAAGCAACCTGATTCTGCAAAGTAAACAACCCCCTGAAGTTTTTATTTCTGGCTCAGCCGTTGGCTATTATGGCGATCAGGGACAAAGCATTGTGACTGAAGAAGAGGCACCCCATCCTGAATTCACCCACACTCTTTGCCAGCGTTGGGAAGATGAAGCCCTAAAAGCTAAAAGTGTTCATACGCGGGTTTGTCTGTTACGTACCGGAATTGTTCTGGCAGCAGAAGGCGGAGCCCTAGCTAAAATGCTGCCAATATTTAAAACAGGCCTTGGCGGTCCGTTAGGCTCCGGTCAGCAATATATGCCATGGATCCATATTCATGACATGGTCGAAGGTATCCGATTTTTACTCACTACGCCCGGCCTCAGCGGCCCGTTTAATATGGTTTCCCCTTACCCGGTGCACAATGAACTATTTACCGACCTACTGGCATCGGCACTCGATCGACCGCACTTTTTCCGTACTCCGGCATGGGTAATCAAACTGTTGATGGGGGAATCATCCGTACTGGTATTAGGCGGGCAACACGCGTTACCTAAACGGCTAGAAGATGCGGGTTATATGTTTAAGTTCTCAATGTTGGAAAAAGCGCTGGAAAACTTATTTCCTAAAGCATAAAACCGCTAACCGGCTAGTCAGTGATGGCTAGCCTGCCATATGATCGCATTGGTTATGGCTTACTTCCTTCCCAACGGGTAAATAGATCTTTTTCTAACTGAATATCAAACTGATCCAGAACGCGGTTAACGGTCTGATCAACAATATCCTGCACGCTTTCAGGCCGGTGATAGAAAGCCGGAACCGGTGGCATAATGACTGCCCCCAGCTCAGCCGCCTGAGTCATTAAGCGTAAGTGCCCCAAATGCAACGGTGTTTCTCTTACGCACAAAACCAGCGGCTTGCGCTCTTTTAATGTGACATCTGCCGCGCGGGTCAGCAAATCATCCGTATAGCTGTTCACTACGCCCGACAGTGTCTTCATTGAACAGGGTAAGATCACCATGCCATGACAGCGAAAAGATCCGGAAGAGACTGAAGCCGCAATATCACGAACATCGTGAACGACTGAAGCCAAACTACAGACATCACGCAGGGAATAATCGGTCTCTAAAGCTAACGTTTGGCGGGCGGCATTGCTGACGATCAAATGAGTTTCAACATCGTCTCGGTGCTGCAGAACCTGTAATAAACGGACGCCATAAATCGCGCCGCTGGCTCCTGATATTCCGACAATTAAACGTTTCATAATAGAAGACTCTTATGCTCTGAATTTGTTGATGACTTTGCCGTAATTAGTCACGTTAATCAAGCTTGCTTGGTGTTAAATGCCCGGATGTTCTGACCGCAGCCACAACGCCTTGAAAACAATGGTTGTGGTCATCTCTGATGCTATAAAAAAGGCATGCAATTAATTGACCGCATGCCCCTCAGTTTTGTTTCAGAGTATATTTTATTTACGACGTGCTTTGCGCACCGGATCTAAAGTGAATTTTCCGTATGAAAATTGAATAATGTAGCTTGATGTTTTGTTCAATTTATAAGGAATATCACCATTTTTATCGCTAAGGCCACGCGATACTTGCTGACCATCTTCAAATAAAATATATGCCTCACGTCCCATAGGGCCGCCTGTTCCATCAGGGTTAACCGTTAATGGCAAACTTCGGTCGTATGGCGATTTCTCTGCCAGCGGTTTGGCTTTTTTTGCCGCGGCTTTATTTTCACTTTTTTGCGTTTCAACCGCCGCCAGCCGACGTACTTCCGCCGTCTCTGCACAAACCGTATCGTATAGTTTTATAAATGAAGGATAATCGGAAAAATCTTTAAACGGTTTCTGACCGCTATCGGTAAAAATACGTTTACCTTTAATATCGTAATCAAAACGCTGTTCTTGAGTCAGCCCCTTAGGTCGATAAACACAGTCAACAATATGACGCGTGATTGAACCACAGGTTAAATCGGTACAGTTTAAGACTTCTTCTTTTAGCCATACCTGAGCCCAGTCGGATGGATAAAGCGAATGGCGTGGTGCAACAACATAATCCATGCGAATAGAGTATTTTCCGTTCACATTAGTAGTCAGGTATTTCCATTGGCTATCTTTCGGAATACTCAAAGCAGAATCTGTGGCCATGCTGCTTGCGCAGCTTAAAACAGCGATCGAGTAAATCAAAGTACGGCTTATTTTCAATATCATCATCACATCCTTTTAAATATGTTGCGCAGCACATTAATCAGCCACAAAGATAATCCATAAGTTTGCCATCCATATGTAGGACAATCAGATATATTATTAGTTTCAGCGGGTTAGTCTTTATCAATATCACTATACGCTCGGTAACACATAACCCTGATCTGCATAAAAAAAGGCGCACAGTTTGCACTGCACGCCCTTAGCTAGAGTTTCACTTCACCTATCAGAAGCGGTATTTCACACCCAAGGTCACCGCGGTATCACTGTAACCGTTATCCCCCATCTGCTGAGCCACGTTGGTCCACAGGTTCAGATGTGAGTTCAACTGACCTTCCGCACCCAGCTTGAGCTCACCGACGTTGCGGCTGCCGGACTGTTTAACTTCGGTGCCGTCCAGTACCGCTCCGGCCTGTTGGCTGTTGTGCAGCCAGTTAGCTTCAG